>Ga0214471_10004534_pt1 | contig 10722 bp, 12 predicted proteins | sample RVTome_5_FD_207665 | JGI IMG/M metagenome (GOLD analysis project Ga0214471, IMG submission 207665) | Soil microbial communities from uranium-contaminated site in the Upper Colorado River Basin, Wyoming, United States - RVT142D155 | ecosystem: Environmental > Terrestrial > Soil > Contaminated >... | reverse complement strand
GAAGACAATATGGTAAATAATTTTCATAAAAAATTAATATCAAACAATATTCCATCCAATAAAGTAGTGTTATTATATGGTGATTATTCAGAAAGTAAATGTATGAAAAATAATGAACCGTCAAAAGGTAAGTCAATGAGAAGATTATTTAGAAATCATGGATATAATGTATATTTAGTGAATGAATACAATACAAGTAAAAAGAATTTTATAAATGGACAAGATACAGAAACATTCAGAACACGATTAAATAAATCAAATAATATGCAAGAAGTTCATGGGTTGTTACGTTCCGAAAACATTCCTAATGACAATTCACGAACTCACATATTATTAAATAGAGATTATAACGGGAGCATGAATATATTAATAAAAGGAAGATGTATAATAAACAATCAACCTGTCCCCGATTATCTCATAAGGCATTAAACGTTGGGTTTCATCCACCTAACACCCAAATTTTGTACCCGGACCGGTAGACTGAATTACTTTTAAGTTAGTTCAAATGAATTCTGGAAAGGGTGTAAATGAAACAAATAGAGTTCATATTTTATGGTATACACCTTATGATCTTAAAATAACCAATTATGATGCATTAATTAATTTATTAGATGATTTAAATAATCAATTGTATCAACAAAAACCATTAAAATATGATTATAATAATTTATCGACAATATTAAAAAAGCATTATGACATAATACAAAAAATAGATAAAAATGCAATTAATCAGTTCTGTAATTTTTATGATTTATTCAGTCAAAATAATTTTATTTATAATCTTAGACATATTACAAATCAAATAAAACCAGAAATAGATGAATGTATTCAATTATTATATAACAGAAAACAACAATATTTAAAAAATAATTTTATAGTTGCCGCCCATTATCCGAATTATAAAGATTTTGATGTTTTTCATATGCATACATATGATCAAAAATTTGGTAAAAAAACAACATTTGATAAGTTTAATGGAAATTATATTGATAATAGTTCAGAAAGAGTTTTTATCTGGAATAAACAACCACTCAATATGCAAAATATTTTATTACGATTTATTATTTCAATAAATATTAATGAACAAATAACACAAGAGAAAATTAAAACAAAAGTAAAGGAAGAATTAAATAAGTTTAATAGATTATCATTATATGATGATAATAAATTGAAAAATAGTAATAAATTATTATTTAATAAATTTCAATCCTGAATATGATATATATTTTTGAATAATAATATTAAACATATCAAGATTTTGATATTTGATTGTTAATAATTTATCATAAATTTTATATTCTTCAATAAGAAATTCATTTATTTGTTTATAAAATGGAACAATTTTATTATCTATTTGATTAATATTTATATTATTATCTTTTTTATATTTTTTAAATATTAAAAACCCATTTGTAGTATGATTCATGAAATAGATAGGAAAAAATATTTCTGTGGAACCAAATAATAATAATATCTTTTTAAAATAATCATAAAATTTATTGTTGTAAAATATTAATGGGAAAAAAACAATTAAAGTACCATTATCTAATAAATAATTTTTAATGATTTGATCAAAATATTTCAAAATATACTCTATATCTCTCTCAATGTCTCTTAATGTCATCGCAATATGAATATAAATTCCTGATTTTTTATTTATATTTTTAGGTAATTGATTAATTATAGGTTCTTTATCATATTTTAATTTATGAATAAATATTTCATTTCCTAATAAAAAAATATGGTAATCGTCTAATTTATTTTGTCTAATAATATATTTTTCTATATTTTGTTTCAAATTAAATTTACCAGTTAGTTCAGTAAATATTTTTTTATGTTTATGACTTATATTTTTTTCTATTTCTTCTATTTGTGTTCGATATGCTTGATTATTAAATTGATTATTATTACCTCCATCTTGATGCTGATTAAATTTCAATATATATCCTTTTTCTTTATATCGATCAAGAAATTTATCCTCATAAAATTCTTTTTCATCTAATTTTATAACAGACTCTTTTTTAATTTCAATATCTGCCAAATATGAATCTAAATTCATTTATATATTAAGCATTAGATAATAATCCAATATAAGTTAAAAAATAGTTGACATAGTAATTAACTAAATGTTTAACATAAACTTTCACTTCAGGATGTTGTTGAGAATATTCATTATTAAAAAGTCTAAATATTAGTTGATTATAACTTGTTATTCTTCTCATTGTTAATAATTGATGATGTATAATGATCCTGGATTTGAATTTGTCATCTAGTTTATCCAAAACAAAACTATTTTTTTTATCAATATATTGTATCAAAGTATCAATAATAGGATCTATATTATATTTATAATTAAAATTATAACACACACAATAAATTTCTCCAGAACCAGATTTATCAGTTAATAATCTCACAACATCAACCTGTTCATAAAATAAACATACCAGTTGTAATAATTCAATTGTTTTTGATTCATTAAATGAAAAAAGTTTAAAAATATAATGACTGCCTTGGTGAGATAATCCAATTGCCGTTATAAATGCTCCTAAAAATATTTTATACATATCACTTTCCTGAATTGTAAAATCTTCGGAATAATCCAACCCACAATCTGAAGTTATAAGATGATAAAAATTTTTTTTATATTTATTAATATAATATCTAATATTTTCTGGATTTGTAACATCACCCCTTTTTGGCCCGTAATCTAAATTTTTTTCATATCTTTTAATTAATTCAGGATCTGGTTTAAATATTTTAGGATTGGAACCTGGTTCTAATGACTGAAAAATAAATTCATGATCTTGATCTCCATGATTTTTAATATAATCTTTGACAGCATAAATAAAAGCTCCTGGATGTTCACATAAATGAAATGTTGATATTGTTTTCGATTGCTTTTGATTAAAAAAATTATAGGTTGATAATAATTCATACATTTTAACCCATGCATTTGTTATTTTTGATCTAGGAAAAAGAGGATTAACAGTGTCAATAATTTCATAGCTAAAAAATCTTCTAATTTTATCCTTATTATGTAATTCTTTAAATTTCTGTCCATGAGTCGAAAATTCTTTTATTTTATCATTTATTTGTTTTGTCCATTGATTAATATCTTCTAAATTAATATTAAGGTTTTGATTTATTTGTATTTTTAAATCATATTCCACATCATCCTTTTTTTTTAGAGGCATGATAATTGGTCTTGCATATATAGGATAAACATTCATTGCTTCAAATAATATTAGAAACAATTCCGATGATTCATCTTTTTTAAAAACTTTTTTATAATATTGATTTGACTTTTTATATTTATCATATATGTAACTTAAATATTCATGATGATTATGATATTCTGCCATTATACTAATATCCAGTAAAAAAAATGAAAATACAATTCTAAAATAAATAATTTTAATATAAAATAAAATAATAATATGGATAAGAAAGCAGACTACATTAGACAAATGATATTAAAAAAACAGCAAAATAAACCAGAGCCAGTAATCTTTACATCGAAACATTTTATGATTAATGGTCATCCAGTTGAAATAATCACTCGTAACAAAGAAATTTATCGTGTTGTTCATAAATTCGAAAAATCATGTTATGTTGAACATTATGAAAAAGGTAAAAGGGTGGCAGTTTATTCACATTCATGTCCTTGGGATTTACTAGCTAAATAAAGATACATGTATTTGTCTATCATTCCAATCCCCTAAATACAATTCAGTCAATCCTATTTCTTTTAAGGCTTCGCGACAAGGATATATACTCGGTCTAAGACTAAATCCGGTATCATAAAATTCAGCTGGTTTATCTTTATGATAACAAATTGTCCAATTATTGAGGAAAAAAGTAATTTCTTTATCGATTTTTTCACAAATATAATCTACCCACTGATCCATTCGATTTATAATAACACCATTTTCCGATAATCCGAAGAATTGATTGTATCCAATTTTAATTATCCATTGATTAATTTTAAAATATGGGGATAATGCTTGATGATAATATTTTTCAGTTGTTATACATCCAATAAAATCAGCCTTATCTTCCCATAAACTATCCGGGACACTATATAGTTGAATTGAGCCTCCAGTTTGATCTGGCCAATTTCCTTTTAAACAAATGGCAATTAATTGAACAAAAATTAAATCATTCATATCATATGTTTGTGCATCACCATAAATTCTGTCGAAAAACTGATATAATGTTTCATCCGGATAAATGTAATGATAATAAATACCATTATATTGATTGTAATCATAAGCTTTAGTTAAAATTTTTGATTGATTTATGTTAGCGGAAAGACTAAATGGCAATTGTGTAATTAATTTAATAAAACCTAATTGTTCTTCATCTAATTTACTGACTGGGTTCTTTTTAATATTATCAAACAAAGTAATAAAATTCATTATGATATGATTATTTCAATAAGTGATAAAAAATTATTTAGATTTTTATATTCAATTTTTATGCAATATAGTCGTACATTTGATTAATCAAAGTAGATATTTTATCCGGATTTTCGACTTTATTTAATTTATTACAAATCTGACGAACATCATAACAATCTTCAAGTATTTCTCCAATTTGACTAATGTCGAGTTCGCTATTCCCATCATCTATATTATCATCATTCAACACTTCCCTTGGTACAAAACAGAAAGGATGATGACATATATTATTAGGATCTAAATCAAAGCGTGTAAGGGGAATACTGCTTTTAATAATTACTCCTAAACAGTTTTTATAATTCAGTTTGTAAACTTCAATTGTGAGTTTGAGAATTTCGTCATAAAAGCCAAATTCAATTGTAAACATGTGTAGTTTTATGGAAATGTGCTTTTTAATATAATTCTCGAAACTAACCATCTTAGTGGCTATATACCCTTTTGAGATGTTAATCAATGTATTATCAAATAATAGAGTAGGCATGCATTTAATTATTCAACTTTAACTAACTATGTCTCGCTCAACTCGTTTCGCTCAGTGGACAAGTCCACATTACGTTCGACTCATTTCATTCGTATTGTTCGCTTCGCTCAGCTTACGGTGCTCGCAAAAATGGTTTATGTATATATTTTGTTTTTACTGGAAATCCCGGCAATGGTTTCAAAGTATGGTTCATTATAAAGGTTGTCGAAATGCATATCCATATAAACCTCATTTTGAATTCGTTATATTATAATCATACTTTGAGACCATTGCCGGGATATTCACGTTAAATTTTATTAAAAAAATGAATTTTAATCATAATAATTATAAAGGTAAATAGATTAATTAAATTTAATAAAATTAATGGGCAATAGTATTTATGGTAGCACACCGTCAACAGTTTGGACTCTTATTCGAACTAATGTATTAAATCCAAATGATGAAAAACATCGATTTAATGTTCAGAAATTTGATTTTATCGAAGAAATGATAAAGTTAGGAGAATTAGAACATGAGTTTTTGGAAATGTCTATTAATTATTATAATAGCAAAAAGAAGGGATATAGTTCCGAAAATTGGTTATATAATATTATTCCAGCAGCTTTGTCTTGGATGTGGAATGTTACTTATGCGCAAAATTTAAAAGATATGCATGAAAAAACAAAGGCTTTAATGATTGAAATGATTCGATTAGAACTAATACCTAACGATCAATATACTGAATTATTAACTAAAGAACCACATTATTTTGAAGTTAGTAATCAATTCAATGAAGATTATAAAGGAGAATTAAGAACAGTTGCATGTGATACTTTCCTACTTGATTTAACTTATGGATTGTTTCAACTTGAAATGGCACAAGAATTATTACAAGATATTGAAGTGATAGCAAATTCATTAGAAGAAAAGAATGAACTTGTTTATCAAATTATAAAGGATAGATGGAGTTTATTATCCGAAGATCAAAAATCATCTCGAACCATGCAAAATAGTGTTGTTGAACAGGTTAAACCTTGTCAAATGGCATTTAACAATTGGTGGAATAATTCCATTCTATAAAAAATTAAGATAAAATTATAAATATATTATCAACCAGACATGTGATTTGATTAGTACTGTCGATATATATTATTTGAGTTTTTATTATTTCATTTTTTTGTTTAATTTTTCTTTAATTCGTCCGTGTCGTTTTTCAATATCAGTAAATTTATAAAAATCACCATTAATTGTTAATCCATTCTTATTATATTTAATTTGTAAAGAACATGGCAAAATTAATGAATAATTTGTTTTATTTTTTATATTATAAATGTCATATAAATAATCGGATGTATTTTCCATTTTTGCAATTATTAACATATAGTTTTTATTTATCATATGACAATTGTCTATTGTGATATTTTCATCAGTTTCATATAATTTATAATTATTAAATAAATCCAATGATCTCATTCGTTCGTTGGGTAAATTTTGAATTGGTACCATATTTACATCATGCAAATCGACATAAATAATATATTCCGTGCCAGGCATAAACATCATGTCTTTAATTTTATATTCTAGGCCAGGCATGTATTTTCTTTGAATTGTACCTTGTTCCGTTAATAAAAATATTTGATATTTGGTATAACGGGAAGAATCTATTAATGGATCTAAAAATTTCACGATGCATCCTTTTTTAGAGTCAGATATATTTAATTCACAATTATCATCTATAATATCGCCATTATAATCCATAAAATAATTTTGATATAACTCATCCGATATTAAATCATTATTATAGTATAATTTACCGTGTTCTAATGACCATTTTTTCTCAACTTTCGAGTTAACACACCCCATGATTTACATGCATAAAATAAAAATTTATATGTAATGACTAATTATTCATAAATTTGACTTTCATTGTTTTCTTTTACATATTCAATCAACTTACTAATACCAGTTCGAATATCTGTTGTTGGATACCAGTTTAATTTTGTTTTGGCCAATGTGATATCTGGTTTTCGTTGTTTAGGATCATCGGATGGTAATGGAAGATAAATTCTCTGATGTTTTTTATTTAATAGTTCATCAAATATATCGGCCAACTTATTCATGGTTAATTCATTATCTGGATGACCTAAATTTATTGGCCCTTGTTCTGAACTTTCCATCATTTTCATTAAAGCATCAACCATATCATCAACATAACAAAAACTTCTGGTCTGATTTCCATCACCATAAATTGTGATGGGTTTATCATTCAATGCACAATTTACATAATTTGTTATTACACGACCATCATTCAAGTCCATATATGGGCCATAAGTATTAAAAATTCTAACAACTTTCAAATCAAGATCATGTTTTTTCCGATATTCATAGATAATAGTTTCACACATTCTTTTACTTTCGTCATAACAAGATCTCTTACCTATACAATTCACATTCCCCCAATATGTTTCAGGTTGTGGTGATATTGTTGGATCACCATAAATTTCACTTGTTGATGTAAACAATAGTTTACATTTGTATTTCTTACAAATTTTCAAAACATTTATTGACCCATTAATGCAAGTTTTAATTGTTTTCATTGGATTGCTTTGATATTTTGATGGACTTGCTGGACATGCTAAATGATAAATTTCATCAATATGTTCTAGTCTTTCTATTTTTTTAGGTTTAATCGGTTTACTTACATCCAATCTTTCAAAAAGAAAATCATGATAACAAATTAATTCCCTTAAATTTGTTTCAGTACCTGTTGACAAATTGTCGAAACATGTTACCATATGTCCATCTTCAAGTAATTTTTTACAAAGATTATAACCAATGAATCCACATCCACCTGTAACTAATATATGTTTTTGCATTTAATGTTTATCCGATTAATGATTTATATACAATAGTTTATACCTTCAACTTTTATTAGAGTTTGGCGTAAACCAATTTATACAGCAAATCACGAGCATTGTGAGCAGAATGTAATTAAATTAAAATGTTGAAATTTATTTAATATAAAGATAAATACTCTATACTCAATAAATAAATAATATCATGGAAGAGTTAGTAAGTGTTATCATTCCAACTTATAATCGTTTTGATAGCCTTCAATTGGCTATCGAATCAGTTCGTAAACAAGCTTATAAAAACATCGAGATCATTGTTGTGAATGATGCATCAACACAAAAAGATTATTACAACAAACCATTAGGTGATGACGTTAAAATGATTAATTTACCAGAAAATATGCGGCAAAAATATAATACAAAGGCGGCACAAGGATTAACTCGAAATGAAGGTATTAAAGTTGCAAAGGGGAAATATATTGCATTTTTAGATGATGATGATTATTGGATGCAAAGTAAAATTGCAATTCAAGTTGCATATATGAAAAAATATGGCTTTCATGCTTGCTCATCTAACTATATGAAAGGTAAAGGTCCTTATCCAAAACCATTTTATAATCATCATGCGGAAAAAGCATTTGTGCAATTACCAGAAGATGTATTAATACCGATCGATGATGATAATATATCGGTTTATAAAGTTAATTATGATGTTCCAAAAAAAGCATTTGATTACACTTTAACAAGTACAGTTATTATTGAAAAGGATTTATTTGATTATGCTGGTATGTTCAGATTAGTCGATGAAGAAGATTGGGACTTGTGGGAAAGAATTTCTAGATTAACTGATTTTATGTTCTTAAATCTTGAACTTATGTATTATGATGTGGGGCATGCTGGTGGGCAAAATTATACTTATGGTGCGAATCAAAGATCAAATCCTATGTGCGAACATCACGAGCTGAGCAAAGGGAACAGAAATGTTAGCTTGTCGAACGATAGTGAGACGAAGCTCAGTGAAAATTAAAAATCAACCTTCTCTCACAAATAAGGTTAAATATGATTTTTTTTATTTCGAGTATTGCCATATGATATTTAAAGTTTTATAACATATATCTGCATTGTAACCTCTAACTTTTAACTCATCAATTATTGCTTTTGAATAATGATCTTCAGGTAATTCTTCAAATTCATAACTAAATTTTTTATTACCTGCTTTTGACAACGGTTTAATTTGTCTCAAAAGATAAGTTAAAAAACGGTCAACTTTGTCGGCAATTGCTTTATTACTTTCAAGCCTTGCCATTTCCGCATCATAAGCCAGAATATCTTCCTTGATTGTTCGAGGAATATTCAAATCAAGCATTTCTGCGACAATCCAATTAACACGAAATTTAGCCGGATCACCTTTGAAATAATTATTACATAAAGGACATTTTTTTATTTGTAAATCATTCAATGCCTTTCTTTCGAAAGTGTGACCACATTCTGGAATAAAAACCGGATCTTTAAACGGTTCTAGGGTAATAGGACATTTCAAACTTTCAAAATAATCTTTGGTTATTACTTTATCCGTTTGTTGCTTTATAAGAGGTTCATGATTTACAGATAGTTGATAAGGTGATGGGGAACCATGATGTCCGTGTTGAAATGCCGGAACCGGATGAAAGGCCGGTACTGGTGGAAATTGTAATAAATTATAATCAGCCATAATCAGATGAAATTTATTATAACTGATTATAAATAATAAAATCAAGATATTGAATATTCAATTTTTTAAAAAATTGATTTGGCAAATGAATATAAATAACTTGTTGTTATATATATACAATTATAATATTATTGCAATAATGCGCTTTGTTTTGGTTATGCTATTAAACCTATTCATGACATTGATTCAAATGTCGCCTAATTTTGGAAGTGAGACAATAAATAATTTAAAATCACCAGAAGATGGCAAAATACCTAATTATTATGGTATATTTGCCGTTTATATGACCATGTTTAATCTGTCATCCATTTATCATCTTTATTATCATTTGAATGACCCATTGACATTTGTTGAATATTGTATATTCTTTTTAGCCGTTATAGGATTGATTTTAAGATTATGGTGTTATTATATTTTACATAAATATTTTACTTATAATCTTTGCATCAAAAATGATCATAAACTAATTAAAATTGGGCCTTATAAGTATTTAATCCATCCAAGTTATACTGGACAAGTTTTATTAACACTTATGGCATTATTCTTTATTCGGAATTATCCTTTATTCGGGTTTGTATTGTTATATGCGGCCGTAAGACTTAATCAAAGAGTTTTAGCCGAAGAAAATATGATGCGAGAACATTTTGGTCAAGAGTACGATGATTATGTGGGGGTAAGATGGAGATTTGTTCCTTTTGTTTATTAACATTAACGAAGCCTCATTTCATTCGGCTTCGTCTCGCTAACGCTCGGCTTCGCGGCTCACTTCGTTCGATGAGCACAGCTCATACTCGCGTTGCTCGTGCTCATTACATTCGCAAATATGGTTTATCTTTTAACTTAACTATGCCTCATTTCATTCGGCTTCGTCTCGCTAACGCTCGGCTTCGCGGCTCGCTTTGCTCGTGCTCATTACATTCGCAAATATGGTTTATCTTTTAACTTAACTATGCCTCATTTCATTCGGCTCCGTCTCGCTAACGCTCGGCTTCGCAGCTCACTTTGTTCGATGAGCACAGCTCATACTCGCGTTGCTCGTGCTCATTACATTCGCAAATATGGTTTATCTTTTAACTCTTTCGGGATTTCGGTTATCTTGTTATCATCCAAATAAAGCCATTGTAAATTAGTCAAGGCTGATAACTCTTTCGGGATTTCTGTTATTTGATTGTTATACAAATAAAGCCTTTGTAAATTTGTCAAGGCCGATAACTCTTTCGGGATTTCTGTTATCTTATT
>Ga0214471_10004533_pt1 | contig 10722 bp, 9 predicted proteins | sample RVTome_5_FD_207665 | JGI IMG/M metagenome (GOLD analysis project Ga0214471, IMG submission 207665) | Soil microbial communities from uranium-contaminated site in the Upper Colorado River Basin, Wyoming, United States - RVT142D155 | ecosystem: Environmental > Terrestrial > Soil > Contaminated >... | reverse complement strand
GCGCGGTGCGCCCGAGCAGCAGCGCGTCGTCGAGCGCGCGTTCGATGCGCACGTCGAACCAGTTGTCGATGCCGCGATTGAGCGCCTGGATGGAGAAATAAAACACCACCGATACCGGCACCACTGCCAGCACCACGAACATCACCAGCAGGCGCAGGGTCAGGCGCGTGCCGACGACGCGCGCGCGGTATTGCTCCGCGAAATGAAACAGGTTGAGCAGGATCAGCGCGATCAGCAGCACCACGCCGAGGATGTTGACCAGCAGCAGCACCGAATACAGCCGCCCGAACAGCGCCGAGTTCTGGGCCGCCGCGTTCATCATGATGAAGGCGGCGATCAGCAGCACCGACAGCACCGCCAGCGGCGTGAAGCCGGTGACGTAACGGGTGACGGTGCGGTTCCGACCTTCGGTCCGCAGGCGGGATGTCTCGGTTTCGCTTTTCAGGGCGCGACTTTCCACGTGCTCCATCCGCTGTTGAGATGCCAGGTAAACGAGGTGTAGGCCACCGGCCGCAGGGGCGTGGGCAGGGCCTCGATGTCGAGGCTGACGCGCAGGTCCACGGAATGAGTGGTGTCCGGCACCGCCGGCTCTTCCAGTTTCAGCGCGACACCATTGAGCGCGCCCAGCTGCTTCAGCGCCTCCTGCAGAGTCAGCAGGCTGTCACCCGATTCGGCCTCGGGCTCCATGGTGTTCACCAGATACTGGCCGGTCAGGGCGTGATACTGGATACGGCGGTGCAGCGTCCAGTCGGCGATCTTGCGGTCCCACAGAAAGCGCCGCTCGCGGTAGAGATTTACCTCGATGACGACTTCGAGCGGAATGCCCTTGGCCAGCGCCTCTTCCACCTTGGCGTTCAGCCCCAGTTCGAGATTGCCGGTGAGCACCAGCGATTGCTCCACGAAGCGCGGCTGCATCTCGGTCACCTTGAAGTCGGCCAGCGCATTGCCCAGGCCGGCCAGCGCCAGCGCGGCCGCGGTCCAGCGGTACCATTTAATTCTTGCGCAGTCTCGCATAATAAAATCCATCCATGCCGGCCTCGCCCGGAAGAATCTGCCGCCCCACGGCCCGCGCCCGGCCCGCCTCCGTTGTCAGGACATCCTCGGTGGCGTCGGGATGACGCCGCAGGAAGGCCGTCATCTGGTTTTCGTTTTCATCCGGAAGGATAGAGCAGGTTGCGTACAGAAGCTTACCTCCGGGTTTGAGCAAGGGCCACAGGCCCTCGAGAATCTGCTCCTGCGTGGCGATCAGCCGCGGCAGGTCCCCGGGCCGGCGGCGGATCTTGATGTCGGGATGACGGCGGATGACGCCGGTGGCGGAACAGGGGACGTCGGCGAGTATACGGTCGAATCCTTGTCCATCCCACCAGCCCGCCGGATTCGCGGCATCGCCGATAACCGTTTTCGCGCTGAGCTTCAGCCGCGCCAGATTTTCCTCGATCAGTTTCATCCGCGCCGGCTCCCGGTCGAGCGCCACCAGTTCCGCCTGCACGGCCTGTTCCAGCAGCTGTCCGGTCTTGCCGCCCGGCGCGGCACAGGCGTCGAGTACGCGTTCACCGGCCCGGGCGTCGAGCAGCGGCGCGGCCAGTTGCGCCGCGGCATCCTGCACCGAGACATCGCCTTCCGTGAACCCGGGCAGCTCACTCACGCCCACGGGCGATTCCAGCACCACGGCGGTTTCACTGAAAGGATGTGCGCTGGCGGGGAGGCCGGCCTGGGCCAGGCGCGCCAGATACTGGTCGCGCGATTGACGCAACCGGTTCACGCGCAGCACCATGGGTGGGCGCTCGTTATTGGCCACCAGGATCGCGGCCCAGTTCTCGGACCATTGGTGTTTGATTTCCTCCAGCAGCCAGGCCGGGTGACTGAAGGCCGCGGAAGGATTGGCGGCGATCGCCGCCTGCGCGCGCGCCGCTTCGCGCAACGCGGCACGCAGGCAGGCGTTGAGCAGATTTTTGGCCCAGGGCTTTTTGAGCGCGGTCGCGGCCTCCACGGTTTCCTGCACCGCCGCGTGTCGGGCCACGCGCATGAACTGCAGCTGGTACAGTCCGACCAGCAGCAGCGCGTAAACATCCTGATCCTTGGCCTTGAGCGGCTTGTCCAGAAACAACGCGGCGATAGCGGCGAGCTGGTCGAACCAGCGCAGGGTGCCGTAGCTCATTTCCTGGACCAGCGCGGCGTCGCGTGCCTGGGCGCGCGGCAGGGCTGAGAGGGTTTCGGTCAGCGCCGCGTCGAGATAACGCGCATGGACCACGACCTGTTCCACCACCCGCGCCGCCAGCGCACGCGGATTGATCCACGTGCCAGCGCGCTTAGCGGCTTGGGGTGCTTTGTGTTGCATCGCCCAGCCGGTCGCCGGCCGCGAGTTTATGGCCGTTCAGGAAATCATTGGCCGCCAGGATTTTTCCGCCCTCGGCTTGCAGGCGCGTGAGCGTCAGTACGCCGTCGCCGGTCAGCACGCGAATGCCGGCGGCATCGGCCTGCACTATGGTGCCGGGCGCGCCGGTGGCATGGCGCGCCTCCAGTGGTCCCACCTCCCACAGCCGCAGGGTTTTGCCGCGCCAGACGGTACTGGCCACCGGCCAGGGATTGAGCGCGCGAATTCGGCGATGCAGCACGATGGCCGGTTGGGTCCAGTCAAGCCGCGATTCCTCCTTGCTTAATTTTTTGGCATAGCAGGCGCCGGCGTTGTCCTGTGGCTGCGGCGTGACGGCGCCGCGCACCAGGCGTTCGAGCGTGGCCACCAGCGTTTCGGCGCCGAGCTGCGCCAGCCGGTCGTGCAGGGTCTGGGCCGTGTCGGTGGCATGGATCGGCGTGCGCGCCTCCGCCAGCACCGGCCCGGTGTCGAGCCCGGCCTCCATCTGCATGATGCTGACGCCGGTCTCGGTATCGCCGGCCTCGATCGCGCGCGGGATCGGCGCGGCCCCGCGCCAGCGCGGCAGCAGCGAGGCGTGCACGTTGATGCAACCGTGGCGGGAAAGGGCGAGGATGGGCGGCGGCAGCAACAGCCCGTAGGCGATGACGATCATGGCCTCGGGCGCGTCGGCGCGAAGAATTTTTTCTTCGCCGGAAATTTTTTCCGGCTGGCGGACTTCAATGCCGTGGGTTTGCGCGCACTGCTTCACGGGGCTGGCGGCGAGCTTGCGTCCGCGCCCGGCGGGACGGTCCGGCTGGGTGTAGACGGCGCGTATGCGATGGCCGGCGCGCAGCAGCGCCTCGAGCGCGGGAACGGCGAAGGCGGGAGTCCCGGCGAAAATGAGATTCATGCAGCGGCCCTTACATCGCCAGGCGCTGCTGCTTTTCCAATTTCTTGCGAATGCGCGACTGTTTCAGGCGCGAGAGGTAATCGACGAAGACCTTGCCGTCGAGATGATCGATTTCGTGCTGGATGCAGGTGGCGAGGAGACCTTCGGCCTCGATTTCGAATGTCTGGCCCTCGCGGTTCAATGCGCGCACCCGGATGTTGTGGGCGCGCGTGACCGGCTCGTAGATGCCGGGCACGGACAAACAGCCTTCCTCGAGTTCCTGCTCACCTTCACGGGAAAGGATTTCCGGGTTGATGAACACCTGCAGCTGGTCACGGGTCTGCGAGATATCAATGACGATGATGCGCCACGGCTCGTTGACCTGGATCGCCGCCAGTCCGACCCCCGGCGCGTCGTACATGGTCTTGGCCATGTCGTCCACCAGCCGCCGGACCTCGTCGGTGACCGCCGGAACCGGGCTGGCCTGGCGCCGCAGGCGTGGGTCGGGATAGTGCAGAATGCTGCGTATGGTCATGGTATTTCAGTCAAATTCAGGCGTCTTGAGTGCTGCCAAACAGCATCATTATCGGACCGGATACCACTGAATAACAACAAAATTTGGCCTTTCGGGAGCCTTGGCGTTGCGCCCAAGCATGGACTACACTCAAAACGTCATCAGATTACACGGAACGTGGACGAATGTCGCCTAAGCCTCTACCGGGAACCCGCTTTTTCCATCTTACTATTGTTGCGTTGCTTCTGACCGCCTCCGTTCATGTGCGGGCGGACGTGGTGCAACTCAAGCCCGATCACCCCGAGCGTTATACCGTGGTCAAGGGCGACACCCTGTGGGACATCTCGACCCGTTTTCTCAAGAGCCCCTGGCACTGGCCGCGGATCTGGAAGATCAACGAGCAGATCCGGAACCCGCACCTGATCTATCCCGGCGACGTGATCGTGCTGCATTGGGTGGACGGCCAGCCGGTGCTGAGCGTGGAGCGCAAGGGCTCAGGCCTGCCTTCATTGCCCGAGACCGCCGCTGAACCCGTGGAGCGGCGCGTCGACGACCGCACGGTAAAACTCTCCCCGCAAACGCGCAGCGAACCGCTCGAAGCGGCCATCCCCACCATCTCGCCGAATGCCATCGCGCCGTTTCTGACGAAGCCGCTGGCGGTGGACCAGGATGTGCTCGAGCAGGCCGGTTACATCACCACCGGGCTCGACGACCGCATCGCGCTCGGCGACACCAGCCAGTTTTATGCCCGCGGTTTGAGCGACGGGGCCGAAGAGCATTACCAGGTTTTCCGTCCCGGCAATCCGATCCGTCATCCCGACACCGGCGAGCTGCTGGCCTACGAGGCCATGTACCTCGGCGACGCGAAACTTCTTGAGCCGGGCGATCCGAGCAAGCTGGTGGTGACCTCGGTCAAGCAGGAGATCATCCCGACCGACCGCCTGCTGGCGGCCCCGAAAAAGGCCGCGCTGCCCTATTACTACCCGCATCCGCCCAAGACAAAGGTGGAGGGAAGAATCGTTTCGGCCCTGAACGCCGTGGGCGAAATCGGTCCGCAGACCGTGGTCGGCATCTCGCTCGGCACGCGCGAAGGCATCGAGGAAGGCAGCGTGCTGCGTGTCATGCGCCATGTCGGCACGCACAAGGATCCGCTGACGCGCGAACGCTACAACCTGCCGGACGAGGAATCGGGGCTAGTGATGATTTTCCGCACCTACGAAAAAATAAGCTACGGCCTCATCATGACGGCCACCCGCCCGATGCGCCTGATGGACACGGTCATCACACCCTGACGTAAATTATTCCACCCTGGGGTAGACTGCGCGCCATGACCGGCGCGCCGTCCAACCCTCATGCCCAGACGAACGCAGCAGGGCGACATTTACCCCGCGATACCCTGGCGTTGTGGTTCACGCTGCAGCGTCTGCCCGGCGTGGGCGCGCGCACGCAGCACGAACTGCTCGGGCACTTCGGCTCGGTCGAAAATATTTTTTCCGCCAGCCGCGGCCAGCTCGACAGGCTGCTGGCGGGAAAGAACGAGGCCGTCAGCGCCATTCTTGATGGTCCCGGGGCGCAAACTTTCCAATCCGAATTCGACTGGCTGGAGCAGCCCGGCCACCACCTGCTGGTCTGGACCGACCCCGACTACCCCGCATTGCTGCGTGAAATTGCTGATCCGCCGGTGATGCTTTATGTCATCGGCCGACGGCAGGTGCTGTCGAATCCGCAGCTCGCCATCGTGGGCAGTCGCAACCCGAGCCCCATGGGGAGGGAAAACGCGCAGGCCTTCGCCAAGAGCGCGGCCGGCGCGGGTCTCACCGTCACCAGCGGCCTGGCGTTAGGCGTGGACGGCGCCGCCCATCGCGGCGCGCTCGCGGCCGGCGGCAGTACCATCGCGGTGACGGGCACCGGACTGGATCGGGTGTACCCGGCGCGGCATCGCGAACTGGCGCACGAGATCGCCGCCCACGGCGCGCTGGTGTCCGAATTCGCGCTCGGCACGCCGCCGCTGCCGGAGAATTTTCCGATACGCAACCGCCTCATCAGCGGCCTTTCGTTGGGTACGCTGGTAGTGGAGGCGGCGCTGCAAAGCGGTTCACTGATCACGGCGCGCCTGGCGACCGAGCAGGGGCGCGAGGTGTTCGCCATTCCCGGCTCGATCCATGCACCGCAGGCGCGCGGTTGTCACGCGCTCATCCGCCAAGGCGCGAAACTGGTGGAGACGGCGCAGGACATCCTCGAAGAGCTGGGCCCGCTCGCCAGCGTGGCGCGCGCGTCGGCGCCGGAAAACACCGCGCCGGTGCCGACGCTCGATGCGCCGATGGCGGCGCTGTTGCAACAAATCGGTCACGATCCGGTCACTGTGGATGCGTTGATCGAACGCAGCGGATTGACGGCGGATGCCGTTTCCTCCATGCTGTTGCAAATGGAGCTGAACGGACTGGTGTCAAGCTGTCCGGGCGGCAAGGTTCAAAGGATTTCCTGAGGCGACGAGAGCCGGACGCAAACGACTGATGAAAGAAAATGTTTTCGATGTGCTGATGTACTTGTTCGAAAACTACATGGATGAAGGCACCGAATTCCAACCCGATCAGGAAGCGCTCACCCACGAACTGACCCAGGCCGGTTTCCATCGCGGCGAAATCCGCAAGGCATTTTCCTGGCTGGACGGGTTGTCGTCGCTGCGCGAGCACGATACGGGCCGGTCGCCGGCGGCCAGGTCCGCGGCCATACGCCATTACACGCCCAAGGAACGGGAGCGGCTCGACGAGGAATGCCGCGGCTATCTGCATTTCATGGAAACCAGCGGCGTGATCGATCCGGCCACGCGCGAGGTCATTATCGACCGGCTGATGGCGCTGGAGACCGACGAGATCGCGCTGGATCAGATCAAGTGGGTCATGCTGCTGGTGCTGTTCAACCAGCCCGGACAGGAGTACGCCTATCACATGCTCGAGGACCTGGTGTTCGACGAAATGCAGGGCCATCTGCATTGATTTCCAACATTATTCGTTCTTCGTTCCCGTCGTTTCCGATCCGCTGTTGGTGTCTTGCGACTTGACAAGCCCTGCCGGTTATCGTCAACAATTCGGGTCCGACGCGATTCGGGCGCACGGAAAAGCGCCGGAATGCGGATGACGCGTAAAATTTTTTGAATGTGGTGATTGAGTCAAGCGAATGTCAAAACATCTGATTGTGGTGGAATCGCCGGCCAAGGCCAAAACCATGTCCAAGTATCTGGGCAAGGACTTCACCTGCCTGGCGTCCTACGGCCATGTGCGCGACCTGATCCCGAAACAGGGCGCGGTGGAAACCGACAACGATTTCGGCATGAAGTACCAGCTGATCGAGAAGAACAAGAAACACGTCGACGCCATCGTCAAGGCCATGAAAAAGGCCGATTCGCTGTATCTCGCGACCGACCCGGACCGCGAGGGCGAGGCGATTTCCTGGCACCTGCATGAGATCCTGAAGCAGGAGGATGTGCTGGACGACAAGCCGGTGCATCGCGTGGAATTCCACGAAATCACCAAGACCGCGATCCAGCACGCGATCGAATCGCCGCGCAAGCTGTCCGAGAACCTCATCAACGCGCAGCAGGCGCGCCGTGCCCTCGACTACCTGGTGGGTTTCAACCTCTCGCCCTTGCTATGGAAAAAGGTGCGCCGCGGGCTGTCGGCCGGGCGCGTGCAAAGCCCGGCGCTGCGGCTGATCGTCGAGCGCGAGGAGGAAATCGAGAAATTCATCGCGCGCGAGTACTGGACCATCGAGTCCGACCTGAATACCAAGGGCAAGGACTTCGTTGCCCGGCTGACCCATTTCAACGGCGAAAAACTCGAGCAATTCACGGTCGACAACGGCGTGCGCGCCGCGGAAATCGACGCCGCCCTGCAGGCCGCGGCCCAGGGCCGGCTGCAAGTGCTGTCGGTCGAGAAGAAGCAGCGCCGGCGCAATCCGGCCCCGCCCTTCACCACCTCGACCCTGCAGCAGGAGGCCTCGCGCAAGCTGGGTTTCACCGCCCAGCGCACCATGCGCACGGCACAGCAGCTTTATGAAGGCATGGATCTCGGACATGGCGAGGTCGTCGGCCTCATCAGCTACATGCGTACCGACGCGGTGAACCTGGCGAACGAGGCGGTGGCGGAAATCCGCGAGGTCATCAAGGACCGTTTCGGCGCCGACAACCTGCCGGACGAACCGATTGTGTACAAGAACAAGTCGAAGAACGCCCAGGAGGCGCATGAAGCCATCCGCCCGACGTCGGCGGCGCGCGCCCCGGACGCGGTCAAGGATCACCTGAAGCCCGATCAGCTGCGACTCTACGAACTCATCTGGAAGCGCACCATGGCCTGCCAGATGGTGCCGGCGGTGCTCGACACCGTCACCGTGGACATGGCTGCCGGGGAGGGCAATGTGTTCCGCGCCAATGGCTCGACCGTGGTCAAGCCCGGTTTCATGGCGGTGTACCAGGAAGACACCGACGACAAACCCAAGGATGCGCCCGAGGGCGCGACGGAAGACGAGAAGCTGCTGCCGCCGATGGAACAGGGCGAGTCGATCGATCTCAAGGCCATACGCCCCGAGCAGCACTTCACCGAGCCGCCGCCGCGTTTCTCGGAAGCCAGCCTGGTCAAGGCGCTCGAATCCTACGGCATCGGCCGGCCCTCGACCTATGCCTCCATCATTTATACCCTCGAGAGCCGCGAATACGTGACGCTCGACAACCGCCGTTTCAAACCGACCGACGTCGGGCGCGTGGTCAACAAATTCCTCTCGGAACATTTCTTTCACTACGTGGATTACGACTTCACCGCGCGCATGGAAGACGACCTCGACGCCATCTCGCGCGGCGAGAAGGAATGGAAGCCGGTGCTGCAGGACTTCTGGGTGGATTTCAAGAACCAGGTGAAGGAGAAGGAATCGGTGGACCGACCCGGCGTCGAGATGATGGAAGAGGAATGCCCCAAGTGCGGCAAGAAGCTGGCCAAGCGCCTCGGGCGCAACGGCTACTTCATCGGCTGTACCGGCTATCCCGACTGCAACTACACGCGCAACGTGGATGACGCCGTCGGCGCCTCGAACGAGCCCGAGATCGTGCCGGACCGCAAGTGTCCGAAGTGCGAGTCAAACCTGGTCATCAAGCGCGGGCGCTACGGCCGCTTCATCGGCTGCAGCAATTATCCCAACTGCAAGCACATGGAGCCGCTGGAAAAGCCCGCCGACACCGGCGTGGAGTGTCCGGAGTGCAAGCAGGCGACCATGCTCAAGCGCAAGTCGCGCTACGGCAAGGTGTTCTATTCCTGCGCGCGCTATCCCGACTGCAAGTACGCGGTGTGGAACCCGCCGCTCAAGGAACCGTGCCCGCAGTGCGGCTGGCCGATCCTGAGCATCAAGACCACCAAGCGCCGCGGCGTGGAAAAGGTCTGCCCGGTCAAGGAATGCGGCTTCGCTGAACCCTACGAAGGTGAGGTGCCGTTTGCGGAGCCACCGAAGGTCGCTGCGGGAGTTTGAAGGGATTTCAGACGGTGATAAACATTTTTACCGCTGCGATTACCAATACAACTCCGAGAAGCTGACGCAACCGCACCGGCGCCAGCCGTCGCACCGCGAGTTCTGATCCCACGAGCGCACCCCCAGCGGCCGCCAGCATCATCCAGGGCAGGCCGCGCGGCAAGCTTACGCCGGTGGTGATGAGACCGGCCAGACCGGCGACGGAGTTGACCAGGATGAAAGCCGCCGAGATGGCCGCCGTGGTTCGCATGCTGGCCCAGCGCAGGAACAGCAGCAGCGGGCTCAGGAAAATTCCGCCGCCCACGCCGGTCAGTCCGGAGACAAACCCGAGACCGCCGCCCACCGGCAGCGCCACTCCCAAGCGCGGCGCTTCGCGTACCGGCGGTTCGTGGCTGGCAAGGAGCAGGCGCCATGCGGCCACGAGCAAGGCGACAGCCACGAGATACTGATACGCGCGTTCGTGCAGTTGTATCGCACCGCCGAGAAACGCGAGCGGGATCGAACCGAGCGCGAACGGCCAGAACAGTCGGGCATTGAAAAACCCGGCGCGCCACAGACGCACGAACACCAGTCCTGCCACCACGATGTTCATGGCGAGCGCCGCCGGTTTCATGAGCGCCGCCGAAACGCCGAAAAGCGCCATGGCCGCGAGATAGCCGGAGGCGCCGCCGTGACCAACGGAAGAATAGAGCGTGGCCGCCAACGCGATAAAGGCGAGTAACCACGGGAACAAGGACGAGTCGAGCGATTCCAAGTTTGATGTGTGTAGTGGCGCGAAGCGGTTTGACGTGCTAGAAAATCATGCGATGTTTGCAACAACTCATATTATCTCGGTTGCTGGTGTGAAAAAAACAGTCAACAAACTGGTTGTCGCTGGAGCGCTTTGCCTGCTGGCTTCCTGCGCCAGCGCGCCGCCGCGCGCGCCCGGTATCGGTCAACCGGTTCCGTGGACGCAGCTGCCGGGCTGGCGGGACGATCGTCTGGCGCAGGCGTGGCCGGCGTTGCAGAGCAGCTGCCAGAAACTGCCCGCGCGCGACGCGCGCTGGGGCGAGCTGTGCGCCGATGCCGCGCTGTTTCCCGCCCCGGATGATGACACCGCGCGTGCCTTTTTCGAGACGCGGTTCGTCGCGCACGAGGTATCCGGCAACAACAGCAATGCCGACGGACTCATCACCGGTTATTACGAACCGCTGCTGCACGGAAGCCGGGTCAAGACCAAGCGCTTTCGCTACCCGGTGTACGGACGGCCGGACGATCTGGTGGTGGTGGAGCTCGGCGGGCTCTATCCGGAGCTGCAGGGCAAGCGTTACCGCGGGCGGCTGAACAGCAATCGCGTCGTGCCCTACTACTCGCGTTCCGAGATCAGCCAGGGCAAACGCCCGCCCGACGCGGCCGTGCTGGCATGGGTCGACGATCCGGTGGCGCTGTTCTTTCTCGAAATCCAGGGATCCGGCC
>Ga0214471_10004530_pt1 | contig 10725 bp, 13 predicted proteins | sample RVTome_5_FD_207665 | JGI IMG/M metagenome (GOLD analysis project Ga0214471, IMG submission 207665) | Soil microbial communities from uranium-contaminated site in the Upper Colorado River Basin, Wyoming, United States - RVT142D155 | ecosystem: Environmental > Terrestrial > Soil > Contaminated >... | reverse complement strand
TTGTTGGAACTTGGTGCCAATGATGGTTTGCGCGGTATTCCACTTAATGAAACCAGAAACAACTTGCAGGCAATTATTGATATTGTGAGAGAAAAGAATCCTGAGACTCAAATTATATTGGCTGGGATGCAAATGCCTCCAAATCTGGGAGAAGATTATACCACTGAATTTAAAACTATCTTTCCAGAGCTTGCAGCCAAAAACGATATAAAACTTATCCCGTTTTTGCTTGAAAATGTTGCCGGTATTCCGGAGTTGAATCAGCAAGACAGGATTCATCCAACGGTGGAGGGGCAAAAAATAGTCGCCGAAAATGTTTGGTTAATACTGAAGGATTTGCTTTAATTTATTAAGTGCCGGTCATTAAGTGGAAATTTTTTGAATAGTATTGAAGGATGATTTGATTATTTTGTTTTTTGTGATTCTAAAATTATGGCATCTATAACAGCCTGTAACGAAATTAATGCATCCTTAAAATTTTCCAATTTATAAAGTAAATCATCTATAAGATTTTCAAATTCTATGTCTTTAAAAATTAAATACTTATCTATTTTTAATTTTGATTTTTCTTTCCAATTTAAAATTCCAAAGGCATCAATATTTTTTAATGGGTATCTTTTGTATAAATATCTAATTAAATCTTCAGAATTTCTGTTAGCCAGATTTTGTGTGCGTAGAACTTCATTTTTTTTTTGAGTCCATTCAATAATCAATGTTTTCAATTTATCGTTGGTCAAATTTTGAAATTTTCCAGATTGAAGAATCTCTAAAATGGAATTTTCAGATGCTTTTAAGGCCACCAAATTCAAAAACTGCATATAGAATACTGTCTATATTTATCGAGTAAAGAACTGTTTCATCAGCATCGATCATACCCATAATTTGTTTGCCCATTTCAATGCTTTGCTCAGTTCTAGAAATGTCAAGATTCAAATTCGTTTTATTTAGTTTGAATTCTGAGTTAAGGTTCCTTATTATTTTACCTTCTTCAATGGTATTAATACGATTGGTATTCCAGTTATTAATCTGCAAGGCAATCAAAATTCCAATCACCACCAACACAATTTCTCCTATGGCGTATTTTAGGTACGTGCCTGCCGAAGCCTTTGCAAAGGCAGGGTTAGCCGTTTTGCCTTGAGCTATTAGCTTTTGGCGGATGTTACGAAAGAGTTTTATCATTTATTATGGGTTAATTCTTTTCAAGTTCAGCTTGCAACAAATTAATGAGTTCAATGGCAAGTCCTTTAACATCAAGTGAATTTGTTTTTAATGAGTTATTGAACCAATAATGTCCGGCAGCATTTCGTTTGAACAAATCCTTTTCATCAATTAAATTTTGTAACGCCTTATTTTGATCTTCAACCTTAAATAAATGTGCAGTAATTGGATCAAATTCAAAAGCGGTAGTTTGTTGTGCTACTGTGACATCCATTGGAATGATCCAATCTTTATTTATGTTTTGTCCTTTGTTGGCGTCTTCAATTTCTATATAGTATTTCTTAATTTGTTCTGTAAGTTCAGCATTTCTGAATACGTTCATATTGCCCGTTTGTGACAGATCGGAATAGGTGTTTGAACTAGGTGTAAAATCATCCATATTCCATCCAAAACGAAGATATTCTTTAATGGAGTTAAGTAATGAATCGGTATTTGCACCATCATCGAGGTTATCAATGACGGTTTCAATGATAAATTGCTTTTTGTTGCATTTAGATATTAACAAAGTAATTTGTGTTGTGTCTTGTTTTAGATCATCGATCAACCGTTCTAAATACACTTTTTTTAAACTGTTGAATTTTCTGTTCTCATTCCAATTATTGATTTGAAGGGCAATCAAAATACCAATCACCACCAAAACAATTTCACCGATGGCGTATTTAAGATAGTTGGCGGTTTTGCCTTGAGCGAGAAGGTTTTTTCGGATGTTACGAAAGAATTTGATCATCTTTAATTGAATTTGATTTCTTCATTGGTTAAAGTAATAAGATTTGATGCGCTTTGTACCATTTCACCATAACGCTCGGTCAACGATTTTAGCAACAATATTTTGAACCTTATGGAATTGATAATATGTACATCCGAGTTGTAATCCGTCAAGGATTTTGGTTTAATGTTGAACTCCGATTCCGAATAGGTATCAAATACATGAGGGAGCACCATAAAATCATATCCCATTGTGTAGGATCTAATGGTTTCTCTTGTATGTAAATTTAAGGCATCTGATACTGCTATATAGTTATTGCTATCGTAATAATGGAATAAGGAGTCTACCAAGGCTTCGTTTTTAATAAGTTTGAGCTTTCCTGAATTTGACATTTCGTTAAACGTAATTTGGTTATATTCAAATGGAAGGGTATAATTCATATAGGAAAATAATCCTGAAAAATAGTCCTTTGAATAGTCCCTTGGGTTTTTAAGAATGATCAAACAAGAATCCAAAGCTGTAATAAACTGTTTTCCTGAATCAATTCCACTCTGTAAATTACTAATGTCCTGGTTTAAATTTTCAATCAGTTTATGTAGGGCAAATTCTTTCTCTTTTTGTGCTATTCTGTCAATATTCCAATTGTTCGCTTGAATGGCAATAAGAATACCAATGACTACGAGTACAATTTCTCCTATTGCATATTTGAGGTATTTTCCTGTATTGTTTTTCATAATTAGGTTTTGACGGATGTTTCTAAAAAATTTGATCATAATTTAAAGGTGATATTCCATTTGTAAAAGTGTTATTAGTTCTTGTGCATCCTCAATTGCTTTTGGCAGTTCTTTAAAGGCACGAGTGCTGTAGTTTTCCTGTATTAAAATAAAGGTATTCACAAATTTTTCAATGAGCGCTTCATCATAACTTATCAGTTTAAGGTCATTTGCTTTTGAAGTTCTATATTCTTCAGTATTATAGATATTAAAATCAGGTTTGTTATATCTACCATTCTCACGTGCTTGTAATTTGGACAAATAGGGTGAATTTAATTTTAGTAGCAATGCCATCATGTCATCTCCTTTTTGGGCGTTGGATTTGTCAAATTGAAAATCTTCATCCAGATGGTTGGAAAAACTTTCATAAGCAACCAATTTTTTTTGCAGGCTATCATTGGTAATATAGCGAAGACCACCAGAATTTTTTAACTCATTTAGCGTGGATCGATTCCACTCTAAAGGGCGATAAATGATATCATGTGTAATAACCCATAAAACGGTGTTGGATAATTCTGAATGTGGTGTATGGTTTACGTAGTGTTTTAGAGAATCTATATAAATGAATTTTTTTTCAGCTTGAAATTGGCTCACTTTAAGCATCTCAATATCACTTTTTAAATCTTGAACCAATGATTTTGCATATTGCCTGATCCTTTTTTGTTCAAGTCGTGTTTCGTTCCAGTTATTGACCTGTAAGGCAATCAAAATACCAATCACCACCAACACAATTTCGCCAATGGCGTATTTAAGGTAGTTTGCAGTTTTTCCTTGAGCGATTAGTTTTCTGCGGATGTTTCGGAAGAATTTAATCATCAACTTACTATTGCAAGCAGACCAAGATTGAAGTAGTTTTGGTTGGTTAATGGCGTTTAAAGTTAAACAATTTTATCTATCGTTTTATATGTCCTATTTTTGTAACATGAAAACACCGCTTTCCATTCAGGAACTGCACAATTTGGCCATGAACCATGTGGGACACGATTTGGAAGAGCGCGGTTTTGAGTTTATTGCGGTGAACAGCAAATTGAAAAAACACCCCCAATTTGTGTGCATCGATAAAAATAAACACTATTTTTTTGTGATTGTAAGAGCGGTACTTTTGCCAGAAAACCCAAACAATTATGATATGGTTTGGATGGAGGCTTTTAAAGCACATGCAAGATCAAAGGATGCCAAGGTGCTTTATGCAGGTGTTGGGCTCGGAAACCCTGATGGGGAGGAATTGCCAATTTATCTCGACGAAAACTATTTGATTGAATATAATGGCATACAAGTCATTGAAACTAACTTGAATTAGATGAAACCTATTTTTTTGCTACTTAGTTTAGCCTTACTTGTTGTTTCTTGTGAACCTACACTTAAAAACACCAAAATTTCAGGCCCAGTTTTTGGAACCTCTTATGGTATTACCTATTATTCTGAATCCAAAAAAGATTATCAAAAAGAATTTGACAGTTTGTTCAGTGCCATTAACAAATCGTTGTCCACCTATAAGGAAGATTCTGAAATCTCTAAAATCAATAGAAATGAAGCCACTGAAGTTGATGACCATTTCAAAACAGTTTTTAATACTTCAAAACAAATATTCGAGGAAACCGAAGGTGCCTTTGACCCCACAATTGGAGCCGTGGTCAATGCTTGGAATTTTGGACCTAAAGGAAAAGTTGTAGGTTTGGATGAATTAAAAATTGACAGCCTAATGACATCTGTTGGCTTTGATAAGGTTACGCTTGCAGACGATAGGATCATTAAAGAGAATCCAATTACATTTTTGGATTTTAATGCCATTGCCAAGGGCTATGGCGTTGATGTTGTTTCCAAATATTTGGAAACGCAAAATATTGACAATTATATTGTGGAAATAGGAGGAGAGATACGCAGCAAAGGCATTAATATGGAAACGCAAAAACCATGGAAGGTTGGTGTTGAGAAACCAAATTTTGACGGGACACAATCCCTTATGAAGGTCATTGATATGGAAGACGAAGCTATGGCCACTTCAGGGACCTATCGCAAATATAGTATTGATGAAGATGGCAACCGATATTCCCATATTATAGATTCAAAAACTGGATATCCGAGCAAAACCAACCTATTGAGCATTTCGGTCATTACCGACAATTGTATGTATGCCGATGCTTACGCAACAGCTTTTAAAGCTATGGGAATTGAAAAAGTAAAACAGTTTTTAAAGACCCATCCAGAACTTAAGGTGTTTTTGATTTTTGAAAACGAGAATAAGGAATTGGAAATCTTGAACTTAAATGGATTCCCTGAGAACTAAAATTAACATTGTCATGCTGAGCTTGAAGCATCTTTAAAAAGATTCTTCACTACGTTCAGAATGACACTTTATTTAAAAACTACAGGAATAATCTCACCTTTGGCCAAACAATATCGCATAATTTCTTCTTGGGAAAGCGTTGCCGTGTAATCCACTTCCTCAACCTTAAAACCAATACTGCGGAGCTTGTCAAAATAATCCCGACCATAAATGCGAACATGGTCATATTGTCCAAAGATTTTTGCACGTTCTTTTTTGTATGTGATTGAATTGTCCTCAAAAGTTTTATCTCTTTCCAAATCCTGTGGAATCTGAAAAACTCCCATTCCGCCAACTTTTAAAACACGATATAGTTCCTGCATGGCTTTGGTGTCGTCAGGAATATGTTCCAACACATGATTGCAAAGAATGACATCAAAAGAACCGTCTTCAAAAGGAAGATTGCAAATATCGGCCTTGACGTCAGCCAATGGCGAATTAAGATCGGTTGTAGTATAGTTTAAATTTGAAAGGCTTTTAAAGCGTTTGTAAAAAGCCTGTTCAGGCGCAAAATGTAAAACCTTGAGCTTTGCCGTGAAAAAATCGGTTTCATTTTTAAGGTATAACCAAAGAAGCCTGTGGCGTTCTAGACTTAAGGTTGAAGGTGAAAGCACATTTTTTCTGGTTTTAATGTAGCCGTAATCTAAAAATGCCCTAAAACTTTTCCCGTCAATTGGGTCTGTATAGGTATTTCCTTTTAAAAAAAAAGCTAAAAAAGGTCTTGCAGTATAACTCAGACGTATTAAAAATGGTCTGGGCAAAAAGTTCAATAAGACACGAATTACACTAATTTTCACTAAATTTGTTTTCAATTCTTTTTAATTACAGTACCACCCTTTTATAAGTCAGGCTATCTTCTCCAAAATTTACCAAAAGAGCCAATTTTAATTTTGAAGCCGCTAAATAATTAAGGGTCTGTTTAATATGACTATCTGTTAATTCTGCGATAGCTTTTATTTCCAAAATTATTACACCATCAATTACAAAATCAGCAAAGTAATGATGTGGAAGCAAGTTTCCTTTGTAAGCAATATTAAAGCGTTCTTCTCGGGAATAATTAATATTTATTTTTCTGAACTCAATTTCAAGTGCATCACCATAAATTATTTCACTAAATCCTTTGCCCAATTCACTATGCACTTCCATACAAGCTCCAATAATTTTATAGGATTCCTCCTTATATAAAAGTTTATTCACAGTAATTGGTTAGTGTTAATTAGTGAAATTAGTGTCTATAATCTTCGTTAGTGTCAATTGGTGAAATTAGTATCTATAATCTTCCCTAACAGGGCTAAAAATGTCCACGACTTTACAATCGGTCAGCGCACGGGCACTATGCACAATGTTTGAAGGAATCAACGTGATGACACCGGGTTTCAAAATTTGGGTTACGCCGTCAATGGTCATTTCCAATTGGCCTTCGGTGATTTGTGTGGTTTGCTCGTGGAAATGGGAATGTGCGGGTAAAATGGCCCCTTTTTCAATATCCACAAAACCAATGGTCATGGCATCGGTATGAAAATAGCGGCCTTTAATTCCTGGTGCAAGTTCCCGTTCCTTAATTTCTGAAATTACGTTTTGCATGGTTTATAATACTAATTGATGTTGTCTAAATTCGTTTTCTTCATCACTTTCAATGCCCAAAGCTTCATAAATGTAGGCAAATGTGGAAAGCAATTCAGGTTTTCCATTGACAAGTGCAACATTGTGTTCAAAATGTGCACTAGGCTTGTTATCCAAAGTTGTTATGGTCCAACCGTCCTGGTGCTGTTTCACGCGATGCGTTCCCATATTGATCATGGGTTCAATGGCCACGACCATGCCTTCAATAAATTTTTTACCACGACCACGTTTGCCATAATTTGGCATTTCTGGATCTTCGTGCATGCTGCGTCCCAATCCATGGCCAACCAATTCACGTACCACACCGTAACCATGGCTTTCACAAAAATTTTGAATGGCATAACCCACATCACCAACACGATTGCCAAATTTAAACTCCCTAATGCCAACATATAAGGATTCCTTTGTGACGTCCAAAAGTTTTTGGGTTTCAGGATCGATTTCGCCCACAGAAAATGTATAGGCATGATCGCCATAAAAACCATTTTTCAAAGCGCCACAATCAATGGAAATGATATCACCTTCTTTTAATGGCTCATGGGTTGGGAAACCATGTACCACCTGGTCATTGGGGCTCATACAAAGTGTGTTTGGAAAATCGTAAAGGCCCAAAAAACCAGGTATGGCTCCGTGCTCTCTAATAAATTCCTCTGCCAATTTATCCAATTTTAATGTAGTAACACCGGGTTTGACTTCCTTGGCGAGCATTCCCAACACTTTTGATACAATCAAAGCGCTTTCGCGCATGAGCTCTATTTCCTCTTTTGTTTTAATCTCAATCATGAAAAAAAATATGGGCAAAGATACTTAAAATTAAAATGGTTTTCTTTTTTAGGAATATGACTTTTGACAGTTTTTGAATCACATTTATTAAATAATTTTGAATTATGTATAAATCCGTAAACGCTGAAAAGGCGGTTAAAATAGTTAAATCCAATCACAGGGTCTATTTGCAGGCTGCTGCAGCTGCACCTCAAGTACTGATCAGGGCATTGTCGGCAAGACATGAAGAATTAAGAAATGTTGAAATTTGCCAATTGCACACCGAAGGGGATGCCCCTTATGCCAATCCGGAATTAAGGGACAGTTTTCATGTCAATTCCTTTTTTATAGGAAAAAATATTAGGCACACCCTACAGGCAGGCAATGGGTCGTACACGCCTGTTTTTTTGAGTGAACTTCCTTTATTGTTTAAGCGGGGTATTATCAAACTTGATGTTGCATTTATCCATGTGTCACCACCAGATAAGCACGGTTACTGCAGTTTGGGAGTTTCTATTGAAGCCACTTTGGCCGCTATTGATAGTGCCACCTATGTAGTGGCACAGGTGAATAAACAAATGCCACGAACACACGGTGCTGGAATTATTCACTGTTCAGAGATTGACATATTTGTGGATTGTGATGAACCTATCCCAGAACATCACATGCCTAAACCAACCGAAATTGAAAATAAAATTGGTGATTACGTAGCCAATTTAATTGAAGACAGAAGTACACTTCAGATGGGTGTTGGAACAATTCCGAATGCTGTTTTAACACGATTGACCAATCATAAAGATTTGGGTTTGCATACCGAAATGTTTTCTGACGGGGTCATTGACCTCATTTTAAAAGATGTGATCAATGGCAATTTTAAGGGCGTGAATAGAGGCAGGGCTTTGGCGACCTTTTTATTGGGATCTAAGCGGTTGTATGATTATGTAGATGATAATCCCTTTATAGAAATGCGTGGCTCAGACTATGTAAATGATGTGTCCATTATCAAACAAAACCCAAAAATGGTGGCTATTAATTCTGCCATTGAAGTGGATCTCACAGGTCAAGTTTGCGCCGATTCCATAGGTACAAAACTGTATTCAGGTGTAGGAGGACAAATGGATTTTATTAGGGGTGCCTCCTTGAGTGAAGGCGGAAAGGCCATCATCGCTTTGCCATCGGTAACCAAAAAAGGGATCAGCCGCATTGTTCCCAATTTAAAACCGGGTGCCGGAGTTGTAACCACGAGGGCGCACGTACATTACGTGATTACTGAATATGGTATCGCCAATTTATATGGAAAAACCATAAAAGAAAGGGTGAAAGCTTTGGTGAACATTGCACATCCCAATCATAGAGAAACTATCGATAGACAATATTTTGAATTGATTAAAGGATGATTACCTTTTCAAAAAAGAAAAGAAGCTCTTTTTAGGTTGACCTTTTATATGGGGTTTTTCTTTGGCAATCATTTGGTAAATTTCTCCCCAACCTTGAAAACCTCCTAAATTTCTGTCATCGATAAATAAATCGGCATAAATTTTTCTGCTATGGTTGGTGTCAAATTCTTCTTCGGGAAAACTTTTGTTTACGGCATAAAAATGAATGCCGTTTTCTTCACAAAATGATACCGCTTCATCCAATTTAGAACCATATCGATAGGTCCATAAAATTAATCTGTGCCCATCTTCCTGTAACCGTTTAAGGGTTTCGAATGCGAAAAGTTTTGGTTTACCTATTTTGGGGTAGGCATCTTCAACTATGGTTCCGTCAAAATCTATGGCAACAATTAATTTATCCTGAAAATTCATTCATAACATTTTGGTATTGTAAATGTACAATAAATAAATATTTTGAAATCGGCATTACACCAGTGCTTTACGGGTCATGACACTAGGTTGTTCAATTCCCATCAATTTCAATATGGTAGGCGCAATATCTCCTAAAATACCGTCTTTAACTGCTAATTTGTCTTTATCGATGAGAATGATTGGAACAGGATTGGTGGTGTGGGCCGTGTTTGGAGAACCATCTGGATTGACCATGGTTTCACAATTGCCATGATCGGCTATTAAAATGGTGGAATAGTTATTCTCCAATGCTGTAGTGATGACATCTTTAACACAGGCATCAACTGCTTCGCAAGCTTTTATGGCCGCTTCCATAACGCCGGTATGCCCTACCATGTCACCATTTGCAAAATTGAGACATACAAAATCCACCTCGCCTTTTTTAAGTTCAGTAACAAGGGCATCTCGCAGCTCATAGGCACTCATTTCCGGTTTTAAATCGTAAGTGGCAACTTTAGGGGAGTTTCTCAAAATTCGGGTTTCTCCTTTAAAAGGCGTTTCACGACCTCCTGAAAAGAAAAATGTGACATGCGGGTATTTTTCAGTTTCGGCAATCCGTATTTGTGTTTTATGATGCTTTTCCAAAACTTCACCAAGGGTCTCGGTTAGATTATCCTTTTCAAAAATCACTTTGATTCCCCTAAAAGATTCATCATAATTGGTCAAGGTTACATAATACAAATCGAGTTTGTGCATGTTTTGCTCATGAAAATCGTTTTGGGTCAAAGCTTCGGTTAGTTGCCTTCCTCTATCTGTCCTGAAATTGAAAAAAATAACCACATCGCCATTCTTGATTTTTGTTACGGGTTGGTTATTGGCGTCAACCATGATTATAGGTTGAATGAACTCATCGGTAATATCTTGATTATAGCTATTTTGAATCGATTCAGTTGCATTTTTAGAATGTTTCCCAATACCATTTACCATAGCATCATACACCAATTTTACACGTTCCCAACGTTTGTCCCTATCCATGGCATAATAACGGCCTATGATGGTGGCCAATTTTGTGTTGGTATTTTGGATATGGTTTTCAAGAGAGGTTACAAAGCCGAATCCTGATTTTGGATCCACATCTCTACCGTCAGTAAAGGCGTGAACAAAAGATTGTTGAACGCCAAAATCATTGGCGGCATCAATCAATCCAAATAAATGATTGATATGCGAATGCACGCCACCATCGCTTAACAATCCTAAAAAATGGACAGGCTTGTTGTTGTTTTTGGCATATTGAAAGGCCTCCAAAAGCACTTTTTCTTTGGAAAGGGTTTTGTTTTCAATGGCCAAATTAACTTTTACAAGATCTTGATAGACAATGCGCCCTGCTCCTAGGTTCATGTGCCCCACTTCGCTATTTCCCATTTGGCCTTCGGGCAAACCGACATGTAACCCATCGGTTCTTAGACTGGCATTTGGGTAATTTTGGTATAATGAATCTATAAAAGGCGTATTGGCATTGTCAATGGCCGA
>Ga0214471_10004528_pt1 | contig 10729 bp, 9 predicted proteins | sample RVTome_5_FD_207665 | JGI IMG/M metagenome (GOLD analysis project Ga0214471, IMG submission 207665) | Soil microbial communities from uranium-contaminated site in the Upper Colorado River Basin, Wyoming, United States - RVT142D155 | ecosystem: Environmental > Terrestrial > Soil > Contaminated >... | reverse complement strand
TGCGGGTGAATTCGCCGAGAACCTCGCCCAGGTGTATCAATTTATTTATAACCTCCTGATCGAGGCGAATCTCGATAAGGATGAACAGAAGATAAACTCGGCGTTGAGGCTGGCTGAGGATATCCGCGACCTGTGGAAAGAGACCATCGACAAGTCAAAGGCAACAGAAGAGGAAGATTCGATAGAAGACAGCAAGCCGGAGCTGAAGCAGGAGTCCGGTGAATCGACAGTAGAACTTTATACTCCGGTTGACGCGCAGACCATAGTCAAGACGAAAGCGGATGATAGCGGTACCGATTTCAGGCTGAATTTAACCGGATAAGAGGTCGAGACAATGATGGATGAGCTCGAGCAGATGATGGAGATCAGTGACGGCCTGCTGAAGGCAGCGTCGGACGGCGATATAGATCGCGTGGTAGCCCTGTTGAAGCGACGCAAAGGTTTGACCGAAAATATGGAGCCGCTCGATCCCAATGACGAAAATGTGAAGTCAGGAAAAGCCGCTGAAATTCTGAAGAACCTCGTTGATAAAGATGGTGAGATAGAAGTACTGATCAATGATCTTATGGTTAAGTTGCAGACAGCAATGACGGCAGTACAGGGAGAGAAGAAAATTGTCAGGGGATACCTGCAGAAATCGGAAGGCGACGAGCCAAAACTTATCGACAGGGAAGGATAAGGATTGAAAGCAGCAGCTATTATATCGGCGAGAATTCAATCGACACGCCTGCATCGTAAGGTTCTTATTGAACTGTGCGGGAAAACCATACTTGAACATGTTATTGACCGCTGCCGCAGATTTCCTGAAATAAATACAGGCAATATGGTCCTTGCCATTCCCGATACATCAGAAAATGATGTCCTGGCTTCTGCGGGAGAAAAATTGGGAATCAAGGTGCACAGGGGCAGCGAGGATGATGTCCTGGGGCGAATTATCGGCGCAGGCAGATCGGTTAGTGCCGGCGTAATTTACCGGGTGACGTCGGACAATCCATTGATTTCAAACCAGGTTGTGAGAAATACGTGGGAAGGATTCATAAATGGTGAATGGGATTACGCGGTAATGGAGAATACCCCGCTCGGAACGACTGCTGAAATAGTGACCATGGATACTCTTGAGAGAGTTGAACAAGACACCATTGATTCGCAGCACAGGGAACATCCAACATTGTTCATGTACGAAAATTCCAATTTGTTCAGGATGAACCTGATGAGTCCACCGGATGAATGGAATCATATCGACTGGAGGTTCACTGTCGATACCGAAAAGGATCTGGCCCTGGCGAAAAAGATATTTGGGCAGCTTGGACCGGATGCGGATCTGGATGAAATAGTGCCTTTTTTATCCGCGAATCCTGAAGTCCCGGGAATTAACGCGGATGTCGAACAGCAGAACTGGACTTCGCTTAAGGAAAAGAAAGATGAAATCAGCCGTACTTCAGTTTGAAATTGCGGGAGTGCCTGTCGGGCGCGATGCCAGGCCGTACATTCTCGCGGAGATCGGCATTAACCATAATGGCGATGTTAAAATTGCCGAAGAGCTGATCCATGCCGCGAAGGAGTCGGGTGCGGATGGGGTGAAATTCCAGACATTCAAGGCTGAAGACCTGGTGAACAGGGAAAGGTCTCCAGAGTATTATGAACTCTTCAAAAAAGTCGAGCTCGACAGACATTCCCACGAAAAACTGCTGGGCACAGCCAGTGACGCAGGAATCGCGTTTATAAGCACGCCGTTCGGTGAAGACGAAGCTCAGTTTCTTTCAGATCTAGGTGTCCCGGCTATCAAGATCGCGAGTGGCGATGTTACAAATCACCTGCTACTGGAGAAAGTCGCAGGCCTAAATCTTCCGGTAATTCTTTCAACCGGGATGAGTTACATGGAGGAAGTTGTCGCTGCGAGAGATGTACTTGTAAAAAATGGATGCCACGAAATTGTATTGCTCCATTGTGTCAGCAGGTACCCGACAACTCCGGGGGAACTGAACCTGCGTTCGATCAAAACCATGCTCGATGAGTTTCCCGATGTGATCGGATTTTCGGATCATACAGAAGGCATATGGGCGTCGATTGCAGCGGTATCTATGGGAGCGAGATTTATCGAGAAGCATTTTACCCTGGACAGAAAAATGGACGGGCCCGATCATGCCCTGAGCGCGGAGCCTGATGAATTAAAGGAACTGGTAGAATCCATCGGCAACACATACGATGGGCTTGGTTCTGGAATAAAGGAGCCATGTCCGGCGGAACTTGAAAATCGCCACCTTGGAAGAAAAGGAATCTATGCGGCGTTGAATATCGATCCGGGTACGGAACTGACAAGGGACATTTTGAAAGTGTCTCGTCCGGAAGGCGATATCGGAGCTGACGAAATAAGGCAATTTTTCGGATTGAAGATAAACAGGAAAATCCAGGCGGGTGGGGAGATCACCCGTAGCGATTTAAGCTGAAGGAAGCTCGGCTCATCCGGAGCCACAACTAAACGGAATCCTGAAATGGGTTACTTGCAGGGACGCGTACAGGGGGGAATAGTGGAACGTGTTTTCATGATTCCCCCCGCGTCCTATTTTAAATATGGAGTATAAGGGTGAACGACATGCTTGAAAGCGCATACTCTGGAAAAAGAATCCTCGTAACAGGCGGGACCGGATCGATCGGATCCGAAATTGTCGAGCAACTCCTGACATTTCATCCGTCGGTGATAAGGATCTTATCCAGGAATGAGCACAACCAGTATCAATTTCAGCATAAATGGCGAAAGCACAGGAACCTGAGATTTCTGATAGGTGACATCAGGGACAAGCAACGCCTCGCAAGAGCTTGCGAGGATATCGATATCATTTTCCATGCGGCAGCGCTGAAGCATGTACCGGCGTGTGAATATAATCCTTTTGAAGCCGTTAAGACGAATGTTCTCGGGACCCAGAACCTGATCGAGGTGGCTCTCGACAGTGATATCGACAAGGTCATTGCGATAAATACCGATAAATCGGTAAGCCCGATAAATACAATGGGCGCGACAAAGCTGCTCGCCGAGAAACTGATTATCGCGGCGAACCTGTATAAAGGGTCGCATCGGACAAGGTTTACATCGGTCAGATTTGGGAACGTGATCGGAAGTGCGGGTTCGGTGCTTATATTGTTCGAGAAGCAGATCCGCAGCGGCGGTCCTGTAACAATCACCCATCCCGATATGGAGCGGTTTATCATGACGACTCCGCAGGCTGTGACCCTGACCCTTCGGGCAGGTGCCCAGGCAGCAGGAGGGGAAGTCTTCATCCTGAAAATGCCCGCGGTGAAGGTTAGCGACCTCGCGGAGGTGATGATCGAGATGCTGGATGATGGGTCTAATGGAAAGATTGAGATCGAGCAGATCGGGCGCAGGGCGGGCGAGAAGACCTACGAAGAGTTATTGACGTCTGACGAGTCCGCGTACACCGAAGAAAAGGACGATATGTTCATTTTAAAGCCATTTGGCGAGAAGATCGGCGAAAATTACCGTACTTACACGACTCACACCAACGGGATGCTGAATAAGGAACAAATAAGGGATTTCCTTGAACAGCATAAACTTGTCGGTACTGAGCGTGGAATTCCTGTCACCCACCCTTAATCTTTTTTAATAAATTTTTTCTGAAATGTGTTCAATAGCGCAATTTGAATATCTATGTTATATTTAGGGTGCAGAACGGGGACATTCTGTCTGCGCCTATTTCTACGTATCCGCAAAAATCCTGAACGACAGGAGAACGGAACAAATGCCGAAATTCACGTTTAATGTCCGAGACCGTGCCGGTAAAACAATTACCGGTACTGTGACGATGGAGAGCCGCGAACAACTTCTGGAAAGGCTACGCGACCAGGGCTACTTCGTTAACAAGATTACCGAAGTGGGGGAAAACTCTTTTTACGAACGGATAGATAGAGCTATCCAGAAAATGACCCCGATTAAGCTGAAAGACCTGTCGATTTTCGCCAGGTTGCTTTCTACCATGATCAATGCCGGTCTTCCGATCCTGAGATCGCTGAGAATTATCGTTAAACAGACAGAGAATCCGCATCTTGCGGAAATTCTGCAGGAAACGGCGAAGATGGTCGAAGAAGGCTATTCGCTGTCCTACGCGATGGGACAGCATCCGAAAGTATTCAACACCCTTATCGTCAGCCTGATTAAATCCGGTGAGGAATCCGGTTCACTCGACATTGTACTTGAGCGAATCGCGCATGACCTCGAGCGTGAGATAGAAATCCGGCAGAACGTACAGGCGGGTGTCCGGTACCCGATCATCATCCTGTCAGCAGCATTCCTGATCGTAACACTGGTCATGTGGCTTGTGGTTCCGCAGTTCGTGGAGATCTTTGCGTCGATGAACGCGACACTTCCTCTCCCGACACGAATCCTGATCCAGATTTCCGATGTTGTCCGCCATGGTATGCCATTCATCATTGCGCTTGGAATCATATTTTACTTTGGCTCCAAATTTGCATCGAATTTTCCCGGATGGAACAGGTTCCTCGACAAGATGAAACTGAAAGTTCCGGTATTCGGGTTCCTTCTTCGCCGTATCGCGCTTTCAAGATTCGCGCGAACTTTCGCGATCCTGTTAAAATCAGGTGTTCCTATCATCAAGAGCCTGACGGTTGTTGAAGAAACTGTCGGAAACGCTGTAATTGAACACGCGGTTGGAAAAGCGAAATTGTCGATTAAAGAAGGAGAACGAATCAGTTATCCTCTCGAGGAAACGGGGGAGTTCCCACCGATGGTAATCGACATGATCGCTGTCGGTGAGGAAACTGGTGCACTGGACGACATGCTCCAGAAAATATCCGACTTTTATGACAGGGAGGTTGACTACACGATCGATGCATTCACGACCATGATCGAGCCGCTGCTTATCACGGTAATGGGTGTGGTTATCGGTTATATTGTCATCAGCCTGTACCTGCCATTGTTCAGTGCGATCCAGAGCATGACTGACTCGCAGACATCGAGCACCAACGCTGTTTAATAACTGTCTTAATCTCAGAAATTCAGAGCCGGTCGTAAGACCGGTTTTTTTTATACAGCTAGAATGGCAGGGGTTGCTCTGAAATGTCGATGGTAGTGAATCCTTCTGATTTTATACCATCCTTTACGGTTTTCACTTTGAATATACCGTAACGGTACGATTCCACAAGCGCAATTAGAATGAGGTAATAAATGAGTACAGAAAAGCCGGGAATCGGGTGGATCCTTGCATTTGCAAAGGGGATCGATCCGAACAGGTTGGCTGTTACCATTAGAATGCTCGTGAATATGCCTATCAAATGGTTCAAGAGGACGGATATTTTCGGAGATATGAATCCAAGTAATCCGCTGAATGCGCCAAGGAACAGGATTATCTGCCCGACAGGTACAGCGATAAGATTGGATATGAATCCTGCCAGGGATAGCCGTCCGACAGTCGCGGCGAGAACGGGAAACACTCCAAGTTGAGCGCCTGTGGTGATGATACTGCTTAGGAGGAACAGTCGAGCGATATTTATTTTCAGGTTCCCGATAAATTCCACGATATTTATCCTGCTTTTTAAACCGCTTTTATTTTTTCCGACGTAAGGCATCGGGATGATTTTTACCAGGACCGGACAGATGTAAATGATCCCGAAACTTGCCGCGATCGAAAGGAGAAACCCGGTATCCCTTGAAAGCATCGGATTCTGAATAAGCCAGTACAGTCCGGCAGCAGATAATGCCGCCATGCCATAGGATTGTTTTCTTAATCCGATGGATATGAGCAGGATCACACCCATCACTGAAGCACGCAGGATCGATGGTTCCCCACCTAGGATACGTACAAACCCGAACAGCGAAAGGATTATCACGGCGATCAAAAGCCATCGAACATTCCGGTTCAACGCAACCCGTCCCATGAGGAAAAACAGGGGGAAGAACAACAGGCTGATCTGTGCTCCTGACGCAACGATCAGATGCGATAATCCCGCGGAGTAAAAATCCCCTGTCCAGCCACTTCCCAGGTGCCGACCCTTGCGTCCTAGCACAATTCCGGCGGACAGTTGGCCGTTTGAATCATTGAGTCCCCATGCGAGATGATTAGTCAGGTCAAACCGAAGCCTGCTGATCGAGGAATAAAACAGACCAGGCGACCGGATAAGCTGGATTGAATTATTTCCAATGGAAAGTTCGAGTATCCCTCGCGGACGGTGCCTTAGTACGATCGGTGAAGTCAGCTCATCGAGGTCGCTTATTAATTTGCCTCTCGCGATATACCTGCCGCCGGTAACGGTCGAGACTGATCTCCCAATTTTTGCAAGGATTATTCCATTCACTTTTTCAGCCTGCACCGAATTAATAGAATGCGAGGCACTAGATTCCTGGTAAAAAGTAAGGGACTTCACGCTGAGAGGGAGGTAACGTCCTGAGGGTGTGTCCAGCGGTTCTGCAATTGCGATGCCTTCAAGCTCAACCAGAGGATTTTCAGTGCCGGTGAAAATTGGTCCCTTCCAGGTGGGAAGATCCTCAATCCACAATAACCCGGCGAAAAAAGCCGTGTATGCAACTGAGACCAGTTTAAACCTGCGGGATATTCCGGGAATGAATAAAACTGCCAGACCGGACACAATGCCGGGAATCGCGATTACCGGGCCGAATCTGTCAGCCTGCGGATGATTGCATAGAAGCCCGAGAAGGAATGCGATAAAAATACAAGTCAGCCTCATACGCTACGGTACCGCCCTTACTAGTTGGTTCTATAAGTAGTACGTATGCCGTGGATGAAAACTGACAGAAAAATCGGGTTTAGGGAATTATTTCCGGATGTCAGTCCCGTCGATCAAAATTCCAAGTGTTGATTCCGGCAATCCGTCCGGTTCTCCGGGATATATCTCCCCGTAGTCGTCCATCACCAGGTGAACCGTGCCGGTGCCTGCATCGAGAATGTCTACCGGGTAAGTTCCCGGGCTCTCTGGCCATCCAATCGCACCAAGGATGTAATCGTCGAAAATGCCATCATTATTTACATCATAGGACTGGTAAAAAAATGACCCGGGAGTGAATTCGTGTGACTTTAGCGTTCTCAACGATGCAAGTCCGGGACCGAACTGCCGACCAAGTTTATTCCTGAGTGAAACACGCACCTCAAACACAAGATCGCTTCCCTGGTTTCCTGAAATATTGTAATGGGGACCATATCCTGTAGCGAGATAAAGAGGGGAAAACCTTTTTGTCACGAGTAAGTTGTGATAAGGATTGTCGGGATAATTATCGAGAATTCTACCCTGTATCAATGGATCATTGGCGCTGTCGCCTCCTGTCAGGGAAGCGGGATACGTGCCATACCCGTCCCTGAATTGCTCAAGCGAATGATGGATCCTGATTAATGCCTGTGACATCAGCATGTCAGCCGACTGGTCCGGCGATCTTGATGGTATCACCGCGTTTGAGAGAATAATTATGGCGACAGTCGCGATGGTTATATTTGATACAGCCACAGCCGCCAGTAATTTTTTAAAATTCACCTGATATGCCGAAAGCAGGTAAATCCCCGCCTTAAAAATAAATGAAGAAATTGCCAGTGGACCGACCGGAATTATATCCGTGCCAAGATTCTTCATTACCGCTATCCCGACTAAGGCTATGAACCCGGTTATCGCATTGGCAATGACCACGTTACCCATCAACTTTAAGAAATGGCCCCGTGTAAACAGGGAAATTATGCCGGCTTCAAACAAGGTGGCGCACAGCAGTAATGGCCAGATATATCCGGAAATAATTCCGGTCTGGACCATGACAGGGTCGGCGGACGCTTTCGCCGGCATCAGGAGGATTGCCAGGAGCATGCCGGATAACAGGAAGGCACTCTTCCTTAAAAATGGTGGATACGAAGTCTTTACGGGTAATTTGAACCGCATATGTCTCTCCTCTTTCGATTCCATCCCCGTCGTTCGGGTACATGAGCCGAGGGATATGAACCTGTAAAGAAAACAATAAATCTAAGGTTCACCGAGATATATACATGCGGTTCTTTGATGCTGCTCTATGATATAATCCGCGTCGGAGGGCAGATTTTCATCAAAATCGTATGTAAAAGACCCGTGCTAATTATACGATACAAAACAGTCGACAAAGGTTTAAAAGGCAGAAAATATCTCTAATAATTGAAATTATGACACTTGGAGTGAGAATAGTACCGTTTATAGAGAAGCATGTGGATGCCGGATGCGAAATTTACAATCATTACATCGTTAACTCTACCTCGACATTCACCACCGAAAAATTGTCGCGGGATGAGTTCAGGTCCATGGTAATCAGGGAGAATCCGATTTATGGCACATTTGCTGCCGAGGATGCAGTAGATATGAGTCTGCTGGGTTACGCGTATCTCGGGCCGTACAAGGACAGGCAGGCGTACCTGCCAACAGCCGAGGTTTCGGTGTACCTGAAACCTGAATGCACGGGCAGGGGGATTGGAAAATCCCTGCTGGATAAATTACATGTGTACGCGAGGACGCAGAAATTCCACGCTCTTATGGCATTGATCTGTGATGAGAGCGCAGCAAGCATAAAATTATTCAGCCGGGCGGAATATGAAAAGGTAGCTCATCTGAAAGAAGTCGGGCTTAAATTCGGCAGACGCCTGGATGTGTTATTCTTCGAGTTGATATTAGATTAATCGCAGATTTGGATTGGGAGAGAAAATGACCGGATTCGCATTCACCACCGTAAAAATCGCCAGATCCGCCTTTTTCCTGTTTGCGGGACTGCTTTTAATACCCGCACAAAGTTCGATAGCGCAGGAAGATCTCTGGCCGAAACCGCCCCCGGATATGGCACGCGGTTCGCTGACCGATACTGAACTTTTCCTGATGGAACAGGCTCTCGCCTCATTAAATATGTCCTGGGGCGACCTCGGCTTCCGGAAAGACTATGTTGACGATCCGTTCAGGCTGGGTGTGGCTCAGAGAGCGCTCGATGATCCCTATTCACTGGTTTTGTGGAATTATGAATGGGACGCATTTCTGCTTGAACCGAAGAAACCGTCGCAAATACTTTTCAGGGCAGCTAGCGATCTCGACGCAGATATGTACAGCCAGACTCCCCTCCTTCCGGGCGAAGGATCGGTCATGGCCGGGGGAAGTTACAATGTTTTCCCGGAATCGCTGAAGCAGACAGTCCAGGATCTGGATAGAAGTGTAAAGCTCGCCATGAACAGGATGGAACAGCTAGTTCTGGGGAGCCTGACATCTGAACAGATTGAATACCTAAGAGGGTACATCCGCTGTCATTTCATTGAAGGTGACGATTCAGATTGCCCGGACGAAGAGCCTTACGTCCCCCCGCAGGAATTCCTCGACGCAATGCTGAATTTCGATCTTGACGCACTGGTTGCCACTGTCCGTGAGTTATCGGTGAAGGTGGAACCCGCGGCGGAAGGTCTCGACCAGCATAAAAATGAAATAAATACCGTGCAGCAAATATCCATTAACGGGATCAGCGGACCTATTCTTGTTGGATCGAGAGGCGACGATGTCTGGGATATGCGAAACTGGCCCAGTTACACGATTCTGATAGACCCTGCAGGAAACGATGTTTATTATGGTGCTGTTGGTGCAGGGGGCAATATTGAGGATGAAAACTACAAGTCAGTCTGTATCTCTATCGACCTCGACGGAAACGACACGTACATTTCCGATGGCAGATCGATCGGGTCCGGAATACTGGGGATAGGATACCATGTGGACCTGGCAGGAGACGATACTTATCGGTCAGGCGATTTCAGCCAGGGATGCGGAATTTTCGGTGGGGGTATTTTCGTCGATCGAAGGGGAGCCGACATTTACGATGCCGGAGCAATGGTGCAGGGGGCAGGAGCTACAGGTGTGGGTCTGATGACCGACCTGTCCGGGAACGATAAATATTCAGCAGCCCTGTATGCCCAGGGGATGGGATATGTCCGTGGCTGGGGAATGCTCTCGGACCGCGACGGATTCGATACGTACTGGGCTGGAGGAGTGTACGACGATTTCCCGAGATATCCCGAAAGCAATATCAGCCTGTCGCAGGGATTCGCGATCGGAATCCGTCCGGCGGCAAGCGGCGGAGTAGGAATTCTCCACGACAGAAATGGAAATGATTTTTATTCGACGGAGGTATACGGCCAGGGAGTCAGTTACTGGTATTCAGTCGGAGCCCTGATAGACGATTACGGTAATGACTGGTATGAATCCCAGCAATATTCACAGGGTGCCGGAATACACTTATCGTCCGGAATCCTACTCGACAGAGGAGGGATCGACAGGTATTCATCGCATGCATGTACGCAGGGATTCGGGCACGACCTGGCTGTCGGATGGTTGATCGATGAGGGCGGGTCCGATTTTTACACCGGTCACTCGCTCGCACAGGGGTCGGGGAACGCCAATGGTGTCGGAATATTTATCGACAGGGGCGGCGACGATGGATACTTCGGGCGATCTCCTATGGATTGTACCGGTCATGGAAATCCCGCAAGAGGATACGGCAGCATCGGGATCTTTATAGATCTTCTGGGAATCGACACATATACGGAAAGCAGAGCGGGGGATGGCACATGGTGGAGCAAGACGTTCAACGGTGTGGGAATCGATGTCGGGGAAGACTGGTGGGATATTCAGCTCGACAGTGAAGGACTGGAGGTCAGCCGCACGCTGGCCATCCCTGGATTTCCGGTGCGAACGGAACCGGTTGTATCGCCGA
>Ga0214471_10004526_pt1 | contig 10731 bp, 10 predicted proteins | sample RVTome_5_FD_207665 | JGI IMG/M metagenome (GOLD analysis project Ga0214471, IMG submission 207665) | Soil microbial communities from uranium-contaminated site in the Upper Colorado River Basin, Wyoming, United States - RVT142D155 | ecosystem: Environmental > Terrestrial > Soil > Contaminated >... | reverse complement strand
AAAGGACGCGGGAGTGAGGATGTAGGTCCTCGAAGGAGTGTGAAACTCCGACTGAGAGGGCCTACATCCTCACTCCCGCGTCGTGCGGTCGCGCATGGCGTGAAGGCGGGGCTATTGGCACTCTCAGTCGGAGCTTCGCACTCCTTCGAGCACCAATAGCCCCGCCTTCACGCCCTCCCTGCCGATGAGCGGCATTGAAGAGCGGCGTGCCAGATTCGAGGAAGAGGGGCGCGGGAGGATACGAGAGTTAGAGCGCGTCGGCGGATGCGGTCGAGGCGGGGGATGAGGCGAATTCTGGAATCCCGCGCAGGCTCGCGGCCGCACGTTCTGCAAGCTCCCAGCTGAAGTCGTTGCTCTGCCCTTCTTCCACCATGGCGATATACGCACGCGTCAACTCGGTAAGGCTGCCGGTCTCGTCGAGCGTTTCCTCGGTCAGAGGCGGATGCGCCTCGACGTAGAAGTCGCTGCCGCTTCGGCCGAGCTTGATGGGCTGGTTCACGATACGCACCGGGGTTCCAACCGGGACCTGATTGAACAGCGCCTCGATGTCCTCGGGAAACATGCGGATGCAGCCGTGAGTGACTCGCATGCCGACGCCGGAAGGCTTGTTGGTGCCGTGTATGAGGTAGCCGGGGATCGCCAGACGCATCGCGTGCCTGCCCAGCGGGTTGTCCGGACCCGGCGGCACGACTGCCGGCAGCGGATCGTTGGCGGCGGCATGCTCGTCACGAATCGATTGCGGGGGATACCATGCGGGATCCATTACCTTGCTCTGAACTTGCGTCAAGCCCAACGGTGTCCGCCACTCCATGCGGCCGATGCTGATCGGATGCGTGATCACTCGGCCTTGCTCGCCGTCCGGAAAGTAGTACAACCGCAGCTCGGGAAGATTGATCACGATACCCGTCCGCGGAGCATCGGGAAGAATGAACTGTGTCGGCAGGACGATCTCGGTGCCCTCGCCCGGCAGCCAGGGATCGACGCCGGGATTGGCCTGGATGAGCTCCTCGAAGCCGAGGTTGTATTGCCGCGCGATCGAAACGAAGGTGTCCTCGTATTTGGTGATCAGCCTGCCCGGTTCGCCGATGACGTGGCTGCCTTCGACCTGGACGTGCTCACCGGCGGCCGCGGTGGCCGTCACGAGCAAGGCAAGCAGGATTGCTGCGGCTGGCTGGAACATAGCGACGTATATTATATGCAATGTGGCTCTAGGAAAAACGTGCGTTTGCGCGCAAAACCTGCTGCGAGATCCCCTTTCAGTATCTGAGCAAGCTTGCACCCCAGGTAAAGCCGCCGCCGAAAGCCTCGAGCAGCAGCAAGTCCCCCCGTTGGATCCGGCCGTCGCGAATCGCCGTATCGAGCGCCATCGGTACCGAGGCCGCCGAGGTGTTGCCGTGCTCGGCAACGGTCAGCACGACTTTGTCCATGGAAATGCCGAGGCGCTTGGCGGTGGCGCTGATGATTCGGAGGTTGGCCTGATGCGGCACGAACCAGTCGATCTCACCCTTTTTCAGATCGTTGCGCTTCAGCACCTCGTCGACCATGGCCTCCAGCGTCCGGACCGCGACCTTGAAGACATCGTTGCCTTTCATTCGGAGGATCGGAGTGTGACCCTCGGCCGGCGCCTTGGAAATACCGCTGTCGGTATCGAGCAGTTTCCGATATCGGCCGTCCGCGCCGAGACTGGAGTAAATGATGCCGGGCGCCTCGCTCGCCTCCAAAATGACCGCCCCGGCCCCATCGCCGAACAGCACGCAAGTCTCCCTATCGGTCCAGTCGATAATTCGCGACATCGTCTCGGCGCCGACCACCAGCGGCCGGCGTACTTGGCCGCTGCGAACGAACTGATCGGCAATCGCGAGCGCATAGATGAATCCACTGCAGGCCGTCTCGAGGCTGAACGCCGGGCAGCCGCTGATGCCCAATCGCTCCTGCAACAGACAGCCGACGTTCGGGAAGATCAAGTCGGGCGTCGTCGTCCCGACGACGATCATATCGATGCTCTGGGCATCGATCGCGGCCGCCTCGATGGCCCGCTTCGCCGCGTTCGTCGCTAAATCACTCGTCGTTTCATCGTCGGCCGCGATGTGCCGCTCGACGATGCCGGTGCGACTGCGGATCCATTCGTCAGAGGTATCGACCATCTTCTCCAGATCGGTGTTCGAGAGCACCCGCTCGGGGAGATAGCGGCCGGTGCCGATTATGCGCGAATACATCCCGGCGCCTGATTCTCGATGAGTTTCCCGATCTGCACGGGCACGCCCTTGCGCGCCTCGACGATGGCCGTGTTGATGGCGGTCTCGAACGCGAGCTTGTCGGCGCCGCCGTGGCTCTTGATGACGATGCCGTTGAGGCCGACCAAGCTCGCGCCGTTGTAACGACGAGTGTCCAGCCGGCTTCGCAATGCGCTGAGCGCCGGACTCGCGATCAAACCCTGGAGTTTCCTGATCGAGCTCTTGCCGAACTCCTGTCGCATATACGAGGCGATCAGGCTCGCAACGCCTTCCATCGTCTTCAACGCGACGTTGCCGACGAAGCCGTCGCTGACCACGACATTGGTCTTGCCAGTGAAGATCGCGTCGCCCTCGACGAAGCCGACATAGTTGAGCCCGCTTCGACTCAGCATCTCTCCCGCCTCGCGAACGATTTCATTGCCCTTGATGTCCTCCTGGCCGATATTCAGCAATCCGATGCTCACACGTTCCATGTCGAGCATGTCTTCGGCGACGATCGATCCCATCAACGCGAACTGAAGCAGGTGCTCGGCGGTGCACCCCACGTTGGCTCCGAGATCCAGCATGAAAGCCGGTCCGTTCATGGTCGGCAAGGCGGCGATTATCGCCGGCCTGTCGATACCGGGCAGCATCTTCAGGACGTATCGGGCGGTCGCCATCAACGCACCGGTATTGCCCGAGCTCACACAGGCGTCCGCCGAGCCTTGCTTGACCTGCTCGATTGCGATGCGCAACGAGGAATTCTTCTTGCGGCGTAGCGCGTCGGCCGGCGGATCGTTCATCGTGACGACTTCGGTCGCGGGAACGTACTGCAGACGGTTGCCGTAAGAATCCTTGCTTTCTCGACGAGCGCGCTCGAGCACGTCCGGAAGACCGACGAGTGCGAAACTGACCGAGTCGTCACGCTCCAGCGTCGCCAATGCCGCCGGCACGACGGTTTGCGGCCCATGGTCGCCGCCCATGACGTCAAGGGCGATTGTGACCTTGCGAGTCATCTGGGCTGGCTCGAAGGATTTAGGCGGCGCCGGGGGGCTTGCCCGCTACTCTTCGACCTCTTCGGACTCGGGGAGCTCTCGAACCTTGCGGCCTCGGTAAAAGCCCTCGGCGGTGACATGATGGCGTCTATGCATCTCCCCGGTAACAGGGTCGACCGACAGCGTAGGCCCCCTGAGGCCATCATGTGCTCGACGCATATCACGCCGGGACGAAGACTTGCGTGACTTCTGAACAGCCATTGATCTACTCTCCTCAGTGACCCTCGAGCAGCGGCCGCTCGGGCTTTGAATCCTGCTCGGGCGACAGCGCGACGAGATTCTGAGCCAATGCCCCGCAGTCATCAATACTCGCGTGCCTCGGAATCATCGGCAAGGACACGATCAACTCATCTTCCACGAATGCGGCCGCCTGAAACAAATCACCCTCCAGCTCAACGATTTCGCGACCCTCGGGCAGCAGCGCAGCGTGCGCCGCACGCTCGACGATGGTGCACGCCAGCTCCTCGCGGAACGTATGCTGCATGGGCTCCAGACAGCGTTGGCACAACAGCTCCAGCCGACCTTCATAGACCAGGTCGACGCCGACCGAGCCATGCGGACCACGGTCGAATGTCAGGCTGACGCTGAACCGATCGTCGCGATCCGAGTGCAACAGCCCCCTGAGCCGGGGCAATTCGCTGATTCGAAGTTCGCCGCTCAGAGTTGCCTTGCGGTCAGCCAATGCGGATAGATCATCTAGGCTGTACCAAGCATGCAGCCGGGCAGGCATAATCGATCTATGATAGGTGCGTGTGTTTACACTGTCAAAACCGCGGGTTACGCCTCTCTTGATCGCTCTGCGGCATGGCTCGGCTGATTCTGGCCTCCTCTTCTCCCTATCGTAGCGAGCTCTTGGGCCGGCTCGGCCTAGCGTTCGAGATCCGGGCGCCCGGGATCGACGAGAGCCGCAGGCCCGGCGAGGATGCCTTGCTCGTTGCGCAAAGACTCGCGCGCGAGAAAGCCGGGGCAGTCGCAGCCCAGATCCACGGCACGGAAGGCCTCATCGTTGCCGCCGACCAGGCGGCCGCCCTCGACGCGACGATGCTCGGGAAGCCGGGTGGTTTCGAGGCTGCGCTCGAGCAACTCCTGGCATGCCAGGGACGTGAGGTCCTATTCCACACGGCCGTCACCGTCCGCGACGAGCCGTCCGGCCGCCAGCGGCATGGCGTGGACACGACCAAGGTCCGGTTCTCGACTCACTCGCCACAGCAGCTGAGCCGTTACCTCGAGCTCGAGCAGCCGTTCGACTGCGCGGGCGGATTCAAGGCCGAAGGGTTGGGCATCACGTTGTTCGACGCGATCGAGACCCGCGATCCGAGCGGATTGCTCGGCCTGCCGTTGATCTGGCTCAGTCAGGTGTTACGGGAGTTCGGCTTCGATCCCTTGGATGCAAGGAGCCGTTGAACGAGCTCGAGGTCATCGGGGAGGGGCGCGCTGACCGTGAACGTCTCCGCATCGCTCGGCCACTTGAAGCTCAGCGCATGCGCATGAAGAAACATTCGCTGCAGACCGACCTCCTCACGCAACTGGATATTGAAGGCCGTGTCGCCATAGCGCGGATCCCCGGCAATCGGATATCCGAGATGCGCCGCGTGTACTCGAATCTGGTGGGTTCGCCCGGTCGGAATCGCGAGCTCCATGAGCGTGGTGCCCGCCGCGTAGGTCTCCAGCAAGTGAAACCGGGTCACCGCGACCTTACCGGCTGCGTCTACCTTGACGACCGCGGCGCCACGCTCGCTATCCTTGGACAACGGTAGACGAACTTCGAGATCGCCGTCGACCCAAACGCCCTTCAGCAAGGCAAGGTAGCGCTTCTCCATGCCGCCTTCGCGAAGCAAACGATGCAATGCACGCAAGGTGCTGCGGCGCTTGGCCACCAGCAGGCATCCGGACGTGCCGCGGTCGAGGCGGTGAACCAGGTCCATTTCCGAGTCCTTGGGGCGCAGGCATCGTAGCGCCTCGATACAGCCGATGCTCACGCCGCTGCCGCCGTGGACTGCGAGGCCTGCGGGCTTGTCGAGCACCAGGATGCGATCGTCCTCGTGGAGTATCCGTTTCTCGAGCCATTTGAACCCGTCGTCGTCGACTTTGAGCGGAGGTTTGGGCGACATCGTCACCGGCGGCACGCGCACGCGATCCCCGGCCTTCAAACGATAGCTCGCATCGACGCGCCCGCTGTTCACTCTGACCTGCCCGGATCGGATGAGGCGATAGACGTGCGCCCGCGGGACTCCCTTGAGAACCCGCAACAGGTAGTTGTCGAGACGTTGATCCGTGCTCCGGGCCGGAACCTCGGTCGTGTACGCGGACTTGGAGGAGACTCTGGGTTTCTGGGGATTATTCACTGCGGCGCCTCGACCTGGCTATGATATAGTACGGAGGTTGAGCACATCGCGTTCGAGATCCGAGGCGGTGGCTCGGCACTCAAATGGGATGATCTTCGAGCTCGAAGATCATCGACAAAGGTTTTTGATAGCCGGCGTGTCCAGTAAGAGGACAACCGCGATTTGACCAAGGGTCACTCTCTGTTGCCGAGCCTCATACGACGAGGAACAATGGGCTTGCAGATCGAGCACAGCAACTCCCGAGCCAGATACATGCTACTGCCGGACGATAGTCGGTGCTTCCGTCATGCAGCCTCACAGATCGCGGAGGTCCAGTCCTCTTCAGACTGCGCCGCCAATGGATTGAGGAATTATGAAACGAATGCTAGTCAACGCAACTCAGCAAGAGGAGTTGCGTGTCGCGATGGTCGACGGCCAGAAACTATTCGATCTTGATATCGAGGTACCGTCCCGGGAACAGCGCAAGGCGAACATCTACAAAGGCCGAATCACTCGAATCGAACCGAGCCTCGAGGCCGCGTTCATCGATTACGGGGCACAGCGCCACGGCTTCCTGCCGCTGAAGGAAATCTCCAGCGAATATTTCGTCCGCGAGCCGGAAGACGGCAGCCGCGTAAACATCAAGGAAGTCCTCAAGGAAGGCCAAGACATCGTCGTTCAGGTCGACAAGGAGGAGCGCGGCAACAAGGGCGCGGCGCTGACGACCTTTGTCAGCCTCGCGGGAAGGTTTCTGGTGCTGATGCCCAACAATCCCCGCGCCGGCGGCGTCTCCCGGAGAATTACCGGCGAGGACCGCGATATCGTCCGCCAGGCCCTGGACGAGGTGGAAGCTCCGGAAGGCATGGGCTGCATCGTCCGCACGGCGGGCGTCGGCCGAGGCGCCGAGGAGCTTCGCTGGGACATGGACTACCTGCTCAGCGTCTGGGAGGCCATCAAGACGGCTGCCGTGAGCAGACCGGCGCCGTTTCTGATCTACCAGGAGGGCAACGCGATCGTCCGCGCGATCCGCGATCACTTCGCGACGGACATCGGCGAAATTCTCGTCGACGACACAAAGGTGTTTCAGGACGCCAGCGACTTCATGGCGCGCGTCATGCCGCACAACTTGCGCAAGCTCAAGCAGTATGACGACGAGACGGTGCCGCTGTTCACGCGCTTCCAGATCGAAAGCCAGATCGAGTCGGCGTTCTCCCATAGTGTCACGCTGCCGTCCGGCGGCAGCATCGTCATCGATCCCACCGAGGCATTGACGTCGATAGACATCAACTCGGCGCGCGCCACCAAAGGCGACGATATCGAGGAAACGGCGCTGAATACGAATCTCGAGGCGGCGGATGAGATCGCCCGCCAGCTTCGCATTCGTGACGTCGGCGGCCTCGTGGTCATCGACTTCATCGACATGGGGCCGCAGCGCAATCAGCGCGAAGTCGAAAATCGGCTGCGCGACGCCGTCCGGCAGGATCGAGCTCGAATTCAGATCGGGCGTATTTCTCGATTCGGACTGCTCGAGCTTTCCCGGCAGCGGCTCAGGCCCTCACTCGGAGAGGCGACACAATCGGCTTGCCCGCGCTGCAACGGGCTCGGGCACATCAGAGGCGTCGAATCGCTCGCGCTCGCCGTGCTGCGGCTCGTCGGCGAGGAAGCACGCAAAGAACGCACCGCAAAAGTCGTGGTGCAACTTCCGGTCGACGTGAGCAACTATGTGCTCAACGAGAAACGCGCCTGGCTGCAGGCGGTGCAAGCGCGCAACGAGGTCAACGTCATTCTGGTCGCTAATCCCGATCTCGAGACACCGAACTACTCGATCAAGCGCATTCGGGACGACGAGGTAGATCTGCCGGAGAACCGCAGCAGCAGCTACCGCATGGTCGAGCCCAAGGAAGATCCGAGCGAGGTTTTCCAGCAGCAACGAAAGCCGCCGACACCGGAGCCCGCCGCCGTGTCCAGCGTCATTCCGCCCACGCCGGCGCCGCCACCCGCCGAAGAGCAGCCGCGGCAGGCCGGCGGCGGACTCGGCTCGATCTGGGCACGGCTGTTCGGCTGGTTGGCGCCCAAGCCCGAGCGCGTCAAAACAGCCGGGGAGCAGCGGCCGCGACGCGGCCGATCGAGGGGCAACGGCCGCGGCGACCGGCGGCGCCCCCAGACCGAGCGCGGCGGTGAGTCGCGGGAACGTTCGGCGGCGCAGCCGCAGGGCGGACGACCGCGATCGGGAGGAAAAAAGAACGCACGCTCGGGCCGAGACGCGCCCGAGGGCAACGGCGGCCGCGGCAGGCGTTCACGTCGGCGCCGTCAGGGCAGCGGATCGGACGCGCGCGCGACGGGCCCGGATTCGGACGCGGCCAGAACCGGCGGACGTGAGCAGGAGGCGCGAGGCAATCCTCGCCCGAGAGATCAGGGAGACGGCGCTGCGAACGGTGGCCAGGCACCGCACGCGAGCGAGCGGCAGACTGCCGGCGCGGCGCCGATGCCGGCGCCGATGGCGAACCCGGCGCCCGCTGCCGTGGTGGACGACGTACGCGTCGACACCTCGAGCCGCCCGCAGCCGCCGGCGGAACCCCGCCCGACGACCGACTTCGAGCCCCAGGGGCCCGGCGGCAAGCCGCCGCCGGACGCGCCGGCACTGTAACCGCGACGCCAGAAGGACGCGGGAGCGGGGGTGCAGGTTCTCGAAGGAGTAACTCAGCCCGACTGAGAGAGCCTGCACCCTCGATCCCGCGTCGTGCGACTGCGCACGCGCCGCTAGCGCCGCCTCGCACCGGAACGCGCGAGCAGGTGCTCGAGCAAACCCAGGGACGCCTCCTCGACGAGATCGAGCACCTGCTCGAAGCCGTTGCCGCCGCCGTAGTAGGGGTCCGGAACCTCGCGCTGCCCCAGCCGCGGGGCGAATTCGAGAAACAGCTTGAGCCGCGAGCGGTTCTCATCGGGGCACAGCGTTTGCAGCATCGCGAGATTCAGCTCGTCCATCGCAAGCACAAGATCGAAGCGAGCGAAGTCCTCCGGCACGACTCTGCGCGCCCGAATATGAGCGAGGCTGATGCCGCGACGCTCCGCCGCGCGCTGCGCGCGGGGATCGGGCGGCTCACCGACGTGATAGGCATGCGTGCCGGCCGAATCCACGAGCACGTTGAGGTTGGGCGCACGCGACGACACCAGATGTCGAAAGGCGCCCTCGGCAGTGGGCGAGCGGCAGATATTCCCCATGCACACGAACAACACACGCTGCTCGTGCGCGGCAGCGGCGCCCGGGCTCGTGCGATTCCCCGAGCTCAGCTTGCCGATGAGGCGTTTTACGCTCATTGATGAATCCCATGCTGCATAATGAACCTACGCACGGCCTCCAGATCGGCTTCGTTGTCCACGCTCATCGAAGGCCTCTCTCGCGCATCGGCGACAATGATCTTCAGCCCCAGCCACAGCGCCCTGAGCTGCTCCAGGCTCTCGACTTGCTCCAGCGGGCAGGGGCCGGCCGCCGATAGCTCCCGCAACGCCGCAACGCGGTACGCATAGATGCCGACATGACGCGTTCTCGGCGGTTCGCCGCCGTCGCGTGCCCAGGGTATCGGCGCGCGGCTGAAATACAAGGCGCGCCCGTTGCGATCCGCGACGACCTTGGCGAGACTCGGATCGCGAGGGTCTTCCTCCGCGGTGATGGGCGTCACCAAGGTTGCCACGGCCGCGTCCGGGTGCTCCTCCGCAAGCCGCGCGACCTGGTCGATCAGGGCCGGCGGAATCAAGGGCTCGTCGCCCTGCACGTTGACGACGATCTGCTCGTCCTCCCAACCGAGCCGCTCCGCAACCTCCGCGATGCGATCGGTGCCGCTCGCATGATCGCCTCGCGTCAGCAGCAGCCGCGCCCCGAAGCTCTCGCAAGCCGCCGCAATCCGCTCGTCATCCGTCGCGACCAGGACCTCTTCGGCCGAGCTGCGTTTCGCCCGCTCATGAACCCACGCAATCATCGGCCTTCCCCCTATCGACGCCAGTGCCTTGCCCGGCAGACGCGACGAGCCGAAACGCGCAGGAATGACGACGACGAATCCCACAAGCTTCAAAGATCCCGGAGCACGCGCCGCATGAGACGATCACCGTCGCCGTCCTTGAACCGGAGCTCGACCGTTACGCACCAGAACCGATCGTCGGCGAACGCCCGGCATTTCACGGCATCCTTCTCGGTCATCAGGATCGGGTGCCCGTCACCGAAATCGAAATCCGCACCAGCGTAACGCGCGTGATCGGTAAATGAATGCGGAATGACTCTGATCCCGGCGGCCTTGAGCATATCGAAGAACCGAGCCGGATGACCTATGCCCGCGACGGCATGCACCACGGTGTCGCGAAACGCCGCCAAATCCCTCTCCTGCCCGCCGGCGATGGCGTAAACGCGCCGGGGCGCGAGCTCGGCGCGAAACGCTGCGCCGTCGGCCCAGCCTCCACCATTGACGATGATCGCATCGACGCTGCGCAGCCGTCTCGGCGGCTCCCGCAACGGCCCCGCCGGCAAGCATGCGCCGTTCCCCAGGCCCCTCGCGCCGTCGATTACCGCGATCTCCATATCCCGATGCAGCGCGTAGTGCTGGAGACCGTCATCGCAAAGGAGCACGTCCAGTGGCTGCTCGGCGAGCAGCATCCGTCCGGCAGCGGCACGCTCCGGACCGATCGCCACCGGCCAGCCGCCCGACGCCAGCAACAACGCCTCGTCACCGACCTCTTCGGGATCACTGTTCACGTCGACCCGCCGAGGCCAGGTCTTCGCGCGGCCGCCGTAGCCGCGACCCAACACGCCGACTCGATAGCCTCGTGCTCGCAACTGAGTTGCCATCCAGATCACGCACGGCGTCTTCCCGGTTCCTCCCACGGTAATATTACCGATGACGATGACCGTCACGGGGAGCTTCGAGACTTTCTTGAGGCCCAGACGGTAACCGAGCCGCCGAGCGGCCCAGGCGAAACGATACAGCAGCTCGAGCGGCGACAAGACCCAGCGCAACGTACGAGAGGAGTACCAGCTTTCCTCCAGGCTGCGGGCAAGTGAACCCTGCAGGTCGCGGCCCTTCAATCGGCAAACTGCATTTTATACAAGCTACTATAATAGCCATCTTGGGCCAGCAGCTCCGCATGGCA
>Ga0214471_10004525_pt1 | contig 10732 bp, 8 predicted proteins | sample RVTome_5_FD_207665 | JGI IMG/M metagenome (GOLD analysis project Ga0214471, IMG submission 207665) | Soil microbial communities from uranium-contaminated site in the Upper Colorado River Basin, Wyoming, United States - RVT142D155 | ecosystem: Environmental > Terrestrial > Soil > Contaminated >... | reverse complement strand
TACCGAGGGGAGGGAACCTGGGTCAAGAGCGGACGACGGCAAGCCGGATCGAGGGTCGCTCCGTATCCTCACATGAGGATGAAGGTGCCACGCCTGGGACGGCCAACCGCGATCGCGGTGGGGCTCGGCTTGCTCGCGGTGACGGCGGTTGCCGTTTCCGTGGCGGTGCGAACCGGTTCCGACGCAACGGCCCCGGACGCCGCCGCCATGTTGTCGCCCTCTCCCTCGCCTTCAGCGTCGCCGTCGCCGTCGCCCGCCGCGACGCCCGGGCATCCGGTGTCGCTTCCGGCGGTCGCGGCGAAGCCGGCCGACGGTCGCGACTTCCGCGTCGGCCGCTTGCTTGCGCGCGCCGGCGCCTATACGCGCTATCACGTGACCTATCGAAGCGACGGCCTCACGATCTCGGGGATCATGAACGTCCCATCGGGCGAGGGGCCGTTTCCGGTCGTGGTCTTCAATCACGGCTACATCGACCCCGACGTCTACGTCAACGGTCAAGGACTTCGCCGCGAGCAGGACTATCTGGGGCGGCGCGGCTACGTCGTCGTGCACGTCGACTATCGAAACCATGCGCAGTCCGGGCAGGATCCGGACGCCGACTTGCACCTGCGACTGGGCTACGTGCGGGACTCGATCAACGCGCTCGCCGCGCTGCGCGCCGCGAACCTGCCCTACGCCGACCCCGATCGCGCGGGGATGCTCGGCCGGTCGATGGGCGGAGCCGTCACCATGGGCGCCGCCGTGACGCATCCCGACCTGTTCGACGCCTACGTGATGTTCGCCCCGACGTCGTCGGACGCCGTGGACAACTTCAACCGATGGACGCGGGGCCGGTCCGAGCGTCGCGCGCTCGCGCAACGCGTCATCGATGCCTACGGCTCGCCCGAATCCGATCCGGCCTTCTGGAGGGACGTCTCACCGGTCACGTTCGTCGATCGCATCGCCGCGCCGGTGTTGATTCATCACGGCACCCGCGACGACACGTGTCCGATCGAATGGTCCGAGCGAACCGTCGCCGCGTTGCAACGCGCCGGCAAGGACGTACAGATGTTCCGCTACGACGACGGTCACGCGTTCGGCCCCGCCTACGACGAGTCGATGCGTCGCACCGTCGCATTCCTCGACGCGCGCCTGAAGGCGCCCTAGGTTCCCCCCGAGTCCTTCCCCCTTCGGCGCAAGGCGGCCCAACCGGCGGTAGAGTCGGGTCCGGTATGGGGGGACACCTGGAGCGCGAGATCCGGCAGGTGCCGCGGGTGCTTGCCGTGTCGATCGTCGGCGAGCGAATCCTGGTTCTCGTCGAACCCGGAGCCGATGCCGCGGCGATCGAGCGCGAAGCGATGGCCCGCCGGGACGCGGCCGGGTGGGCCGGGGCCGTGGAAGTTCTCGGCGGCATCCATCGTCGCGGGCGACGCGCAATTCGCATTCCGGTTTCCATGCCGCGCCGTCCGGCGATGATCTTCGCTCCGGTTGCCGCCGCCATGGCGATGATGGTGGCGTCCCTGGCCGGCGGCGTGTCGATTCCCCCGCGGGATGCCCCGGTGCCGCGCGAGGCGGCGCGCGAAGCGCCGCGGACCGGGCAGGCGGTCGCGCCCCACGCCCGCATCGGTAGCGCCGCGGGCCCTGCGACCGACCCATTGTTCGTACGAGCCGGGGCGCGCCGAGGCGGTCCGGTGACGGCGCTGATTGCGTCGCGCGTGCCGGGGGTTTCGCCGCCGGGCGTGCCGTCGCCGCCGAAGGCCGGCGTGGTCGCCGACCCGACTCTGCAGCCCCATCCGCGCCCGAAGCCCGATGTGAACCCGAGTCCCGATGTGAACCCGAATCCCGATCCGGCCCCGATCCCGGATTCCGCCCCGATCCCCGATCCGCCCGGGCCGCTCCCGGCCGCGCTGCCGCCCGACGACCCGGCGCCCGCGGCCCAGCGCACCGACCCCGACCGCAACGACGACCATGACGACGACGACGGGGATGACCCGGCCGGCGGGAAGAAGGGCGAAGCCGGCGACCACGGCAAGCAGGGCAAGAATCCACAATCCCGCGGGCCCGCGGGACCTCAGAGCAATCGGTGAGCGACGCCGGCGACTACGACGGCGGATTGCTCGTTCAGAGCATCGTCTACGCCGGGCTCGAGGCGGTGCGCGCCGCGGTCGCGCTCGACCTCGCCGCCTATCTGCACGAAGCTCCCGACCAAGGACCCCAGCTCTTCCTCGGCGCGCCGACGCTGGCCGACATCGAACCGACTGCGGCGTTCAACTTGTTCGCCGCGCTTCGCGACGGGCTCGGCGACGATCGCGCCGGCGAAGACCTGAACGTCCCGGGGTTTCGGGCGATCGCCGTCACCACTCGCGGTGACGTTTCACGAGGGGTGCACGTGCTCGGCCGGCGAGACGACCCGCTCGACGACGCCGAGCGAGCCACGCTCCTGCGACTCGCGCGCACGTTTGGCGCGCTCGGCCATACCGTCGAGCAAGCGCCGCCGCCGGCAGCGGCCCGAGCCCGCGCCGCGAACGAGTTCGCGCCGCTCCGCGTCCTGGTGGAGACCGTCCCCGACGGCGCTGAGGCGACCGTCACCGTCGCGACCGGCGACGAGACTCGCACGCAAACCGCCCGGGCAACCTCGACCGCTCGCGCCGTGGCGCTTGCCGCGGTGGCCGCAATTGATCCGGCGATGAAAGTCGTGGACGCCGGCGAGGAAGAGATCGGCGGGACGCGCGCGATTCTTGCGCTGGTGAGCGATCCGAGCGGCCGGCAGGCGCTCGGGGCGGCCATCGTGGACGAGCAGACCGACACGCTCCGCGCGACGGCGACGGCCGCGCTCGACGCCGCCGGGCGACTGCTCTCATAACACGGTATCTTCACGCCATGCCCATCCGTTCGGGTCGGTTCGTCGCGTCCACGGCGACGATGCTTGTGCTGCTCGCCGCGTGCGGGGGCGGCGGCAGCGTCGCGCAGCCGTCGCCCGACCCCACCGGCCCGTCGCTGGTCATCGAAGGCGACAAGCTCTGCGCCGAGCTGTTCCGAAAGAACGCGGAGTATCTCGCGCGTGACGACATCAACGTCGACGACTTCGTCGTCGTCGGCGACGTGCTGATGCCGTCGTTCAAGGTGCTCGTGCCGCCGTCCGACGACGACCGGTGGAGCGACGGTCTTGCGGCGCGCTGGCAGGCCGTCCGCAAAGCCGTCGGCCGCGAAGGGGACCTGTCGGGCGCGGTGTGGCAGTTCATCGGCGCCGCGCGCGCCGCCGATCTGTGGCTTTGCGGCGCGGATCAGGATCGGGCGCTCGAGAAGGCCGTGGCGGACGCTCGGTTCGCCTCCACGATCTCGCCCGAGGAATATGCGAAGCGGCTCGACGCCGTCATCGGCGAGTACGCGCCGAAGCACGAGCAGTATCACCACGAGCCGGATCCCGCCGAAGCGAAGCAGCGGCTGATCCCCGGCGACGCCGAGTCCCACGGCCCGGGCTATCTGAAGATCCAGGGCGCGATGGTCGCCGCGATGGCCGCGATTCCCGCGCCCGAGGGCGAGCAGCGCGACGCGGCGATCTTCCTTCATTTCATGCGCCTGGCGTTGGCCGCCGAAACCGCCGGAATCGCGGCCGGCGGCGAGCGCGGCGAAGCGATCTTCGAGCCGAGCTACGCCTACACCTGGCAAGCGATCGGCGTCGCCTGCGTCACGTGGGGCCTGGATCTCTGCGACTGAAAACCGGGTTCGGGGGCGCGCGGGGAGGAACCGCGTGGGGCGGCGTCGAAGACTCTCCTTTATCCCGCCCAATATCGAAATGAGGTGTCGTCGTGCCCGGGAAACGTCGCTCCGCTCTTCGCATCCTTCTGGCCGTCTGCGTGCTGGCCGGGGTCGCGGCCTTCGCGCCGGCCGGGGCCGTCGCGCCGCCGGCGCTCCGCGCGCCGTGTGATCCGCTCGATCCGGCGCAGTGCCTGTTGCCGTTCCCGAACGACCGGTTCACCAAAGCCGACCCCGGCACCGACACCGGACGGCGGATCGATTTTCAGGTCGCCGAGATGCCGCGCGGTGCCGGCGTCAAGCCGATCGACCCGATCGAATGGAACCGCAACGACGGATTCTCGCCCGGCTCGATGGTGCTGACCTTCGTGCCCGGCCTCGACCTGCACCAAACGTGGGGCACGGCGGGGATGAGCACCGGCGGTCCGAACGACCCGGCCGATCACATCGCCGACATCGCCCGCTATGGGGCGGCCGACGCGCCGATCCTGATCATCGACGCCGCCACCGGCGAGCGCTGGTCTTTTTGGTCCGAGCTCGACACCAACGCGCTGACCGGCGACGACGAACGCCTGTTGATCCTGCGCCCGGCGAAGAACTTCCTGGAAGGCCGCCGCTATCTTGTCGCGCTGCGCAACATGCGCGACGGCAGCGGCGCGATCATTCCCGCCGGCGGGGAGTTCGCCGCGATTCGTGACGCATCGGGAATCGTCGAGGTCGATCAGGCTCGCGCCGACCATGTTCGCGGCGTGATCGCCGGCATCGGGGTGGCCGAAACGGCGCGCGGAAACTCCTTCGATGCCGCCGACCTGTTCCTGGCATGGGACTTCACGATCATCTCCGAACGGTCGATGACCGAGCGCGTTCTGCACATCCGCGACGACGCGTTCGCGCAGCTGGGCGATACCGATCTGGCGAACGGCGTCGTCGAAGGCGACGCGCCGAAGTTCACGATCACCAGCGTGACCGCGCAGAGCGGCACGAAGCAGCGTCAGGTTGAAGGAACGATCACGGTGCCGTATTACATCGATCGCCCGCCGTACCCGGTCGGGCCGGACGAGGTGGAGGTCCCGGAGGTCGGCGGCGTGCCGAACCAGTCGATCCCGACCGGCCGCTTCCTGTACGGGCCGGACGGCCTGCCGATGCAGAACCCGGCGATCCCCACGATCGAGGCGCCGTTCGTGTGCACGATCCCGACCGTCGCGACCGCATCGAACAAGGCGCACCCGATGCTCTACGGCCACGGCCTGCTCGGAAGCCGCTTCGAGTCGGCCGGCTCGTCGTCGGACCGGATGCGCGAGCGCAACTTCATGCCGTGCGCCGTCAACTGGTTCGGTTTCGCCGAATACGACGTCGCCAACGCGCTCGTGACGCTGGTCGATCCGTCGAACATGGCCTCGATGATGGACCGCACGCAGCAGGGCTTCGTGAACTTTCTGTATCTGGGTCGCGCGCTCGCGCACGCGGACGGGCTCACCTCCGACGATGCGTTCAAGGATGCGAACCTGGATCCGCTGGCCGAGTCGGGCAAGCTCGTCTACGACGGCAACAGCCAGGGCGGAATCATGGGCGGGGCGCTCGCCGCGCTTGCGGTCGATCACACCCGCGCAAACCTCGGCGTCGTCGGCATGAACTACTCGACGCTGCTGAACCGTTCGGTGGACTGGGAAGGGCCGCTGGTCAATCCCGACGATCCCGACCTGCCGTCCTACTCGTCGTTCCTGTACACGATGTTCCCCGACAAGCAGCAGCAGCAGATCGTGATGGGACTGCTGCAGATGCTGTGGGATCGCGGCGAGGCGAACGGCTACGCGCAGCACATGACCGACAATCCGCTGCCGAACACGCCGGCGCACCGCGTGCTGCTGCACTCCGCGCTCGGTGACTTCCAGGTCGCGCCGGTTTCCGCCGAAGTCGAGGCGCGCACGATCGGCGCGGCGTTCCTGGACTCAGCCCTCATGTCGGGCCGCCACCGCAGCGTCGATCCGGGGTTCGGGATGCCGTCGATGGCGGCCGTGCACGAAGGGTCCGCGCTGATCATCTGGGACAGCGGCAACTACCTCGATCCGAACGGGAACCGCCCGCCCGTGCTGACCGGCGGCGACCCGCACGAGGATCCGCGCCGCGATCCGCGCAGCGGCGATCAGCGCGCGCATTTCTTCCGGACCGGACAGGTGATCGACGTCTTCAGCGGCGCGCCGTACCTGACCTGCCGGCCGGATCGCACGAACGACATCCCGCGCGTGCCGATCCTGTTCGGCTTCGACTGGTGCGTGTGATCGAAAGATCGAAGGGGAGGGCGGGCCGCGTGCCCGCCCTCTTCGCGTAGGCTTCAGGCGGAGGGACGCGACGATGAGCGACGTGGCGGAAGCGCTGCAGCAAATCCTGCCGGCCGAGCACGTGCTCGCAGGTGACGACATCACCGAGGACTACACCCGCGACGAGACGCTGTCCTACGAGGCGGGCACACCCGCCGTCGTCGTGCGCCCCGGCACTGCCGAGGATGTCGCTGCGATCTGCCGGCTGGCGAGCGAACGCGGCACGCCGATCGTCGCCCGCGGCAGCGGCACCGGCCTGTCCGGCGCGGCCATCCCGCCGCCCGACGCGATCCTGATCTCGTTCGAGCGCATGAACGCGATCGTCGAGATCGACACCGAAAACCACGTCGCGGTCGTGCAGCCGGGCGTGACGCTTGCGCAACTCGACGAAGCGCTCGCGCCGCTCGGCCTGGTCTACCCCGTGCATCCCGGCGAGACCAGCGGATCGCTCGGCGGCAACGCCGCGACGAACGCGGGCGGCATGCGGGCGGTGAAGTACGGCGTGACGCGCAATCAGATCATCGGCCTGCAGTGCGTGCTCGCCGACGGGCGGATCATCCGAACGGGCGGAAAGCTCGCCAAGTCCTCGACCGGCTACGACTTGACCCAACTGATCATCGGATCCGAGGGAACGCTCGCGCTGGTGACCGAGGCGATCCTGAAGCTGCACCCGCGCCTGCCGCATCGCGCGACGGTGCTCGCGCCGTTCCGCACGCTCGAAGAGATCACGCGCGCCGTGCCGCGCATCGTCGCGAGCGGCGTCGGCCCGATGATCCTGGAGTACATCGACGCATTCACGATGGCCGCGATCACCGCGCACGTCGGCCTGGACCTCGGCATCCCCGACGCGATCAAAGAAACCGCGACCGCGTATCTGGTCGTGGTGATGGAGTCCGCGCGCCCCGAGCGGCTCGACGAAGACGTGACCGCCGTCGGCGAATTGGTCACCGGCCTGGACGCGATGGACGTCTACATCCTGCCGCCGCAGGCCGGCCAGCAGTTGATCGAAGCGCGCGAGAAGGCGTTCTGGACCGCCAAGGCCGCCAACGCCGCCGACCTGGTCGACATCGTCGTGCCGCGCGCCGCGATCGCCGAGTTCTTCACCCACGTCGTCGCGATCGCCGCCGAGCACGAGACGTTCCTCGCCGGCTGCGGCCACGCCGGCGACGGCAACGTCCATCTGAGCGTCTTCCAGCCCGACCCCGACAAGCGCTATCGCGTGATGCGCGCGCTCTTCGAAGCCGGCATGAGCGTCGGCGGCGCGATCAGCGGCGAGCACGGAATCGGCCGCTCCAAGAAGAAGTACTTCCTGGAACTCGAAGACCCTACCAAGATCGAGCTGATGCGCGGAATCAAGAAGGTCTTCGACCCCCGCGGCATCCTGAATCCGGGCACCCTGTTCGATTAGCGACATTCCTGGCAGGCGACGAAACGGGATTGGCCTGGTAGGATGTTCCACAAGGTGCGGCAGAGGGCCGCCCTGTGAGGTTATAGCTTCCCCCGCTCCTTCTGGTATCGGGCAGGCGATCAACCTCCCGATAGCGGCACGGAATGCCGTCCAGGAGTTGAGCAAACTACATGCAGAAATCTTTCGCCGATCTCGGCGTGTCCAAAGCCGTATCCGCGGCGCTCGCGAAACGAGGCATCAACGGTCCGTTCGCGGTCCAGACGCTCGCGATCCCCGACGCCATCGCCGGACGCGACGTCCTGGTCAGGTCCCAGACGGGCTCGGGCAAGACGCTTGCGTTCGCGATCCCCATCGTCGAGCGCATCGACGCCTCGCACAAGCGGCCGTCGGCGCTCATCCTTGTCCCGACGCGTGAACTCGCCTCGCAGGTCGCGGCCGAGCTTCGCGACGTCGCGGCCGCGCGCGGTATGAAGGTCGCCGTCGCCTACGGCGGCGTATCGATCAAGGAGCAGGCGATGAAGGCCGCGAAGGCGCACATCGTCGTGGCCACGCCCGGACGCCTGGAAGACCTCGCGCAGCGCCGGCTGATCTCGCTGTCGGATATCGAGATCCTTGTGCTCGACGAAGCCGACCGGATGCTCGACATGGGCTTCCAGCCGCAAGTGGACCGGCTGGTGGACCGCATCCCGGGCGAGCGTCAGACGATGTTCTTCTCGGCCACGCTCGACGGGGAAGTCGGCCGCCTCGCGCGCAGTTACACGCAGGACGCGATCCTGCACGAGGTCGAGTCGCCCAAGCAGACGGTCGAAGATGTCGAACACCGGTTCATCCCGGTCGCCGGCGTCGAGAAGGCCGACACGCTCGCAAACCTGCTCAAGGAAGAGGGCGGCATCCCGACGCTCGTCTTCGTGCGCACCAAGCGCGGCGTGGACCGGCTCGTCGATCGGCTCACCAGCCGCGGCGTGGACGCGACCGGCATGCACGGCGACATGAGCCAGGCCGCGCGTGAGCGTTCGCTGAAGCGCTTCGCGACCGGCAAGGTCTCGGCGCTGATCGCGACCGACGTCGCGGCCCGTGGGCTGGACTTGGACACGATCGAACGCGTCGTGAACTACGACCCGCCGGAGGACGACAAGAGCTACGTGCATCGCGTCGGCCGCACCGGCCGCGCCGGACGCTCAGGGATGGGAATCACCTTTGTGGCGCCCGACCAGCAGGGCGACGTCGGCCGCATGGCCGCGCGCCTGGAACTGCACGAAGAATACTCCCAGGAGAACTTGGTGATCCCGCCGCCGCGCGTCGTCTACTCGTCGCGCAAGCGTGGACGCCGCGCGCTCCTGGGCGGCGGGCAGCGCCGCCGGCGCATCTAAAACGCATCAAACGGACGGCGCGGCGAACATCGTCGCGCCGTCGTCGTTTGCCTGGTCAAGGAAATCGGCCTCGCGGTCGAATCAATCGGCAGCCCTCATGAAACGTTTCGGTCCGCTTCGCGGTTTTCTCGCCGGCTACTCGGGAGCGACGGCGTGGAGCGGCCATTTATCGGGGACACCGGAGAGCTCGAATTCTCCGCGATCGACGAACGTTAGGCCGGAGCCGGTCACCAGGCCTTTCACGGTGGAGCTGACGAGCACTTCGCCGGCGTCCGCAAGCGCCATCACTCGGGCGGCGATGTGCACGGCGATTCCACCGACGTCACTGCCTCGCTGCTCGACCTCGCCGGCGTGGATGCCGCCGCGCAGCTCAAGTCCCTCTCGTTGCAATGCATCCGCGAGCGCGGTCGCGCAGCGCACGGCGCGTGCCGGACCGTCGAACACCGCGAGACACCCGTCACCCGTCGTCTTGACCAAACGGCCGCCGAAACGCTGGATCTGGCGGCGGCTGATCTCATCGTGGCGATCGAGCAGCGAACGCCAGCGCTTGTCCCCGAGCTGCGCGGCGCGCTCGGTGGATCCAACGATGTCGGTGAACATGATCGTCGCGAGGACGCGATCCGGCTCGACCTGTGCGTGGCGGCCGGTGACGTGCTCCTCGATGGCCTCTAGGTAGTGGTCCACGTCGTCGAGCCATCCGAAGGCGCCGTCGCCGTGCAGCCTGAGCAGCTGCGAGTTGGATATGCGCTCCGCGAGATACTCGACGTTCGGTGCCGGGACCAGATCGAAGTTCGACGTGACCAGAAGCGTCGGCGCTTGGATGAGCGGCAGGGCGCGGCGTACGTCAAGGCCCCTTTCGGATCGAAAGAGCTGCGCTGCTCCCTTCGGAGTTGCGATCGCGCGCTGGACGCGGGCCATCCAGCTCCTGAATTCGGGATCGCTCGCGCGTGCCGGCCACGAGAAGTCGGGGAAGCTTCCGTCTTCGCGGCCCCACTCCTTCTCGAGCACGTCGGTGAACGTGTCGAGAACGTGCTGCGGCAGACCCAGCGGGTAATCAGGCGCCGGCGTCGCGCGCGCGCCGGTGTTCGTCAGGATGAGCGAGGCGACCCGATCCGGAAACGACGCGGCGAACAGCATCGCCATCGGTCCGGCGTCGGTGGACGCAAGCAACGACGGGCGCTTCGCCCCCACGGCGTCGAGCACCGCGTTGAGATCGTGCATCCAATCTTCCCAGAGCGACACGCCGGACGCCGGCAACGGATCGGACGCCCCGGTTCCACGACGATCGAAGATCGTCACCCGGCTGAACGAGCCGAGCCGGCGCAGGAATCGCGCGAGCTCGGGGAGCTCCCAGAGATGATCGACATGACTCAGCAGGAAGCCGATGGAGTAGACCAGATCGGGTCCGTCGCCGAACGTTTGGTACGCGACCTGTGCTTCGCCGACGTCCACGTAGCGGGTTTCGGGAACGTCCATCGCCGCAAGAGTACTCCGTGCTACACCGGGTTTTCGAGCGGGCCTTCGCCGAGGGTCCAGGTATCGAAGAACAGGTGCGGGTCCCGGACGGGATCGAAGGCTCCGTCGCCGTCGCCGTCGATCCAGGCGCCTCGGGCTTCGTCGGACGGATCGGGGCCGATGTTGCGAAGCTGCGAATCCAGGAAACCGAACGCGGCGGGCGGGCCGGTCGGGACTGCGACGAAGAGCTCGGCATCCTCGCGCTGCTCGTAGCGGCCGCTGTCTGAGGTATCGATCCAGATCCCGCGTACATCGGCGCTTGCGCCGGTGTAGAGCGGCGTGCCGGCGCTCGTGAGGAACCCGCCCGGATACGGCAGGTAATCCGGCTCGGGCACGGTCCCCAGCAGCCGCGACGCCTGCTGCGACAGGGCGCGCGCGGTGTCGCG
>Ga0214471_10004523_pt1 | contig 10733 bp, 11 predicted proteins | sample RVTome_5_FD_207665 | JGI IMG/M metagenome (GOLD analysis project Ga0214471, IMG submission 207665) | Soil microbial communities from uranium-contaminated site in the Upper Colorado River Basin, Wyoming, United States - RVT142D155 | ecosystem: Environmental > Terrestrial > Soil > Contaminated >... | reverse complement strand
CTGCTGGACGGCCGCGTCGTGGCCCAGGAGGACGTGCGGCCGTCCGGCGGGCGCGGGGACCGGCTGCTGTATGTGTTTCGCGAGATATCGGTGGCGCCCGGTGAGCGAATGGTGGAGATCGCCTGGGTCCGTGAGGACGACGGGCAATCGGGCCCGCAGGAAGCGCCGGCGGTGTTGCGGTTCGAAGAGCGATTGGTCCTGGAAGCTGGTCAGGTTGCGCTGGTTACCTACGATCCGGAGCGCCGTACGCTGGTGCGCCGGGGGTATGGAGTGGTGCCGTGAACACCATCATCGAGCCGTTCCGGATCAAGGTCGTCGAACCCCTGCGGATGACGACCCGCGAGGAACGCGAGTGGATCTTGCAGGAAGCGGCGTTCAATGCCTTCAACATCCGCGCGCGGGACGTGCTGATTGACCTGCTCACGGACTCCGGTACGGGCGCCATGAGCAGTCTCCAGTGGGCCGGTATCATGCAGGGCGACGAGTCCTACGCCGGAGGCGAGAGCTTCTACCGGTTTCAGGAGCGGCTGCGGGACCTCACCGGGTTCGAGCACATCCTGCCCACCCACCAGGGCCGGGCCAGCGAACGAATCCTGTTCGAGCTCCTCGGGGGCGGTGGGAAGGTCATCCCCAACAACGCGCATTTCGATACCACGCGGGCCAACGCGGAGCACTCGGGGGCGGAAGCAGTGGATCTGCCCATTCCCGAGGCGCGGGATCCTCAGGCGCGTCACGCGTTCAAGGGCAACATGGATGTGGATGCGCTGACCGCGCTCATCGAGCGCGTGGGCGCCGGCCGTATTCCTCTGTGCGTGGTGACGGTGACGAACAACACCGGCGGGGGCCAGCCGGTCAGCCTGGCAAATCTTCAAGCCGTGCGGGCGGTCTGCGATCGGCACGGCATCCCCTTGTACCTCGACGCCTGCCGCTTTGCCGAGAACGCCTACTTCATCAAGCTGCGGGAGCCGGGACAGGGGGAGCGCACGGTGCGCGAGATCGTCCGGGACATGTTCGCCCTGGCCGACGGCGCGACCATCAGCGCGAAAAAGGACGGCCTGGTGAACATCGGCGGCGTGCTGCTGATCCGGGATCCCGCGCTGGCGCAACGGGCGGACGCGCTGCTGATCCTGACGGAGGGGTTCGTCACCTATGGCGGACTTGCGGGCCGAGACCTGGAGGCCATGGCCCAGGGGTTCGAAGAAGTGGTGCACGAGGACTACCTGGCCTACCGCATCCGGTCCACCGAGTACCTCGGCGAGAGGCTTCGGGCCATCGGGTATCAGATCGTGGAGCCGCCCGGGGGGCATGCGATCTACCTGGACGCGGCCCATCTCGCGTCGCACATTCCCCGGGACCGGTTCCCCGGCCAGGCGCTGGTCTGCGGGCTGTACCGCCAGGCCGGCATCCGGGCCTGCGAGATCGGGAGCGTGTTTCACGGCGGCCGGGGGCCCATGGAGTTGGTGCGGCTGGCCATTCCCCGGCGGGTCTACACGCAGAGCCACATTGATTACGTGGTCGAAGCGAGCGCCGAGGTGTACCAGCGGCGGCGGGACCTGGTAGGTCTCCGCATGACCAACGTCCCCAGCATGCTGCGCCACTTCACGGCCCGATTCGCCGAATTGGCCTGACCTGCTTCAGACAGACTTCATCGTCAATTCAACCTCCGAGTCGGAATTTGAACGCGCGTTCAACTTCCCGGGATCGGAGTTGCCATCCGTGTCAGCCGCCGGAGATCCGGCCCTCGCCTCACCGCGGGTCCGCGCCAGGCGCAGGCGTCGCCGGGGCGAGATCCTCGCGGCCGCCCTGCGCGCCTTTCGCGACCAGGGCTATCACGCCACCACCCTCGACGACCTCGCGGCCCAGCTCGATGTCCGCAAGGCGGCGCTCTACCACTACTTCCCCGACAAGGAAGCCATCCTGTACGCCTGCCACCGCGAGTCGCTGCTCGAGGTGGGGCGGCTGATCGCGGAGGCCCGTACCCGGTACGACTCCGCCGCCGAACAGCTGGCGCACGTCATTCGCGAGCACGTGCGCGTCATGACCGATACCCTGCAGGGTTCGCCCTTCGCGTTCGACGTCGCGGCTCTCTCACCGGCGCATCAGCGGAGAGTCATTGCCGCCCGGGACACGTATGAGCGACAGCTGCGTGAAATCATCGAAGCGGGTGTCCGGCGCGGCGAGTTTGCCCGGGTGAGCCCCAAGATTGCCGTCTTTGCCATACTCGGAGCTATCAACTGGATCGCGCGGTGGTATCGGCCCGACGGCCCCGTGAGGGGCCCGGAGCTGGGCCAGCAGTTCGCGCAGCACCTGGTGGGAGGAGTGACATGTCACAGGCGACCATGACGCGGGCCTTGGGATCGCGCGCCGCCGATACGTTCGATTTCCGCGAGATCCTGTACGTGAAGGAGGGTGGGGCGGCCCGGATCACCATCAATCGGCCACACCACTACAACGCCTACTCCACCGCGACGCTGGAGGAGCTGGCCGCCGCGTTCCGGGATGCGAGCTTCGACGACGCCGTCGGTGTCATTGTGTACACCGGGGCCGGTGACCGCGCATTCTGCACCGGCGGTGACGTGAAGGAGTATGCGGACACGTACGTGGCGACGCCCCGCGACTACTGGAAGTACATGGCGCTGTTCCGTGCCTATATCGAAAGCATCACCAATGCGGGCAAACCCGTCCTGGCTCGGCTGAACGGCATGGCGGTGGGCGGCGGCAACGAGAGCCAGCTGGCCTGCGATCTGAGTGTGATGGCGCAGCACGCCTATCTGAAGCAGGTCGGCACCCACGTGGGATCGGTGGCGTGTGGCGGCTCCACGCAGTGGCTTCCGATCATGGCGGGCGACCGGCGGGCCCGGCAAATCCTGATGCTCAACGAGCCCATCGGGGCCGAGCAAGCGCTGGCGTGGGGCCTGGTGAACTGGGTGGTGCCCTCCGTGAGAAAGGGAGACCGCTGGTTGGAGCAGGCCAGCCCCGAGGAGCTGCGGCTGGCGCAGCAGCGAAAGGACGGCCATCTGATCGACCTCAGCCGGCTCGATGCGTTGGTGGACGATCTCGTGGCCCGGCTGCTCGCGTCGTTTCCCGAATGCACCCGGTACACCAAGCAGCAGGTCAGCTTCTGGAAGGACCTGAGTTGGCATTCGACGGTCCGTCACGCGCAGGACTGGTTGTCGCTCCACTACGCGTGCTGGGAGCCAGTGGAGGGTATGCAGGCGTTCGTGGAGAAGCGCGCGCCCCGCTACGGGATGCTGCGGCAGCGAGCCGCGGAAGGCCGCTCGTCCGAGGTGCCCTGGGGGGCGCCGGTACGGAAATGCGAAGCGTGCGGGGTGACCGGGCTGCCGGCGGATCACACGTTCTGCGGGGCATGCGGCCAACCGCTCTCGTAACCGGCGGCGGCCGCGGGATTGGCCGGGCGGTCGTTGAGGCGTTGGCCCCGGACGCGTGGGTGGCCGGCTTCGATATCGCGTTCCCGCCTCCGGCCGGACCGGCGCATGCCCAGATCGAGGGCGATGTGCGCGACCCCGGAGGCCTGGAGCGCGCCCTGGATCGGATCGAGCGGGAATGCGGTGGCCTCGACTGGGTGGTGTGCTGCGCCGGGATTGTGCGTGACCGCGTCAGCTGGAAGATGTCGGACGGGGAGTGGGCAGACGTGCTCGCCGTGAACCTGACCGGAGCCTTCAACACGGTGCGGGCCGCTGCGGCCCGGCTGCGGCGGTCTTCGATCGGCCGGGTCGTGCTGGTGTCGTCGATCAATGGCGTGCGGGGGAACTTCGGCCAGGCCAATTATGCGGCGTCCAAGGCCGGGCTGATCGGCCTGGCCCGTTCCCTGGCGGCCGAGCTGGCCCGCGATTGCGTCACCGTGAACGTGGTGGCGCCGGGGTTCATCGCCACCGATATGACGCGCGCGCTGCCCGACGACGTGCGTGAGCGGGCGGTGCAGCGCACGCCGCTGGGCCGGATGGGCCGGCCGGCGGAGGTGGCGGCGGCCGTGCGATTCCTGTGCAGTGAATCTGCCGGGTTTGTCACCGGCGTGGTGCTGCCGGTGGACGGTGGGCAGCTGCTGATGGGCGCCTAGCGAGCATGACGATCCGCCTCGACACCGCCGACGGCCTGGTCCGGCTCACGCTGGACAACCCGCCCCTGAACATCCTGACGCGGAACGAGCTGGCGGAGCTACGCGAATCCGTTCGCTGCGCCGGGTCCGACCCGCGGGTCCGCGCGGTAGTTCTGCTGGCGGCCGGCAAGCACTTCTGCGCCGGCGCGGATGTGGCGGAACACCTGCCCCCCACCCACGAGCGGATGATCCCGGAATTCGTCCAGACCATCGAGACGCTGCTCGACTGCCCCATTCCCATGGTTGCCGGCGTTCGGGGCCGCTGCCTGGGCGGGGGCTTTGAGGTCGTGCAGGGGGTGGACGTGGTGATCGCGGGAGCCGGGGCGCAGTTCGGCCAACCGGAGATCGCGCTGGGTGTGCTGCCGCCCGTGGCGTGCGCCCTGCTACCGACCCTGGCGGCGCCAGGGGTGGCTGCGGAGGTGGTGCTCACTGGCGATCCCCTGACCGCGGTGGAGGCCGAGCGCAGCGGTCTGGTCCGCCGCGTGGTTCCCGACGATCAGGTGGACGCTGAAGCCGCGTCGCTGGCGGGGCGCATGGCGCGGCATTCCCGCGCGGCCCTGGTGGTCACCAAACGGGCGCTGGTGGCGGGTCGGCGGGCCGCCCTCGACACCGCTCTCGCGGCGGCGCGCACGCTGTATCTGGGCGACCTGATGGAGACGGCGGACGCACTCGAAGGGCTGCGGGCGTTCCAGGAGAAGCGCCCGCCGGTCTGGAGCCACCGATGATCGCGACCCTGCGGTTCCCCCCGAATGCGCCGCTGGACCAGGTGCTGCACGAGTGCCGCGACGTGCTCGAGGACACGTCGTTCCCGACGGTGCGCCGTTGGCGCGAAGCGGGCGGCAAGGTCGTCGGCCACTTTCAGGTCTACTTTCCCGAGGAAATCGCCCACGCAGCGGGGTGCCTACCGTTCAAGGTGCGCGGCGCCCCCATCGAGCCCACCAGGGCCGATTCGCACTTTGGGTCCTACCTCTGCTCCATCCTCAAGACATCGCTGGAGCTGGTGCTGAGCGGGCATGTGGAGCTGGATCTTTTCGTGACCCATCCCATCTGCGATGCCGCCCGGAACCTCGCCGCGGTCTGGGGCCGGAACTTCTCCTATCCCTGCCAGATCCTCTACCTGCCGCAGAACCCGACGTCGGCGCACGCGGCGGAGTATCTGCGGGCGGAGTACGACCGGCTGCGCCGCACGGTGGAGGAGATCGCGGGACGTCGCGTCGCGGATGACGGCCTGCGCGCGTCCCTGGCGGTGTTCAACGAGAACCGCGCGCTGCTCCGCGAGCTGTACGCCATCAAACGGGAGCAGCCCTGGCGGCTCAGCGCCGAAGAGGCATACGCGCTGACGGCCCTGGGGGGCCTGGTGCCGCGGGAGGAGCACAACGCCCTGCTGCGGCACGTCCTGCCCCTGGTGCGTGTCCGGAGCGCCAAGCGGCAGGACAAGATCCGCGTGGTGATCCAGGGCGGCTTCTGCGAGCAGCCGCCGCTCGACCTGGTGCGGGCCATCGGGCGCTCGTGCTACGTGGTGGACGATGACTTCCTGATCGGGCTGCGCTGGCTCCTGGCTGACGTGCCGCTCGACGGCGACCCCCTGGGCAACCTGGCGCGGGCGTATCTGGAGACGTCGTCCCACAGTCCGGTGCAGCACGATCTGCGAAAACCCAAGGCCCGCATGCTCCTCGAGCGGATTCACCAGGCCGGCGCGCAGGCCGCCATCATCGCGGCGGCCAAGATGTGCGAGCCCGGACTCGAGGAGCAGGTGGTGCACACCCGGGCCCTGGACGGGGAGAACATCCCGTACTTCGTGAGCGAGTTCGAGGAAAACATGACCAGCTTCGAGCAGCTCGAAGTTCAGCTGGAGACGTTTGTCGAGAACCTGATGTTTGAATAGCCACAGATGACTCTGGGTCGGCCGAGAGATCGCGGCCGAGGTGAGGCGCCGATGCTTTCTGAGATGATCGCGGAGACGCCCATGCTTCCGGGGAGACATGACGATGAGTCCTGAGGTGCAGGACACGATCGTGGGGCGGGCCAACGCCGATGGGACGCGGCTGTTCCGTGAGTGGTTCGACGAGCTGACCGGTGCCGCCGAGGCGGGGCGCGGCGGCGCGTATGTGTTCGTCATGGGGAGCCTGGCCGAGCTGCTCCGGACGTTCGATTTCCCGATCGTGTTCCCCGAGATCAATTCGCTCAACACCGCGGTGCGCCGGGTGGCTCACGAATACCTGAACGAGGCGGAGGACTACGGCTACTCGCCGGACATCTGCGGCTACGTGAAGGCCGACGTGGGCGTGCAGTTGCGGGGCGGCAAGCATCCCATGGGCCTCATCCCCAGGCCCGCGCTCGCGGTGAATACCAACGCCTGCAACACCTACATCAAGTGGGCGGAGATCTGGGAGCGGATGTACGGGGTGCCCACGTTTACGCTGGACATTCCGGGCACGCGGGCGGCCGGGATGCAGACCTGGCCGGGAAACCGCGATTTCGAGAACGACCGTCGCTATGTCGCGGGACAGCTCCAGGAGTTGATCGGCCTGTGCCAGCGGGTGTCGGGCCGGCCCTTCGATGTGGACCGCCTGCGGGAAGCCATGGGCCACGCCAACACCATGAGCCGGTCGTGGAAGCGGCTGCTCGAGCTGAACCGCACGCGCCCGGCGGTGTTCAACGCGCTGTCGGATGGCACCATCTACCTCGGGGTGTCGAACGGGTTCCGCGGCACCGCGGCCGGGGCCGGATACTTCACCGCTCTGGTGGAGGAGATGGAGTACAAGGCCGCCGCCGGGATCGGCACCGTGACGGAGGAACGCTACCGCCTCGTGTTCGTCGGCGTGCCGTGCTACCCGATCTTCCGGCGGTTCAATGAGCTGTTCACGGAGTGGGGCGGGGCCTTTGTGAATTCGACGTACCTGTGGTTCGCCTCGGGCGGGTCCAATCTGGGGTTCGAGTACGATCTCGCGCGGCCGCTCGAGAGCCTGGCGGAAGGCGTGCTCATCGGTGTGCGCGACGCCATGGACAGCATGTTCTTCCAGACGGGGATTCTCCTGGAGATGATTGACGGTCACGCCGTGGACGGCGTGGTCTATCACCCGATCAAGAGCTGTCGCACCGTGTCCACGGGGCTGGCCGACACCCGCCGCGCGTTGCTCGCGGCCCGCGACGTGCCGAGCCTGTTCATCGAGTCCGACATGATGGACCGCCGCGTGGTGTCCGAGGCGCAGCTCAAGAACCGGGTAGATGCGTTTTTCGAGGGCCTGGCGACCAGGAGGCGATCAGCAGGTAGCAGTCCCCACGCAGCGGTCGGGACTCCCTCACGGGAGCGCGGCCCAATGACGACAGACCGCTGACTGCTGACTGCGAGTTGCTGACAACGCGGATCTTCCTGGGGAAAGGGACCACATGACCTACGCCGCCGGTGTCGACGTCGGTTCCACCCAGACCAAGGCCGTCATCGTGGACGAGCAGCGCACCATCGTCGCGCGCGCGCTCACCGAGACAGGCGCGAACGTGATACGCGCGGCTGAGCGGTCCTTTGCCGAGTGTCTGCAGGACGCTGGTCTGCGGGAGGAGGAGGTCGCGTACGTCGTCGGCACGGGGTACGGCCGTTACAAGGTGACGTTCGGCAATACCCAGGTGACGGAGATCTCCTGCCACGGGCGCGGGGCGGTGCATATGTTCCCCGGTACCCGGACCGTGATCGACATGGGCGGCCAGGATACCAAAGCTATCCGGGTGTCCCCCGCGGGCGAGATTCGGGACTTCTGCATGAACGACAAGTGCGCGGCCGGGACCGGGCGGTTCCTCGGCGCGGCCGCCGCGGCCCTCCACATCCCGCTCGATGAGCTGGGCCCCACCGCCCTCGCGGGCGAGCGGCCGGTGAAGATCTCGACCACCTGCACCGTGTTCGCGGAGTCCGAGGTGCTCTCCTGGCTGGGCAAGGGGAAGAAGATCGAGGACATCCTGCTCGGGGTACACCAGTCGATCGCCTCGCGGTCGGTAGGCCTGCTCCGCCGGGTGGGCATCGAGGACGAGGTCACCTTCACGGGCGGCGTGGCGAGGAACGGCGCCATGATCGCCGCGCTCACCGTGCGGCTCAACCGGGCTCCCAACGTGTCCGGCGACTCCCACTACATGGGTGCGTTGGGCGCGGCGCTGTTCGCGCTCGATCACATTCTGGTCCATCGGGCGCCGGCCCGAAGCGCCGGAGGCGCCGCATGAGCCGCCTCACCGGCGGCATCGACGTCGGTTCCACCTACACCAAGGCGGTGGTACTGCGCCCGGACGGTGAGATCGCCGGCCGGGCCATGGAGCCCACGGGCTTCCGGCTGGCGGAGGTGGCCGAGCGCGTTCTTGGCGCCGCCCTGCGCCAGGCGAACGCGGCGTCGGGGGAGGTGGGCTACGTGATCGCGACCGGGTTCGGCCGGCACCAGGTCCAGAGCGCCGATCTCCAGGTCACGGATCTCACGGCGGCCGCGCGCGGTGCGAGCTATTTCTTCCCCGGGACTCGCACGATCCTCGATATCGGCGGCCAGACCATGAAGGCCAGCCGGGTGGGTGAGGACCGCAAGGTCAAGTCGTTCCGGCTCAACGACAAGTGCGCCGCAGGCACCGGCGCGTTTCTCGAGAAAACGGCGCGGTACATGGGATACGGCACCGAGGAGATCGGGCCTCTGGCCGCGACGTCCAAGGAAGCCATTCCCATCTCCGGCGTATGCGCCGTGTTCGCCGAGTCGGAGGTGATCAACCACCTGTCGCAGGGCGTTGCGCCGGCGGACATCATGCACGGGGCCATGGTATCGCTGGTGGGGCGGTCTGTGCAGTTGATGAAACGGGTCCGCATGGAGCCCGAATTCACGCTGATTGGCGGCATTCTCCGGTTCGAGCGCATGGCCGGAGTCATCCGGGAGCAGCTGGGCACCGAGGTGAACGTTCCGGCGGGCGATCTGGTGCAGTACGCGTCCGCGCTCGGCGCCGCGGTCCTGGCGCGGCAACGCGTGGGGAAGGGCCCCGGAGCAGCGGCAGGAGTGCTGGATCAGGGCATGACGGCATGACGGCGGACCACGGCAGGGGCCGCCGGCCCGGAGGCCGGGATGAGTCCCTCGAACGACCGGCCCGGATTTTGGGGCTGATCGTCGAAGGAGAGGCGCGGCGGGTCCTCTTCCACGCACAGATGGCGCCGGACCCGGCACTGCTGGCTGACGGGTGGGAGCGCCGGTTTATCACCGATGCGACGCGGTTGCGGGAAGTCGTGGCGCTGTATGAGTCACTCGGATTTGCGGTGCGGGCCGTCCCGGTTCAGGCCGCGGAGGTCGGAGAGGATTGCGACGACTGTCAGCTGGCCGGCCTGCTCCGGTACCACACGGTGTATACCCGGAGGTAATGAAGCGTGAAGGCTGCGGTGTTTCATGGATCCGGACAGCCCCTCGTCGTGACGGACGTGCCGACGCCCGAGCCGCGCGCCGGTGAGGCGCTGGTTCGCGTTGCCGGGTGCGGCATGTGCCACACGGACCTGCACTATCTCGACCACGGGGTAAAGCCGTTCAAGGCCCCACCGCTGATTCTGGGCCACGAAGTGGCGGGCGTGGTAGCCGGGGTCGGCCCCGGGGTCACCGGCCGAGCCGAGGGTGATCGGGTCCTGATCCCGGCCGTGCTGTCGTGCGGGCGTTGCGGCTACTGCCGGCAGGGGCGCGAGAACCTGTGTGACCGGCTCGTCATGCTGGGCAACAACATTGACGGCGGCTACGCCGAGTACCTCGTGGTCCCGGCGGACGATCTCGTGGCCGTGCCGGCGGAGCTGCCGCTCGAGCGCGCCTGTGTGATCGCCGACGCGGTCTCGACGCCGTACCACGCCGTGACCCGCCGCGGCCGAGTCCGCCCCGGGCAGTGGGTGGCGGTGGTGGGGTGCGGGGGCGTGGGGCTCAATGTGGTGCAGTGCGCGGTGGCGGCGGGCGCCCAGGTGGTCGCCCTGGACATGAACGAGGACCGCTTGGCGCTTGCCCGCTCGCTGGGGGCGTCACACACGCTGAACCCGAAGGACGTCCAGCGGCCGGACAAGCGGGTGCGGGAGATCACAGCCGGAGGCGCGGACGTGGCGTTCGAGGCCGTGGGGACCCCGGCGACCATCCAGGCGGCCTACGGCCTGCTCAAGCGGGGCGGGCGGCTCTGCGTGATCGGCTACTCGGCCCAGGACGTCACCCTCTCGGCGGCGCGGCTGATGTACTACGAGCTGGAGGTGGTCGGGTGCCTGGGGTGCGGTGGGGGCGAGTATCCCGAGATCCTGAGCCTTGTCAGTGCCGGCAAGATCCGCCTGGACCTCGTGGTGAGCGGCACGGTCTCGCTCGACCGCATCAATGACGGCCTGGACCGGCTGCGGCGTGGGGAAGGGGTACGCTGGGTGGTGACGCCGTGACCGTTGACCCGCTGGGGCGCTTCGAGGCCGAACACGTGGAAGCGCTGGCTGCCCTCGACCGACTCGAAGCCGCGGCGGTCGCTCTGGAGGGTGGCGAGGCCCCGGATCGGCACCTCGGGGTGGTGCGCGAGGTCCACGCGGTGTTGAGCGGCGCGGTACGGGAGCACAACGAGAACGAAGAGCGCGTACTGTTCCCGCTGCTTGGCGACGATGCCC
>Ga0214471_10004522_pt1 | contig 10734 bp, 8 predicted proteins | sample RVTome_5_FD_207665 | JGI IMG/M metagenome (GOLD analysis project Ga0214471, IMG submission 207665) | Soil microbial communities from uranium-contaminated site in the Upper Colorado River Basin, Wyoming, United States - RVT142D155 | ecosystem: Environmental > Terrestrial > Soil > Contaminated >... | reverse complement strand
AAGGGCCGCGCCGACTGGAAATTCATCCGCCAGGTCAAGGAGGCAGTGCGCATCCCGGTGTTCGCCAACGGCGACATCATGAGCTTCGACGACGCCGCCCAGGCGCTCAGCGACTCCGGTGCCGACGGTATCCTGATCGGGCGCGGCACCTATGGCCGCCCGTGGTTCCCGTCGCAGGTGCGGCATTTCCTGGAAACCGGCGAGCGGCGGGCCGATCCCAGTCTGCCTGAGCAGCTCGCCGTGGTGCTCGAGCATTACGACGCCATGCTCGCCCATTACGGCGTCCATCACGGCGTCCGCGTGGCGCGCAAGCACATCGGCTGGTATTCGCGCGGCCTGCCGAAATCGGCCGAGTTCCGCGCCCAGGTGATGCGCGCCGAGGATCCGGAGACGGTGAAGACGATGCTGCGCCGCTTCTACCAGCCGATCATCGACAGGATGGCGGCGTGATGGCGGAGCCCGTGGTTGCCATCCGTCCGAAGGCCGGCGCCGGCGCCGCCGCCGTCGATGCCGACAGCATCCTCAACGCGCTCAGCACCGCGGTTGTAGTCGTCGACGGCGCCAACGCCATCGTCCAACTCAACAGTGCCGGCGAGCAGTTCCTGCAGGGCAGCGCCGCGCATCTCAAGGGCAAGCCGCTGGCCGAGCTGTTGCCGGTCGACAATCCGCTGTTCTCTCTGATTGAACAGGTGCGCGAGGAAGGCAACGCGGTGTCCGAATACGGCGTGACGCTGGAATCGCCGCGCGTCGGCCGCCATTTCGTGAATTTGCAAGCGACGCTGCTCGCCGACGACGAGGACTTGGTGGTGGTGATGCTGCAGCAACGTTCGATCGCCGACAAGATCGACCGCCAGCTCACCCACCGCGGCGCCGCCCGTTCGGTGACGGCCATGGCATCGATGCTCGCCCATGAGGTCAAGAACCCGCTTTCCGGCATCCGCGGCGCCGCGCAGCTGTTGGAGCAGAACTCGTCGCCGGCCGACCGCCGCCTGACCGAGCTGATTCGCGACGAGGCGGATCGAATTTGCGAATTGGTCGACCGTATGGACGCTTTTTCCGACTCGGGGCCGTTGAAGCGCGGCGCCGTCAACATCCACCAGGTCCTGGATAGGGTGATGCAGCTGGCGAAAAACGGTTTCGGCCGGCATTTGCGTTACATCGCCGAGTTCGACCCGTCGCTGCCGCCGGTCTACGGCAATCGTGACCAGCTCCTGCAGGTGTTCCTGAACCTAGTCAAGAACGCCGCCGAGGCGGCGCCCGCCAAGGGCGGCGAGATCACCCTCGAGACCGCCTATCAGCAAGGGGTACGGTTCGCCGTCGCCGGCACGAGTTCGCGCATGCATCTGCCGCTCCGCGTCAGCGTCAAGGACAACGGTCCTGGCATTCCCGAAGACATCAAGGGCTACCTGTTCGACCCGTTCGTGACCTCGAAGCCCAACGGCAGCGGCCTTGGCCTGGCGCTGGTGGCCAAGATCATCGGCGACCACGGCGGCGTCATCGAATGCGACAGCCAGCCGAGGCGCACCGAGTTCCGCGTCATGCTGCCGATGGCCGATCCCGCGCTGGCCGGCGGTGACGGGGAGGATTCGTGATGGCGGCGCCGACCATCCTGGTCGCCGACGACGACGGCGCCATCCGCACGGTGGTCAGCCAGGCATTGGGGCGCGCCGGCTACGAGGTGCGCGCCACCGGCAACGCGGCGACGCTGTGGCGTTGGATCAGCGACGGCGACGGCGATCTGGTGATCACCGACGTGGTGATGCCGGACGAGAACGGCCTCGACCTGATCCCGCGCATCCGCGGCGTCCGTCCGGAGCTCCGCATCGTCGTCATGAGCGCCCACAACACGCTGCTGACCGCCGTAAAGGCGACCGAGCGGGGCGCCTTCGAATACCTGCCGAAGCCGTTCGACATCAACGAACTGGTCAACGTGGTGCGGCGCGGCCTCGAAAGCCCGCGCTCGGCGGGAGATTTCGAAAGCGGCGGCGAGCCAGAGGAGACGCTGCCGCTGATCGGGCGTTCGCCGGCGATGCAGGAGATTTACCGGACGTTGGCGCGCCTGATGGGCACCGACCTGACGGTGATGATCAACGGCGAGTCCGGCACCGGCAAGGAGCTGGTGGCGCGCGCGCTCCACGATTACGGCAAACGCAAGAACGGGCCATTCGTCGCCATCAACATGGCGGCGATCCCCAAGGAGCTGATCGAGAGCGAGCTGTTCGGCCATGAGAAGGGGGCTTTCACCGGCGCCGCCGCGCGTACCCCCGGGCGCTTCGAACAGGCGGAAGGCGGCACGCTTTTCCTCGACGAGATCGGCGATATGCCGCCCGATGCACAGACGCGGCTTCTGAGAGTGCTGCAGGACGGCCAATACACTACTGTCGGCGGCCGCACGCCGATAAAGGCCGATGTGCGCATCATTGCCGCCACTCACCACGACCTGAAGCAGTTGATCCGCCACGGACTGTTCCGCGAGGACTTGTACTTCCGGCTCAACGTGGTGCCGATCCGGCTGCCGCCGCTGCGCGAGCGCACCGAGGACATCCCCGAGCTGGTGCGCTGCTTCCTGGCCCGTGCGGCGGACCAGGGGCTGCCTTGGAAGATCATCGACAACGCGGCGATGGAATGCCTCAAGAGCTATTCCTGGCCCGGTAACGTGCGCGAGCTCGAGAATCTGGTGCGGCGGCTGGCGGCGCTGTACTCGCAGGAGGTAATCAGCGTCGAGGACATCCAGGCCGAACTCGCCGACGCTTCGCCGGCCGCCATCGAGTCGGAAGGCAAGGGGCTGTCGCAGTCGGTGGAGCGGCGGCTCGCCGCCATCTTCTCCGCGCGCGGGGAGGCCCTGCCGGCGGCCGGGCTCTACGAGCGGGTGCTGAAGGAGGTGGAGCGGCCGTTGATCACCATCACCCTGCAAGCGACCCGCGGCAACCAGATCAAGGCCGCCGAAGTGCTCGGCCTCAACCGCAACACACTGCGCAAGAAGATCCGCGAACTCAACATACCGGTCATCCGGGGCGCGAAATGAGCGGCGCCGCGACCATTGCCGGACGGTTCCGCGACTGGCTGAAGGACGCCAGCATCCACCGCAAGCTGGCCTATGCCTTGGCAGCGGCGGCGGTGGTCTCGGGCGTCGCCACCTTCGCCACTATGTCCGGCCGCACCGCCACCGATATCAAGACCGTGCTGAATTTGATTTACGTCGACGGCATCCTGCTGCTGCTGCTGGCCCTTGTGGTGGCGCGGCGGCTCACCACCGTGTGGCAGGAACGGCGGCGCGGCCAAGCGGGCGCCGGGCTGCACGTGCGCCTGGTGATGCTGTTCAGCCTGGTGGCGGTGACGCCGGCGATCCTGGTCGCCGTGTTCTCAGCGTTGTTCATCAACTACGGGCTGCAGGTTTGGTTCAGCGACCGCATCAGCACCGCGATCAACCAATCGCTCACCGTTTCGCACGCCTACCTTGACGAGCACCGCAAGAACATCGTCGCCGACGCCTTAGTCATCACCAACGACATCAATTTCAATGCGTTGCCGATTACCGACCCCCGGCGGATCGGCCAGATCCTGTCCAACCACGCCGCGCTCAGGGCGCTGTCGGAGGCCTTGGTCATTGATGGCAGCGGCCGGGTGTTGGCACGCTCGGAATTCAGTTTCTCGGTGCGGGCCGATGGAATTTCCTCCGCTGACTTCGAACGGGTCAACCGCGGTGAGATCGCGATCCTGGGGAGCAGAACCGACGAGCGCATTCGGGTGTTGATTAAGCTCGCTAATATCGTCGACGCGTACTTGGTAATCGAGCGCTTCGTGGACCCGAAGGTCATCGCCCACATCAAGCGCATTGAGGACGCCGTCGGCCGCTACCAGACGATGGAGCAGCAGCGTAGCGGCATTCAGATCAGCTTCGTGATGATCTTCGTGGTCGTCGCGCTGCTGCTGCTGTTGGCGGCAATCTGGATCGGGCTGACTGTGTCGACGCAGTTGGCGAAGCCGATCAGTTCGCTGATCTCCGCCGCCGAGCGGGTCAGTCAGGGCGACTTGAGCGTGCGCGTCGACACCACTGACAGCGTCGATGAGATCGGCGCGCTCAGTCGTGCCTTCAACAACATGACCGGCGAGCTGAAAAGCACCCAGGAAGGCCTGATCGACGCCAACCGCGAGCTCGATGAACGGCGGCGGTTCACGGAAACCGTGCTCACCGGCGTTTCGGCCGGCGTCATCGGCCTCGACAAGGATGGCCGAGTGCATCTGTCCAATCGCTCGGCGTCCGAGTTGCTGGCGACCAATTTGGAAAGCGGCGTCGGCAAGCCACTCGCCGACGTGGTGCCCGAAATGGCGGAGCTGCTGACGCAGGCGATCAGCCGACCCGATCGCCTGCAGCATGCGGAACTCAAGGTCGCCCGCGACGGCCGGTTCCGCACCCTCAAGGTCAGCATCGCCGCGGAACGGCTGAGCGGCGACGTTTTCGGCTACGTGGTCACCTTCGACGATGTGTCCGAGCTTCTGTCGGCCCAGCGCAAGGCGGCATGGGCAGACGTCGCCCGCCGTATCGCCCACGAGATCAAGAATCCGCTGACGCCGATCCAGTTGTCGGCCGAGCGCCTGAAGCGCAAGTACTTGAAGGAGATCAAGACCGATCCGGAGACGTTTTCGAGCTGCACTGAGACCATCGTCCGCCAGGTCGAGGACCTGCACCGCATGGTCGACGAATTCTCGTCGTTCGCACGCATGCCGCAATTGGTTCTGAGGAACGAGAACCTTTCGGAAATCTGCCGCGGCACGGTGATGCTGGAAACCAACCGCCATCCGGACATCGTCTACGACATCGCCATGCCGAAGCAAGACGTCCGCCTCTACTGCGACCACCGCCAGGTGTCGCGGGCGCTGACCAACCTGCTGAAGAACGCCGCGGAAGCGATCATCGCCAGACAGGCGGAGGAAGGCGCTTCGGCGCCCGGCGGCGCCATCCACGTCATCGTTGAGATCAGCCACGACGGCGCCGTCGCCGAGGAAAACCGTGTCGTGCGGGTGGTTGTCGAGGATAATGGGCGCGGCCTGCCCAAGCTAAACCGCGAGCAGCTCACCGAACCCTACGTGACGACGCGTACCAAGGGCACCGGGCTCGGCCTCGCCATCGTCAAGAAGATCATGGAAGACCACAACGGCCTTTTGCTACTCGAGGATCGCGATGGCGGCGGCGCCAGGGTGACGTTGGTCTTCCGCCCGCCCGAACGGAATCTTCAGGATGCGCCGGGCGCCGATGCGGACGTCGATCCGATGAAGGTCGCCACCAGCCTGCTGGCCCACGGCTCCTGATGGCCCCGGGACCATGATGGCGCGCGACATACTGATCGTTGACGACGAGACCGACATCCGGGTGCTGACGTCCGGAATCCTCCAGGACGAGGGCTACCAGACTCGGGAAGCCGCGACCAGCGCCCAGGCGCTCGCCGCCGTCGAAAGCCGGCGGCCGAGCCTGGTATTGCTCGACATCTGGCTACAGGGCAGCGACCTCGACGGCCTCGGCATCCTCAAGGTGCTGAGGAAGGAGCACCCGACCATCCCGGTGCTGATGATGAGCGGCCACGGCACCGTTGAGACCGCCGTCGCCGCCATCAAGGACGGCGCCTACGACTTCATCGAGAAGCCGTTCAAGGCCGATCGCCTGCTGCGGCTAGTGGAGCGCGCCATCGAGATCGACCAGTTGCGCCGCGAGAACGAGGAGTTGCGGATGCGCGCCGGGACCGTCAGTGAGCTGATCGGCGACTCGCCGGCGATCCGCGGGGTCAAGCGCGCCATCATGCGGGTGGCGCCGACCAACAGCCGGGTGCTGATTAGCGGCCCGGCCGGCTCCGGCAAGGAGGTAGCGGCCCGCATGCTGCACACCCAGTCGCGCCGCGCCAAAGGGTCGTTCGTGGTCGTCAACTGCGCCACCATGCTGCCGGAACGGATGGAGGTCGAACTGTTCGGAGCGGAAAACGCCGGCGACGGCGCCGCGCCGATGAAGGTCGGTACCTTCGAGGCCGCCCACAACGGCACGCTGTTTCTGGACGGGGTCGGCGACATGCCGCTCGAGACCCAGGGCAAGATCGTCCGCGTGCTGCAGGAGCAGATATTCAAGCGTGTCGGCGGCTCTGTCCCGGTCGAGGTCGACGTCCGGGTGATCGCCGCCTCGACCGCCGATCTCGCGGCCGAGATCGCCGCCGGTCGTTTCCGCCAAGACCTGTTCTACCGCCTCAACGTGGTACCGATCGAAATCCCGCCGCTCAGGGCGCGGCCCGAGGACATTCCGCTGCTGGCCCGCCATTTCATGGAGCGCACCTCCGCCGTCTCGGGGCAGCCGCAACGAGAAATCAGCGCCGATGCGCTCGTGCTGTTGCAGGCCTACGGCTGGCCCGGCAACGTTCGCGAACTGCGCAACGCTATCGAACGGCTGCTGATCATGGCGCCCGAAGACCACAGCCAGCCCATAGGAGCCGGCATGCTGCCGCCGGAAATCCAGGGCAACGCGCCGCCGGTGCGCAACCTGGATCGCAACGTCGAGATCATGGGTTTGCCGCTGCGAGACGCGCGCGAGGTGTTCGAGCGCGAATACCTGCTGGCCCAGGTGACCCGTTTCGGCGGCAACATCTCACGGACCGCCGAGTTCATCGGCATGGAACGTTCCGCGCTTCACCGGAAGCTGAAGTCGCTCGGCGTGCGCGACGACGATCGGCAGCAAAATGCCGGCGGCTGATGAGCGCCGCGCCCGGACCGGCGCTGCGGCCGGCCCGGACGGGTTTTCGCTAACAACAAGGGCTCGAATGCCATGAAAGTCATCGTCTGCGGCGCCGGTCAGGTCGGCTTCAACATCGCCCGCCACCTAGCGATGGAGAACAACGACGTCACGGTGATCGACCAGGAGCCGGAGCTGATTCGCCGCATCAGCGACACCCTGGACGCCCAGGGAATCGTCGGCCACGCCTCGAACCCGGACGTGCTCGAACAGGCCGGCATCGCCGATGCCGACATCATCATCGCCGTCACCTACGCCGACGAGGTCAACATGGTGGCCTGCCAGGTGGCGCATTCGCTGTTCGACGTGCCGACCAAGATCGCGCGCATCCGCCAGCAGAGCTACCTGCAGCCCATCTACGCCAACCTGTTCACCCGCGACCACCTGCCGATCGACGTGATCATCTCCCCGGAAATCGAGGTCGCCCGCGCCGTCACCCGGCGGCTCGAGGTGCCGGGCGCCTTCGAGATGATCCCCCTGGTCGACGGCCGGGTGAAGCTGATCGGCGTCAAATGCGAGGAGACGTGTCCGCTGATCAACACGCCGCTGCGCCAGTTGACGCAGCTGTTCCCCGATCTCAACATCGTCATCGTCGGCATCATGCGCGGCGCCAAGCCGATGGTGCCGACCGCTGAAGACTTCATGGTGCCCGGCGACGAGGTCTATTTCGTCGTCGACAGCGAGCAGGTACGCCGGGCGATGGCGGCGTTCGGTCACGAAGAGCCGGAGGCCCGGAGGCTCCTGATCTTTGGCGGCGGCAATATTGGCCTGTTCCTGGCCCAGGAGGTCGAGCGCGAGCACAGCTGGGTGAAGGCGAAGATCATTGAAGGCCGCAAGGAGCGCGCCGACAAGATCTCGGGGCTGCTGGAGAACACCATGGTCATCTGCGGCGACGTGCTGGACTCCGAGATTCTGGCCGAGGCCAACGTCGCCAACACCGAGACCGTGGTCGCCGTCACCAACGACGACGAGACCAATATCCTGTCGTCGCTGCTGGCCAAGCGCTACGGCTGCCAGCGCGCGATCACGCTGATCAACAAGAGCACCTATGAGCCGCTGATCGGCTCGCTCGGCATCGACGTCGTCGTCAGCCCGCGCAACATCACGGTTTCGTCCATTCTCCAGCACGTCCGCCGCGGCCGCATCCATTCGGTGCACACGCTTCGCGAAGGGTTCGGCGAACTGATCGAGGCCGAGGCGCTGCAGACCTCCGAGTTGGTCGGCACGCCCTTGAAGGAGGTCGAGCTGCCGGAGGGCGTGGTTTTGGGGGCGATCGTCCGCGACGGCAAGATGATCTGCCCCCGCGGCTCCACGGTGGTGCAGGCAAAAGACCGCGTGGTGCTGTTCGCCGCCGAAGAGGTGATCCGCCAGGTCGAGAAGATGTTCGCCGTTCAGCTTGAATATTTCTGAGAACCTGCCGGGAGAACCGCATCCGATGTCGAGAATTGCCTACGTCAACGGCCGCTACGTGCCGCATCGCCAGGCGCGCGTCCACATCGAGGACCGGGGCTACCAGTTCGCCGACGGCGTCTACGAAGTGTTCGCGGTGCATCGCGGGCGCCTAATCGGCGAGAAGGGCCACATGGCGCGGCTCGACCATTCGCTCGGCGCGCTTCGCATCGCGTGGCCGATGTCGCCGTGCGCGCTGGCGGTGGTGGTGCGCGAGGTGGCGCGGCGAAACCGGGTCGAAAACGGGCTGGTGTACCTGCAGATCACCCGCGGCGTCGCCCGCCGCGACCACGCGTTCCCGAAGAACGTCGACAGCGCGCTGGTGGTGACGGCGCGCTCATCGCCGCCGCTCGACAAGCGGGCGCTGCGCCAGGGCGCCGGCGTCATCACCATTCCCGACATCCGCTGGAAACGCCGCGACATCAAGTCCACATCGTTGCTGCCCAACGTGCTGGGCAAGCAGCAGGCTCGGGAAGCCGGCGCCTACGAGGCGTGGATGGTCGACGACGACGGAATGGTCACCGAAGGCACGTCGTCGAACGCCTGGATCGTCACCAAGAAGAGCGAGTTGGTCACCCGCAACGCCGGCTATTCGATCCTCAACGGCATCACCCGGCTGGCGGTGCTGGAGGCGGCCGCCGAGGCCGGCGTCGGCTTCAAGGAGCGGCCGTTCTCGGTGGCGGAAGCCAAGCAGGCCAGGGAGGCCTTCGTTACCAGCTCGACCTCGCATGTCAAGGCGGTGACCAGCATCGACGGCAGGTCCGTCGGCAACGGCCACGTCGGCGAGCTGACCAGCCGCATCCTGGATCTCTACGTCGATTTCATCGAAGGGGCGGGCGGTCCCCGTAATCCGGGACCCTGGAACTGAGGCGTGGCGGCGGCAATTCCCCCGGTGAAAGCGCTCGCCAGACCGAACGCCATCCTGTTCGATTGGGACAATACCCTGGTCGACAGCTGGCCGACCATCCACGACGCGCTGAATACCACCTTGGCGGCGTTCGGACGGACGCCGTGGACGCTCGCCGAGACTCGCCGGCGCGTGCGCAAGTCCATGCGCGACAGCTTCCCGGCGCTGTTCGGCAACGACTGGCAGAACGCCGGCGAGGTCTTTTACCGGCGCTATGGCGAAATCCATGCCCGCAACCTGAAGCCGTTGCCGGGCGCCGCCGCCATGCTGGACGCGATCGCCGCGACCGGGGTCTACCTCGGCGTCGTCAGCAACAAAAAGGGCGACTTCCTGCGCGTCGAGGCCCGCCACCTCGGCTGGGACCGCTATTTCGGGGCCTTGGTCGGCGCCCTCGACGCCGAACGCGACAAGCCGGCGCCCGAGCCGGTCAGGCTGGCACTGAAAGGCAGCGGCGTAACGCCGGGACCGGCGGTGTGGATAGCCGGCGACGCCGACATCGATCTCGAATGCGCCCATAACGCCGGCTGCACGGCAGTGCTGATCCGCGCCGCGGCACCCGGTCACGGCGAGTTCGACGCCCATCCGCCGGCCGGTCATTTCGGCGGATGCGACGCACTTTCCAAGTATGTCAAGAACCTGTAAGCTGTTTTTCGCGTAAATCGAGCCTCCCCGGAGGGCGCCACTTGGGGATAGAGGGGGGCCGTAAAACGTCGAAGACAGGGAGAAACCCGCGGTCATTCCCCTGATCCGCCGGGTTCAAGAAAAAACGGGGGGTGGCATCTATGTCGTCCGAAAAATCTCAAAACGTGCAGGACGTTTTTCTGAACCATATCCGGAAGCAGAAGACGCCGGTGACGATTTTTCTCGTCAACGGCGTGAAGCTTCAGGGAATCGTGACTTGGTTCGACAATTTCTCCGTGCTGCTGCGGCGGGACGGTCATACGCAACTGGTCTACAAGCACGCCATATCCACGGTCATGCCGTCGGTGCCGATCCAGTTGTTCGAGCCGGAAAAGGAGGCGGACGCTGCCCAGCCAGCGTAACCGCCGGCTCGATTGACGGGAACCCGGGAACCTGGCCAGGGATTTCCCGCCGCTGAGGGGACCGGGATCACCTGCCTGGTGGTCCATCCGCGCCTGAAGTTGGCTTCGCTCGGCTCCCGCGAAGATTTGCTGCTGGCCGAGGCGGTGGGCCTTGCCCGCGCCATCGACCTCGACGTGGTCCACACCGAAATGGTGGCGCTGGAACGCCGCCGCCCGTCGACCTTGCTCGGCTCCGGCGTCGTCGAGCGCCTGGGCTGGGTGATCGCCGGCGACGGTAACGGCCGGCCCAAGGTCGCCGTCGCCGTCGTCGACGCCGCGTTGACGCCGGTCCAGCAGCGCAACTTGGAACGGGCCTGGAAGTGCAAGGTGGTCGACCGCACCGGCCTTATCATCGAGATATTCGCCGCCCGCGCCCGCACCCGGGAGGGCCGACTGCAGGTAGAACTGGCGTCGCTGACCTACCAGAAGAGCCGCTTGGTCCGCACCTGGACCCATCTCGAACGGCAGCGCGGCGGCACCCGGGCGCTCGGCGGTCCCGGCGAGACCCAGATCGAATCCGATCGTCG
>Ga0214471_10004521_pt1 | contig 10735 bp, 7 predicted proteins | sample RVTome_5_FD_207665 | JGI IMG/M metagenome (GOLD analysis project Ga0214471, IMG submission 207665) | Soil microbial communities from uranium-contaminated site in the Upper Colorado River Basin, Wyoming, United States - RVT142D155 | ecosystem: Environmental > Terrestrial > Soil > Contaminated >... | reverse complement strand
GCCGGACGCAGTTTTAGTTTTTCGACGGAATGTCGCGTCGAGACCAGGCAGCCGCCGTCGTGGATCGGAAAGAATTTACGGGCACTCGCGATCGCGTAGTCGCCGAGCGTTCCGACCGGGTGCCCCTGGACGCTGCCAAAAAAAGCGTGGGCACAATCCTCGATCAAACGCAGTCCATGCCGATCCGCCAGCGCGCGCATGGCCTGCATATCCTGCGGGAAACCGAAATAGTGGGTTACCAACAGCGCGCGCGCCGACGTGCCAATTTTTTTCTCAAGGTCGACCAGATCGGCCGACAGGTCGGTGTGAACGCGATAAAACACCGGCTTCGCCAGAACCGCTTGAACCGGTTCAACCATCGAAAGACAGTGATACGCCGGCAGCAAGACTTCATCGCCGGCACCGATGCCGGCGTGGCGCAACGCCAAGGCGATCGCCGCCGCGCCGCTCGACGTATACAACTTATGCGGAGCGTCGCACACGCTCGGCAAGCGGCTGCGACCACCGGTAAGCAACGCCGCCCCACTGAAAACCGGCACGACTGGTGCGGCGGGGCGCGGGTAATCGACTGGCGCTGTTGGTTCCGGGCGCGACGACAAAAACTCTTTAGCCGACACTGCGCTCGTGCTCCCTCTTTATGTAACAATTCTTGACGTTTGGCCCTGCACTAACTATCGTATGAAAACCCTCCCGCAATTGTAAGCGAAAAAGATGGCGCACCTAGGCTTGATTACGGTTTAACAACCGACGATCTTCGCCTCGCCTGTTGCCTCGTGTTCCCGGCTAATACACAAAGGTTTTCGGCGGTCGTGCGCGATCCCGAGAAACGACCCTTCGCCTGGCAGCTGTTCAGCGCCTCGGCGTTGTCTGACTACCGAGATGCGTGGCGCAACCTGAACAAACGAACGCTCGCCTCCCCGATTCTCGATCCGGATTTCATCGAGCCTTTGCTCCAGAATTTCGGACGAGGAAACGAGCGCTTGGCCGTTTATGGCGATCCTCAACAACCGCAAGCGATGGGCGTTATCGCGCCGCGAAGACTCGGTGTTTGGGAAACGTTTCAACCGCATCAGGCGCCGGTCGCGCCTTGGGTAATGGAGCCCACGCTCGACCTAGAACAGCTTCTCGCCACGCTGATGCGGGGGCTCCCCGGTATCACACTGCTGATGGGATTGACGCAGCAAGATCCCCTGCTCGTACCGCGACCGCCGACGAGCGAACGCTTGCGCACACTGGACTACATTCAAACGGTTCGCGTGCCGGTCGACGGCGACTTTGATCGCTATTGGTCTCGGCGCGGCAAGAACCTGCGCCATAACCTGAAACGCCAGCACAATCGAATCGCGAAGGAAGGCGTTGCCGCCGAGTTCGACGTGCTCGACGTGCCGAAGGATGTGGTCGAAGCCGTCACCGACTACGGTCGGCTCGAGTCGGCGGGGTGGAAATCGGACGCCGGGACCGCCGTTAGCCCGAACAACAGGCAAGGCCGCTTCTACCGCGAGGTGCTGGACCGATTCGCGCAACACGGTCAAGCGATCGTGTTCCGCTATCGGTTGAACGGGCAGGTGGCCGCCATGGATCTCTGCATCGTTCAATCCGGCGTACTGGTGATATTGAAGACCGCTTATGACGAGAGTCACGCCCCGTTTTCGCCGGCGTCGCTAATGCGTGAACAGGCTTTTCGCTGGATCTTTCGCCGCGGCGATATTCAGTCGATCGAGTTCTACGGCAGATTGATGGAGTGGCACACCAAATGGGCGGATGACGTACGAACGCTGCACCATGTGAACCTCTACCGCTGGCCGCTGCTAGCGTCGCTGATCCAACTGATACCCTTCGATCTCTTCGCCGCCGCGGGCGGCTAGCGGTCGCGACCGAGCGTCGCTCCCGAAGATACGTTACCCGCTTTCGTCGAAGCTGAGAGGGAAGTCGGCGGTTGTTGCCGCAAACGTCGTTCCGATCACGCCACCCGCGAAATGCGCAGGCTACTGCACTTGCAAATTGAGGGGGGCCGACGGCGCTGTCGTATCGGGCGGCGGGATACTGCCGGGAGCGTGCTTGTACAAATAGGCGCGCGATTGACTGCCTTCGTAATGCAGCACCATGATCACGCCGTAAGTCGGGATCGCGGTCGCCATCGTATCGGCGACCCGAGAGTCGGGATTGCTCACGGGGAACGGATCGGATCCGGGATCAAATGCATTCCAGTTGTTGCTGGCGACGTCGTATTCGTATCCCGAGCTATTTCCGAACACCAGCAACCTGCCCGTGACGGGATCAACCGCATTGATCGTCGCATTGATGCCGAAACTCACCGGCGCGCTGCGCACCTTCGTGATCGTTCGGGACGCGTCGATCTTGTAGAGGTCGCCGCTACTATTACCACCGCCGAACAATACGATTCGATTCGCGGCGTTGTAATAGGCAACATTGTGATAGGGTCCCATCGCCAGACCGGTGGCGAGCGTTTGCCACCGACCGGTCGACTCCTCGTAGATCAGCACGATGCCACCGCCCACGGCAACCAGCGCCCCCGACTCCGGGAAGTATTCCAGCGCGGCGCAGCACGGCAGGTCCTCCGGCATATTGGGCAGTTGAGCCCAGGTGTTAGTCGCCTTGGTGAATTTGTTCACCACACGACTGTTATACCGGCGCACGTACATGTCACCGTTGGTCGGATTGATGGTGCTGTGGTGATAAGCATGGCCGATGGCACCAAGGGATTGCGCACAGCCCGGCGTACAGTCCCACGGCGGCTTCGGTTCGATCTGCCAATTGTGTGTCGCCTCGGTGTAGCTGATGAACTTCATGCTGGCGAGATGCCCTTCACCGAAGAACAGTACCTGGCGCGTGTTGGGATTCCACAGCCCCTTGTCGGCAAACTGCAGGATGTTTGCCGGTGATTCGACGGCGAGCATGCCACCGCTAAGACCGCTTCCGTCGTTGTTGCTGCTCAGAACGCGCCATTGCCCCGGTTGTACGGCAGCCGCCAAGTCGCTCAGCGTCGTCGCCTTCGACGCCAGCGGCGTCAAAAGCAGCGCGCACATCCCGTATTTCAACGTCCGTAAGACCGCGGCGCGGGTACGCTGACATTTGATACGCTGCATCACGTGCCGCCCTCTCGCCTCGCTTGCCTCAAGGAATGTCTTTCGAAACTTCACGCGAGTAACCGCTCTCGTTGCCGGAACCATCGAACGCCGTGACGGCGAAGTAATAGCGAACGCCGCTGCCGAGTCCGGTAACGGTGTAACCGGTTCCGCTCGTCACCTCGACACCGGCACCACGCACCTGCAGATAGCTTCCAGGGTTCGTGCCGTAGTAGACGCGGTAACCGACGACATCGGATTCGGTATTCGCATCCCACGATAAGTTCGCCACGTTTGTGCTCGCGGTTCTCGTGACCGTCAATTGATCGGTGCGCGAATTCCCAGCGGCATCGCGCGCGGTCACGGTCAGCACGTTAACGCCGGACTGCAGCGCCACTGTAAAACTCCAGTTTACGCTCGCGGAACTGAAATTCTGGCTGCCGCTGCCGCCCGCGCTGTTGTTCCAGGAAACGCGCGTTACTCCAACGTCGTCGGTCGCGTTGCCGCCGAGTGTGATGGTGCCGTTAGCCGTTGAAAGAGACGAGGCGCTCGTCGGCGCGGTAATGTTAACGGCAGGGGCGGTGGTGTCCGAACCACCGACCGGAGGCGGTGTCGACGGGGTCGTGGGGACGGTGCCGCCCGACCCGGAAGAGACGCCGGGACCGCCGCAAGCAACCAACATGACCGTCAAGCCGAAGGCGACGAGGGCGCCCGGTAGCGAACACCGGACCGGGTGTTGATCGGGGTATCGACACATGTTTGCTCTATTTATTCTGTCCTTACGCGATTCCATCCCACCCGACACTGCGCGGTTCTTCCACCCGCCGATGGATCCCTCACCGGAGGACAAACGATATCGCCCGTGCGTTACAGATGATAAACCACCCGGTTAAAAACAAAGAGTAAAGCAGACCTGCGTAAACCGAGGCCGGACAAGCGGCCCCGGAAAAATCCACCATCGGCAATCTTCACGGTGCAAAAACTTTCTCACGACATGTGCCCCGAAGAATTTCGCACGCGGTGGGAACGCGCATTGTCCGAGAGTGCTCAATACCCGCGTCTCACCGGAGGCGGTCGGCACGGGGCATGATTTCGGGTCGATAAGAAAACGCCGCCGGCGCGGGAGTTCCCTTGGTGAGCTTTCTCGACATTGCGACCGCTTAACAGGATACCGAAGCTACTTCATGCAATCTCGGAACACACGTGGCGGCGTAGAAACGACGTTTGGGTTTCCCCGAAAGCGGGCGCCCCCTTCCGCCGAATCTTGTTATAATTTCGACTATTATTTCAGCGTCTGCCGCCGACAGAAGTGGCTAGCAAGCCGATCGGCACTGTCGTCCCACGGGTATGCCTTTTAGGAGTTCGCAAAATGGACGAACCTAGACATTTCGATATCTCCAAATGGATCGCACTCACGCTGGTAGCCGGCTTCACGTTCTTGTCGGTCCCGCTCTGCATCGCCGACGCGAACTACGGTCAGTTCGGACCGTACAATTATTACAACCCTCCCAAAGGCGCCCTGCAGCTCGTGGAGAGCGCCCACATGCGCACCGTCATCGCGGGCGATCGGCACCGAGGGAACTGGTGCGCTTACTACGGCAACCTTGACTACACATTACGCGCGTTTCCGAACCATCCGGAGGCGCTGGTGCTGATGGCGGAGTACCTGGACGTCCGCTCGCCCTGCTCCAACAACAATGCACGATCGTCTTCCAAGGGCAAATCTCCGCTGGAGCTCGCGGCGGCGATCGAAGCGGGTGCCTGGCACGAGCGCACCGCTGATTACTATTTCAAAAAAGGGATTCGCTATAAGCCGAAAGACGCGCCGAACTCCGTCGTGAACTACCCGGAGACTCACGTTCTGTACGGGAAATATCTTTACACGCATAAACGGTCCGAGGACGCATTGACTCAATTTAAAGATGCGATAAAGCTCGAACCGCGTTCCGCGGAAGCGCACTATTATCTAGGTCTGATTCTTTTCGAGAAGAACGATACCGAAGCGGCGAAGCGCCATATCCAGACGGGATACAAGATCAGTCAACCGCCGGTCGAACTTAAACAGAAACTCATCAACATCGGACAGTGGCGTGAGAAGTAAGCCGGATTCGCCGGTCCCTTTGAAACATCGCAGGCCATGCGCGGCGGCGGCCTAACGTGCGGGACGGCATAAGAAGAACGACAGTGTGAGTGGACTGTGCGGTTGGATCGGGAAAGTTCCCGAACAAAGTTCGGCGGCGGATCGGCTTGCATCGATGACAAGCGCCCTGCTGCCGACGCGCTCTATAGCCGGCCACTCGACGACTCAAATTGCGTCGCGCGCTGCCGCGGCGGCAATAACCCACGGTCATGGCGCGCACGCGGCGCGCGATGGCGATGAAATCGCGGCCATCGAGGGTTTTTGGCGCTGGCGCGACACCTCTCTTACCCAATACGCCCACGAACGCGGGCCCGCCGAAAGTCTTCTTCGCGGCTATCGCGATCGCGGCATCGACATCCTTGACCGGTTGCAGGGAAGCTTTGCCCTCGCCATCCTCGATTCCGCGCGCGACGAGGCCCTGCTCGCGGTTGATCGCGTCGGTACTCGTCCCCTCGCCTACGGTAGATTTTCGGACGGACTCGTGTTTGGCTCCACGCTCGATGCGATCCTCGCCCACCCCGGCGCAAAGCGTTCGTTGGACCTGCAAGGAGTGTTTCACTACCTCTACTTCCACGTGGTCCCCAGTCCGGGCACGATTTACACAGGACTCGAAAAACTCGAACCGGCACAGTACTTACACTACCGCGCGGGCCGCCACGAGATCCGAAACTACTGGCTGCCGGCGTTCGATGAAGGGCCGGCTGAATTCGAACCGCTGGCGCGCGACCTGCGCGCCACGCTCGAACGCGCGGTCCGCCGCGCCGATCCGGAGAACCAGTCCGGTGCTTTTTTAAGCGGCGGGCTCGACAGCTCTACGGTCAGCGGCATGCTGGCCAAGACCCAACGCCGTCGCGCCCGCACGTATTCCATCGGCTTCGACGTGCGCGGGTATGACGAGATCGAGTATGCGCGCATTGCCGCGCGACACTTCGATACGGAAGCGCACGAATACTATGTCAGGCCCGACGATGTCGTGACCACGTTGGCGCTGATCGCCCGGATCTACGACGAACCCTTCGGCAATTCGTCGGCGCTGCCGGTTTACTGCTGTGCGCGACTGGCCAAATCCGACGGCGTGAACGTTTTGCTTGCCGGCGACGGCGGCGACGAGATCTTCGCCGGCAACGCGCGTTACGCAAAACAGATGCTGTTCGAACAATACGACCGCCTGCCGGCGGTCGTTCGTCGCGGCATCGTCGAACCTGTCCTGAACGGCATGCCCGGACTCGGCGCCGTCGCGCCCGTACGCAAGTTGCAACGCTACGTCGAACAGGCGCGTATCCCGTTGCCCGACAGACTCGAAACGTACAATCTGCTGCACATGATTCCACTGCCGGAGATTTTCGCGCCGGAGTTCCTGGCGGCCGTCGACACCGACGGTCCGTTGCGGCTGCTGCGTCAGTCCTATCGGCGCACCAACGCCACGCATCCCGTGAACCGGATGCTGTACCTCGACTGGAAATTCACGCTCGCCGACAACGATTTGCGCAAGGTCAACCGAATGACCGAGCACGCCGGAGTCGAGGTTCGATATCCCATGCTGGACGATGAATTGCTCGAGCTATCGGCGCGCGTACCTCCGGCGCTGAAACTCCGTGGACGACAATTGCGCTACTTTTTTAAGCGTGCGTTGAGCGATTTCTTGCCGAAGGAAATCATCACTAAACCCAAACATGGATTCGGATTGCCCTTCGGCGAGTGGCTGCGCGTCTCCCCCGATTTACAGCTGATCGTGGACGACAGTCTGCACGGTATGCGCGCCCGCGGCTGGCTGCGGCCTGAGTTCATCGACCGTGTGCTGCACGACCACCGCACCGGGCACGCGGGTTTCTACGGCGGTATGTTATGGGTTCTGGCGATGCTCGAGCTGTGGCTGAAGGCGCACCGCCACTGACCGATCCATCCGACGTCGCCGCTAGGCGACGGCAATCGGTGCCGAGTAGTTGCGAAACAGGCGCAGCACGAAACGCAGCGGCGTCTTGTCCCAGGGCGTGAAGCGCGGTAATTGGTAGAGGTCGTGGCCGCTGCGCGCCGCCCCCCAAGACGTGGAAACAGCCGCCTTAAACCCAAGTTCCCGAACCAGCTTTGCGTGTTCAGGCGCGTAGTCCCGGCCAGGACGTCCGTTGGGATAGGCGAACAGATCGATACGCCTGCCCAACACTCCCTCAAGCTCCTCTCGGCCTCGCGAAATCTCGGCGCGCGCGGAGTCTCGATCGGTAGCGGCCAATATCGGGTGATTGACCGTATGGCCGCCGATATCCATGCCGGCCGCGCCCAACGTGCGCAGCTGAGCGCGCGTCATCATCAATCGCGGTTCCCGGCCGCTGCGACACGCAGCGACAAGGGATGCGACTTTCTCCTTGCGCTCGGTCACCGGTAGGTACTTAAACGCACCGATCAACGCTTCCGCCGTTCGCCACCGCTCCTCCCACCCGGCGAGCGAGTGCATGCCAAGCCCAATCCCGGTCAAATCGAGTTGCGCAGCGGGCGCGTCGCGCACGGCTTCGATGATTCGATCGTTCCACATGCAGCCGCCATCCAGAAACCCGGTGGCGATAAAAAAAGTCGCGTGCAACCGCCGGCGCTGCAGCAAGGGTAGCGCCACCTCAACGTTGTCGGCGTAACCGTCGTCGAAGGTAATGCTCGCGGCGCGCGCCGGCAACGACCCATCGCGCAGCCGCTCGATCGCGTCGGCGAGCGGGAGCACGCGAAAATGTTGGGTCAGAACGTCCAGCTGGCGCGCGAACAGTTCGGCATCGGGCGCGTCCGGTCGCATCGGATCCGGACGAAGCAGGATCTGGTGAAAGATCAGAATCGCGAGCCGGCCGCGGCGACCGGCGGGAGAAAGCAATGAACCCGCTGTCCGCAGCAGCGGGCCGACGGCCGATAGGGTCATCGTCGAAACGGCATCAGCCGATTTCGCGCGCCAAACCGACAGCGGCCGGCGAAGCCGCCGCCGGCGACGGCGTAACGCTCTTCGACTCCTCGAGGGCGTGCGCCACCAGCGCACGTGTCAGCAGATTGATCGCGACGAGATGGTAGTACAGGTCAAAGTAGGCCATGCCGAGAAATGCGCCGCCAACGGCATAACCCACCAGGCTGACCTGAATCATCGCGCTCAAGTCGAGCGCCCATCGCAGATCTTCACGGCCGGCGGCGTGACGACTTATCCACGAGCCATTCCGGAAGGTTAACCACAGCAACAGCAAGAACAGGAATAGTCCGATGAATCCATGTTCGCCCAACACTTCGAAGTAAATGCTGTGCGCGTCGTGAAAGTCGTCCGGATTGGGGGCGTAATGCTGGAACAATTTCGGATCGAACGTATTGAAGCCGCCCCCGACCGGGCGATCGAGCGCAACGTGGTAGGCGAACCACCACGCGTTGAATCGTCCCAGCGTGGACTTGTCCTGATCGTAGCGCTGGATCGTCTCGATGCGTTCGTACCAGCTCTCGGGCATGAACGTCAGCACGGCCGGTACCAACACCAACATGCCCGCCAGGATAATCGCCTTCTTCCGGCTCTTTAGGAACAGCATGAACGCCATGGCACAAATCGCCAGAAAAGCGCCGCGCGAGTAGGAGCCCAGCACGGACAACACGGTCAATCCCATGGCGCCGGTCAATCCCAGCCGAACCCAGAGCTGCGGACTGTTCAACTGCAAATACCGCATCAGCGGCAGAATCATGACCAGCGTGAGCGCGAGCGCGTTGTTGTCTTCGATGAAAGATTCGGGCGGACCGCTCACCCGGTACTCGGCGCCCGTGAGGATCGTGAATAACCCGCCTTTGACCCCGTAGAACCCGAGAGATACCACGATTGCCCACACCAGCATGTGTATGCGGTCACGCGAGGTCATGACAAGAAGGGTAATGAAAGTCATGATCTGAATTTTTATCGTCCGCACCCACTCCTCATGCGCATCGACCGGAACCAGCGCAAACAGCGTTGTGAAGGACATCCATACGATGAAAATCACCCAGACCACGGAGGTCGGCGTCCAAGGAATACGCTTCGGCTCCTTGGAAAAAAGGACGCTGACGAGCGTCGCGCCGGCGGTGACCGCGGCGAACGGGTAGTCGTAGGCGAATCCCCAGGCAAGACGGTGCGGATTCATGTAACTCACTACGCACCACATCACGATGCCCACCTTCGGCCGCGCCAGAATGAACGGCACGGCGCCAAAGAAGATCGCGGCAATAATGTAATCTCTCATCGTTTACCCGTTCGTTCGTAACGATCGCGGCGAGCCGTTTTTCAGACGGACGCCCGACGGAGCCCCGCCGCCCGCAAGCCGGTGTCCCAGAGCATGCGTAGCTCCCAGGACTGGAACGAAAGCAGTGCCACCAAAAGCGCCTGTGCCGGGTAAAACAACAGGAATACGAGAGCGATCTCGAGATAACCCGAGGTATCGAAATAAGGAACCGCGAACGCGGTTCCGACCTGAAATGCCCCTCCCCATAGAAACACCGGACCCACCTGCCTCGCGTATTCTAGCAAACCACCCCCTACCAGTCTGCCTGCGGCGATCACCATGTAAACTCCGAACGCGGTCAATGGGATAGCGATGCCGAGTGCGATACCGGTGAGACCATAGAACCGCACCAGCACGAGACTCAACAGGACATTGGCGGTCGCTTCGATAATCGAGAATCGGGCGAGCGGCCCTACCGAGCCCAACCCATAGATCAGATTGTTCGCCGGCGACTGCGCCACGAAGAACGCCATCGGGACAATCATGATCGAGAGCAAGCGATAAGCTTCCACGTACTCCTCGCCCATCCATCGCATAATGAACGCCCGGCCGAGAATTACCGTTCCCCCGGCAGCCATCGTGCAAATGAGCGCCGAAATCTTCGATGTAAAATAGTAGGTCTTTCGTATCCCACTCTGGTTGTCGGCCGCTTGATAGCGCCCGTACACCGGCGCAAGTACCCCCATCAGCGCACTCATCAACTGGCGGAAATAGGCAACGAGCTGTCCGGCAATGTTGAACATGGTCACCGCCGACAGATTGATAAACGCCGCCACGATCAGATGACTAAGTTGGAACCGCATCAGCTCGGCGATCTGATTGACGAACGTCTTGGCGCCGTAGTCGAACAATTCGCGCACCCGGCCGATCGCGAAATAACGCCGACCGATATGCAGCTGCTCGAACAGCCGCCGCGCTTGCCGCAGTTTCAGCACGTTTCCGACGAAATCGACCGCCAACGTGGTGGCTGCCAGTGCGATGATGGAATAGCCGGCGCGCACGAAGTACACAATCAGCGCTGTGCGTAGCACGAGCTTAACGAACTCGATGTAGGCCGCGATGTCGAAACGCAGCTGCCCGCTAATCAACCCGTTGACGGGTGCCATCGCGAAGCTCATGCCGACGTTCAGCGCCATGAGTACCAGGACGACGCGAAATACCGCGATTTCTTCCAAACGCTGCAAGAACAGCGGCGCCGCCGCGGCCGCGACACCGGTCACCAGCATCGCAATCAGCCCCAGGAACAGCATGAT
>Ga0214471_10004520_pt1 | contig 10736 bp, 8 predicted proteins | sample RVTome_5_FD_207665 | JGI IMG/M metagenome (GOLD analysis project Ga0214471, IMG submission 207665) | Soil microbial communities from uranium-contaminated site in the Upper Colorado River Basin, Wyoming, United States - RVT142D155 | ecosystem: Environmental > Terrestrial > Soil > Contaminated >... | reverse complement strand
GGCTGGATAGAAATATCGTTGTCGTCGTGACCCAGCCGATGGACATGACCATCACGAACAAGGTTCTCTCGAAGCTCGCGGATTCCAGCCGCATCCGATTGATATCGAACATCAAGTACACCTATGCCGAGCTGGCCGGCGTGTTCTCGCGGGCGGAAATACACGTCGGGATGCGGACGCACTCGTTGATCCTGGCCTCGTCCAGGCTGACCCCGATCGTAGGCATCATCGCCACGCCCAAAAACAGGGGCTACATGAGGTCGATTCGCCAGGATGAACGAATGATCGAGTTCGAGGACATCAGCGCCGAGGTCGTGATCGATCGAGTGCTGACCACCTGGGAAAACAGGCAAGCCATCCGCTCGGAGCTCGAGCGGATCATCAAGGAAGAGAAGACCAAAGCGAGCCGCGCCGCGGAGTTTCTGGGGCCCTACCTGGGCACCGAGGCTCGATCGACTCGGCACGCCGGTGGACGAGAGCCGACATGAGCGAAACGAAGAGAATAGACCCGAAGTATTTATCGATAGCCTTCACCGACCGTGACCTTTGTGCCCGCAGCGGCACCTGCGTCGGCGCATGTCCGGAAAACGCGATCTCAGTAGGTGAGGATTTCTTTCCGGTGCTCGACGCGGAGAAATGCACGGAATGCGGTCTTTGCGCAAAAGTCTGCCCGGGCGGGGAGGTCAAGTTCACCGAGCTGACGGAGGCGACCTTCGGCCATCGCGACGACGACGTCGGCTTCGACGGCCACGTCAGCATGACCTACGTCGGTTACGCGGCGGACGAGCGCATCCGGCAGGGCGGGGCGGGCGGCGGTGTCGTGACGGCGCTGCTCTGGGATCTGCTCAAGCGCGGCGTCGTCGACGGCTGCATCGCGACCCGCATGAACCCCGAGAAACCTTGGCACGGCGAGGTATTCATCGCACGGTCGTACGAGGACCTACTGACGAGCCAGCAGTCCAAGTACATCGTCATACCCGTCAACGCCATCCTGGCGGAAATCCGGAACCGGCAGGAAAGGTACGCGATAGCGGCGCTGCCGTGTCAGATTCACGGCTTGCGAACGCTGCAGAAGCTCAAGGATCCGGTCGTCGACAAGATTCACGTCATCGTCGGGCTGTTCTGCGCTTCCGCAATGCAGCCGAACATTGCGCTGGAAATGATGGAGATGCGCGGCGTGGATCCGAACGACGTCAAGGATTTCGGATTCCGCGACGGTGACTGGCCCGGGCAGATACGCGCGACCATGCGCGACGGGACCAAGATTCCGATGCATCAGTCGAACTTCAAGGACGGTGCGATCAACTACATGACGTATCTCTATAGTCCCTTCCGGTGTCAAACGTGCATCGATGGATCGGCCGAGTTTTCCGACGTCTCGGTCAGCGATGCGTGGACGCGCGATTCGTTCGGCAATTACCTCTTCTCGTCCCAGTCCAAGCTGCTTGCCCGCACCGAGCTCGGTGTGCGTACCATGCACGAGGCAATCGCTTCCGGGACGCTCGTTGCGAAAGACGTGAGCTCCGACAGGTCGTACAAGACCCACAAGCTGCATACCGTCAAAAAAGGCCGAAACGCGCCCCTGCGCGTCGCTCGCCTGCAACGGAAAGGGGCGCCCGCTCCGAAATACGACCGCATTCCGCCAAAGCCGACCGGCAAGGAGCAGGCCGCCGAATTGGCGGAGTCCTTCATCATGTGGCTCGGTAGACGCCGGTCTACGCGTTATCCCCTCTATCGGTTTCTGACGTCGAGATACGGTTGGCCGTTCATATTGATCCGGCAGCGGATCAAGAAGCTCAAGTATCGCGGCAAGGAGCCGAAAGCCTAACGCCTCTTCCAGCTGCCGCTCCACTGCATTCTCAACTCCGGCTCGAATGCAGCTTCCGGGTCTTCCTCCTCGCTGACGGATGCTTTTCTGGTCAAGAAATCCGCGACGAGCCCGTAGAAAGGCTCGAACAGATCGGGACGATAGTAGATACGTTCCGAGCCATAGAACGATCTCGCGCCGCAATAGTGACCGGTCGCACGGAGGGTGTGGTATTCGACCGGCCCCTTCAGTTTCCGGACGATGTCTCGCATGTACGCTAGCTTCGCAGCACCTTCCTTCTCGCCATCTATGAGCAGAATCGGCTTGTGATTCGGCGTCGCGAGCTCGGATTCCGCCAGCAAGCGAATATTCCCGAGCGAGAAGAAAAACAGGGCGGTCCCACGGGAAATGCACGCACCGAGCCGCCGATCCGCCGAGAATCGAGCTCTTTCCCATAGCGGCATCAAGAGGTCCTCGCGATCGGGATAGCGTCCGGGCCCGACCAGGATCAGCGCTTTGACCCGGTCATCGGCAAGGCCGCCTTCCAGCGTCTGGTTTGCACCCATCGAGTGGCCGAGAACGAAAATATCGTTCGACCAAATTCCGGCGATGCTCTCGATGTGATCGATGACGCGGCTGAGGTCCGATGCCGTGCGCCAAGCTTGCGGATCCTCGACGTCCGGCGGAGCACCGCTGTCTCCGAAACCTCTTGAATCCGGCGCGACGACCAGCCAGCCATCCTCGCTCAGGCGGGCGGCCAGTAGGCGAATGAGCGCAGCCTTTCGACCCCATGAATAGCTGCCGTGCTGGATGACGACCGTTCCCCGTGGCGCGCCCACAGGGCGATACAGCGCTGCGACGATCTCTACGGCACCCGTTCCGGCCGGCGGAACTCGGAACGTCTCCGGCTCGGGGATCCGTGTCGCCCTGATCATCTTCCAGTGCCGCAATGCGTCCAGGTCTTTCAAGAACAAGGACAGTTGGCGGATTGGCTCAAAGATTATTCTTCGGTAGCCTACCGGATCGATTTTTAGTCCGACCGCGCCGAGACTCGCTGCGGCGGCAAGCAGCGCAGATAATGCAAGTTCCACAAACACCACCTAGATCGGTTGTCGGCGGACAGTCCGCTGATCGTTATAGTTAGCGTATTTCTTTTCACCTTAGCGGGCTGCGAAGTGGCGCACAATGGTGGAATCTAACCTATGCCGCGCCATGAGCCTCATTGGGACCGGAAGGAGATGCCTTCGGGCCGGCGGGCCTACAATTGTGCATTGGACTTTGCCTCGACCACTATCACGCCGTCGGCGAGCGGGTGTTCGCTGGCTGCTGGCGGGGCGCGCTCCAGCAGGAAAAAAATTCCGCCGATCGCGGCGGTGAAAAATATTCGTACGCGCAGCAAAATCGTCACCAGCACGGCTTCCGGCAGCGGCACGGACACCGATATGAGCAGCAGCGTGATGCCGGATTCGAGCACGCCGAGACCGTTCACCGAGATCGGGACTGCCGCGGCGAGCAGCACCAACGGCGTTACGCTGACCACGAACGCGAAGCTCACTGAGGCGCCGACGGCCCTGGTTGCCAGCCAAACCGTCAGCCCGGCGAGCAGATAGAAGGCCACCGAAATCGTATAAGCCCAGAGCAGCACACCCACTTGGTTTCTGTATCCTCGCACCTGTTGCTGACTTTTTCTCAGCGTATCGATCACTTGTTTGACAAGTGCGCGTTTCGGCGCACTATTCGGGAAAATGGTGGGTGATGAAAACAGCAGCACGAACAGACCGAAGTAAACCGTAATCGCGCCGATGACCACATAGTTCAACGACGGCGCGGCTTCCGTGACAGAAGGATAGAGCCAGACCAGCGGCAACAGCGTCATCATCCCTCCGAATCCGATGAATCGCTCTATGAAGGTTGATGCGATCGCCCGCTCGGTTGTGAGTGCGAGCCGCTGCAGCAGGTATATGCGAACGATGTCGCCGCCGACCATCGACGGCAGGAAGTTATTGAAGAAGGTGCCGATCAAGTAGAATTTAAACAACGGAGCGATTCCGACATGGCTCCCCAGACAAGTGAGCAGCGCCTGCCATTTGATCGTCGAGAGCAACAGGCCGATATGAGGGACCACGAAAACCGCTGCGAGCCACGCCAGATCGACCGAGCGCAGCTGTCGCAGGACCGCATGGTAATCGGCTTCGACGACCAGCCACGACAGCAAGCCCAGGCCAAGGCACAACTTCAATAACCAGAAGACCGTCTGTTTGCTCATGACGCGATTACTTCCATGTAGTCTTTTCGGGGAACAGTTACTGCCGGCGTCGGGGCAGAGTCGGCTGCCGGGCGAGCGCCAAACACCACCCAACGCAAAGGCGCTTTCGAAGGAGAGCGGCATGGCTTCGGGGAGATACCGCCATAGATTCCTTCAGTTAGCGGCGATGACGACTTCCGCTCGCGCGCCAACCTGTCCGTCCGGTATCGAATCGTAGCTGAGCTCGACGAAGAAACGCTCCTCCGGCTCCGCGATGGAATCCACGACGAGCGGTATGTGGATCGTGCGGCTCTGCTCGCCGTCACCGAACGTTTCGATGCTCGCGCCGAAGCTCGCGAAGTCCTCGTCGGCGACGGCCGTATCGCCGACCGTCCACCACGAGACGCTGCGCTCGCCGCTCGTCGAGCCGGTGCGGAGAATGACCAGCGATGCGATCGCCGAGCCCTCGGAAACCGTCACGCCCTGCTGGGCGAACTCGAAGCTCTCGACACCGGCCGGCGAAGCCGCCTCCGGCTCGCTGTCGTCCGCGGATTGCGCATCGGTGGCCTGCGCGGCGTCCGCGGCCTGTGCGGTGGCGTCCAGCGGGGGTGCAGCCGCCGCCAGCCCGGGCGTCTCGCCGTCAACGCCCGGAGCGTCGACGGCATCGCCGGCAGAAAGCTGCGGAGTTGGCGCGTTCCCGGCCTCGGCCACCATGTCGAGGTCACTTTCGGGCGGCATTTCTCCCGCCGGCGGAGGTTGAGGCTCGGGAATCGCTCGTGCCGGCGGTGGCGCGGCCTCGGCCCGAGTTGCCTCGCCGGTTGCTGTCCCGGCTGCGGTGACATCGCCCGGCGCCTCCTCGGCCCGAGTCACCTCGGCCGTTGCCGCCTCGACCGCGGGCTCGTCGCGCGCCGCATCCTGCGGTGCGAACATCGCTTGCAGGCGCTGCATCGCATCGTCCAGCCGATTTGTGCTCGACGACGGAGCGAACAGCATCGGATAACCGAGGTAGGCGAGACCTGCCAAGATGGCGATCGCCGGCGCGTAAACGATGAATCCCCACCCGCGCCGCCGGTCCACGGGCTCCGTCTTCGGTTTGCTCGGCGCGAGACGCACGCTGGCCTCGACGCCAAGCTCGCTCAGCAGCTCGCCGACGGTCGCGGGGCGTTTCTCGGGCGACGGCGAGAGCCCGCTCCTCAATGCCCTCCACGCTCGCCGCGAGACCTCGATGCGTTCCGGCTTGAGGCCGCAGCGTTGCGCTTCCTGCGGCAGGCTGCCGCCATAGGGATGCCGCCCGGACAGAAGCTCATAGGCTAAGCAGGCCAATCCGTAGACGTCGTCCCGGTCGCTGGCCGTGACCGCATTTGCTTTGAGGTTGTCGGCATAGAGCGGGATCGGCGGAACGATCGAGATGGGCGCGAAATCCAGCACCTTGACCACGAAGTCCGAAGTGACGAACACGTTCTCGAGGCTGATCGCGCCGTGTGCCTTATGACGAGCGTGCGCATACCGCAAAGCCTCGCCGACGCCGTGCAGCACGGCCCGCGCCTCGTCGCGGTCCAATAGCTCCGAGGAAAGCTCCTCGGTAATGGAGCGCAGCGAGGCGCCGTCCAGGAGCTCGGTTGTCCAGAAATAGCGATCCCCATCGCGACCGAAATCCAGCACGTCGACGATGTTGTCGTGCTGCCAGGCGCGAAGGCGGGCGAACTCGCTCTTGAATCGCTCGACGAGCCATTCGTGCTCACCGAGCTCGCTCCAGAGGATCTGCACGGCGACGAGGCGATTCGGCGCGCGCTCGGCGACCGTCGTGTCCTCAGCGCGATACACGGGCCCGAACCGGCCGCTGCCGATGTGCGCACCCAGGCGGTAACGGCCCGCAATCAGCTGCTCGGGCGGCGGCGCCTCGGGCTCCGGTGAGACCTCCGTCTGGACCTCCGGCGGAACGCGCCGAACGCTGCCCGGGCGAGCATGCAGGATGTAGCGCTCGGCGACGAGCCTTCTGTCCTCGTCGCCGTCATCGCTGCGCGCAGGGCCGGCACGGCCGTCCTGCGGCGTCGTCGGGTCGGCCGATAGGTCGGACCGATTTGGCCGGGTGGGGTCGCTCATGCGGCTATAGTACCTTGCCGACGGGCTCGCGCCACGGGTCCAGGCCCGTCCGGTTGACCGGTTTCCCGGCCGTCCCTAAACTCCATCGGCTCTACGGGCGTGGGGCCATAGCTCAGCTGGGAGAGCGCTACAATGGCATTGTAGAGGTCGGCGGTTCGATCCCGCCTGGCTCCACCATTTCCTTGGCGAGCAACCGGCTTTATCGAACCACGAGTCCCCATCGTCTAGAGGCCTAGGACACCGCCCTTTCACGGCGGCAACCGGGGTTCGAATCCCCGTGGGGACGCCACCTACCCAAAGGTGCCGCAGCACGTAGTGCTTGCGTCACTCATTTTCTCTCTCTCGTATTCAGCATCCTCGTAAGGCTCGATTACGAAACGTTCGAGCAGCCAGGCGATACAGCCGATCGCGATGACCACGCCGAAGATGATGTCCATCGGTCGCTCGTCCTCTAGCGGGCTGGACGGCGGCGTGTTCGGGCCGATCTGGTGCGCGCCCGGGCGGTATCGCAGGGATGCCGGACAGTGGAGACGCTCCAGCCTGCTGCCGCAGGGCCGCATGAACCAGGAATCACCGACAGAGCCTTTGACAATGCGTGTTTTTATGTAGAAACTAACGCTTCTAATCCAAATTCTATGCTGAAACTATGAAGCGCACAAGCTCAGGAAGAGGCTTTGGCGGGCGCCCGCCCAAGTTCACGGAGCCTAGCGGACCGGTGACGGTCACGCTGCCGAACCGGACGCTGGGCCAATTGCAGAGCATTGACAGGGACCGGGCGAAAGCCATCGTCAAGGCCGTCGACACCGTGGTCGAACGGGGCGTGGCCCGGTCTCAGCATGCCGAAGTGGTTGAGATGGCGCCGGGGACGGGCGTCGTGGTGGTCCCGCCCAGCCGGAGCCTTGACAGCATCTCCTGGCTGAAGATGATCGAGGTGGCACCGGCGCGTTTTCTGCTGACCATTACGCCCGGCACGCCGATCGAGAAGGTTGAAATCGGCTTGATGGACCTGGTCGAGGATGCGAAGGTCTCGGTGCCTGAGGAGGTGCCGATGCTGGAAGCACTCAGAGGAGAGATCACCCGGCTCCGGCGGAGAGAGAGGCTTTCGATCGCGGAGATTCTCTTCGTGGTCATGTGACGGGGAAGCGGGAGTCGCTTCGTGCCATCAGACGTTCAAGCGTTGGTTCCTTCGCGCGTCCTGGACTGGGACAAGCTCATGCAGATCGCGCGTGAGACCGGAGTGCAGTACCGCCAGGCGAAGCCGTTTCCGCATATCGTTCTCGATGGACTGTTTCAGGAAGGATTGCTCGATCAAGCTGTCGCAGAGCTGCCCGGCGCCACAGCGGGTTGGACGAGCTACGACACCGCCAATGAAAGGAAGCAGGTATGCTCTGACGTAGCGACTTTCGGACCTGCCGCCGAGGCAATTGTCCACGCCCTGAACAGCGGACGGTTCGTACGGTTTGTCGAGAAGCTGACCGGCATCCGTGGGTTGATTCCAGATCCACATCTGCGCGCCGCCGGCTACATGAAAGTGCCGCCGGGAGGCCATCTTGGTTTGCACTACGATTTTGCTACGCAAAAAGACCTGAAGCTCGAGCGCCGTGTAAATGTGCTGCTCTATCTCAATCGCGACTGGCAGAGCGAGTGGGGCGGCCAGCTCGAGTTGCATTCCAACGATGACCTGAACAGTCCTTCGCATCGCGAGGTCGTTGTCGAGCCGATCTTCAATCGCGTAGCTATCTTCGATACGCCCAGTGCGCTGCACGGGCATCGACGTCCGATTGCTTGCCCGGGGGGGCGCGCGCGGCTCTGTTTGTCATGGTACTACTATACTGCGGCGCCCGTGCTCGGTTGGGGTGCGCGCGAGCGGGGTGTGTCGTTTCCGGGACGTTTCGATCTACGGCGAACAACGACTGTCCTGGCAAATATGCTGGTACCGCCGGTCGTGTTCGCGGCGGCGCGGGCGCTCGCAAGCCAGGCGCGCGCCGGCAAGGTGCGACTGGATCCGGGTCGCCGAATGGAGGATCGAGCTCAATCGGTGGACGATGTTGCCGATGTGTCGTCGGAGCCGGACGTTCAACTGGCGCTCAGCGCCCCGACGCCGGAAACCGGTCCGCGCTGGCGCCCCAGTGACCTGCTCGAGTATACAAACGACGTGATCATCGTTTGGGAGATGAGCGGGAATGGCATCGTGTACTGGAATCGCGCGGCAGAACAACTCTACGGATACAGCCGCCATGAGGCGCATGGCAGGAGCACACATGAGTTGTTGCGCACGCAGCTTGGCGGCGGTGTGAGCTACCTCGAGCAGAATCTTGCACGGTATGGCGTCTGGGTCGGCGAGTTGCGTCACAGCACGCGCGACGGACGTGAAGTTGTCGTGGAAGGGCGCTTGGCGATGCTGTCGCAGGAGAGCGGAGGCTGGCTGGTCCTCGAAGTCAACCGGGATATCACTGACCGGACGGTGGCGGGTGCCGCTCAGCGCCTCATGGAGAGGCAATTCCAGAAACTGCTCGCCTTACGCCAGTCGACGCCGAATGCTTGAACCTTGAGGAGTGTCCGCGTTCCCTAGCGGTGTAAGCTGAATGTCAGGGACTACACAGACCGACGACGCTCCCGCCCCGCGCGCACCCCTCTGGGGCCTGGTTCTCGCCGGCGGCGAAAGCGCACGCATGGGAGAGGATAAGGGCGCCATCGAGTACCACCGTCGCCCGCAAGCGCAATACCTGCTCGAGCTGTTGAGCGCGCACTGCGATCGATGCTTGGTGTCGGTCAACGCAGCACAGGCGAGCAAGCCGGTCTATGCGCTGCTGCCGACGATCGTCGACGATACCGCCAAAGGAGGCCCGGCTGTCGGGCTCGTGTCCGCCTGGCGCGCCCACCCGGACGTCGCCTGGCTGGTCGCCGCGGTCGACCTGCCGCTGCTCGACGCGGCAACGCTGGCGGCGCTCGTGCGGGGACGCGACTCGCAGGCGTTTGCGACGGCTTTCCGGCGGGCCGAGGGCCCGATCGAGCCGCTGCTTGCGATCTGGGAGCCTGGTTCGCTGGCCGGGCTCGCGGCGCGGGTCGAAGCCGGCGACGCTTCACCGCGGCGTTGTCTCGAAGCCGTAGAGACCAAGGTTCTCGATTGTCCCAACCCAGAGATTTTACTGAGCGTGAACCTTCCCGCGGAGCGGGATCGAATCCTCGGCAGATGAAATTTACCGAATGTCGGTCGCCAGGGCTTCTGGCGGCCTCGAAACTGTGAGACGATAGTCTCGCAGACGCTAGCGTACATTTATGTAAAACAATTAGTTACGAAGCAACACGCGTCGCGGGATCACCCAGCCATGAGTCAGAGCCGCCAGAGTCTGCCCGGCGCGACTGCCGGGTCGAAAAAGGCGCCCTCCAAAGGCGCCCGCGAGCTCGCACCGGAGCTGCTCGAGAGCACGATTCCGCCGACGCCGCTGCGTGAGTTGCTCGCCGCCGACGGCGCGAGCGTGTATGTGCTGACGAACGACGAAAGTCTGCTTGCGACCGTCCAGCAGGCCGGCGGCGAGCAATTCCCGGTTTATCACGCCGAGTCCTGGCAGGTATTGACCGAGGCCATCAAGGGCCGCCGCTGCGGCATCGCGCTGCTCGACGTCGACGCCGTTCACGGCGACCTCACGGAGCGGCTCGACGAGCTCGCGAAGCTCACGCGGGTTCTGGTCACCTTGCTCGCGAGCGAGCGGCAACGCGCCGAGGATCTGATTCACCTGCTCTCCGAGCGCAAGATTCATCGCTTGCTGATCAAGCCGCCGACCGCGGGCATCACGCGCTTGCTGCTCGAGTCCTCGATTAGCCGCTACATCGAGCTCCGGCAACGCCCGATGTTGGCGGAGGAGCGCATTCGCGGCGGCGCCGGCAGGTTCGCAGCTTGGCCGAGCTGGCTGCTCGCCGGCGCCCTCGTTGCGGCCGTGGTCGCGGCGGTCGCGTTTTCCGGGCTCGTGCGTCCCGTCGGTTCGGGTGGTGGGCCGGCCGTTCCGCAAGTCATGCGCTCGGTGCAGCCTGTGGAGCCCGTCGAGCCTGCGCCGGGCCCGGAGTCGGCCCTGACGCTTCCGCTCGAGAGTGAGCCGTTCGATTCGCCGCAAGTATCGGTATCGACTGCGTTCGCCACGGCCGAGGACCCGGCCGGTCCGGCCGTCCTGCCGGCGGCGGAGATCGTCGAGCCGCCGCTGATCGAGCCGTCCGCCGCCGTCACGGCGGCCGAGCCCGCGGGCGCATCGGCGGACGTGGATATCGATGGATTGTTCACCGCCGCCGAGCAGGCCTTGATCGCGGAGGATCTCGACGCGGCCGCCGACTCGCTGGCGTCGATCGAGGCGCTCGAGCCCGAATCGTCGCGGCTGGCTTTCTTGAAAGCCCAGCACGAGCGCGCTACGGCACGCCGGGAGGCCGACGAGGAGCCCGCCGACGATGCCGAAACCGCGCGCGCTTCGCCGCAGCCCGTGGCCGTCACCGCCGCGCCTCCGAGCGAGCTTTCGAGCCTCGTCAGCATCGCGCGGGCACGGCTCGCCCAAGACCAGGTTCTGAGCCCCCCAGGCGACAGCGCGCTCGATT
>Ga0214471_10004519_pt1 | contig 10737 bp, 7 predicted proteins | sample RVTome_5_FD_207665 | JGI IMG/M metagenome (GOLD analysis project Ga0214471, IMG submission 207665) | Soil microbial communities from uranium-contaminated site in the Upper Colorado River Basin, Wyoming, United States - RVT142D155 | ecosystem: Environmental > Terrestrial > Soil > Contaminated >... | reverse complement strand
GCCTGCCTCCCGACCGCGATTTCATCCAGGCGTCGCTGCTCATCTATGGCCCGCGGATCGGCGCCGCGCGGCTGGACGGCGTCAAGCTGATTGACGTGGGCCCGACAGTAGCCCGCCTGCTGGGCCTGCGGCTGGACCGCGCCGAAGGCCGCGTGCTGGATGTGCCCCGCAAGTGACGTTGGACAGGCGTCCATGCCGGCTTGCCCTGAGCCCGCCATGGGCCGACCAACGGGTTGTGCGCGTTTGTCAAATCCGGCGTTTCCGGCTACAATGCGCCCTTCGTCCCCGTGTAGTGGCAGATCTCGAATCCGTCTGAATGACGCGCACCGATCAGCCCAACCAGCACGCGCCCGGCCACGATTCCTCGGGGACGCAACTCCTCTTTTCCCGCACCGTGGGCAGCCAGACCGACGCCATTGAAGTCGTGGTCCAAGACATCATGAAGGCCGTGCAAGGCAATGGCTGCGGCGAAGCGCCGTCAGCGGCCATCGAGCTTTCCCTCCGCGAGGCGCTGGCCAACGCCATGATTCACGGCAACGGTCGCAACCCCAGCAAGCAGGTGGCGGTGGACTGCTTCCGCCAGCCGGATTGCAGCATCCTGCTGGTGGTGCGCGATGAGGGCCAGGGCTTCGACCTCCGCAAGGTCCGCAACCCCACCGAGCCGGAGAATATCTACCGCTCCGGCGGCCGGGGCATTTTTCTGATTAGCCACTTCATGGACGAGGTGGAGTTCAACGACGGCGGCCGTGAAATCCGCATGAAAAAGAACCTCTGACCCGTTCCGGTTCCCGAATTGAAACCACTGTACCTGTTCGGCACAACGCCATCCAGCGCCTGCCTTTCCCCCGATTGGTTCTCACTGCCGCAAACCGTGTAATTGGCTTCACTTAGTTCCGCCGCGTAAGCGTCAACCCCTCACCTCCAAACGGATGCGGACTTGCAGTTACTGTCGCGAGGGAATTGTGTCCGGACCCGACAACCATCTCCCATCGGATATCAGCAAGCCCGGATCGCTGTGGCATTCCCGCCGGCGACGCTGGCGCATGGCTGCGGTTCTGCTGGCCGCCGGCCTGGCCGCCGCCTCTGCCGTAGCCCAAAGCGAAGAACCCGGCTGGCAGCAGCAGGTTCGCGCGCGCGTGGCGGCACAGGATCTGCCCGGCGCGTTGGGTATCGTGGAAAAACGCCTGGCCGATGTGCCTGCCGACGCCGAAGCTATCGGTTGGCGCGCGCGCATCCTGGCCTGGACCGGGCGCTGGGCGGAAGCTGAAGCCGGCTACCGCCACGCGCTGGAGGCCTCGCCGCGCGACGTGGATTTGCTCAGCGGACTGGCCGATGTGCTGGCCTGGCAGTCGCGCTGGGACGAATCGCTGGCTGTGCTGGAGCGCGCCCGGGCCGTGGACCCCGGCCGCGCCGACGTGATGCTGCGCCGCGGGCGCGTGCTCCGCGCCATAGGCCGCGAATCCGAAGCCCGCAGCACCTTCCGCCAGGTGCTCATCCTCGATCCGGACAGCGTCGAGGCGCGTCACGCGCTGGAGCCGCGCTTCGAGCCGGACGTCCGCCTGCGCCACGAGTTCCGCATCGGGCACGACATCGACCGCTACAACTTCACCGACGACTCCCATTCGGTGACTACCAGCCTGCGCTCGCGTTGGAGCGAACGCTGGACCAGCGTGGTGGCTGGCAACTTCCAGCACCGCTTCGGCCAGGACGTGGGCCGCTTCACCTCCAGCCTTACCTACCGCCTGTCGCGGCGCGACGCGCTGACCGCCGGCGGAGGCACAGGCCGCCACCGAGGCGTGGTCCCGCGCGGCGAAGTGTTCCTGGAATACGGCCGGGGCATTCCCCTGGGAGCTACGTCGGCGGTGCGCGGCGTCGAGCTGAGCGTGCGCCAGCACTGGTTGTGGTTCCGCGACGCGCGCGTCGTGGCCGTGACGCCCACTGCTCTGCTCTACCTCCCCCGCGACTGGACGTGGTCGCTGGGCGTGACCGCGGCGCGCAGCCGTTTCCCCGGTCTGGAGGCGGAATGGAGCCCGTCGGGCATCACCCGCCTGGGCTTTCCGTTGCACCGGCGGCTGCGCGGCGAAGTGTTCTTTGCCGTGGGCACCGAAAATTTCGCGCAATTGGACCAGGTGGGACGCTTCTCGGCGCGCACCTGGGGCGCCAGCGGGCGCTACCGGGTGTCACCGCGTCAGGAAGTAACTCTCTACGGTCTGTATCAGGACCGCTCGCTCGACCGCACGCAGACCAGTTTTGGATGGAGCTATGCGCTTCGCTTTTGACCGCATCCGCGAGTTCGGCCCCGCAGGCATTGTGCTGGAGGCCATCCTGGCCTCGATGGTGGGAATCACCCTGCTGGTGGCGTTCATCCTGTTGCGACGCGCCTGGCGCCGCCGGCAGTTCCGCCGCCGCGAAGAGCGGGCCCTGGCCATCCGCGGCAAATGGGAGGGCATTGTCTCCGGGCGGATCCCCGCGGCAAACTGGCGTTTCCATCCCATTGACCGCGAAATTATCCAGTCGATCCTGTTGGACGCCCTGGAGGTGTCTCCACCCGAGCAGGCCGCTCCGCTGCTGCGCTGCCTGAGAAACAGCGGATTGTTCGACACGCTGGTCCACGAGGCGCGCACGCTGCATGGCTGGCGCCGCAACCGCGCGTTGCTGGCCCTGGGCCGCACCCGCGCGCCAGAGGCCATCGCCGCGCTGGGCGAAGGCCTGGACTCGCGCGACGCGCACACCCGCCTCGACGCCGTTCGCGCCATGGGCCGCACCGGCCTGCCGGAAGCCGCGATACCGATCCTCGAGCGACTGGTAGGCGGCGAGTTGGGCGTGCCTGTTTCCCCGTTGCAAAACGCATTGCTAAACGCCTGCCGCCCCCGCCCTGCCGTGCTGCTGCCCTTCCTGCGCCGCGCACCGGACGAAGTGCGTCCCCTGCTGGCCCGCGTGCTGGGCGAAATTGCCAATGAAGAACTCGGCGACGAGCTGCTGGTGCTGGTTCACGACAAACTGGCCGAGGTGCGCGCCGCCGCGGCCCGCGCCTTGGGACGCGCCAAACCGCGCGTGGCCCTTTCCGCGCTGGCCACATTGGGCAGCGACAAAGAATGGTTCGTGCGCCTGCGCGCGGTGGTGGCCCTGGGGGAGTTGCGCGATCCCCTGGCCATCCCCATGCTGATCGCCACGCTGTGCGACTCCAACCGCTTGGTCCGCCTGCGGTCGGCGGCGGCCCTGGCCCAGCACGAAGAACATTTGGCGGAGATCCTCGAACTGGTGCAGCGCACCGGCGACCGCTACGCCCTGCACGCCCTGGTATCGGAGCTGGAGCGCTCCGGCGGGCTGATGAAGCTCATCCAGTCGCTCATCGACCCGGAGCGCATGGAGTACTCCCGCGCGGCGCTGACCAGCGCGCTGCGCGCCGGCACCGAGCGCCTGCTGCTGGACGCCCTGGCCCATCACGCCCACTGGCGCGTGCGCCTGTCCGTGGCCCGCCTGCTGGCCAATTCCGGCAAGAGCGAACTGGCCTCGCAAATCGAATCCATGCTCGATGAAGCCGGCTCCTCGCGCCAGCAGCGGGTCATGCGCTGGGTGGTCAACCAGCTGCGCAGCGGCGGCCCGCCGGAGAAAGACGAGGCGCCCGAGCCGGTATCGGCGTGAGCGCATCCCCCATGGCCACATCTTTCATCTACGACGCGCTGAACGGGATCAACCACACGCTGTTCTTCTATTACCTGTGCACCAATCTGATTTACCTGTTCCTGCTTATCGTGGCCATTTTCAGCAGCACGCACCACCTGCGCCGCCTGGCCTCCACGCGCCTGGAGCGGCTGAAGGCCTCCCCGCTGGCCCCGCCCATCTCCATGCTGGTTCCCGCGCACAACGAGGAAAAGACCATCGCCGTCTCGGTGCGCTCCATGCTCTCCCTCGACTACCCGGAAATGGAAGTGGTGGTGGTCAACGACGGATCGCGCGACAACACACTGGCCGAGCTGGTGCGCGAGTTCCGCCTGCTGCGCACCGACCTGCTCTATGTCTCCGAGGTGCCCACCGCGGCGGTGCGCGGCGTGTACATGAGCCAGATTGAGCCGCGGCTCATCGTAGTGGACAAGGAGCCCGGCGGCAGCAAGGCCGACGCGGTGAACGCCGCTCTCAACGCCGCGTCGTGCCCGTTCATCTGCGTGGTGGACGCCGACGCCATCCTGGAGCGCGATTCCCTGCTGCGCATCATGGCCCCCATCCTTACTGACCCGCGCCGTGTGGTGGCCGCCGGGGGCATCGTACGCGTGGCCAACGGCTCGCGCATCGTGGAGGGCGAGCTGCGCAGCGTGCGCCTGCCGTCGCGTCCCATCGAGGTGTTGCAGGTAGTCGAATACCTGCGCGCCTTCCTGATCGGCCGCGAGGGCTGGGCCCACTTCAACATGTTGATGATTATCTCCGGCGCCTTCGGGGTGTTCCGTCGCGACCTGGTACGCCAGGCCGGCGGTTACCGGCACGACGCCATCGGCGAAGACTTCGACATGGTGGCCCGGCTGCACCGCCTGCTGCTGGACCGTAAAGAGGACTACCACATCAGCTTCGTCCCCGACCCGGTCTGCTGGACCCAGGTGCCCGGCGACGTCAAATCGCTGGGCTCGCAGCGCTCTCGATGGCAGAAAGGCCTGATGGACGTTCTGTGGCGCAATCGCGGCATGCTCTTTAACCCGCGCTACGGCCGCGTGGGCCTTATCGCCCTGCCCTACCTGTGGATCTTTGAAATGCTGGCCCCGGTGATCGAAATCGTCGGTTACTCCAGCATTATTCTGGCCGCGCTGCTGGGCGTGCTGAACGGCGATTTCTTTCTCCAGTTCCTTATCTTCGGCTACGCCTTCGCCACCATGATCTCCATCGGGTCAGTGCTGCAAGAGGAAATTTCCTACCGCCGTTACAACGACTGGCGCGACGTGGTGCGCCTCATCCTCTACTGCTTCCTCGAGCACTTCCCCTACCGCCAATTGCAGATGATCTGGCGGTTGAAAGGGATGTGGCAGTTCCTGCGCGGGGATACCAGTTGGGGCAAGATGGAGCGCGCCGGGTTCGAGACTCAGGCCGAGGCGGGCGTGAAGAAAGATCCCGCCGCGCAGTCCGGCCTGGCATCACGATAGGTTCATTCTTATTCCTTGCGCAGGGCCTGAAGGTCAATCCCCAACTGCTGGCATTTCTTGTACAGGTGGCTGCGCTCCAGTCCCAGCGCGCGGGCCACGTTGGTCATGTGGAAACCGTGGCGCTTGAGCTCCACGAGCAGCACTTCGCGCTCAAACGCTTCCACGCGCTCGGCCAGCGGCCCGGTCATCGCCCCGAAGCCGCCCCCCGCAGGAGAAGCCGCGGGCAGGGCCATGCGCACCGCGGCCGCGTCCACCGCTCCGTCGCCGGATAACAGCAACAAGCGCTCCACCACGTTGCGCAGCTCGCGCACGTTTCCCGGCCAGGCATACTGCTGCAACGCCTCGAAGGCATCGGAGGAAAATTCGCGCGGCTTCCAGTTGTTTTGCGCGGCCACCTGGCGCGCAAAGTGCGCGGCCAGCTCGGGGATGTCGCCGGCGCGCTCGCGCAGCGGCGGCAGGCGCAGCGGAAACACGTACACGCGGTGGAACAAATCCTGGCGGAAGCTGCCCGCGCGCACCAGCTCTTCGAGGTCGCGATGCGTGGCCACCACCACACGCACGTTCACGCGCACCGCGCCACTGCCGCCCACGCGCTCGACCTCGCCCTCTTCCAACACGCGCAGCAGCTTGGCCTGCATGGCCACCGGCATGTCGCCGATTTCGTCCAGGAACAGCGTGCCCACATCGGCCTGCTCAAACTTGCCGGCGTGCCGCGCGGCGGCCCCGGTGAACGCGCCCTTCTCGTGGCCGAAGAGCTCCGATTCAATCAGCTCGGCGGGCACGGCGGCGCAGTTCAGGGTGACGAACGGCCCCTCCCGCCGCGGGCTGCGGTCGTGAATCGCGCGGGCCACCAGCTCCTTGCCCGTGCCGGTTTCGCCCAGGATGCACACCCGCGTTTCGCTGGCCGCAACGCGGTCGAGCTGGGCCATCAACTGCTGCATCACCGCGCCGGAGCCGACGATTTCGTGCTTGCCCAGCCGCTGGCGCAATTCGCGGTTCTCTTTTTCCAGTTGCACCAGGCGCAGGGCATGCTCCACGGTGAGCATCAGCTTGTCGGTGGAGAGCGGCTTTTCCAGAAAATCCGACGCGCCCAGCCGCGTGGCGCGCACGGCCATTTCGATGTTGGCCTGGCCGGAAACCATGATGACCGGCGCAGGCACGCCCAGGGCCTTCAAGTCTTCGAGCAGCGAAAGGCCGTCTTTGCCGGGCATGACCACATCGGACAAAATCAAATCGAAGCGCTGGGCCTTGGCCAGGTCGAGCGCGCGCGTGGCGTTGTCGCAGACCGTAGCTTCGTAACCCGCCAGGCGGAAGGCGCGGGCCAGCGAGGCCAGCGTGTTGGCGTCGTCGTCGATAATCAGCAGGTGCGCTTTGGCGGGCATAAAAGCTCAGCGGTCCGACGCCGGGTCGTCGGCCATGCGCTCCTCGGGCACCACTTCGCCTTCCGGCGATTCCTCGCCGGAGTCGAAAGTGAAGGCGTCTTGCGAAACGGGCTCATTCGCGGGAACCGTCGTTTCCTCCGCCGATGGCGGGGGCTCTTCGGCTTCCTCTGCGGCAGGCGCCGGCGCGGTCACCAGTACGGGCTGCGGCTTGCGGCGAGTTTCCTTGGGCGTGACCGCTGCGCTCAGTGGCAACTCGATGCGGAACAGCGTGCCTTCGCCCGGCGCGCTCTGCACGGTGATGCGCCCGTCGTGGTCGCTGACCACGCTCTGCACGATGGCCAGGCCCAGTCCGGTGCCGTGGCGCTTCGACGTGTAGTACGGCGTGAACAGCCGCTCGCACTCCTCCGGCGTCAGGCCCGTGCCGGTGTCTTCCACTTCGATGCGCGCACTCGCCGCGCGGCCCTTCTCTGCCGCCACGCGCGAGGTGCGCACAACCAACGAGCCGCCGGCGGGCATGGCGTCCATGGCGTTGAGCACCAGATTGTGCAGCGCGCGGCGCAGCAGGTCGGGGTCGGCGTGCACCGGATCGAGCTCCTCGTCCAGATAGACCTCGGGCAGAATCTGCGGCTGCCCCACGGCGGTGAACTGCGGCTCAAACAGGCGCATGGTGGCGCGCACCAGGTCGTTCACGTCGGTGGGCTGCGGTTCGGGTCGCGGCATCCTGGCGAAGTCGCTGAAGCGGCCCACGATGGTTTTCAGGTTGTCGAGCTCGGCCAGTAGCGTGGCGCAGGATTCCTGAAAGACTTCGTCGAACTGCTCCGGCCTCTGCTCGCGGGCGCGTTGCAGGTTCTCCACGGTGATTTGCAGCGGGAAGAGCGGGTTCTTCAGTTCGTGAGCCAGCCGCCGGGCCAGCTCGCGCCACGCGGCCACGCGCTCGGCCTGCACCAGCCGCTGGCGCTGCTCGGCGAGCTGCGCGGTCATATAGTTGAAGGCGCGGGCCAGGTCGGCCACTTCGTCGTGGCCGTGTGCATCGGCGCGCACGTCCCAGCGTCCGGCGGCCACCTGGCGGGTCATGCCGGCGAGTTGTTCGACCGGGCGCGTCACCCGCGCCGCCGCCCACCAGCTCAACAGCACGCCGAAGGCGATGCCGATTCCCCCGGCGACGAATGTCGCTTCGCGGATGGCGGCCAGCAACTCCACCACCTGGCGGCGTGAGCTGCCCGCCAGCAGCACGCCCAGCAATTCCTTCTGACGGCCCAGCAGCGGAATGGCGTGGAACACTTCTTCGCTGGCCGCGTCGCGGTCGTCCCAGCGGATGGTTTCGGTTTTTTCCGCGGGTTGCTGGCGCAACGATTCGATGAACGGCGCGAGGCGGTCGGCTTGCTCGATGGAGCCGGAGGCGTCGGTCAATTCTGCGGGGCGAAAATCCGCGGACAGATTGCGGTACAGCAGGGCGCGCATGCCCTCAGGCAACGGGAACGAGGCCAGGAACTCGCGGTCCACGCGGCGGCCGCCGATGATGTAGAGCACGCTTTCGCCCACGCGCACGGTGCGCACAGCCAGCAGGCCCAGGGCCAGGGTGCCGTCGGGAAGTTCTTCGCGCATCAGGAACGCGCCCTGCGCGCCCCAGTCGGTGTCGCCGGTCACCCATTCGTTCTTGGACCCGAAGCGCCCCGACCAGTGGGCCGAGGAAATCACCGTGCCGTCGGTGGCCACCATTTCCAGAAAGTCGAGTTGGTGTGATTTGGAAAGCCCCAGCGCGTCGCTGACGTAGAGGGCGTAGTCGGGCTGCGGGCGGCTCAGGTCCAGCGCCATGCGCAGCGTGGCCTCGGTATCGGCGATGCCGGCGATGCGCAACTCGATCTCCTGGCCGCGGCGCGTGAATTCGCGCCGGAACTGCTCGACCAGCGCGGTGGTGCGCTGCGCGTCCAGCATTTCAAAGGAGTCGCGAGTGGCCGACGACACCGCCCAGCCCACGAATCCCACGCTGCCGGCCACCAGCAGGAGAATCACAATCATTAGCTTGGTACGAAAGGTCACCGTCGCTCTCCCTCACTTACTCGTTGGCCCGCGGCGAACCGGGAACCAGCCAGACTTCTTCCAGGCGCCACGCCCCGCGCGCGGCCCACGGCGCGGGCAGGTCCCATCCGCGTACGCGGGCGCCCAGGCCGAACGACTCCGGCAGATACAGCAGCGGGACCACGCGCCCGCTTTCCACTACCGCGCGCTCGGCCTCGAACACCTCGTCCAACTCGGCGTAGGGCGGAATCTCCGCCAGCGCGGCCAGGGCCAGCGCGCGTCCCACACCGGCCAGCGCCACGCTGGGGTTGGAATTGCGCAGCCGGATGCGCACCAACTGAAAATCTCCGCCGCTCTCGTGGATCTGCAGATTCAATCCCGCCGCGCGCGCGCTCACGGCGATGCGTTCGGCCACCACGCGGGCCAGCGCGTCAGACGCGTCGTGGCCCAGCCGGGCGGTCAGCGCCGCGCGGCCGCGACCGGGAATGGCCGCCGAAGCTTCGGTCACCAGGCGGCTGCCGCGTTCGGTGTCTTGCGCCGCGGAAAACAGGAAAGCATACCCGCTCATCCACTGGGGCAAAAGGCCTCCGGCCACTTCGCCCTGTTTCTGCAGCAGCACGTTGTGAATGGCGGCCCGGTCGGCGGCCAGCGAGAGCGCCAGGGCCAGTTTGCGCCACGCTTCTTCTTCGATGCGCTCGGGGGCAACAGCAATGGCCATCAGTTCGACATCCGCGCTCGACCAGGTGGCCAGCCCGGCCTGCTGCGCGCGGCGGACATTTTCCGCGGACAACTCGATGACGTCGGCGCGTCCCAGCTCCAGCGCAATTTGCTGCTCGCGCAGTGGCCGGTTCATTTGCACTTCAACCGAATCGAGATACGGACGGCCGCGCCAGTGAGCGTCGTCGGCGCGGAATACGGCGCGGGCGCCGGCTTCCCAGGGCTCGATGCGGAACGGGCCGGTGCCCTGCCAGTTGCCCTGCGCGTCGCGGCGGGCGATGGCCCCGCGCGGGCCGGCCAGTTCGGCCAGCAGGCCGGGCATGGAGTCGCTGGATTGAATGACCAGCGTTTCACCGAAAACACTCACCCGGCGCATAGGCATACGGGCTTCGAGTGACTGCGCGACAGTGGACGCGGTCAGCGGCGCGCCATCGTGAAAAGTGATTCCACTGCGCAGGCGGAACTGCCACTGCTTGTGGTCAGGGTCGTGTGTCCAGGAAATCGCCAGGTGCGGCTGCGGCACGCCATTGTCGTCGAGGCGCGTCAGGCCTTCGAAGACCAGCGCGGCCAGGCGGTCGCGCAGCAGCGATTGCGCGGCACTGGTGGGCGCGACTGCCGGGTCGAGGGTGACGATTTCCGCGGAAGTCTCCACGCGCAACGTGCCGCCATACACGGGGCGCGTCTGCGCAGCGGCGCCTGCGTGCATCAGCGCCACAACAAGAAGTGTAGCGCTGGCCTTCAGGCCAGCACGTTTGCCGCCCCACGAACGAACCATGCTGACCTTCTTAAGGTCAGCGCTACGGGCGGCAAGAGATCGCCAAACGATATGCTTCATAGCGTCCTGTTTCCGCGTTGCGGGCCACGACGATGGCCGTGCCGCCATCGGGCGCGGGCCACAGCGCGGTGATGCTGCCGTCGAACGTGACTGGCTGGGTGACAGGCACCAGTTGTCCCGACGCCACCCGGAATGCTTGCACGCGGCGTGCCGTACCGCTGGGCTCGGCCAGCGCGGCCACGACCTGCCACGTGCCCGCGCATACGGTTTGCAGGCTGGTGATGTCGCTGCCCAGCCCCACCGGTGCACTGGCCGACGATGAGCCCGCGCCGTGCCAGTGCACCCCGCCGTCGATGCCGGCAATCCACCACGACCAGGCCCCTTCTTCCTGCACCGCCGCTGCCGTGAAAAACGGAGGCAGGCGGCGCTGGGCGCCAGTCTCGGTCATCACTTGACCGGAGAAATGATTGCGGCTGGGCAAGAACTCAGCGTAGACAATGGCCCGGCCGCCGGCGTGCAGCGGCCAGGGGTCGTCACTGGGTGTGCACGACATGCTGAACGACGGGGCCACGGCGCCGCCGCAGACCACGCCGGGCAAATAGGCCCAGAAGGTCTGGCGGTCAATGTCCAGCCTGCCGCGCAAATCGCGCGGGCCGATGCGCAGCGGCGGAATGGGCTCGGCGGCGACGTCGCGCCAGCGCCCTCCGGAGGATTC
>Ga0214471_10004518_pt1 | contig 10738 bp, 10 predicted proteins | sample RVTome_5_FD_207665 | JGI IMG/M metagenome (GOLD analysis project Ga0214471, IMG submission 207665) | Soil microbial communities from uranium-contaminated site in the Upper Colorado River Basin, Wyoming, United States - RVT142D155 | ecosystem: Environmental > Terrestrial > Soil > Contaminated >... | reverse complement strand
CCGAGATGGTGCGGCCGGCCCCCTGACGGGGCTTGCCGGCTATGAGCACGACTCCAATGCCGGCCATTCCGACCGGAACCAGGTAGCGCCAGAGGCCGAACAACAACTCGGTGCCGTCGCGCACGGCTCGACCAAACGGCCCGGCCAGCCCGAGGAAACCGAGGGCGATGAGGACAGCCGCGACGATGAGGGCGACCCCCCAAACGTCATCGGTCTGACGACCTAGATGCTCTCGTATCCGGTCACGTAGCGCCGCCAGCTTGGGGCGCCACCCTTCACGGGAGCTTGCTTTCTTGTTGGACACCCGGCTCCGCCCGCTGCCACCCCGACGGGTGGGCGTCCGTTTTGTCATGTGTTGAAGACACTAGTGGTACGTGGTGCGTGGTACGTGGTACTTCTGCGTGGTACGTGGTACGTGCTACGTACGTACTCGGAAACCGCCCCGACTTCCGACGTCCGACGTCCGCCTAAGTTGGCCAGGCCGCTTCTTTGGCGTGTGGGCGTCGCCCCATACCTTCTTCGGCGTGTGGGCGTCGTCGGCGAAGCCGTGAGGCCAAGGAAGCTGTCAGAGACCAAAGAAAGGTCAAAGCCCCTTCTTCGGTGATCTTGGTTGCGCTCTCCGCCTTCGGCCTCCTAGCCCTCGGATTACTGTCTGCTCATGAGCCGGGCCACGACCTGCTCGATCAACTCGTAGGGAATGGGCTTTCGCAGGGGAAACCGGAGCGTGTCTTTTGCCGCCCGGTATGGAGCGATCTGTTCCTCAAGGTCCCGATCAAACACCGGGATGGGATAGAGACCTACGTGGTGCTTCCACCCCCCCAAATACACCATCCGCTGACCGTTCACCTTGAACGAGATGATCTGGTAACTGATGACCTCCTCGGCCCCCGGGGCGGCTTTGCGAATTGCCCGTCGCGCCTTCTTGAGGATCGCCTGGACGTCGGGTGGGAAGGACTTGAGATATTCGTCAACTGTTTTGAACTTTTCGGCCACGGTTTCCTTTCGATTTGGTGAGTCGGCATGCGTTCGTCAGCGGCCGATTCACCGACCAGGTCTACTCCGCCGCTGAGCCATATGCCTCCCGCAACAACCGGGACATGCTCAACGGCGACGACGGGATCTACGGGGGCGGCGGCGAGGCCACGACCCTGGCCGCCACCGCCGACGGAGACGGCTAGCCGCCACGTTGGTGGTGGGAGTCCAGACCTGACGCTGCGGAGCGCTCAGAGTTCGAGCAGGACCGGCAGGATGACGGGGCGGCGCGACGTTTCGGCCTTGATCACCTTGGCGGCGGCCTGACGTATCACCTGTTGGAGAACCGAGCTGTCGTGGGCGTCCGCCTTGAGACGCTCCTCCAGAGCCTCGCGAACCGCCTGCGCCGCCTTCTCGAGGACGATGTCGGGATGGTCCATCATCCCGTGGCTGTCGAGGGAAGGCCCGTAGACGATCTCGCCGCTCTGCGGGCTCACCGCCACAGTTACCACGACGACGCCTTCGTCGGCCAGATGGCTCCGATCCCGTAGAACCGCTTTGACATCGCCGATGCTGTCGCCATCCAGGTAGACGTATCCGGCCGGCACGGCCCGGCGTTCGATCCTGGTTTCGTCGCCTTCGATGATGACCATGTCTCCGTCCTCGCAAATCTCCACCGACTTCACGCCGGCGATCCGGGCGAGTTCGGCGTGAGCCGAAAGGTGGCGATACTCGCCGTGGACGGGGACAAAGGAAGCAGGCCGGACGACGTTGAGCATCGTCAACAGCTCGTCGCGGGCGGCGTGACCGGAAACGTGGACCTGGGCGTTCCGCCCGTGGATGACCCGGGCGCCCCGGCGAAGCAGCTGATTGATCACCCGCGACACGGCCGTCTCGTTGCCCGGGATAGGTGTGGCGGATAGGAGGATCGTGTCGCCTTCGGTGATCTCGACGTATTTGTGGCGACCCTGGGCCATGAGTGAAAGCGCGGCAAAGGGCTCGCCCTGGCTGCCTGTCGTAATCAATAGCTGTTGGTGGGGAGGGAGCTTTAGGAGTTCGACGATGTCGACCATCGAGTCATCGGTGAAGCGCAGCCGGCCGAGTTCCTGTGCTGCCGTCGTGTTCCGTTGGATCGACCGGCCGAAGAGGGCGACCTTGCGACCAGTGGCGACGCCGGCGTCGATGATCTGCTGAATGCGGTGGATGTGCGACGAGAAACAGGCCGCCATGACCCGGCCGGGGGCATCACCGATGATGTCTCGAATCGGGTCGCCCAGGGAGCGCTCGGAGGGCACGAATCCCGGGCGCTCGGCATTGGTGGAGTCCGAGAGGAACAACCGGACCCCCTGGCGACCGAGGGCCGCCAGCGATGGCAGATCGGTCGGACGATTGTCGATCGGGGTCGGGTCGAGCTTGAAATCGCCGGAATGAAGCACGACTCCTTCAGGGGTGTCGAAAGCGACCGCACATGCGTCGGGAACCGAGTGAGCGACGTTGACGAGGGCGAACTTGAAAGGCGTGATCTCCACCGGTCGGCCCGGCTCCACCGGCCGCAGGTCGGCTTCGACCCCCAATTCGTCGATGCGGCCCCGCGCCATCTCGAGGGTGAGCTTGGTTCCGTACACCGGCACGTTGAGGTCGGCCAGAAAGTAGGGAAGAGCTCCGATGTGGTCTTCGTGACCGTGGGTGAGGACGACGCAGACAACGTCTTCCTTCCGGTCTACCAGCCACCCCCAGTTCGGAAACACCAGGTCGACGCCCAGCATTTCCTCTTCGGGAAACATCAGGCCGCAGTCGATCACCGCGATCTTGCCGTCTATCTCGAGCGAGGTGCAGTTGCGCCCGATGCCACCAAGGCCTCCGAGGAACGTGACCTTGACGGTCAAGATGGAGTCCGTATCACAGAAGAGGCCGGCTCATGCACCCACCGCTCCGAGCGCTTCCTTGATGGCTGCCACGGTCGATTCGGACGCCGCCAGTAGGGGAAGCCGGGGAACGCCCACCGGTTCCCACAGAGAGTTGAGGGCCGCCTTGACCGGGGCCGGATTCGGCTCGACGAAGCAAGCAAAAGCCAGAGGAAGAAGTTGCTGATGCAGGTCCCGTGCCCGGGCGATGTCGCCTGCTGCCGCTGCTCTCACCATCGCCGCTACCGCATCGCCGGCCAGGTGCGAGATGACCGAAACCACGCCAATTGCTCCCACGGCCATCATCGGCCATGTGTACGAGTCCTGCCCTGAGTAGACCGCCAGATCGGGCACGTCATGACAGGTCTGGGAGGTGAAGTCGATGTCCATGACGGCATCCTTGACCGCGCGAATCCGGGGATGGTCCGACAGCTTCCTCAGAGTCTCGACGTCGATCCGGCGGGCAGTCCGGCCGGGGATGTTGTAGAGCATGACGGGCAGGTCGGTGGCATCGGCGATCGCCGCGAAGTGCGCTATCAATCCCTCCTGGCTAGGCCGTGAGTAATAGGGGGTGACTGCCAGCAAACCGTGGACACCAGCGTCGGCAGCTCGTCTCGATAGCTGAACCGACTCGGCGGTGTCATACGTCCCGGTCCCGGCGATCACCCTGACGTCGCGGCCGGTCACTGACTCGACCACGGTCCGATAGATGGCGATCTTCTCATCTGCCGCCAGGGTGGGAGACTCTCCGGTGGTACCGGTCACGACGAGGCCATCGGAGCCGTGATCGGTGAGGTGGCGAGCCAGCCGCCAGACTTTCTCGTAATCCACCTGGCCGGTCTCGGTGAACGGCGTGATCATGGCGGTTAGGACTTGTCCAAAGGGCGACATCGCTGCTTCCCATCTCCCGTGGGTCCAATCTGAGGTACCCGGCTCGGGTCCACCCGGCGGTGGGCCGGCCCTTCACGAAGTGCATCCCGGGTGTTAGGCCGACATTACCCGCGGAACAACCAATCCCGGCACCGGGTTAGATTCAAATGGCTATGACTACAAATGTGATTGACGTTTCCGAAGCCGATTTCCAGTCGGTGGTGATCGAGGGCTCGAGGCAGACGCCCGTGGTGGTCGACTTCTGGGCGGACTGGTGCCAGCCCTGCAAGACCCTGGGCCCCATCCTGGAAAGGGTGACCGGTGAGACCCAGGGCTCGGTCCGACTTGCCAAGGTCGATGTCGATGCCAATCCCCGACTCGCCCAGGCGTTCGGGGTCCAGGGCATTCCGATGGTGATCGCTTTCAAAGACGGCAAGCCGGTCAGCCAGTTCACGGGCGCAGTGCCCGAGGCCGCCGTCCGCCAGTTCATCTCGCAATTGCTCCCCCCGTTGGTGGACGAGGCGGTGCTGGCAGCCGAAGCCCTGGCCGACGGCGGCGACTTGGCCGGAGCCGAGGCGGCTTTATCCCAGTTGTTGGTGGAGCAACCGGCCAACCTCGAGGCTGGCTTGTCGCTCGCCACGCTTCTGCTCGATCGGGGCGCTTCCCAAGAGGCAATCGAAGTCCTCTCGCGTCTCAGTCAGACGCCAGACGTGAAGCGGTTGTTGGCCGCCGCGCGCCTGCTTGACGGTGGCGAGGTCGACCTTGCCGACCCCGAGGCTGCTCTGCCTCGTTTGTTGGAATTGGTGCAGGAAGGCGGAAATGGCCGCGAGAAGGCCCGCCTGCAGATGATCGACCTCTTCGACGTTCTCGGCGCCGAGAACCCCCTGACTCTGGAATACCGCCGCCGGCTCGCGAACGCCTTGTTCTAGGAAAAACCCGCGACCCGCTCAGTCCGCGATCCGTTAACCGTGCCGAACGGATCGACGGTCCTGGCGCGGAGTCTGCTTCCCTGATGTCGATCGTCCGCGCCAAAACCCACGAACACTCTTAAGGTCCCCCCATGGCAAAGCAGTATTCGAAGCAACCCGACCTTTCCATCGACCTCTCCAAGAGTTACACCGCCCTCCTCGACACCAATCACGGGGCTATCACGATCGCACTCAATCCGGACCGAGCGCCTCAGACGGTGAACAACTTCGTGTTTCTCGCCAATGAAGGCTTCTACGACGGAGTCATCTTCCACCGCGTCATTCCCGGGTTCGTCATCCAGGGTGGCGATCCTACCGGCACCGGCACCGGCGGACCCGGATACAAGTTCCGGGACGAACTCGACAAGCCGGGGACCTACTCCCGCGGCACCGTGGCCATGGCCAATGCCGGTCCCAACACGAACGGCTGCCAGTTCTTCATCGTTCTCGGTAGCCCGGGCCTGCCTCATGCGTACACGATCTTCGGTGACGTGACCGACGGCATGGACGCAGTCGATGCCATCGCCGCCTTGAAGACCCGGTCCGACCGGCCCGTCGACGATGCCATCATCCGCTCGGTCAAGATCACCGAGGGATAGGCGTTCGAGTCTCAGAGGCCCATCAGGCGTTCGAGCCCGACCGATACACCGGGGTCGAGCTTCTCGATTGAGCGGATCGCAAGGAGAATCCCGGGCACGAACGCGGTGCGGTCGGTGGTGTCATGGCGGATCGTCAGCACCTCGCCGGGGTTCCCCAACAGGATCTCCTGGTGGGCAAGCATTCCCGGCAGTCGGACGGAGTGCACCCAGACCCCACCGACCTCCGCTCCCCGCGCTCCCGGAAACGTTTCCTGCGAGTCCACAGCACGCTCCCCCGACGGCTTCATGCGGGCCGCGGTCGCCAGGGCCGTCCCCGACGGCGCGTCGGCCTTGCGGTCGTGATGGAGTTCGACGATCTCAGCTGCCGTGAAGTAGGGGGCGGCCCGCTCGGCTAGGGACATCATGATCACCGCTCCCAGGGAGAAGTTGGGGACCACCAGGCACTTTTGTGGACCGTCCCCCCAGAGTGTCTGAAGTTCCCCCAAGCGGGCCTCGTCGAATCCGGACGTCCCGACCACCACGTGGCGATCCATCTGCCGCCACATCGCCATGTTCGCCATCACGACGTCGGCGCGGGCGAACTCGACAATCACATCGGCCCCGGCCAGAACCAAGCCATCGTCGAAGCCGTGACCCGGCGCAAACCGGCCGATCAATTCCAGGTCGGGGGTTGCCGCGACCGCCTCGCAAGTAAGCAGCCCCATCCGGCCTGCCGCCCCGGAGACTCCTACCCGGATCACGCCACCCATTTATCGAGGTCGCCGTCCTTGAAAGGTCCGACCGCACCCATGACTTTGGTCCCGGTAAGAACGGTTGCAGCCACAGATTGAATGTCTTCGAGTGTTACCGCCTCGACCCGGGCGATCCTTTCGTCGATTGAGAGATGGGGCAACCCGTTGATCTCGTCGCGGCCGAGCCTGATCATGCGGCTGTTGGGATCCTCCATCGCCAGCGCCAGGCCTCCCCGCATGGACCCCTTGGCTCGCTCCAACTCAGCCGCAGTCACACCGTCGGTGATCACTCGGTGCACTTCGTCCACGATCAACTGAAGGCACGTGTCGGCCTGGTCCGGGGTCGTTCCGACGTAGACACCCCAGCCACCGGTGTCGGCATGAGCCATACGGAAGCTGTACACCGCATACGCCAGCCCCCGCTCTTCCCGGATCGTGAGGAAAAGTCTCGATGACATTCCGCCGCCAAGAATGTGGTTGAGAGTGTCGAAGGCAAAGCGCCGATCGTCGCTCCGATCGAGACCGAGCCCACCGATGATGAGATGAGCTTGCTCGGTCTCTCGATGGCGGGTCCGAACCTGCGGGCTGATCGACGCCGACTGGAGTTCGTGAGCGACCGGCTCGCCGTTCCATTCACCGAAGAGCTGCCCGACCATTGCAACGGCCTCAGCGTGCTTGATCGAACCGGCCATCGCCACCACGGTCGAGCCGGCTCCGTACTGGCGATCCCAATAGCCGTGAAGGTGTGACCTGGTCATGTCCTTGATTGACTGCCGGGTCCCGAGGATGGGAGTCTCGAGAGGATGACCTGCGAAGACGGCCTGGGTGAACTCCTCGAAAGCGACGTCGGACGGATCGTCCTCGTTCATGTTGATCTCTTCGATGACGACCTGGCGTTCGGAGTCGATCTCGTGCGGGCGAAAGGCCGGGCGCTGAAGCATCTCGGCCAGGAGGTCGAGACCGATAGGCAGGTCACGATCGAGAAGTCGAGCCCAGAAGCAGGTGTTGTCCTTTGAAGTGAAGGCATTCGATTCGGCCCCGATGGCATCGAAGGACTCAGCGATGAACCGGGCGGAATAGCGCTCCGATCCTTTGAAGAGCAGATGCTCGAGGAAGTGCGAAGCGCCCGCCTCTGAGGTCAGCTCGTCGCGGGTGCCGGTATCGGCCCAGCATCCGACGGCGATCGATCGAACCGACGGCATGTTCTCGGTGATCACGCGCAACCCGTTGGGAAGGGTGCTCAATTCGTAGTGCTTGCCGGCGGATTGTTTCTTCGCGGGCTTCCTCTTCGAGGGCGTCGCCGCCTTGTTTTTGGATGCCATCGAGCGGAAGTGTACGAGAGGCGCCGGATTGGATGTGCGGCTGCGTCTGTGGGCCGTTTTGGTTGCTAGACAACCGAATCGACCCTGGGTCGCGTCTTTCCGGGCATTTTGACGAGCGTGAGACAATGGTCGGCTATGCGCGAGCCCATCTATCGACCGAATCGGTCGACGATCCTGCGGGATCTGCTTCGCCCCGATGAAAGGGCCATCGAGGCGGTGGTGGCGCGCTATCAGAAAGTGGCTCCGGCGGTCACCCGATTCGCCCGGGCCCTTTCCGGCAATGACAAGCTCCGAGTGGTTCTGGGTCCTGAAGCGGCCGCCTCCGACAACGAGGTGGTTTGCGATCCCCGCTTGTTCCAGGCCGCCACCAACCGGGCTGCCCCGGTCACTCCCGACGAGATGGCCCTGGCGTCGGCGTTGCATGAGGTGGTCCATCTGGTCTCGAGCGACTTCGACGCACCGGATGCCGACGGCGAGCCCGATCAACACGGCGATGACTTGCTGAAACGCCTCGACGTCGACGGAGGCCCGGTGGCGGAGGTGTTGTTCTTCTCCCTGGAGGACGCGCGTCAGGAATTGCAGGGCCTGGCCAACTATCCGGGAGCCAGGTCGGTCCTCGCCGACATCTATCAGGCCTCCCTTTCGGGGGCGTTCTCCCAAAGCGGCCCCCTCGGCCAATTCGCCCTGTGCTGCTTTCTGCTGACGGGCGACTACATCGACCGGGAGAGCCTGGAACGCAGGGTCGACGGCAAAGTCCAGCGGGCGATCGCCGACGCCACTCCACTCTGCGCCGAGGCTGCCACTGCCGGTCACGCGGCCGAAGTGGTCGACCTGGCTTTGGCGCTGCTGGAGATCGCCAAGACCCACGGCCTTCTGAGCAACGTGAAGGAGCAAGGAACCGCCGCCCAGCAACGCATGAACCAGAGGAAGGACGCTGAAGCTGCCGCCGAAGGCGTCGACATGGTTCGTCTTCCCAGCCCGTCGGTGCGCGACGCCGACAGCTATCGCGACGTGCAACGCGCAACCCAGGCCCGCTCCGGGCTCTCCGATCGCAAAGGCGCGTCCGAACTGGCCGGCGACGCCTCGACCGATCAGCTGCTCCGGGTCAGCGAAGCGCCGACCGTCTACTTGCCGACCGGCATGGGCGGCAAGCTCCTCGTGACCCCTGCCCCCCGGGCTTTTGCTGTATTTGCCAGCGAGGGCCGGGCCGCGGTCGCCTCCGCGGCCCGGAAGTGGGGCATCGCCCAGCGACATGTTTCGGGCGAGCTATATCCGCTCTTTGCCGCCAACCAGCGACGGGGCCTTCGGTCGGGATACGACCAGGGTGATGTCTCACCGCACGCGGCGCTCTTTATCGGGGCCGGCCTCTACGACCGCATGTACGAACGCCGGGCTTCAAGAACCCGGCGCTCCTATGCGGTGAGCCTTCTGGTCGACGCTTCCGCCTCGATGCTGCAGCCGCGCACCCAGGGGGCGGTGCGCACCCCGTGGGGAATGTCGGCGGCGTTGCTGGGGGCGATGACGATGGCGCGCCTGTGTCACGAGCTTCAGGTCGACTTCGAAGTCGCCCTCTTCAACCGCGGTTTCGCCGCCCGTCCCGATGACACCGAGTGGAGCTACACGAGGACGTCGAGCCAGGCCGCGGCCGGTCTTCGCCAGACCCACGGCACCGCCGCCAACCGCCTGACGACAACCATCAACCACTATCTCGTCAAGCCCTTCGATCGCCGCTGGCGTGAAGCCGAGGACGTCCTCGCCGGGATGTTCTGGACCGCAGCGGAGCCGGGACAGGCTGCCATCGCGGCACGCCGCAGCCCGCGGACCGCTCCCCCGGTGTCGATGTTCGAGCGGGCGGCCAATGTCGACGAGTTCAACCTCATCCACGCCGCCGAGCGAATGGCCCGCCTCGGTGCCAACGTTCGTGTCCTGGTCGTTCTGGCGGATGGGATGACCAGAGGTTCGGTCGATGCCCTCGCCACCTCGGTGGCGGCCGTGGAGCGGTCGGGCACGACCGTGCTGGGCATCGGTATCGGAGACGACACCGTTTCCGGCACCTACCACCGATTCGAGGTAGTCAACCGCCCCGAGGAGCTCACCCGGGCGATGATCGAAGGAACCCGCGGAGCTCTGCGCCGGGGCCTCGCCCTGTGGGGCATGGACACCTGGTGGTTGAGACCCGCACGAGCCGGCAGCGGCAGCCCATGGAAGGAATCTCTCAGTGCCTAATAAGCCAACGCAAACCAAGACGCCAGATCCCAAGGCAATAGGGACCGTGATCTTCGAAGATCCGGTGGGAGCCGGACAACCAATCGAGTTGGAGAAGTTCTCGGTCCCCCGTGACGTTCCCGACCGTGAACAGCGGATCGGAAAGATCCCTCAACCCGACCCCCATTACATCGACCTCGGAATGCTCTACCGCTTCGCTCAGGTCGAGGCGGTTCGAAGGGCCCAGCCGGAGGGCTTCTCCCCGCTGCACCTGGCCGTCAGGGGCCACATGGGCACAGGCAAGGATCACGACATCGAGCAGTTCGCGGCCCGGCTGGGATTGCCCTACTACCGGATTCCTCTGACCGGAGAAGTGCGGGACGTCACGCTCATCGGATCGACCCGCCTTCACGGCGACGGCAAGGGCGGTACCGAGAGCAGGTGGGAAGACGGAGACATCACCCGCGCCCTGAGAGGGCCGGCCCTGCTCAACCTGTCCGAACTCAACGCAGCCGGTGCCGAGACCCTTTTCGCTCTCCACGGCTTGCTCGACCGCTACGGGGCATTGGACCTCCCCACCGGGGAAACCGTCCGCCTGCGGCCGGACGTGCGCGTGTTCGGAACCATGAACCCGACCGACATCCGCGACTATGCCGGAACCCAGACTCTCAACAAGGCTTTTGCCGACCGGTGGGTGATCTGGGAGAAGGAGTTCCCCGGCGGCGATCAGGTGCAGGCGATGCTGAGCCGCCGCTACCCCTCGCTGGCGACTCCATACGTCGAAGCCATTTCGCGGCTGGCCGTAGAGGTCAACGCCTCCTTCGTCGTCCCCGACGCCTCGACGAGAGTGGAGACCCCACTGTCCCTGCGATCGGTGCTCGATCGCCTGCCCACCGGCCTCAGGGTCTACACGGCGAACGAAGACCCCCTCCGTCGGTCCTGGGAGGAGTTCGTCCTCCCTCATGTCGATCCCTTCGACCGGGACCACTACGAAACAGTGTGGAACGCGGTAGTGAGAAGGGGCCCGACAGCGAAGCCCTTTGGGAAGGGGTAGAGAGGCAACGCGGACAGCGCAACGTGGCACATCACGTAACTGATCTATGACGCAGCGTCATCGAAAAGGTGTGCGGTCGATTGCTCCTTCACCGAATGAGGGATGCCAGGCCG
>Ga0214471_10004517_pt1 | contig 10738 bp, 11 predicted proteins | sample RVTome_5_FD_207665 | JGI IMG/M metagenome (GOLD analysis project Ga0214471, IMG submission 207665) | Soil microbial communities from uranium-contaminated site in the Upper Colorado River Basin, Wyoming, United States - RVT142D155 | ecosystem: Environmental > Terrestrial > Soil > Contaminated >... | reverse complement strand
GTCGTGTAGTGTTCCTCGCCGACCACGTGCGGGTCGAGCTGGCGCGAGGTCGAGTCGAGCGGATCCACCGCCGGATAAATGCCCAGCGCCGCGATATCGCGCGAAAGCACCACCGTCGAATCGAGGTGACCGAAGGTGGTGGCGGGCGAGGGATCGGTCAGGTCATCCGCCGGCACGTACACGGCCTGGATCGAGGTAATCGAGCCGGTCTTGGTCGAGGTAATGCGCTCCTGCAACCGGCCCATCTCCTCCGCGAGCGTCGGCTGGTACCCCACCGCGGAAGGCATGCGGCCCAACAGCGCGGACACTTCGGTACCGGCCAGGGTATAGCGGTAGATATTGTCGATGAAGAGCAGCACGTCGCGGCCCTCGTCGCGGAAGTACTCCGCCATGGTGAGCCCCGTCAAGCCCACGCGCAGCCGGTTGCCCGGCGGCTCGTTCATCTGTCCGTATACCAGCGCCACCTTGTCGAGTACCTTGGACTCCTTCATTTCGTGATAGAAGTCATTGCCCTCGCGGGTGCGCTCCCCCACCCCCGCAAACACCGAAAAGCCGGAATGCTCGATCGCGATGTTGCGGATGAGTTCCATCATGTTCACGGTCTTGCCCACGCCGGCGCCGCCGAACAGGCCGACCTTGCCGCCCTTGGCAAAGGGGCAGATCAGGTCGATCACCTTGATGCCGGTCTCGAGCAGCTCCTGCGAGGGCGACAATTCCTCGAAACTCGGCGCTTTGCGATGGATCGACATCGTTTTTTCGGCCCCGATCGGACCCGCCTCGTCGATCGGCCGGCCGAGTACATCCATGATGCGCCCGAGCGTTTTCGGGCCGACGGGCACGGAGATCGGCGCGCCGGTGCCGACTACGGTCATGCCGCGGCGCAGCCCTTCCGCCGAGCCGAGTGCGATCGTGCGCACTACGCCGTCCCCCAGCTGCTGCTGGACTTCCAGCGTCAACTCGGTGCCCTCCATCTCGAGCGCGTCGTAAATCTTGGGCATGCCCTCGCGCGGAAATTCAACGTCGATCACGGCCCCGATGCACTGAACGATTTTTCCTTGGCTCATCGTCTTATCCTGATCAAAACTCAAAAAAGCTTTCACCGCAAAGACGCGAAGGCGCAAAGGCAACGCAAAGAAAATCCTGCCTCAATAGCCCCTTGCGAATTTCTTGCGCCTTCGTGGTTAATGAAATTCATCATACCGCTGCAGCACCGCCCACGATTTCCGAAAGTTCCTTGGTGATCGAGGCCTGCCGCGTTTTGTTGTAGACCAACGTGAGCTCGTCGATCACGCTCGCGGCGTTGTCCGAGGCCGCTTTCATCGCCACCATGCGCGCCGATTGCTCGGACGCCAGGTTCTCGGCCACCGCCTGGTAAATCAGCCCCTCGATGTAGCGCGTGAGCACCTGGTCAAGCACCGCTTTTGCATCGGGCTCGTAGATATAGTCCCACGAACCTTCGGGCGCGCCCAATCTCTCGCCGGAGAGCGGCAACAGCTGCTCCATTACCGGCTCCTGCTTCATGGTGTTGATGAAGCGCGTGTAAAAGATCATCAGCCGGTCGAAGCGGTCTTCGCAATAGCCGTCGAGCATGATCTTGACTGCGCCGATCAGCTTTTCCATCTGCGGCCGGTCACCGAGACCCGTCACTTGCGACACGACGTTCGCGCCGAGCCGCTGCATGAAACCGAGCCCTTTGTTGCCGATGGCGGACACTTCGAGCCCCTCGCCTGCAGCTTCCCATTCCTTCATCGCGCCGAGCGCGAGCCGCAGCACGTTGGTATTGAGTCCGCCGCACAGCCCCTTGTCGGTGGTGACGACGATAAGACCGATGCGGTTCACCGTGTCGCGTTCGACGATGAAGGGATGGCGATACTCGGGATTGGCATGGCTGATGTGGGCGGCGACATTGCGAATTTTCTCGCTGTAGGGCCGCGCCATGCGCATGCGCTCCTGCGCGCGGCGCATCTTCGAAGCAGCGACCATCTCCATCGCTTTCGTAATCTTGCGCGTGTTTTGGACGCTCTTGATCTTGTTACGTATTTCCTTGGAACCCGGCATTGCAGTAAGCCCTTGCTAACTTAGATTGCAGGCGGCGCGTCAATAAATGGCGCTGGTCTTCCAGTCCTTGACCGCCTGATGCAATTGCTCTTCGTCGTCCTTGGAGAGATCCTTCGTGTCCTCGATGCGCATCACCAGGCTACCGTACTTACCCTTGATGTGGTCGCGCATCGAGCGCTCTGCCAGCAGCACTTTTTTTACGTCCACGTCGTCGAAATAGCCGTTATTGACGGCGAACAGCGTCAAAGCCATTTCCCAGACCTGCAGCGGCTCATACTGCGGCTGCTTCATGAGTTCGGTCACCAGACGGCCGCGTTCGAGCTGCTTGCGCGTCGCTTCGTCCAGGTCCGACGCAAACTGGGCGAATGCGGCAAGCTCGCGATATTGCGCGAGCGCGAGCCGCACGCCGCCGCCCAGTTTTTTGATCACCTTGGTCTGTGCCGCGCCACCCACCCGTGATACCGATATTCCCGCGTTGATTGCCGGCCGAATCCCGGCGTTGAAAAGATCGGTTTCGAGAAAGATCTGCCCGTCGGTAATCGAAATGACGTTCGTCGGCACGAACGCGGTCACGTCGCCCGCCTGGGTCTCGATGATGGGCAGCGCAGTCAGCGATCCGGTCCTGCCCTTCACTTCGCCCTTGGTGAATTTCTCCACATATTCGGGGTTGACGCGGGCCGCCCGCTCGAGCAGCCGCGAATGCAGATAAAAGACATCCCCGGGATACGCCTCCCGTCCCGGCGGACGACGCAACAACAGGGAAACCTGACGATAGGCCCATGCCTGCTTGGTCAGATCGTCGTAAATGATGAGGGCGTCCTGTCCCCGGTCGCGGAAATACTCGCCCATGGTGCAGCCGGAATACGGGGCGATGTACTGCATCGCCGCCGATTCCGAAGCAGACGCTGCCACCATGATGGTGTAGTCCATCGCGCCGTGCTCCTCGAATTTGCGCAGCACATTTTTGATCGACGACGCCTTCTGGCCCACCGCGACATAGATACAGACGAGGTCCTTGCCTTTCTGGTTGATGATGGTGTCCACGGCGACGGCGGTCTTGCCGGTCTGGCGGTCGCCGATGATAAGCTCGCGCTGCCCGCGTCCCACCGGCACCATCGAGTCGATCGCTTTCAGACCGGTCTGGACCGGCTGCGAGACCGACTGCCGGGCGATCACGCCCGGTGCAACCTTCTCGATCACGTCGGTCATCTTGGCGTTGATCGGCCCTTTGCCGTCGATCGGATGCCCGAGCGCATTCACCACCCGGCCGATCAATTCGGGGCCGACCGGCACCTCGAGAATGCGCCCGGTGGTCTTGACCGTATCGCCCTCGGTAATGTGTTCGTATTCGCCGAGCACCACCGATCCTACCGAGTCGCGCTCAAGATTGAGCGCGAGGCCAAAAGTGTTCCGCGGAAACTCGATCATTTCGCCCTGCATGACGTCCGCCAGGCCGTGGATGCGGCAGATACCATCGGTCACCGAGACCACTGTGCCCTGCGTGCGCGTTTCAACCGTGGTGGCGAGGTTCTGGATTCGGCTCTTGATGAGTTCACTGATCTCGGACGGATTGAGCTGCATATTTGACTCCTAGTGGGTAAGCGCGGCCGCCATCGCCTCAAGCTTGCCGCGCACCGTAGCATCGATCACCTTGTCGCCGATAACGATCCTGACGCCGCCGATCAGCTGCGGATCGACTTCGACTTCGGCACTCACCTTGCGCCGATACTTCGCCTCGAGCCGGGCCACCAAGTCTCTCAGCTGGTTATCGTCGATGGGAAGCGCCGAAATGACCCGCGCTTCCAATATCCCGTCGTGCTCGCGCCGCAGTCCTTCGTAGAGTGCCCGGATTTCCGGCAACAGGGCGAGCCGGTCGTTCGTTACCAGCGCCTGAACGAAGTTGCGCCCGGTTCCGTCAACGCTGTCGCCCGCGACCCCCAGTATCAGCGCTTCGAGTTGTTGGGCATTCACATTGGGGTCGCCAATGCGGGCCTGTATCTGTGGCGCTTTCACCAAGGCTTCGAGCACGGCCAGCATCCGGGACCAGTTGGCGAGGTCGTTTTTCTCACGCGCCAGTTTGAATACGGCTTCCGCATAGGGCCGCGCAATGGTTACCGGTTCAGCCATAATTGTGCGCTACAGCCGGCTCTCCACGCTGCGCAGCAGATCGTCATGGGCTTTCGCGTCGACCTCGCGCTTCAGGATCTGCTCGGCGCCCGCGATAGCGAGGGCGGCGACTTGGGCACGAAGCATTTCTCTGGCGCGCGACACTTCCTGTTCGATCTCGGCTCTGGCGCCGGAAACAAGGCGCTCGCCCTCGACCTTCGCCGCCCCTTTGGCTTCCTCGATCATCGCAGCAGCGCGCTTGTCGGCCTGCCCCAGTATGTCCTGCGCCTGCTGCCTTGCCTCCAGCAGCAGTTCCGCGGTGCGCCTGGAAGCCTGTTCCAGATCCTGCTTGCCGCGCTCAGCGGCCGCGAGCCCCTCGGCGATCTGTTTCTGGCGCTGCTCGATGGCGCGCAGCAAGGGCGGCCAGATGAATTTGACCGTGAACCAGATAAAAAGCGCGAACGTAAGGGCCTGCGCAAACAACGACAAGTTGATATTCATGACTGTTCCCCAAGCCGGGCGTGTCGTGCCGCTTCGTCAACCCTGGACGACGGCAAGTAACGGGTTGCCGAACGCGAACAGCATGGCCAGACCCACGCCGATGATGAACGAGGCGTCGATCAGGCCCAGCAGCAGGAATACTTTCACCTGCAGTTGCGGCATCAGTTCCGGCTGGCGCGCAGCGCCTTCCAGGAAGCGCCCGGCCATGATGCCGATCCCGATACACGCGCCGGCGGCACCCAGTCCGATCATCAGCCCGATGCCAATGCCGGTATAGGCCTGGATCATCGCCAACATTTGCAGTTTTTCCATGGTTGCTTCCTTTCTCGTTTTGACTACAGGAAAATCAATGTCCTTCGTGGGCCATCGAGATGTAAACGACCGTGAGCATCATGAAGATGTAGGCCTGGAGCACGACGATAAGAATGTGAAAGATTGCCCACCCCAGCCCGAGCACGGTGGCGAAGATGGTGCCTGCGAGGCTCGCCCCGGCCCACAGCCACAGCAGAAGAAAGATGATCTCGCCCGCGTACATATTGCCGAACAGCCGCAGCGAATGCGACAACGGCTTGGAGACATATTCCACCGCGTTGAATAACAGGTTTGCGGGCCATAGCAGCGGGTTTGCACCGAACGGCGCGCAGAATAGTTCGTGTATCCAGCCGCCGAACCCCTTCACCTTGATGCTGAAAAAGATCATGAGCAGCCAGACCGACAGGGCCAGGGCAAAGGTGGTGTTGACGTCGGCTGTCGGTACCGGGCGCCAGAGATGCACGCCGAGGAGCTTGTCGAAAAAAACCAGTGCGACCCAGTCAATCGGCAGGAAATCCATGGCGTTCATCAGCAACACCCACACGAATACGGTGAGGGCCGCAGGTGCGACAAATTTGTGACGGTCGCCGTGCAGAAAAATGCTTCTTACCTGCTCGTCGATAAAGTCCACGGCAAGTTCCACGAAGGCCTGCCTCCGGTTCGGAACGCCCGCGGTTGCACCACGCGCAATCCACCACAGGAAACCGAGGGCGAGAACCCCGAGCGCCATGGCGGTGAACAGCGTATCGACATGAAAGGTCCAGAACCCGCCTTCACCAACCGTCTGGCTGTTGAAGGTGAGGTGATGCGCGATGTACTTGCCCGGCGTGAGTTCCTGGGTGGCCATCAGTGTATGCGCGCTAAATCGACCTATCGCTCGCGGGCGAAAAAAGCCATGGTGAACAAAATTACCGTCAGGAAGAACGTCCCAAAAAACGCAGCCAGCATAATCTCCTTGTAGACCGTAAGCACCAGCCAGAGCTGAGCGACGATCAGGATCACCTTGCTGGCTTCGGCTCTGAACAGAGCGTGTAGCGTCTCCCCTGCCGACCTGTTATCGCTTCGCGCAGCGACCCACCCGAACACCGCACCGGCCACCACGTTGATGAGCCCGCCCAGCAGAGCCGAGTAAGCCCCGTGGAAGCCTTGCCAGGCGGCGGCAATCAACGCTGCTACGACGGTGGCGCAGAGCTGCCACCGCAGAACGGTGCGGATAGGCTTGCCCCCTTTGAGGAGAGCCACGCGAATCACCCGCAAAGGAAACTGCGGGATTATACGCAGACGCTCGCCCCAGCGTCAAAAGCGGCGGCGCCCGTCAGGCACTACCGCGTGAGCTTGCCAAGCAGCACGTCGAGATGATCGAGGCTGCTGTAGCTGATGACGAGCCGGCCCGCGCCCTGTTTAGCGCCCGCCTTGATCTGAACGGTCGTCCCGAGACGATTGGAGAGTTCCTCCTCGAGACGGGCGACGTCGTGATCGCGTTTCGTGCGCGCGGGCGAGCGGGCCGTTTTTGCAAAGCCGCTCACGCGCCGCTCGACGTCGCGCACCGACAGATGGCGCTCGACTGCTTCGCGCGCGAGCTCGATTTGCCGCTCCACCGGCAATGCCAGCAGCGCGCGCGCATGACCCATGTCAAGTCGCCCCGCGGCGAGCAACTCGCGCACCGGCGGCGCGAGTTCGAGCAGCCGCAGCAAGTTGGTCAGGCCCGAACGCGAACGGCCCAGCGCCTCCGCCGCCGCGGCGTGCGTCATGCCAAATTCCTGCACGAGGCGCTGGACACCTGCTGCTTCCTCCAGCGGATTGAGATCCTCGCGCTGGATGTTTTCAATGAGCGAGACGGCAAGCGCCTGCCGGTCCGGCACATCACGGACGAGCGCGGGAACCGTGCCGAGTCCTGCGATGCGCGCGGCCCGCCAGCGGCGCTCGCCGGCGATAATTTCATACCGTTCGTCCGCCACCGGCCGCACCAGGATCGGCTGCATCACGCCCTGCGCCTTGATCGAGGCCGCCAGCGCCGCGAGCGCTTCCTGGTCCATGCGGGTGCGTGGCTGATATTTGCCCGGCTGCAATACGTCTATGGGGAGGTTCCGCAACGCTTCGCCCTGAACCCGGCTGTCATCGCCTGCCCCCAGCAAGGCGTCCAGCCCCCGCCCCAGACCCCTCATTTTCACCATCGCCTTCGCCTCGTTACGCCGCTTGGGCGGTCCGGTTGAGCATTTCCCCCGCCAGCGCAATATAGGCCTGGGCGCCCTTTGAGTTCTTGTCGAATTTCAGCGCCGGCACCCCGAAGCTCGGCGCCTCCGCAAGCCGCACGTTGCGCGGAATCACGGTACGATAGACCTTGTCGCCGAAGTGTTCGATGAGTTGCGCCGAAACCTGCTGCGCCAGCATATTCCGTGGGTCGTACATGGTGCGCAATAGTCCCTCAATGTGCAGGCCCGGATTGAGGTGCCCGCGTACTTTCTTGATGGTCGCCACCAGGTCGCTCAAGCCCTCCAGCGCGTAGTACTCGCACTGCATCGGAATCATCACCGCATGCGCGGCAGTAAGCCCGTTGACGGTGAGCAGATTCAGCGCCGGCGGACAGTCGATCAGGATGAAGTCGTAAGCGCTTTCCACGTGCGCCAGCGCTTCCTTGAGCCGCGTCTCGCGGCGCTCGATGCCGACCATCTCCACTTCGGCGCCGGCGAGCTCGCGGTTCGCCGGAACGAGGTCGTATTCTCCGCTCGCCGATCGGGCGCGCGCCTCCACCACCGAACGCGCGCCGAGCAGCACCTGGTACACCGTTGTGGCAAGGCCGCGCTTTTCGATTCCGCTGCCCATGGTCGCGTTGCCTTGTGGGTCAAGATCGACCAGAAGCACGCGCTGGTGGACCGCGGCCAGGCTCGCCGCGAGGTTCACGCCGGTCGTGGTCTTGCCCACGCCGCCCTTCTGATTGGTAATCGCGAGTATTTTCGCCACGCTTGGGCTCACGCCCGCTGCATCAATACCAGGTGGCGCGAAGCGGCCAAGCCTGGCACTTTGAGCGGCACAACGCCTTTCAGCCTGAATCCCGGCGGGAGCTGCTCGAGGTCATCCTCTCTCCAGCTCCCCTTCATTGCCGCCATGATGCCATCCTTCGCGCCAAGCCTCCCCGCGAGCGCGAGAAATTTCCGCAAATCGGAAAATGCGCGCGAAATCACCAGCTCGAAGCGCTCCGCCGGCTGCCACGTCTCAGCTCGCCCGCACACCACATTCACGTTTTCAAGCGCGAGTTCGATCACGGCCTGGCGGAGAAACGCCGCTTTCTTCTGGTTTGCGTCGAGCAGGGTCACTCGCATCCGCGGCAGGGCGAGCGCGAGCGGTATGCCGGGCAGTCCCGCCCCGCTCCCAACGTCGAGAAGCGTCTGCGCGCCCACGTGCGGCGCCACGGCGAGGCTGTCGAGCAGATGGTGGCTCACTATTTGTTGTGCTCCCCGCACGGCGGTCAAATTGTAAACGCTGTTCCATTTCTCAAGCAGCGCCACATATTTCATGAGCCGCTCGTGGCTATCCGCCGTGAGTTCGAGCCGCAATTCCGCTACGCCCTGCGCGAGCGCATCGCCCGCGTTCATGCGCTTTTTTTGTGGTCGGCGAATCCGCGCCTGGCATGTACCAGTAATACCGAAATTGCCGCCGGCGTGACCCCGGAAATGCGCGCCGCCTGCCCAATGGTCTCGGGGCGGAACTGGTTCAGCTTCTGCTGCACCTCGACCGACAGCCCGCGCAGTCGGGTGTAATCGATGTCGTGCGGCAGTCGCGTTTTTTCGTATTGCTCGTTGCGTTCGATCTCTTCCTTTTGGCGCTCAATGTAGCCGTGATACTTGGCTTGAATCTCGACTTGCTCGGCGACGCGGGCGTCGGCCACCGCAGGACCGGCCCCCGGCAACGTCATCAGCCCGGCATATGTCACGTCCGGACGCCGCAGCAAATCCGCGAGCGAACAGTCGCGATCTATTTCATCCCCGAGCAGGCGCATCGCGTCGGAAGGAGACACGCGCCTGGGATCGACGCGGGTCGATTTAAGGCGTTCCTGTTCGCGTGCAATCGCGTCCCGCTTGCGGGCAAACGCGGCCCATCTCGCTTCATCGACCACCCCGAGGCTGCGCCCGATTTCGGTGAGCCGCAGGTCGGCGTTGTCTTCGCGCAGCGAAAGCCGGTACTCGGCGCGGCTCGTGAACATTCGATACGGTTCGGATACGCCACGGGTGATGAGATCATCGACCAGCACGCCAAGATAGGCCTGGTCCCGCCGCGGGCACCAGGCATCGCGCCCCTGTACAGCGCGTGCGGCGTTGATGCCGGCCAGCAGTCCCTGCGCGGCAGCCTCCTCATAGCCAGTGGTGCCGTTGATCTGGCCCGCGAAAAACAACCCGCCGATCGCCTTGGTTTCGAGCGAGCTCCGCAAGCCGCGCGGATCGAAATAATCGTACTCGATTGCGTAGCCAGGACGCGTGAGGTGTGCGCGCTCCAGGCCGGCAACGGACCGCACCAGGGCTTGTTGCACGTCGAACGGCAGGCTCGTCGATATGCCGTTGGGATAAAACTCGTTGACCGTCAGGCCCTCGGGCTCGAGGAAGAGCTGATGCGCGGACTTGTCGGCGAAGCGATGAATCTTATCCTCGATCGAGGGACAGTAACGCGGCCCCACGCCTTCGATCACGCCCGTAAACATCGGCGAGCGGTCAAGCGCGCCGCGAATGATGTCGTGCGTTCGCGCATTGGTGTGCGTGATCCAGCAGGGGATCTGCGCGGGATGCTCAGCGGTTGTCCCGAGAAATGAGAACACCGGCGCTGGATGGTCGCCCGGCTGTTCGGTCATTGCCGCAAAGTCAATGCTGCGCCCGTCGATACGCGGCGGCGTTCCGGTCTTCAGGCGCCCCACCGGCAAGCGCAACTCACGCAAACGCGAAGCAAGGCTCACCGCCGGGGGGTCGCCGGCGCGGCCGGCCTGATAATTCCGCAGCCCAACGTGAATCAATCCGGACAGAAACGTTCCGGTGGTGAGCACCACGGCCCGCGCGCTAAAGCGAACACCGATCTGCGTCACCACGCCTGACACGCGATCGCCGTCGAGCACAAGATCATCGACCGCCTGCTGGAAAACACGCAGATGCGGCTCGTTTTCGAGCCGGGTGCGAATGGCTTTCCGGTAAAGCACGCGGTCCGCCTGGGCCCGCGTGGCGCGGACCGCCGGGCCTTTGCGGGAATTGAGGATTCGAAACTGAATCCCTGCCTCGTCCGCCGCGGCCGCCATTGCCCCGCCGAGCGCGTCTATCTCCTTGACAAGGTGTCCTTTTCCAATGCCGCCGATCGACGGATTGCAGGACATCTGCCCCAGCGTTTCGATGCTGTGGGTAAGCAAAAGCGTGCGGCAGCCCATGCGAGCGGCAGCGAGCGCGGCTTCGGTCCCCGCGTGACCGCCGCCAACAACAATTATGTCAAATTTTTCAACTGGTTGCATAGGACGTGCGCGCGCCATCAGGGTGTCGCATCATACCCGATTCCGCGCTGGAAATGAAAGCTTGTTTCACGTGGAACCGCGTCTTGGCGGCCGACGCCCGAGTGCGCCATACGTTTCGGTTCCACGTGGAACGCGCCCCCCGCTGTAAGCCGGCTCGCCTGGCTTACTTTCCAATGCAAAAGCGCGAAAAGATCTCGCCGAGCAATTCGTCGGGGGTAAATTCACCGACAATCACAGCGAGTGCCTCCTGTGCCCTCCGCAGCTCCTCCGCGAATAGCT
>Ga0214471_10004515_pt1 | contig 10739 bp, 6 predicted proteins | sample RVTome_5_FD_207665 | JGI IMG/M metagenome (GOLD analysis project Ga0214471, IMG submission 207665) | Soil microbial communities from uranium-contaminated site in the Upper Colorado River Basin, Wyoming, United States - RVT142D155 | ecosystem: Environmental > Terrestrial > Soil > Contaminated >... | reverse complement strand
GCTGCTGATCAATGACGTCTCGGAGCGATTGCGCGCCGAGGAAGCGTTGCGCGAAAGCGAGGAACGTTTCCGCGCCACGTTCGAACAGGCGTCGGTTGGCATGGCGCTGCGCGGCGTCGACCCGCGCAACCCGCGCTGGCTGCGCGTGAATCAGAAGCTCTGCGACATTCTCGGTTATTCGAAAGAGGAGCTGCTGGAGCTCACCTCCGTCGAAATCACGCCGCCGGAGGAGCGCGGTACCGCGATCGATCACAACGAGCAGCTCTTGCGCGGAGAGATCGCGGCGTACTCCCGGGAAAAGCGCTACGTCCGCAAGGACGGCGAGATCATCTGGGTGAACATTTCGCTTACGGCGGTGCGCGGCGCGGACGGCCGGCCGAACCACGTCATTTCCATCATCCAGGATACCACTGATCGCAGACGCGCCGAGCAGGCACTGCGGGAAAGCGAGGAGCAGTTCCGTCAGCTCGCGAACAATATCCCGCAGGTTTTCTGGATCTGCGATGCCCAGCAGAAAGAGATGATCTATGTGAGCCCGGCCTACGAGCGCGTTACCGGACAACCCGTCGACGCATTGCGGGCAGACGCTCGCGGGTGGCTGGAAGCGGTCCATGAAGAGGACCGCGAGCGGGTGAGGAGCGCCCGGATTGCGGCGGCGAACGGAAAATACGATGAAGTTTTCCGGGTGGTGCGCTCCGACGGCACCATACGCTGGGTGCGCGACCGGGCTTTCCCCATTCACGATGCGCAGGGCGAGGTCTATCGCATAGCCGGGATTGCCGAAGACATCACCGATATGCGGGAATCGGAGGAACGGCTGCTGTATCTCGCCCATTACGACAATCTCACCAGTCTGCCGAATCGCGTTCTGTTCTATGATCGGCTCAAGCAGGCGCTCTCCCAGGCGCGCCGCAACGAGTGGGTGACGGCGGTGATGTTCCTCGATCTCGACCGCTTCAAGAACGTGAACGATACCCTCGGGCATGGCGCCGGCGATCTGCTGCTGCGCCAGGTATCGGAGCGGCTTGCCGCCTGCGTGCGCTCCGGTGATACGGTCGGTCGGCTGAGCGGTGATGAATTCGCCGTCGTGCTCTCGAATCTTGCCGGTCCGGACGATGCCAGCCTGGTGGCGCAGAAGATCATGGCGACATTCACCAAGCCGTTCAATCTGTACGGTAAGGAGGTTTTCGTCAGCGCCAGCATCGGCATCACCCTGTTTCCAACGGACAGCCTCGACCAGGATATCCTCATCCAGAACGCCGATACCGCGATGTATCGGGCCAAGGAACTCGGCCGCAACAGTTTCCGCTTCTATACGCCGGAAATGAACGCCCGGGCACTCGACAAACTGAGCCTTGAAAGCAGCCTGCGCCGGGCATTGGAGCGGCACGAATTCCTGCTCTACTATCAGCCGAAGGCGAGCCTTTCGACCGGCGAGGTGGTCGGCGTGGAAGCGCTGTTGCGCTGGCGCCATCCGGAACTCGGACTGGTGTCGCCGCTGGAATTCATGCCGATGCTCGAGGAGACCGGGCTGATCCTGGCGACCGGCGAATGGGTTATCCGGACCGCCTGTGCGCAGATCAAGGCCTGGCAGCAGGCCGGCATTCCGGCGATGCCGGTCGCGGTCAATCTTTCCGCGCGCCAGTTCCAGGTGATGGACCTCGGCGCCACCATTTCGCACATCCTGGAGGAGGAGGGCATCCGGCCCGAACTGCTGGAGCTCGAGATCACGGAGAGTTCCCTTGCCAGCAACACCGAAGAAGCCGCCGACACGCTCGCCTATCTGAATTCGCTCGGCGTGCGGGTCGCGATCGACGACTTCGGTACCGGGTACTCCAGTTTGAGCCGGCTCAAAGGGTTTCCGCTGGATGCGCTCAAGATCGACGGCTCGTTCGTGCGCGATATCACGACGGATGCCGATGACGCGGCGATCACACGGGCCATCATTACCATGGCGCACAGCCTGGGACTCGCGGTGGTCGCCGAAGGCGTGGAGACCGAACAGCAGCTTATGTTTCTCGACGCCAACGGCTGCGACCAGATCCAGGGCTATTATTTCTCGACGCCGCTGCCGGCTGAGGAATGCACGGCGTTCATCACGAGCGGACAGCGGCTGCAGCGCCCGGCGCGCGGCACGCCGGCGGAGGCGCCGACGCTGGTGCTTTCGGCGCACGATATTGCCGCGCGCGAGGCATGAATGAAGGGAGAACGCCCCCGCCCCGGGGCAAGGCCGTAGGGTGAATCAGCCTGCGGCGTAATCCAGCGCCGGGACGGTTTGCATATCCGGCGCAATACGCTGCGCTTTTGCGCCCTACGCTGATGCGCAGGAAATGGCTGCTGCGGCAGGTTGAAGGATAAATCCGCCCCGGATTCAGGCAATCAGGATCGCCGCGAGAACGCGCCTGCCCTCGGCCATCAGAACGTTGTAGGTGCGGCAGGCGGCCTTGCTATCCATGACTTCGAAGCCGATGCCCGCGGCGGCGAGTCGCCGCGACAGGTCGGAATGGGGAAATCGCAGGGTTGTGCCGGTGCCGAGCACGACGATCTCGGGCTGCAGCGCGAGAAATTGCTCGGCGTGTGCCGCCTCCAGCGCATCGAATCCTGAAATATTCCACGTCATTACCCGGTCGGACGTGACCAGCAAATGGTTTTCGTAGCGCGCTGCGTTGATCACGACATAGCCGGGGCCGTAGCCGGTAAACAGGTTGCGGCCCGGTGCTTGCGCCAGGTGGAACTTCATGGAGTCTGCTGCGGCGGACGTAAGCTACTGAATTTGCGATAAGTTGGGTGCTTCGCTAGAATTATACGCTTTTTACCCCTTCATATCGCCGCTAGCACCATGGAAGAATTCTCGCGCATCAAACGCCTCCCGCCGTACGTCTTCAACGTCACCGGCGAACTCAAGCTCGCGGCCCGGCGGCGCGGCGAGGATGTCGTTGACTTCAGCATGGGCAATCCGGACCAGCCGACGCCGCGTCACATCGTCGACAAACTCATCGAGGCGGTGCAGCGTTCCGATACGCACGGTTACTCCGTGTCCAAGGGCATCTACCGCCTGCGGCGGGCGATCTGCAACTGGTACCAGGCGCGCTACGCAGTCGAACTCGATCCCGATTCGGAAGCAATCGTCACGATCGGATCCAAGGAAGGCATCGCGCATCTTGCGCTGGCGACGCTCGACACGGGGGATATCGTGTTGGTGCCCAACCCGAGCTATCCGATCCATATCTACGGTCCGGTGATCGCCGGCGCCGACATCCGCCACGTGCCGATGCACGCGGGCATCGACTTTTTCGAGTCGCTGGAGCGGGCGATCAAGGATTCGTATCCCAAACCCAAGATGCTGATCGTCAACTTCCCGAGCAACCCGACTACACAGTGCGTGGAGCTGGCTTTTTTCGAACGGCTGGTCGGAATTGCGCGCGAGCACGATATCTACGTCGTGCACGATCTCGCCTATGCCGACATTGTCTTCGATGGTTACCGGGCGCCGTCCATCCTGGAGGTGCCGGGGGCGCGCGAGATCGCGGTCGAATTCTTCACGATGTCGAAAAGCTACAACATGGCCGGCTGGCGCGTGGGTTTCATGGTCGGCAACAGGGATCTGGTGACGGCGCTGGCGCGAATGAAAAGCTACCACGACTACGGCACCTTTACGCCGATCCAGGTGGCTTCCATCATCGCGCTCGAAGGTCCGCAGGAGTGCGTTGATACGGTGCGTACGGTTTACCAGGGACGGCGCGACGTGCTGTGCAGCGGCCTGAATGCGCTCGGGTGGGAAGTGCAGAAGCCGCGCGCGACGCTGTATGTCTGGGCGCCGATTCCGGAACACTACCGCAGCCTCGGCTCGCTTGAATATTCCAAGAAGCTCCTGACCGACGCCGGCGTTGCCGTGTCGCCCGGCACCGGATTCGGGCACTACGGCGACGACCACGTGCGTTTCGCGCTCATCGAGAACGAGGCGCGGACACGGCAGGCGCTGCGCGGGATCAGGGACATGTTCCGCAAGGATGGACTCCTATGAAGCCAGTCAACGTTGGCCTGCTGGGGATCGGGACCGTCGGCGGCGGAACCTTTGCCGTGTTGAGACGCAACCGCGAGGAGATCGCGCGGCGCGCCGGTTGCGCGATCACCATAAAAATGGTCGCCGACAAGGACACGGGAAGGGCCAAAGCGGTGGTCGGCGATCAGGCGATCGTGACCGGCGACGCCGACGAGGTCGTGAACCACCCGGACATCGACATCGTCGTCGAACTCATCGGCGGCACCACGATCGCGAAGGCTCTCATCCTGAAGGCGATCGGCAGGGGCAAGCACGTCGTCACGGCCAACAAGGCGCTGCTCGCCCGCCACGGAAACGAAATCTTCGTCGCGGCACAAAAGCGGCACGTCATGGTGGCCTTCGAGGGCGCGGTCGGCGGCGGCATTCCCATCATCAAATCGTTGCGGGAGGGTCTTACCGCAAACCGCATCGAATGGATCGCCGGCATCATCAACGGCACCAGCAATTTCATTCTGTCCGAAATGCGCGAGAAGGGCGCGAGCTTCAACGATGTGCTCAAGGAAGCGCAGCGCCGGGGCTACGCCGAAGCCGATCCGACCTTCGACATCGAAGGGGTTGACGCGGCGCACAAGCTCACCATCATGGCGGCGATCGGGTTCGGCATCCCGACCCAGTTTTCGTCGGTGTACATCGAGGGGATTTCCGGTTTGACGCGGGAAGACATCCGGTACGCCGAGGAACTCGGCTACCGCATCAAGCTGCTCGGCATCGCGAAACGCAAGCCGCTGGGCATCGAACTGCGGGTGCATCCGACGCTGATTCCGGCACGGCGGCTCATCGCGAACGTCGAAGGTGTGATGAACGCGATACTGGTGATGGGAGACGTGGTCGGGCAGACGATGTACTACGGCGCAGGCGCAGGGGCGGAACCGACGGCTTCTGCCGTCGTGGCCGACCTGGTCGATGTCGCCCGCATGCTGACTGCCGACCCCGAGCACCGCGTGCCGCATCTTGCGTTCCAGCCGGACCAGTTGTCGGATGTCGCGATACTGCCGATCGGAGAGGTCGAAACGTCGTACTACCTGCGTCTGCGGGTGATGGATAAACCCGGCGTGCTGGCCGACATCACGCGGATTTTGGCCGACCTCGGCATCTCCATCGATGCCATGGTGCAGAAGGAACCGCACGCGGGCGAGGAGCAAGTCGACATCATCATGCTGACCCACCAGAGCGTGGAGAAACGCGTCGATACCGCAATCGCGAAGATCGAAGCCCTGCCGGTGGTGGCCGGCAGGGTCACCCGCATCCGCCTCGAGCAGTTGAACGGACGAAGCTAACCGCTGAATCTCGCATGCCGGGACACTACACCGGATTGATCGAAAAATACCGCGAGCGCCTGCCGGTCGCAGCCGGCACGCCGGTGATCTCGCTCAACGAAGGCGCCACGCCGCTCATCGAGTTGAGGAACGTGCCGCGGCTCGCCCGCCGGAACGTGCGGATATTGGCCAAGTTCGAAGGGCCCAATCCCACCGGCTCGTTCAAGGACCGCGGCATGACGATGGCGGTCACCAAGGCGGTCGAAGCGGGCGCGCGGGCCATCATCTGCGCGTCAACCGGAAATACTTCGGCCGCTGCCGCGGCGTATGCGGCCCGTGCCGGCATCGCCTGCTTCGTGCTGATCCCTGAAGGCAAGATCGCGCTGGGAAAGCTGTCGCAGGCGATGATGCACGGCTCGGTGGTGATCCAGATCCGCGGCAACTTCGACGATGGCATGCGGCTGGTGCAGGAGCTCGCGCGCACCATGCCGGTGGACATCGTGAACTCGATCAATCCCTACCGCTTGCAGGGACAAAAAACCATCGCGTTCGAAGTGATCGAGGCGCTGGGGGATGCGCCGCAGTATCACGCACTGCCGGTCGGTAACGCCGGCAACATCACTGCCCACTGGATCGGTTATTCGGAGTCCGTCTGTGAAAACACCGGCGCCTGCGCACTGTGCGCCGGAAACTGCGGTTACCACAGGAAGAAAATCGCGACGCGCCGGCCGCGCATGCTCGGCTACCAGGCCGCCGGTGCCGCCCCCATTCTCCGCGGCCGGCCGGTAGAAAATCCGGAAACCGTGGCGACCGCGATCCGGATCGGCAACCCGGTGTCCTGGCAGCAGGCGCTGGCCGCGCAGCGGGAATCCGGCGGCTGGTTTGGCGAGTGCACGGATGAAGAGATCCTGCGCGCGCAGAAACTGCTCGCGGAGCGCGAGGGCATTTTCTGCGAGCCCGCTTCCGCGGCTGCGCTCGCCGGCGTGCTGAAGGATCTTGAATCTGGCCGGATCGAGGAGGGCAGCACCGTCGTGTGCACGCTTACCGGACACGGTCTGAAGGACCCCGACATCGCGATCGCGCAAAGCGTGAAACCGCTCACCGTCGAGGCGGAGCTGCGTGCGATCGAGGACGTGATTCGGGAGAATCTGAAAATCCGATGAAGCCGCCGATAAACGCCGATGAACCTAGAAAAAGCGAACCGCGAAGGCGCGAAGGTCCGCAAAGGAAAGCAAAGAACAAAGAGAAATACTGCGAAAAGAAACTGCCGGGTCTTCATCGAGGCACTCAATTTTCTGATTCTGGGTTTCTTTGCGTTACTTTGCGCCTCTGCGCCTTTGCGGTTGTGAACTGCAGTTGTTAGGATGAACGCAGAGGAATTCAAAAGTAAAAATCTAAAAGCGACTTGTTTGGCGATGGTTTCGGTTTGCTTTTCCTTGGCGCTCCTGGACGGACTTGGCGGTGAAAGGTTTTCCGCTATTTGATCGGCGTTAATCGGCGTTCATCTGCGGTTAATCACCCAAACCGCAGCGAGAAGTCGGCGGCGCGGATATCCTTGGTCAGGCTGCCGATCGAGATGCGATCCACGCCCGTCTCCGCCACCGCGCGCACGTTCTCCAACGTAATCCCGCCGGAAGCCTCAAGCGCCGCGCGGCCCGCCGCGAACTCGACCGCCGCGCGCAGCGTGACGAGATCCATGTTATCGAGCAGGATCATGCGCGCGCCGTGCTCGAGCGCTTCGCGCAACTGGGCGAGATTTTCGATTTCGATCTGGATCCAGATCCCCGGCGGAGCAATCTTCCGCGCCGCGCCAAGCGCGGCGGCGACGCCACCGGCGGCGGCGATATGGTTCTCCTTGATCAGGATCCCGTCGTATAGCCCGAGGCGGTGATTGACGCCGCCGCCGATTCTCACCGCGTACTTCTGGGCAATGCGCAGGCCCGGCAACGTTTTGCGCGTGTCGACGATCGCCGCGCGTGTCCCCGCTACCGCATCGACATAGTGGTGCGTCACCGTCGCGACAGCCGACAGCGTCTGCAGGAAGTTGAGGGCGGTGCGCTCGCCGGTCAGCAGTGCGCGAGCGGGACCGTTCAGCGCGCACAACGTGGTTCCCGCTCCGGCTTTCGTCCCTTCGGCGATATGCCAGTCGATGATCACGCGTGGGTCGAGCCGGCGATAACAAGCCTCGAACCAGGGCTGCCCGCACACTATCGTGTCGCGGCGTGACACGACGGTGGCGGAGGCGATGCTTTCAGCGGAGGTGAGCAGCGCGGTGAGATCGCCGCCGCCCACGTCTTCAGCCAGGGCGGCGCCCACATTACGCGCGATTTCGGATGCCAAGTCCACGGATTTGCTCTATATTTCAGGCAGCAATTCTAACCCCAAACAGCCGGGAGGCGCCTATGGACGGCATGATGACGGTGGTTTCGTACGGCGTGGGGACCGTACTCGGCTTCGCCTTGATCAGTTGGCTGGCGGTCGCGATCATCCATGATGTCACGCAGAAGAAACACACCGTCCTGCGCAACTATCCGGTGATCGGCCGCCTGCGCTTTTTCTTCGAAGACCTCGGCGAGTATTTCCGGCAATACTTCTTTGCCGGCGACCGCGACGAAATGCCGTTCAATCGGGCGACGCGTACCTGGATCTACAGGGAGTCGAAGAATGAAGGCGGCATCATCGGCTTCGGTTCCACCAACGACCTGCGGGAGCCGGGCTCGATTCTCTTCGTGAACCATCCGTATCCCGTGCTCGATGAGGAGCGGCTGCCTACACCGGCGATCGTCATCGGCGAAGGTTATTGCCAGCAGCCGTTCGAAGCGCGCTCCATCGTAAACGTCAGCGGCATGAGCTTCGGCGCGATTTCCGCACCGGCGGTGCACGCACTGTCGCGGGGCGCGGCGGAGGCGGGGTGCTGGATGGACACCGGAGAAGGCGGCCTCTCTCCCTACCACCTCGAGGGCAATTGCGACGTCATCATGCAGATCGGCACCGCCAAGTACGGCATCCGCAATCTCGACGGCGGTTTTTCGCCCGACAAGGCCAGGGAACTGGCAAAGGCGGTCAAGGCCTTCGAGATCAAGCTGTCGCAGGGCGCCAAGCCCGGCAAGGGCGGCGTGCTGCCGGGCGGCAAGGTGACGGAAGAGATCGCGCGCATCCGCGGCATTCCGGCGGGTCGAGACTCGATCAGCCCCAATCGGCACCACGACATCGCCAATACCGACCAGTTGCTCGACCAGATCGCCCGCATCCGAGACATTACCGGCCGGCCGGTGGGCGTGAAAACCGCGATCGGCGGCTGGGATTTCATCAACGACCTGTGCGATGCGGTGCTGCGGCGCGGCCGCGAGTATGCGCCCGATTTCGTCGCGATCGACGGCGCCGAGGGCGGCAGCGGCGCTGCCCCGCAGACGCTCATGGATCACATGGCGCTGCCGATCGCCGAGGCGTTGCCGCGGGTGGTCGACTCGTTACTGCAGTCCGACCTGCGGGGCCGCATCCGCGTCATTGCAGCCGGCAGGCTCGTTACCTCGGCGCGGGCAGCCTGGGCGCTGTGCGTGGGCGCGGATTTCGTCAATACCGCGCGCGGCTTCATGTTTGCGCTGGGCTGCATCCAGGCCCTGCGCTGCCATACCAACACCTGTCCGACCGGCGTCACCACCCACAACAAACGCCTGCAGCGCGGGCTGGTGGTGGAAGAGAAGTATCTGCGCGTGGCCAATTACTGCCGCAACATGAACAAGGAGATCGACATGCTCGCGCACTCGTGTGGTTGCCGGCACGCGCGCGAATTGAAGCGGGAGCACGTGCGTATCGTGCAATCGGCGAACCAGAGCATCGCGCTCAACATGCTCTATCCCTACCCGGCAGTCGGATCGCGGGAGACGGCCAGGCTGGGGGCAAGCATCGCCGCTTGAGAGCAGCGCCGCAGCGCAAATTTCAACGCGGTTTCCCGGTCCGATCAACCACCGTTAACTGCGCGGACGGCCGACGGGGGCGATTTGCCGCGGAACCTGCTGCTGCGGCAAACAGCGATACCTGACACTTGAAAAGGGATGTTGCTCCCCAATATGCTGAGTAGATCCGATTTTCCAAAAACTTATGCGCTTTGATAAATTCACGACGAAGTTCCAGCAGGCCTTTGCCGACGCCCAGAGCGTGGCGGTCGGCAACGACAACCCGTACATCGAACCGCAGCACCTGCTCTACGCGCTGCTCAATCAGCAGGACGGCGGCACCGCGTCGCTGCTGGCGCGCGCCGGGGCCAATGTGCAGGGCCTGCGCGGTGCACTGAAGAACGCTCTAGACCGGCTGCCCAGGGTCGAAGGTACTGGCGGCGAAGTAAACGTATCGCGCGAGCTTGCCAATCTCCTCAACGTCACCGACCGCGAAGCACAGAAGCGGGGAGACCAGTATGTTGCCTCCGAGCTGTTCCTGCTCGCCCTTACCGGCGACAAGGGGGAAACCGGCCGGCTTTTGAAGCAGCACGGCGCCACCCGCGAACATGTCGAACAGGCGATCAATGCGGTGCGCGGGGGCGAGGCGGTTCAGAGCCAGGAAGCGGAAGGCAGTCGCGAGGCGCTCAAAAAATATACGGTGGACCTTACCGAGCGCGCCCGCGCCGGCAAGCTCGATCCCGTGATCGGACGCGACGACGAAATCCGGCGCGTCGTGCAGATTCTCCAGCGCCGTACCAAGAACAACCCGGTGCTGATCGGCGAGCCCGGCGTGGGCAAGACGGCAATCGTCGAAGGCCTGGCCCAGCGCATCGTCAACGGCGAAGTGCCGGAGACGCTCAAGGGCAAACGGGTGCTGTCGCTCGACATGGCGGCGCTGCTCGCCGGGGCAAAGTACCGCGGCGAGTTTGAGGAACGGCTCAAATCCGTGCTCAAGGAAATCGCACAGGATGCCGGCCGGACCATCGTCTTCATCGACGAGCTGCATACCATGGTCGGCGCCGGGCGCGCCGAAGGCGCGATCGACGCCGGCAACATGCTGAAGCCCGCCCTCGCGCGCGGCGAACTGCACTGTGTCGGCGCCACCACGCTCGACGAATACCGCAAGTACGTCGAGAAGGACGCGGCGCTCGAGCGCCGCTTCCAGAAGGTGCTGGTCGACGAGCCATCGGTCGAGAATACCATCGCGATCCTGCGCGGATTGCAGGAAAAGTACGAAGTGCATCACGGCGTCGATATCACTGATCCGGCGATCGTCGCCGCGGCCGAGCTGTCGCACCGCTACATCAGCGACCGTTTCCTTCCCGACAAGGCAATCGACCTGATCGACGAGGCGGCTTCGCGCATCAAGATGGAGATCGATTCCAAGCCCGAGGAGATGGACAGGCTGGACCGACGCCTGATCCAGCTCAAGATCGAGCGCGAGGCAATGAAGAAGGAGAACGACGAAGCCTCGCAAAAACG
>Ga0214471_10004514_pt1 | contig 10740 bp, 13 predicted proteins | sample RVTome_5_FD_207665 | JGI IMG/M metagenome (GOLD analysis project Ga0214471, IMG submission 207665) | Soil microbial communities from uranium-contaminated site in the Upper Colorado River Basin, Wyoming, United States - RVT142D155 | ecosystem: Environmental > Terrestrial > Soil > Contaminated >... | reverse complement strand
CGACGTTATCGGTACCGTCGTGGAGCAGGAGCCTGAGCCAACCCAGCGGAGGAACACGAACATGCGTGTCGGAATGCTCACCGGAGGTGGCGACTGCCCCGGACTCAACGCGGTGATGCGGGCGATCGCCCGCAAGGGCGAGCGAACCTACGGCGACGAGCTGGTCGGGTTCCTCGACGGGTGGCGAGGGGTGCTCGAGCGACGCACCCTCCCCATGAGCGTCGACATGATGCGCGGGACCCTTCCCCGTGGCGGCACGGTGCTCGGCTCCTCCCGCACGAACCCGTACAAGGAGGACGGAGGCCCCGATGTCGTGCGCGCGACCTTGGCCGACCTCGGTATCGACGCCCTCATCGCCATCGGTGGCGAGGACACGCTCGGGGTGGCCCATCGGCTCGGCGCTGACGGCGTCCGCGTGGTCGGCGTGCCCAAGACCATCGACAACGATCTCTCGGGCACCGACCTCACCTTCGGGTTCACCACGGCGGTCCAGATCTGCGTCGACGCCATCGACCGGCTCCACACCACTGCCGAGAGCCACGATCGGGTGATGGTCGTGGAGGTGATGGGACGGCACGCCGGGCACATCGCGGCCTGGGCGGGGATCGCCGGTGGCGCAACGATGACCCTGATCCCCGAGCGCCCCTTCGATGTGGAGGCCGTGTGCGAAGCGATCCGCCATCGCCACACGGAAGGCAAGCGGCTGGCATCGATCATCGTGGTGTCCGAGGGAGCGACCCCAAAGGAGGGGACGATGCAGCTCCAGTCCGGTGAGGTGGACGCGTTCGGTCACGTGCGCCTCGGCGGCATCGGGTCGATCCTCGCGGAGCAGATCGAGGCCCGGACCGGCTACGAGAGCCGGGTCACCACCTTGGGCCACGTGCAGCGCGGCGGCACGCCCACGGCATTCGACCGGGTGCTCGCCACGCGCTTCGGTGTGGCCGCGATCGATGCCGTCCACGACGAGGCGTGGGACACGATGGTGGCGCTGCAGGGCGACTCCATCGTGCGCGTCCCGTTGGAGACGGCGGTGGGGGAGCTCAAGCTGGTCGATCCCGAGCTCTACGAGGTTGCCCAGGTGTTCTTCGAGTAGCGAGCGGTCAGCGCAACGGTGCCAGCGCGTTGTAGTCGGCTCGCGTGACCGCACCGTCCTGCTCCACGCCCTCGGCGTTGGGCGCTCGGTAGGCCTCGCCATCGACCTTGAAGCGCACCTGACGGACGCCGTCGATCTCCGTCACGGTCCAGACGAGCTGCGCGAACGCATTGGCCAGCTCCTTTCCCTGCACGTCGAAGAGCGCGCCGGACAGGTTGACGATCAGCTCCTGGTCGGACGGGACGAAGGTGGTGTCGAGCAGCACGGTGTCCGTTGGGATCGACGTGATCAAGCCGAGCCGCTGTTCCTCGGCGGAGGTCGGAGCGAGGATCGCGTTGATCCGGTCGGCCGCCCGTGACGCGGCGGCGACCTCGCGTCGGACCGGTGCGAGCCGAGTCGTGTCGCCCTGGCGCAGCACGAAGTAGACGGTGACCGAGGCCGTCGCCGTGGAGCCGGGGATCGTGGTGGTGGACGGGGGGCTGGGATCGAGCAGGTCCGGCGGGAGGTCGCTCGCCTCGATGCGCCGGGGCTCTCCGTCCGCGGCCACACCGCATCCGGCGACGACCAGCAACCCCACGACGGCCAGCCCCATGAGGGTTCGTTGGGTCGCGCGGCGGGCGCTCACTCCGGCTCCTCGACGGGGAGCTGCACCACGAAGCGGGCGCCCTCGGCGCCGTCTGCCCGATCTTCCACCCACACCTTGCCGCCATGGAGGTTGACGTGCTCGGCCACCAGCGCCAGGCCCAGGCCGACGCCGTCGCTGCTGCCGCGCCGTCCGGCGATGGCGCCGCGCGAGAAGCGATCGAAGATCACGGCCCGATCGGCTTCGGGCACGCCGGTCCCGCGATCCTCGACCGCGATCTGGACGGCGCCGTCGACTTGTCGGAGCGCCACGGAGGTCGCGCCTCCGCCGTACTTGGCGGCGTTGTCGAGGAGGTTGGCGATGACCCGAACGATACGACGCTTGTCCGCGTGGACCACGACGCCCGCGAGCTCGGCGTCGAGCTCGACGGGGACGTCGTTCTCGCTGGAGTGGCTCACGGCCTGCATCACCAGCTCCGCGAGGTGGACCTCCTCGAGCTGGAGTCGGACGACGCCGGCGTCGAACCGCGAGATCTCGAGCAGGTCTTCGACCAGCTGCTGGAACCGCTCGATGTCCGCCTCCATGAGGTCGAGCGCGGCGCGGGCGCGCTCCGGGAGGTCGTCGCGCTGGTTGCTCATCACCTCGATGGATGCGGCGAGGGTCATGAGCGGGGATCGCAGCTCGTGGCTGACATCGGACGCGAAGCGAGCGTCGAGCTCGATGCGGTCCTGGAGGCTCTGAGCCATGTCGTTGAACGACTCCGAGATCGGGCGCAGGTCAGGGTCGTCGCTCGCCTCCAATCGGGTGGCGAGGCGACCCGCGGCGAGCTCGGTGGCGGCCATCGAGACGCTCTTGAGGGGGCGGAGCGCGCGCCGGCTTGCCCACGCGCCGAGCGCCGCCCCGGCCAGGGTGGTCAGCAGCGAGGCGCCGACGAGCGACACGCCGAGCGCCTCGAGCGTCGACTGGAGGTCGTCGAGGGAGATGAGCTCGAAGTAGGCGGCGTCGACGGACGGGATCGGGATCCCGATCGCCAGCTGCATCTGGCCCCTGAGCTCGAAGCGCATGCGGACGGGGTTTCCGCCGAGGACTTCGTCTCGCACGACCGCAGGGATGGCATCGCGCCCGAACTCCGGAGTGAGGGAGACGTACTCCCTGTCGACGTAGAGGATCGGCCGGGACCCGAGTGGTGTCGACAGAGAGCTGACGAGCGCCTGTCGGTCGGTCGCCGGGGTGACCCGAGCCCGCACGATGCGAGCGTTCTGGTACACGATGACCGTCGCAGAGCTCTCGCGCTGGTTGAGGAGGTTCTCCCGGGTCAGCGCCCAGGTGGTGGTCGACAGCAGGGCGGACAGCAGCAGTGCGCCGATCGCGAAGGCGAGGGTGATCCGGGCGCGCAGGCCAAGACGGCGGGACAGCTTGGGGGTTCGCACGGCGAGGTCAGACCTGGAGCTTGTACCCGAGCCCGCGCACCGTCACCACGTGGCGTGGATTGGCCGGGTCCGCCTCGATCTTGGTGCGCAGTCGGCGCACGTGGACGTCGACGAGGCGACCATCTCCGAAGTAGCCGTGCTCCCAGATGCGCTCGAGCAGGACCTCGCGGCTGAACACGCGGCCTGGGCTCTGTGCGAGCTCCACGAGCACCCTGAACTCCGTCTTGGTGAGGTGCACGTCGCGACCGTTCCGGCGGACCACGCCCTCCTCGGGAACGATCTCGAGGTCGCCGAAGCGGAGGTGCGGCGAGCTCACCTCGGACGTCCGGGCCCGTCGCAGGAGCGCTCGGATCCGAGCCGACAGCTCCTTGGGGGCGAAGGGCTTGGTGAGGTAGTCGTCGGCGCCTGCCTCGAGACCCGCGACCACGTCATGGGTGTCGTCTCGTGCGGTCACCATGACGATCGGGACGTCGGAGCTCCGACGGATCGCTCGACACACCTCGAACCCGTCGATGTCCGGCAGCATGATGTCGATCAGCACGACATCGGCTGGTTCCTCCTGGAACAGCGCGAGGGCCTCCTCCCCGTTGCTCGCTTCGGCGACGGTCCAACCCTCGTCTTCGAGCGCGAGCTTCACCGCCGTCCGGATGCGCTCGTCGTCCTCAACGGCCAGGATGCGGGTTCCCACCGCTCCAGCCTGCCTCATCACGAGGCCGTCCGCGAGTCATGCCACGCCGACGTGCCGTGCAGCACTCGGCGCGTCAGGCGTACGCGGCGAGGAGCGCCTCTCGACCAGGACCTCGACCAGTGCGGTAGTGCAGCCCGTCGGGGAGGTCCCGACACAGCTCGCGGCACCGGACGAGCGACCGAGCGCCGTCGTGGGTCCAGGAGGCGAGGGTCCGGAGGTCGATGTCGACGCGCTGAGGCTCCGTCTCGATCGCGGAGGTGACGGCGTCGACCAGCACCCTGCCGGTCAGGGCGTCGAGGCAGTCGGCGACCTCCAGGACGACCGCGGTCCCGAGGTCACGGACGGTCACCAGGGCGTCTCGGGCAGCGACACTCGTCATGGCGAGCAGCCTGCCCTACCCGACGGTCGGTCCGGTGGCGGTCCCGTTGCGATCCCATTACAGATTCAGCCGTTCGGGTCGGCTCGCGACCGGTGACCGACCCGTGCCGACGGGGGACCCCCGCATCGGCGGCGGCTGGGGGTCAAACGGTGCCCGCACCGGCCCTCGCGAGCAGCTCGCGCAGCGCGACCGCCACCCCCGGCGCGGCGCCGACCACCGCTCCCGGCTGGGCGGGCCCACCGAGGAAATCGGTCATGAGGGCGCCTGCCTCGGTCGCGATGAGCGCTCCGGCGGCCAGGTCCCAGATGGCGAGACCGTGCTCGTAGTAGGCGTCGACCCGACCGCAGGCGAGCGCGCACAGATCCACCGCAGCCGCACCGAACCGACGGATGTCCCGCACCTCGGGCAACAGGGTGGTCAGCATCGCCGCCTGCCGAGCCCGGCGCGCCGGGTTGTAGGAGAACCCGGTCGCGACGAGCGTCGTCGCCAGGTCGGTCGCACCCGACACGGCGATCGGCGCGTCGTCGCGCGTGGCGCCACCGCCGAGCGTGGCGGCGAACAGCTCGTTGCGGATCACGTCGAGCACGACCCCAGCGATCACGGTTCCGTCGGCCTCTGCGGCGATGGAGACACCGAAGCCGGCGAGGCCGTAGAGGTAGTTGGTGGTGCCGTCGAGCGGGTCGACGATCCAGCGCACCCCGGACGTGCCGTCGCGCCGCATCCCCTCCTCGCCGAGCAGCCCGTCGTCGGGGCGCGCGCCCAAGAGATGCCGCTCGATGCAGGCCTCGGCCGCCCGGTCCATCTCCGACACCATGTCGGTGCCGCTCGACTTCGTCTGCACGTCGGTGCGCGCCTTGTCGAGCCCGTCGAGGAGCAGAGCGCCCGCCTCGCGCGCCGCCGCGATCGCCAGCGCGCGGAGCTCGAGCGGATCGGCCATCCTGGTGAACCTAGGTCACCTAGGGTCGAGGCGATGGCGGATCCCCACGGTCGAGTCGACCTCCGCAGCGACACGGTGACGCGTCCCACGCCGGCGATGCGTCGGGCGATGGCCGAAGCCGAGGTCGGCGATGACGGCTTCCGTGACGATCCCACCGTGCGCCGGCTCGAAGCCGTGTTCGCCGAGCACGTCGGCAAGGAGGCCGCGCTCTTCGTCCCGTCCGGGACGATGGCCAACCAGATCGCGCTGCGACTGCTCGGCCGACCCGGCACCATCGTGTTCGCGGGGCGGCGACAGCATCTCGTCGTCCGAGAGATGGGCGCTGTGGGCACCAACAGCGCGGTGCAGCTCGTCACCCTCGATGACGCCGACGGCACGGTGGACCTCAACGCGGTGACCAGGTGGGTCGCGGACGCAGAGGTCGGATGGGCGCCGCCTTCGGCGCTCTTCGTCGAGGACACCCATGGGGAGGCTGGAGGGCGGGTGTGGCCGCACGAGCGCCTGCAGGGCCTCGGCGCCGCCGGGCTGCCGGTGCACCTCGACGGCGCCCGTCTGTGGAACGCCGCCGTCGCCTCCGGTGTCACGGTGGGGGAGAGGGCGGCCGCCGCGACGACCGTGTCGTGCTGTGTGTCGAAGGGGCTGGGGGCGCCCGTCGGGTCGCTGCTCGCCGGCCCCGCCGACCTGATCGCCCAGGCTCAGATCGAGCGCAAGCGCCTCGGCGGCATGATGCGCCAGGTCGGGGTGCTGGCCGCGGCCGGGCTCGTCGCATTGGAGCGCATCGACCGCCTCGCGGAGGATCACGAGCGCGCTCGTCGGCTCGCACAGGCTGCGGCCGAGCGCTGGCCGGGGTGCATCGATCCGCTCATCGTGGAGACCAACATCGTGCGCATCGAGCACGCCGAGCCGCCCGCATTGATCGCCCACCTCGCCGCGGAGGGCGTGCTCTCGGTGCCGGGGAGCGCGTCGATGGTGCGGCTCGTCACCCATGGCGATGTGGACGACGCCGACATCGCCCGAGCCGTGGCCGCGATCGCGAGCGCACCGTGATCGAGGCCTACATCCCCGATCGAGCGCTGGCCGTGTACGCCCACCCGGACGACCCGGAGGTCGGGTGCGGTGGAACCCTGGCCCGTTGGGCAGCATCCGGCACGGAGATCCACCTCGTGATCGCCAACCGCGGGGACAAGGGCAGCTCCGATCCCGCAACCGATCCCGACGCGCTGGCCGCTCGCCGGGCCGAGGAGGTCGGCCGAGCGGCCGAGGTGCTCTCACTGAGCAGCGTCGAGCACCTCGGGTACCCCGACGGGGAGATCGACAACGACGGCACCCTCCGTGCCCGACTCGTCGAGATCATTCGACGTCGTCGTCCCGATGCGGTGATCGGACCCGACCCGACCGCGGTGTTCTTCGGCGACAGCTACGTCAACCACCGAGATCATCGTGAGCTGGGGTGGGCCCTCCTCGACTCGCTCGTGCCGGCGGCGAGCCCGCTCTACGTCCCCGACGCAGGCCCCGCGCACCAGGTGGGCCTCATGCTGCTGTCCGGCACCCTCGACGCGGATGCCTGGGTGGACATCGCTGAGGTGCTCGACCGAAAGGTCGCTGCGGTGACGTGCCACGAGAGCCGCCTCGGCGGCGACCCCGCGGTGGTGGCGCAGCTACTGGAGCAGCGCGCCGCCGAGGAGGGCCAACGCTCGGGCCTGGCCCACGCGGAGGGCTTCCGCCGACTGCGGTTCCCGACCTGACCGGCGCAACCCTGCTGGTCAGTCGGTGTCGTCGCGCACCTGGATCGTGCGCCACTCGCCCATGGCCCGCAGGGCGAGGATCGCGACGACCCCCACGCCGGCGGCACCGATGATCGCCCCGACGACCCCGATGCCGGCGGACCACGTCGCGCAGCTGTCCGTGCACTGCAGGTCGGTGAACCCGTAGCCGATCAGCCCGCCGAAGAGGCCGCCGAGCAGGATGGCGAGGAACGCCAGGATGCGAGCGGCCCGGGAGGGCAACGAGGTCGGGGTGTACTCGGGCGGCGGGGTCTGGTCCATGGCGCTCCCAGCGTAGGGACGACGGGCCGGTTGGGGCGACCCCTCGTCCCACGCGTAGCGTGCCCCTGCGTGACCGACGAGGCGTGGCCCGGCTATCGAACCTTCGATCGCGAGGAGTGGGCACGGTTGCGGGACAGCACGCCGCTGTCGCTCGCGGCACAGGACCTGGCTGCGCTGCGCAGCCTCAACGACCGCCTCGACCTCGACGAGGTCACCGACGTGTACCTGCCGCTGTCGCGCCTGCTGAACCTCCGAGTCGCTGCCACCCAGGAGCTCGTCCGGACGACCGACACCTTCCTCGGTCGTCCGCTGCAGCGCGTGCCGTTCATCATCGGACTCGGTGGCAGCGTCGCCGTCGGGAAGAGCACGACGGCCCGGGTGCTCCAAGCGCTGCTCGCACGGTGGCCCGACCACCCGCGTGTCGACCTCGTGACCACGGATGGGTTCCTGCGCCCCAACCGGGTGCTCGAAGCGCGCGGCCTCATGGACCGGAAGGGGTTCCCGGAGAGCTACGACGTGCGACGGCTCATCCGGTTCCTGGAGGAGCTCAAGCGGGGCGAGCAAGAGGTGCGCGTGCCCGTCTACTCCCACGTGGTCTACGACATCGTCGACGGTGACGAGCAGGTGCTGCGCCAGCCCGACATCGTGATCCTCGAAGGGCTCAACGTGCTGCAAACGGGCGCCAGCGCCGGCGACGATGCCCGATTCGTCTCCGACTGGTTCGACTTCTCGGTCTACGTGGACGCCGCCGAGGTGGACATCGAGCGCTGGTACGTGGAGCGGTTCTTCGCGCTCCGGGCCACCGCCTTCACGGACGAGTCGTCGTTCTTCCGCCACTTCGCGGCCCTGTCCGACGCCGAGCTCGAGGCGACCGCCCGCAGCATCTGGGCGTCGATCAACGGTCCCAACCTCCGGGACAACATCCTGCCGAGCAGGTCTCGCGCCGACCTGATCCTCGACAAGGGTCAGGAGCACGAGGTCCGCCGGGTCCGCCTGCGGCTGCGCTGAGCGCCCCGTCCTGGCCGCGCGAGGATAGGTGGATGCGTGACTGGGTCGTCGGTGGTGCGCTGATCCTGCGCGACGAGCGCCTGCTCCTCGTGCAGAACCGGCGGCGCAACGGCTCCCATGACTGGACGCCTCCGGGCGGGGTGATCGATCCGGGCGAGTCGCTCATCGACGGCCTCACGCGGGAGGTGCGGGAGGAGACCGGCCTCGAGGTCCGGCAATGGGCCGGGCCGATCTACGAGGTGCGTTGTGAGGCACCCGATCTCGGATGGCGGCTCCGCGTGGAAGCCCACCTCGCCGTGGCCTTCGAGGGCGAGGTTCGGGTCGACGATCCTGACGGCATCGTCGTCGATGCTCGCTTCGTCGAGGTCGCGGCGTGCGAAGGCCTCGTCCACGGGGGCCACCCGTGGGTGCGGGAGCCCCTCGGCGACTGGCTCGCCGAGCGCTGGGGCCACGCCGAGAGCCGTCCGTACGGATTCCACCTGGCCGGAAGCGATCCGGCAACCGTCGTGGTGACCCGACCGGGTGCAAGTCCCTAGCAGGACGTCGTCTTGTCCGACCGCACGATCCTCCACGTCGACATGGACGCGTTCTACGCCTCCGTCGAGCAGCGTCGCCGCCCCGAGCTGCGTGGGCGACCCGTCGTGGTGGGGGCGTCGGGACCTCGCGGCGTGGTGGCCGCCGCGAGCTACGAGGCCCGCGTGTTCGGGATCCGCTCCGCCATGCCATCGGCCGCCGCCCAGCGGCTCTGCCCCCATGCGGTGTTCATCGGCGGCGACCACGACCACTACGCCGACGTCAGCAGGGCGATCATGGCGATCTTCTCGAGCTTCACCCCGCTCGTGGAGGCGCTGTCCCTCGACGAGGCGTTCCTCGACGTCACCGGTGCCCGACGACTCCACGGTGACGGACCCACCATCGCCGCGGCGATCCGCACCAAGGTCCTCGACCAGGAGCACCTCACCTGCTCCGTGGGGGTCGCGCCGTCGAAGTTCGTGGCCAAGCTCGCCTCCGAGGTCGCCAAGCCGCGAGTGGGCCGGCACGGGCCCGAGCCGGGTCTCGGGGTGAAGGTCGTCGCGGCTGACGAGGTCCTCTCGTTCCTCCATCCGCTGCCCGTGCAGTCCCTGTGGGGCGTCGGCCCCAAGACGCTCGACAAGCTCCGGCGCATCGGCGTCGACACCGTCGGGCAGCTCGCCTCCCTCGAGGAGCGCGCGGCCGTGGCCGCGCTGGGAGCCGCCACCGGCCTCCACCTCCTCCGACTCGCGCACGGGCTCGACGACCGAGAGGTCGTGCCCGATCACCGACCCAAGTCGATCGGGCACGAGGAGACCTTCGCCAGTGACCACCACAGCCTGGTCACTCTGCAACGCGAGCTCGTGCGGCTCGGCGACTCCGTGGCCGGGCGCCTCCGTGGCGCACAGGTCGCGGGGCGGACCGTGTCGATCAAGGTTCGCTTCCACGACTTCCGCACGATCACCCGGTCGGTCACCCTGCCGTCGGCGGTGGACACCGGCCCGGACGTGGTACGAGCGGCTGGCGCGCTCCTCGATCGCGTCGATCCGAGCCCGGGAGTGCGGCTCCTGGGGGTGCACGTCAGCCAGCTCAGCGACCGCTCGGCCCGGCAGCTGTCGTTCGATGACGTCGACGCTCCGTTCTGGGACGACGCTACCGGCGCCATCGACGCGATCCGATCGCGCTTCGGTCCTGGTGCCATCGTCCCGGCCGCGCTCGCAGGGCCCGAGGGCATCAAGGTCAAGCGGCGAGGTGACCAGCAGTGGGGTCCCACCGACCTCGGCGCCCCTTGATCCCATAGGGGCCCAGGCGCGTTGTCGGGGCACGCGCGCTGTGGGAAGATGGACGCGTCCCGGGCAGGAGGGGATGGCAGCAGTGCCGCTTTCGGAAGACGAAGAACGCATCCTCAGCGAGATCGCGCAGCAGTTCTACGCGGACGACCCCGAGTTCGCGCGCGGGGTCGGTGAGACGACGCTCTTCACCCACACGGTTCGTCGCATGAAGTGGTCAGGACTGGGTTTCGTGCTGGGCGTCGGCTTCCTCGTGGCGGCCCTCTCAACCAGCTATCTGCTCGCCTTCGGCGGGTTCCTGCTCATGCTCGCCTGCGCCCTCTACTTCGAGCGGAACCTCCGCAAGCTCGGCAAGGCGGGTCTCGAGCAGATCTCCAGCTCCATGCGAGCCACGGGGCTGCGAGATGCGCTCGGTGGTGCGCGGGGCAAGATGCGCGACCGCTTCAAGCGACCCGGCTCCGAGGGCTAGACGGCTCAGCGCCCGACGGTGCTCCGTACGCGGTCGCTCGCGGAGCGACCCACGGCCCGCAGGGGAGCGGTGACGCGGGGCAGTCCTCGGCGGTTCTGCCGCCAGTGCCGCACGGCGGGTCGCGGGTCGATCCACGGGCGCACCCGAGCCGTCAGAGATGCGGTTGAGCGGGCCAGATCCGCGATGGACGCGCTGGCCTCTTCGGCGAGCTCGGCGTCCAGCTCGTCGGCACCCTCGGCCGAGTAGAGGGCGATCTCGACGCGGTGGGTCAGGGCTCGCGCTGCCTCGCGGCCGCCGGGCACCACGGAG
>Ga0214471_10004512_pt1 | contig 10741 bp, 10 predicted proteins | sample RVTome_5_FD_207665 | JGI IMG/M metagenome (GOLD analysis project Ga0214471, IMG submission 207665) | Soil microbial communities from uranium-contaminated site in the Upper Colorado River Basin, Wyoming, United States - RVT142D155 | ecosystem: Environmental > Terrestrial > Soil > Contaminated >... | reverse complement strand
CGATCGCGTCCAGGTGCAGGCGTATTTCGACAATACGCATCGCGAGCTTCCGGGGACTCTCGCCGAGCGCCTCGATACCTACGACATCGAGTTCCAGCATGCGCTCGCCGTGGGTCGCGATCATCTCCTCGCCTGGGGCGGTGGCCACCGCATGGCGAGGGACCAGGTCACCAACATGGGCGTCCAGTTCCTGCCCGCGAAGCGAGACCTGAACTGGACGAACGTCTTCGTGCAGGACGAATACCGGTGGAGCGACGCGTTGCGCTTTACCGCGGGCGCCAAGGTCGAGCACAACCCGTACACGGGCAGCGAGTTTCTGCCCTCGGCGCGACTTGCCTGGAAGCTCGACGACGCGCGGCTGCTCTGGGCCGCTGCGTCCCGCGCGGTGCGCGCCCCATCGCGCATCGACCGGGAGTTCTTCATTCCCGGGGTACTCGCCGGCGGCCCGGACTTCCGCTCCGAGATCTCCAAGGTGTTCGAGATCGGCTATCGCAGCCAGGCATCGACCCGCGCGTCGTACTCGGTCACCGCGTTCCACAACCTGCACGAGCACCTGCGCAGTATCGAGGGCACGGTGCTCGGCAACCGCATGGAGGGCGAATCCACGGGGCTGGAGGCCTGGGGCAAGCTGCAGATCACGCCGCGCTGGCGGCTCGGCGCGGGCGGCACGCTGCTCGACCAGAACTTGCGGCTCGAGCCGGGCAGCAGCGACACCAGGGGGGTGTCGGCGGCGGGCAACGACCCGAAGCGCCAGTTCAGCCTGCGCTCCTCCCACGAGCTTGGCGCCGGGCGCGAGCTCGACTTGCTGGTCCGGTACGTCAGCGCGCTGCCGGACCCGGCGGTGCCGAGCTACACCGCGTTCGACGCGCGCTACGCCTGGCGTCCGCGCGCCGGGCTTGAGCTTGCCGTGAGCGTGCAGAACATGTTCGACGAGCGGCATCCCGAGTTCGGGTCCGCCGCCAGCCGCGCCGAGATCGAGCGCGGCGTGTTCGTGAAGGTGACATGGCAGCCGTGATCACCCGGCTGGCGCTGTGGGCGGCGCTCTGCCTCGCGCTGCCGTCGTGGGCGCAGACGCAGGTCCAGGCGACCGATGTCCAGGTCAAGGCCGCTTTTCTGTACAAGTTCGGCGCTTACGTCGAATGGCCCTCGCAGGCGTTTCCGGCGCCGGACACGCCGTTCACGATCGGCGTATTGGGCGCCGACGCGGTGGCCGAGGAGCTGGAGCAGGTTGCCGCGGGCCGCACGGTGCATGGCCGGCCGGTTACCGTGCGTCACCTCAGGCGCGGCGAGCCGCTCGCCGGGCTGCAGGTTCTTTTCGTGGGTCAGACCCAGGCCGCCCGCCTGGAAGAGATCCTGAGATCGGCGAAGGCGCAGGCGCTGCTGGTGGTGACCGACGTCGCGGACGGCCTGCCGAACGGCAGCATCATCAACTTCGTCCCGGTCGAAAACAAGCTGCGCTTCGACATTGCCGTTGCCACCGCCGAACGGATGCAGCTGAGGATCAGCGCGCGGCTGCTGGCGGTCGCGCGCCGGGTGGTGCCCGGATGAGCGCCGGCCGCTTCGCTTTGCGCTCGGTGCAGCAGAAGCTGATCGTCATGGTGCTGCTGTGCACGCTGGCGGCGGTGCTCGTCGCCATCGCGGCGATGGTGGCCTATGACCTGCGCGCCTATCACACGAGCTGGGTCGCGGATGTGACGACGCAGGCCGAGCTGCTCGGGCGCACCAGCGCGCCGGCGCTTGCGTTCGACGACGCCCGGGTCGCGCGCGAGAACCTGGAGCTGCTGCGCTATCGCCCCGAAGTGCGCGCCGCCGCGATCTACGATGCACGGGGGAAGCTCTTCGCCAGCTTCTCGCCGGCGGCCGGAACGCAATTTCCCGCCTTGCCCGAAGGCGGCGGCGCGCGGGTCGACGGCGACGAGCTGACCCTGTTCAAGCGCGTCCTCGGCGACGGGGAGATTCTCGGCACCGTCTACCTGCGCACGCACTACGCGCTGTACGATCGGCTTTACGGGTATCTGGGCATCGGCGCCGTGGCGGCGCTGCTGTCCATACTCGCGGCGTACCTGCTTTCGCGCCGCCTGCAGCGCGCCGTCACGAACCCGCTGCGCGCCATCGCCGACATGGCGCAGAAGGTGACGCACGAGCGCGACTATTCCCTGCGAGTGCAGAAGCTGAGCGACGACGAGATCGGCCATCTCGCGGACGCGTTCAACGCCATGCTGGCCGAGATCGGGCGCGCCACGCTGGAGCTGCAGGCCGCGAACCGGGAGCTCGAGCGCGAGGTGGGCGAGCGCGGCCGCGCCGAGCAGGAAGTCCTGCGCCTGAACGCGGAGCTGGAGCGGCGTGTCGTCGAGCGCACCGCGCAGCTGGAATACACCAATCGCGAGCTCGAGTCGTTCTGCTACGCGGTGTCGCACGATTTGCGCGGCCCGCTGCGCTCGATCGATGGTTTCAGCCAGGCCCTGCTGCAGGACTGCCTGCCGCAATTGCCGGCGGACGGCCAGCGCTTCCTGCAGCGCATCCGCGCATCGACGCAGCGCATGGGTCAGCTGATCGAGGACCTGCTGACGCTGTCCAAGGTGTCGCGCAGCGAATTGCGGAAGCTCGAGATCGACGTGAGCGATCTCGCCAGGCATGCCGTCGCGGAGCTGGCGCAGAGGGAGCCGGCGCGCAAGGTCGACGTGGCCGTGTGGGACGGCATGCAGGCGCAGGCCGATCCCCGGCTGCTGCGCGCGGCGCTCGAAAACCTGGTTGCCAACGCGTGGAAATTCACCGCGAAAACGGAACAGCCGCGCATCGAGATCGGGTGCCTGCGCGATGGCGAGCGCTCGACCTACTTCGTTCGCGACAACGGGGCGGGCTTCGATATGGCGTACGCGGACAAGCTGTTCGGCGCTTTCCAGCGCCTGCATGCGGAGAAGGACTTCCCGGGGACGGGCATCGGCCTGGCGACCGTGCAGCGCATCGTCCACCGCCATGGCGGGCGCATCTGGGCGAACGCGGCGCAAGGCAAGGGCGCCACCTTCTTCTTCACTCTCGCAGCGGATGCAACGGTCAGGGAGGCAGCGAATGGCTGAAAAAACGATACTGCTCGTGGAAGACAACCCCGACGACGAGGAGCTCACCATCCGGGCGCTGCGCCAGGCCAAGGTCGCCAACGAGGTGATCGTGGCGCGCGACGGCATCGAGGCCCTCGAATACCTGTTCGGCAAGGGCAAGTTCGAAGGGCGCGATCCGGCGCAGTGGCCGGCCGTCGTGCTGCTCGACCTGAAGCTGCCCAAGCTCAACGGCCTCGAGGTGCTGCAGCGCATACGCGCCGAGCCGCTCACCAAGCTGATTCCAGTGGTCGTCTTGACCTCGTCCAGCGAAGACGAGGACAAGCTGAAGAGCTACGCCTCGGGGGCCAACAGCTACGTCAGGAAGCCGGTGGACTTCGGCTCCTTTGCGAATGCCGTGGCGCAGCTGGGAGTCTACTGGCTGCTGCTGAACCAGGGGCCGCCCGATCCGCGCGCGGGAGGCGCTTAGCTCAGCCGCACGTACTCGTACTCGACCGGGAGATTGTTGATGCCGCGCTCGGGCGGCGCGACCCAGCCGGCCATCTTGCCGGGCTCGACCACGCGCTGCATGAGCGAGCGCACGAAAGCCCGGTCTTGCTCCGACGGGATCCATGCGTACAGCCGCTTCTCGTACTCCTCGCGCGGGACGATTTTGCCCTCCGGCGTCACCGGCACGTTGACCCAGGCGCCGATGGTGCGGCGGAAGTGCGGCGAGGGGAGCGCGAGGCGCAAGGCATGGCCGGCGCGCTCGATGGCGCGGTTCCAGCGCTTCAGGCCGATCTCGCAGTCCTTGAGGTAGCTCGCGCGCATCACTTCGTTCAGCGCGTTCAGCAACGGCACCTCTTCCACGCCCCGCGGCGTCTCGAGCTTGAGCTGCGCAGCGCGCAGCACGTGGTCCTCGTACTGCGACTCGTCGGGCCGCCCCTTGAGGCCATTGGCGAAGTTGGCGGCCGAGTTCGAGGACACCTCGGAGCCGAACAGATCGAGCGACGAAGAGCACCAGAAATTGAGGTATTTCTGCAGCAGCGGCAGGTCCACGGCGCCCGCCGCGCGGAGGCGCGCCGGGTCCTCGGTGCCGAGCTCCTTCATCACTTCGAGCGTCCTCTTCACCACGCGGCCGATGCCGGTCTCGCCCACGAACATGTGGTGCGCTTCCTCGGTGAGCATGAAACGGCAGGTGCGCGACAGCGGGTCGAACGCCGACTCGGCGAGGCTCTTCAGCTGGTACTTGCCGTCGCGGTCGGTGAAGTAGGTGAAGCAGTAGAACGAGAGCCAGTCGCTGATCGGCTCGTTGAAGGTGGTGAGGATCCGCGGCTTGTCGGCGTCGCCGGAATGGCGCGCGAGCAGCTCCTCGGCCTCCTCGCGGCCGTCGCGGCCGAAGTAGGCGTGCAGCAGGTACACCATGGCCCACAGGTGCCGTCCTTCCTCGACGTTGACCTGGAACAGGTTCCTCAAGTCGTAGAGGGAAGGGCAGGTGTGGCCGAGCAGGCGCTGCTGCTCCACCGACGCGGGCTCGGTGTCGCCCTGCGTGACGATGAGGCGGCGCAGCGTAGAGCGGAATTCGCCCGGCACCTGCTGCCAGGCGGGCTGGCCCATGTTGTCGCCGAAGCCGATCTTGCGCTCGGCCACCGGGTCGGCGAGGAAGATGCCCCAGCGGTACTCGGGCATCTTCACCGCGCCGTAGCTGGCCCAGCCGTCCGCGTCCACCGAAGTGGCGGTGCGCAGGTAGACGTCGGACTTCTGGAAGTCGCTCGGCCCGAGGTGCTGCCACCAGTCGAGAAAGTGCGGCTGCCAGTGCTCGAGCGCGCGCTGCAGCGTGCGGTCGTTCGCCAGATCGACGTTGTTCGGGATCTTGTCGCTGCTGTAGTTGATCGATGCCATCAGATGCGTTCCTTGTTGAATTTGGCCTTCGCGCCGGTGCCGTAGACCTTGAGTGCGCCTTGCTCGCCTACGGCGTTCGGGCGGACGAAGATCCAGTTCTGCCAGGCCGACAGGCGCCCGAAGACGCGCGTCAGCATGTTCTCCTTGCCGCTGAAGCGCAGGCTCGCCTCCATGCCGGTGAGCGCGTCGGGCGAAAGGCTCGCGCGCTCCTCGATGGCGATGCGCACCTCGTCCTCCCAGTCGAGCTCGTCGGGCGTGGCGGTGATGAGGCCGGCTTCGCCCGCCGCCTTGGCGTCGAGCAGCTTGCCGCGCGCGAGCGCCGGCACCTCGCCGCAGTAGTGCGCGGCGAGGCGCGTCTCGCCGCTCACCATGGGGTAGGTGCCGAGATTGAGATTGCTCAGGGCGATCGTGGGCCCGCCCTCGGCGTCGAGCATGAAGCTGCGGTCGGCGGCGAGCGCGAGCTCGAAGAGCGTCCCCGCGAAGCACGATCCGGGCTCGATCACGGCGAAGATCGAGCGCGAGGACACGTCCAGGCGCGCGAGCGTGCGGCGCAGGTAGCCGATCGTCTCCCGGACAAACCAGTCGGCGGCGTGCTTCTCGAGCAGCGCATCGAGCTCGAGCAGCTTGCCGACCTCGCCCTTCGTCTTCAGGAGCCACAAGCCGGTCTCGAGCTGATTGTGGCGCAGCTCGAGGATCGCGCGGTCGAGCTCGCGCGCGAGGCGCAAGGGATACCAATCGGCGCTGCGCTCGAGCGCGACGCGCCCCGGGCCGCGCACGGTGATCGTCGCCGTGCCTGCGGACGCATCGAGCGCCACCTGCACGAGCCGGTTCTCGCCGAGCGGGGTGAGCTGCACGCCTTCGCCGCCGGGTCGGTCGGAGAGCTTCGCCAGCTCGAGCGCGCGCGCCTTCACGGCGTCCGCGAACTGCTGCGGCTTGGCGATGTGGTCCACGAGTCTCCACTGTTTCGCCCGGTCGGCGCGCACGCCCTCGGCCGTGGTGCAGAAGACATCCGCAAGATCGCGCCGCACCTTCCTCTTGTCGACGATGCGCGTCAGTCCCCCGGTGCCGGGCAGCACGCCGAGCAGCGGCACCTCCGGCAGGCTCACGGTGCTCGAGCGGTCGTCCACCATGGCGATCTCGTCGCAGGCGAGCGCGAGCTCGTAGCCGCCGCCCGCCGTGGTGCCGTTCAGCGCGGCGAGGAATTTCAGGCCCGAGTGCTCGCTGGAGTCCTCCAGGCCGTTCCGCGTCTCGTTGGTGAACTTGCAGAAGTTCACCTTCCAGGCGTGGCTGGAGAGGCCGAGCATGTAGATGTTGGCGCCCGAGCAGAACATGCGGCTCTTGCCGCTGGCGAGGATCACGGTCTTCACCTCGGGGTGCTCGAAGCGGATGCGGTTCAGCGCGTCGTGCAGCTCGATATCCACGCCGAGGTCGTAGGAGTTGAGCTTCAGCTTGTAGCCGGGCGCGATGCCCTTGTCCTCGTCGATGTCGAGGGTGAGCGTGGCGATGGGACCGTCGCAGGCGAGCTTCCAGTGGTGGTATTTCGCGGGCTCGGTGTCGAAGGACACCTGCACGGGCAGGGCGCCGGGGGCGTTCATGCGGTCATCTCCTTGGCGGCGAGCGCCTTGAGCTCGGCGAGGCTCTGCTTGAGCGCGCGCCCGGAGGTGTTGAGAACGGCGTCGGCGCGCGCATAGAGGCGGTCGCGGTCGGCGAGCAGGCGGCGGATCTCCTCCAGCGCGGCGGGGCTGCCCTTGAAGGGGCGCAGGTCGCCCTGCGCCATGACGCGCGCCATGTGCTCCTCGGGGGTGGCCTTGAGCCAGATGCAGGTGCAGTGGTCGAGCAGCAAATCGTAGGTGTCGGGGTCGTTGACCAGGCTGCCGCCCGTCGCCATCACGGCGCGCGGAAACTGCTTCAGCACGCGCGCCAGCGCCTTCCTCTCGAAGCGGCGGAACGCCTCCTGGCCGTACATCGAGAACACTTCGCCGAGCGGCGCGCCGGCTTCCTTCTCCACCTCGCGGTCGAGCTCGATGAAGGGGACGTCCAGCGCCTGCGCCAGCTTCGCGCCGAGCGCGGACTTGCCCGCGCCGCGCAAGCCGAGGAGCGCGATGCGCGTGCTCTTCGCGGCGGCGCCGTGCTCGCGCGCCAGCAGCTCGACCGGCACCTGCATGGCGTGGGCGAGCTTCCTGAGCAGCAGCACGGAGATGTTGCCCTGGCCGGATTCGAGCTGCGCCAGGTAGCGCTCGGACACGCCCGAGGCGAGCGCCAGCGTCTTGCGCGTCATGGCGTGCTCGGCGCGCCAAGCGCGCACGCGCTCGCCGAGGCGGGCGAGGTAGGCGACTTCGCCCTGGTCTTCGCGGTGCAGCGGGAGGTGCGGGGCGCCCATGCAGTATAGTGCTTGACCGAGGTAGAAGCGTGCATTATAGTGTGCGGCGCATGAAAATCAACATCCTCGTCGGCACCATGACCGGCACGGCGCAGATGTGCGCGCAGGAAATGGAGCTCGCCCTGGACGGCGACGACCTGCAGGTCGTGACCCATCTCATGGACAAGCTCGATGCGTCGGTCTTCGCCGATCGCGAGGCGGTGTATCTCGTCTGTACCTCGACCTACGGGCAGGGCGACGTGCCCGACAATGCCAAGGCGCTCTACGAGGCGCTGGGCGCGCACAAGCCCGACCTCGCCGGCGTGCGCTATGGCGTCTTCGGCCTGGGCGATCGCACTTACGCCGAGACCTTCAACTTCGGCGGCAAGCGCTTCGACGAGCTGCTTTCCAGCCTGGGCGCGGAGCGCATCGGCGAGCGCTATACGCACGACGCCTCGGGCGGCACGCTGCCCGAGGAGGTGGCGCTCGACTGGGCGCGGGCCTGGGTGGAGAAGGTGCGCGAAAGGCTCGCGCAGACGGCCTAGAATCGGGCCCGAGGAGGTGCAGCATCGAGGTGCCGCGCGAGTACAACGCGGCCTATGACCTGATCGAGAGGAACCTGCGCGCCGGGCGCGGCGCCAAGGCGGCATTCCACGACGACAGGGGCGCGCTCACCTACGCGCAACTGGCGGAGCGGGTGAACCGCTTCGGCAGCGGGCTTCTCGCCATGGGCCTGCGCATGGAAGACCGCGTGCTCATCGCGATGCACGACACCACCGACTGGCCGGTGGCCTTCCTCGGTGCTATGCGCGCGGGAATCATCCCGGTGGCCGTGAACACGCTGCTCACGACCAAGGACTACGAGTTCATGCTCTCGGACAGCCGCGCGAAGGCGCTCGTGGTGTCGGAGGCGCTGCTGCCGCAGTTCAAGCCGATCCTCGAGGGACTGCCGTTCCTGAAGCACGTGATCGTCACCGGCTCGTCGTTCAATGAGGTGCTGGGCAAGGGCGGCGCCCAGCTCGATCCGGCACCCACCACGCGCGACGACGCCTGCTTCTGGCTCTACTCCTCGGGCTCCACCGGCATGCCCAAGGGCACCGTGCACGCGCATTCGAGCATGATCGAGACGGCCGAGCTGTACGCGCGCGGCGTGCTGGGCATCAAGGAGTCCGACGTCGTATTCTCCGCGGCGAAGCTCTTTTTCGCGTATGGCCTTGGAAACTCGCTGTCCTTCACCCTCGCGGTGGGCGCGACGTCGGTGCTGATGGCCGAGCGCCCGACGCCGGCCGCGGTGTTCAAGCGGCTGACGGAGAGAAAACCCACGTTGTTCTACGGCGTGCCTACGCTCTACGCCGCGATGCTCGCAGATCCCAGCTTTCCGAAGAAGGAAGCTCTGGCGCTGCGCATCTGCGTGTCGGCGGGCGAGGCGCTGCCGCCGCAGATCGCGAAGAGCTTCAAGGACAGGGCCGGGCTCGACATCCTGGACGGCATCGGCTCGACGGAGATGCTGCACATCTTCCTCTCCAATCGCCCGGGCGATTTGCGCTACGGCACCACGGGCAAGGCGGTGCCGGGCTACGCGCTGCGGCTGGTGGACGAGCAGGGCAATCTCGTGCGGCAGGGCGAGCTGGGAGAATTGGAGATCTCCGGCCCGACGAGCGCCATGTACTACTGGAACAACCGCGCCAAGAGCCGCTCGACGTTCGTAGGCGCATGGACCAAGAGCGGCGACAAGTACACGCAGGACGCCGACGGCTACTACGCCTACGGCGGGCGCACCGACGACATGCTGAAGGTGTCGGGCATCTGGGTGTCGCCGGCCGAGGTGGAAGCGGCCCTGGTCGGGCATCCGGCCGTGCTCGAGGCGGCCGTGGTCGGAAAAGAGGACGAGCAGAAGCTGGTGAAGCCCAAGGCGTTCGTGGTGCTCAAGCCCGGGGCGAAGGCGAGCGAGGACGAGCTCAAGGCGCACGTGAAGGAGAAGCTCGCGCCGTACAAGTATCCGCGCTGGATCGAGTTCGCGAACGAGCTGCCGAAGACGGCGACGGGGAAGATCCAGAGGTTCAAGCTGCGCGCGCAGTAAACTTGCGGCAATCGGCAAAACGCAAAGGACGCACATGGCACTTGGAGACGAAAAGCGCGGCAACGATCCGAAACTGGACCCGGCGGCGCTCTACCTCGAGGAAGTCTTCACCGACCGGCGCATCGGCACCCTGCGCCGCCTTACGCCGGTCAAGGCGGACGCCACCACCGACGTCTCGCGGCCGGTGATCTACGTGGGCGAGACGCAGGTCCTGACGCAGGTCGGCACGCTGCCCATCGCCTTCGAGATTCCTGCATCGACGTTGGAAGACGCGGCGAAGCAGTTCGGCCCGCTCGCCAAGGAGGCGATCGAGCGCACCATGAAGGAGCTGCAGGAGCTGCGGCGCCAGGCGGCGTCGTCGATCGTGGTGCCGCAGGGCGGTCTGCCGGGCGGCGGCATGGGCGGCCTCGGCGGGGCGGGCGGCGGCAAGATTCAGCTGCCCTAGGGCGTCAGCGCGGGGGCGGCGGCGGCGGGACGGCGTATCGCCCGCGGCGTTGCGTCGTGGCGTAGCCCTCGACCGGGATCTTGTGTCCCTTGGCGTACATGCACTGCTGGAACGCGAAATCGTAGCGCTGCTGCGCGCTCATCTGCGAGCTGCGCGCCGCGCCCGTGCCGCCCATCGCACCGACGATCAGGCCCGCGCCCGCGCCGGTGGCCGCTCCGTCGCGCCCGCCCATCAACCCGCCCGCCACCGCGCCCACGGCGGTGCCCACCGCGGCACTCCTCACCCCGGCGCGGGCAGCAGTGTCATCGGGCGTCGTGCCCTGCACCTGGAAGCTCGCGTACTGCCGGCATTCATGGTCGTCGGTGCGGAACTGGTCGAAGGTCTTGCCCTCGCCGGGCAGCACCATCACCGAAGGTCCCGTAGGCGCCGTGACGCAGGCGGCGAGCAGCAGCAGCGCGCTTGCGGCTACTCCTGCGGCTTGGGTTCTACGCGTTGCCATGGGCTTGCGCATTCCTTGACGTAAGGATAGTAGGTGTTCGAATCGGGGCAGAAGTACCAGTACTGGTCCGCGTCGCGCTCGACGCCGTCCTTCTGCAAGTATACCGCGGGTCCCGGGCGCTCGACGATGACGCGCTCGTAAGGCGGGTAATAGTGCCACGGATGCCAACCCCACCAGAGCGGCGCGCCGACGACGACCCCGAAGCGCACGCGGCCGCCGCCGTGCGCGTCGGCGGGACCGGCGACCGCCAGCGCGCCGATGCATGCCACCGCCACGAGGATCAATGCCCGCTTCACGGCACCAAGGCTAGACCCATGCCGGCCCGTCTTGGGTAACAAGGCGTAACAATTTGTATCATCCGGGCGGTGCGTATCGCCATCGTCGGCGCCGGCCCCGCGGGGCTTCTGTTCGCGCTGCTCGC
>Ga0214471_10004511_pt1 | contig 10743 bp, 9 predicted proteins | sample RVTome_5_FD_207665 | JGI IMG/M metagenome (GOLD analysis project Ga0214471, IMG submission 207665) | Soil microbial communities from uranium-contaminated site in the Upper Colorado River Basin, Wyoming, United States - RVT142D155 | ecosystem: Environmental > Terrestrial > Soil > Contaminated >... | reverse complement strand
AGATATATTTTACGTTACCTTATTAATTTCCACGGATAATGTATATCACGTACTGATTCGCCTATTTTTTTACGCTGCAATTATCATACCGATATACCAATCGGCACATATTTAACCACATTACTTGTTCTGAGTGAATTTTGTCCGCTTAAAATTCTTCACCCGCGGGTATCTCTGTCTCGTCCGTTTCAGAGTTAAATTCCCCGATCTCTTCCGCGGTCATCCACCTGAATTGCTCCGACAGTGTTGTCCCTAGATCGCGTGTGGCGTCTACATCCATGTCCATACCCGGGGTAACGGATAACGTGTATCCATACCCGTCATGGACAAATATCCAGCTCAGGATCAAAATATATCCGCCGCGCTCAATCCGTTCTATCCTTGTCTGGATAGCACCTGTTCCGGCTACTGACGACGTTTTCTCGTACGTCAGATTATTTTCAGTCGCGGGATCGCGCTGTTTGATCCATAACCAGAATCCTGACGAATCGACTATATCTTCCGGAAGTTCCTCAATTGTAAGCTGCCCGGACGGCAGTTCAGGATCGCTGAGAAACTGTGCCATGAAGATCTCATCGCCGCTTAAATTGAATCCCCTGTAATTGTCCGGAAGTGCGACCCCGAACCCGTATTCCTCATTCACATACGTCGGATCGTGGAGCACAAACAGATCCTCATCGCCGCTGTCATCCTGTGCGAAGGCCGCTGGAGCCAGAAATAAAGTTACAAGCGCAATTATCAAAAGGGAATGTATCTTACTCATATAAAGAATTCCTTAAAATCTTAAGCTAATAATGTAGATGACTCAGGACGGCCGCAGGATCGGTTCGGCTTCTGAAATTTCCATTTCCATCGCTCGACTCAGACCGTCGTCAACCGAAAGGTACAGTCCTTCCGAGAAGTATATTATTTCACCTGAGCCATTAATCAAGATCACGACAGGAAATTTCTCGTAATTTCCCGACTCGTCGGGCTGGTATCCAAATTCTGCGGCAATAGATCCGTCAGTGTCCGGGTAAAAAAGCCCCATCGGGAAATTAACCGCGGAATCGTTTAATTCGCCTGTATCTTCAATTTCACCAACGGCAATGAACAATGGATTAACCGACTTCTCGAGTATCCAGTCCTGCACCACCGGATACATCCTGCTTCCGGATTCCGTTCCGGTACTCATGAGAAAAATGCAGGTGTAACCATGCCCGATGAATTCTCGCAGGTTCAGGTTGACTTCCCCGAGATAAAAATCAAGCGTTATATCCGGGATCTCGATCTGCCTGGGGACGAGCTCTAAGTCACTCATCTCGGTAACCGGAAGGTCGATATCAATATCAAGCTTACTTGTCTCACCCGAATTCACCGATAGAGGGTAACTTCTCACGAACGCATCCCCTCTCTGATTCCTTAGTCCTGCGATAATCAAGTAGTTTCCTTCCCCGATTTCAATATCGTAATTTCCCGGAAGCTCTGAATTTTCAATATTTCCAACCCAGACATCATCGAGCGCGACCCACGATCCCTCATTCCACGCATTTACAGAAAAATCTTCGTAACCAACCGCTATCTCATCGTTCCTGAAAAAAGTGAGATTGATGTTCCCGGTTCCGGTGTATTTCGACGTCACCAGTTCCTGAGAAAACGACGAGGATACAGAGACAACCGTCACATTATTTCCGTACACGGCTTCTAAATTTCCGTAATTCCGGAACTGATCCGGCTCAAGCGGATACATCGGGACCCAATCCCCGTCGGAATAAATCTCAAGCCACGTCCTGCTTCCGGATTCGGCGCCCAGTACTTCCACAGCCGCTCTGCGTGCGGGTATCCCGAAAGTTTTGCAGCACGCTATCGCCACCGCCGTAATATCGCCCTCGGTACCGGTTTTCGCCGAGATCACGGAAATCGGGTCGGGACGCGGTCCGAAAAATCCCCGCTCCCTGACCGTAAAATTTGAGCTGACCCACATATTGATGTTTAACGCGGTTTGAGATGGTGTAGGTCCGGCAAAAATGTCCGAATATCTTTCGTAAATGTATTTCCTGTACGGCCTGACCGGTTCATCGCCCAGCCGATACGTCAGTATGTATTCGTTGAATAATTCTTCCGGAACGGAATAAGGCAGATGAGTTTTTGTCATCCACGCGTAGACGACATGCTCCTGCAAAGTTTCCGATGTCATCTCCAGCCTGTCGAGGTGGGGCATTTTCCGGACCAGCCAGCACGCAGATTCGCGCATCGGGTGATCGAGCGACATTATCCCGTTATATAGCTCGATCCAGTTGGTGCCGGAATCGGAAAATGCGTCTGCAAGTTCATACGTTACCGCAAGCTCGCCTAGCGATTCGATCTCTGTCGAATTTATCTCCGGATTGAACCTGTCCTGCGCAAATGCCGGAGAATTGAATACCGCGAAAATGAAAATTCCTGCCAGGAAAAATCTCATTTCATCCCTCCTCCGGCATCGGGTACCGTAGCCAGAACGAATCGGGTGTTTCTATTTCATCCAATGGCATGAGTACAAGTGTCAGATCAATATCTCCGGCTTCCTCAAGCTGAATTGACATGCAAGCTCCTCGTTCACTGTTGCCAGCCGAAATGAAATGCCCTCCGACTCCTGCCTCGATCCTGTATACTCCATTCTCGTCGGTTTTTCCGCGTGCGACCGACCTCAGCGCTCCCCAGTTATAAACGCTCAGCACAACATTCGTGTCCCCTACCGGATTGCCGCTCTCATCGATCACAGATATATTCAGAACGCATGTGTCCCTGTAATTCCCTATAGAATTAAGTATCGAATATCTCGATCCCGGCTTATCATCTGTCCTGTAAATATGTGGGTCATTCTCGGGAATACCGAACGGAACGGAGAAAATGAAATTTGTTCTTTGTGTGGGGATATTGATCCAGCCATCCTTCTGGTACCACTCGCCGTCAGAATTCATGAACTCTGTCCACGCGTGGTTGTTATCCTGGTACGTCCAGTACGGGGTCCACGCCTGCCGTGCGGGAATCCCTACCGACCTGCATGCATCGATCTGCAGTATCATCAGCTCTTCGCAACGTCCGCAACCTCCGGCGAGTGTCTCAAACGGTCCCTGGTCTCGCCTTTGAGTCTGCTTGAATGAAACCTGAGACCACATCCACTCATTTACGATATCGGTTGCTTCTTCAATCGTCTCAGCATTTCTAACCAGCGGCTCCAATTCTGCCAGAAAGACTTCACGCCATTTTTCCAGTGGTTCCTGGGAAACTCGTGGAGGAAGGACATAGTGGAAAAAATCCTCGACAGATAAATTCTGTGCCCATGGGAAATTGTTGTGGGCATAGTACGCGTCCCGAAGTGTCGCCACAAACAGTTCCTCTGAAATTACAGTGAGATCCTCAACAGGCAGATTTTCAATGAGGAACGCAGCCCCGGGAAGCCACTCATCAGGGATCTGCAAAAGACCATTAACAAGCGATTGGCTATTCGTGCCTGCAAGATCAAGCGCTTCCTCGATGTACTGGGCATCAGCCGTTGAAAACCGTGCAATTGCAGAATCCCGGCTGTCATTATTGCCCTGAACATTCAATTCCTGTCCAAAGACCGTATTGGCTGACAAAAATAATAAGGCGAGTAAGATCGCTGAATAGGATATCCTCATCGTTCATCCTCCGGCATTCATCAAGTTATGAGTATAGCGCATGGATTGCAATAATTTAACTGGTGTAATCATTACCGTCTTTTATCCCCATATTCTCTAATGGTAAACTCACACTTTCCCGGAGAGCTGGTAAATCACGATTGGCTGGAGGGACGCGATGGACGTCAAAAAAGTAGGAGTGGTTGGGCTCGGTACAATGGGTCACGGTATCGCAATCGTGGCACTCAGCGCCGGTCTCGAAGTCATCGGCTGCGAGATAGAACAATCTTTCCTCGATAAAGGCCTTGAGGCTGTCGTTACGTATTTCGACCGCATGGTCCGCAAAAAGCGGATGGAGGAAGCCGACGGGGAAGCGGCCAAGTCCCGCATGACAGGCACACTAAGCCTGAACGACCTCAGTGACTGCGACATAATAATCGAAGTCATCATCGAACGGATGAACCTGAAACAGGACCTGTGGAGAAAGCTTGGCGATATCTGCAAATCTGACACTATTTTTGCATCTAATACATCCAGCCTTTCAATAACCGAGCAGGCGACTGCGTCCGGACGTCCTGAGCAATTTGTCGGGCTTCATTTCTTCAATCCCGCACCGATGATGAAGCTGGTTGAAATTATCAGGGCGCTCCAGACTTCCGGGGATACAATGGAAGCCGCCGCGGAATTTGTAGATAAAATCGGCAAAAAGGGAGTACGAACGGTCGATTCTCCAGGATTTATCGTTAACCGGCTGCTAGTACCTTATCTCAACGATGCGGCAATGGTGTATGCCCAGGGACTGGCGAGCGCCGAGGATATCGACACCGCGATGAAACTCGGAGCGGGTTACCCAATGGGGCCACTGGCACTTATCGACCTGATCGGACTCGATACCGCCATGTGGGTAGGGGAGATAATGTACGAGGAATATAAAAACGAAAAATTCGCTCCCCCTCCTATTCTAAGGCGAATGGTGCGTGCCGGACATCTCGGCAAAAAATCCGGCAAGGGGTTTTATGATTACTCATGATATCTAAACCGGCCAGTAAGACGAAAGGGGAGGACCAAGGGAAAAAAAATATCATTGGTCCGATACTTTTCGTGCTTGGTGTACTGTTCTGCGTTTCCGGTTACTATCTCTCGGACGCTGAAAATTACGAATTTGTCTACAATATGGCGGCTCCCCGCTACGCTAACGCGATGGCAGGCATTTCAAAATTAATGGATGACGGTGACATCCTGATCAAGGGCGACAGGGGATTCGATGAGATATCCCGGGCGATTCTCACCGATTTCAATTTCCGGAATAAACAGGGACTACCGGTGAAGGAAGATCTTGAAGGCTGGGACATAACAATCATAGTCCAGGAGATCGCCTATCTTCCCGAAGCCAACCATCCTGATTCGAAAGATATCATCGTGGTGCTGCTGACAAATGATGATTCGTACAACTTCATTCCTGGCTGGGTGAAAGATGAGATCAATGCGATGTTCCTGGGACCGGCAATTTTGAAAAAGAGTGTTATTCTTTTCTGGACAGGAATTGTGCTGGTCCTTACAGGATATTTCGTTAGAGACAATATCAGGTGAAGAAGAAATAAATTACGACATCTTTCTGATGGGGGTATAAATCATGACATATCAATATAAAAATCTACTGGTCGAGATCTCCGACAAAATCGCGACCGTAACCTTTAACCGTCCCGACGCGCTTAACGCGCTCAATACAGAAGTATTCGCCGAAGTCACCGACATGATGGATAAATTCGAAACCGATGAATCTGTTGGAGGGATCATTTTTACCGGCGGCGAGTCGAAAGCCTTCATCGCGGGGGCGGACATTAAAGAGCTTGCCGAAAAGAACGCGGTCGAGGCAGCCATCTGGTCACGCAACATGATGAAAGTATTCAATCGGATCGATAAATTTCCCAAGCCTGTTATTGCCGCGATAAACGGATTCTGCCTTGGAGGCGGAAACGAATACGCAATGGCGTGCCATATACGTGTGGCGAGCGAAAAAGCCAGGTTCGGCCAGCCGGAGGTTCACCTGGGACTGACGCCTGGATTCATGGGGACCGTGAGGCTTCCGAGAATAGTCGGGAAGGCAAAGGCGCTCGAGCTTCTGATGACCGGACGTATGATAAAAGCAGATGAGGCATTGTCCATAGGGCTTGTGAACCATGTTGTTCCCCACGGAGAGGTTATGAACAAGGCTGTTGAAATTATGAAGGAAATTCTCGTCCAGGGTCCGATAGCGGTACGCTTCATCATCGATTCCGTGAACACGGGATTAAACTCGACACTCGACGAGGGCGGTAATTTCGAGGCGGAAGTTTTCGGATTATGCTTCTCGACAGAAGACGGCAAGGAAGGACTGAATGCGTTCATTGAAAAGCGCGACCCGCAATTTAAAGGCAGGTAATCCGGCGGCGCGAACAAAATTCAAACTGGTGAATTTTCGTGGGTGATCGATGTGCCGGTGTGGACACCTGCGCTCCAAAAAAATATTAATCTCTCACTCTGACCGGGATCTCGTTATAGATCCCCGAGTCCACATCCTCTATCTCTACCGGGATAGAATTACTTAACGACCCGTAAATTTCCCTGATCTCAATTGGAAGCGGTTCGTAAATGGATGAAGATATGTCTACTATTTTTACGTCCATCGCCTCGCCGGATGCCAGCAGGGGCATCGGACGCACAAAGAACGAAATGGCGAGAGCCCATACTCCGATGGTAAGGGCGGTCAGGATGAATTTGGTGTATGTGTCGATTTTCATATTTGATCCTCGTGAATTGGAATGTTCTAAAAGAGGGAGCGGCAACTACCGCTCCTAATGCACCCATAGCGCCCAACTTTCGTCCGGCGCTCGAGCTTTCTTCAGTTCCGTTTCTCACACTATGTGCGGGGAATGGAATCCGAGGTTCTAGTAGCGGTTACGTCCGCCTCCGCCTCCACCGCGGCGATCGCCGGGGGGAGCTTTAGGTCTGGCTTCATTGACGGTCATAGACCGGCCTTTCATTTCAACGCCATTGAGGCCATTGATAGCAGCCAGGGCCTGACTCTTGTCAGGCATCTCGACAAATCCGAAACCCTTGGAGCGGCCAGTGTCGCGGTCTGAAATGACACGCGCTGACTCGACTTCACCGTAAGCTTCGAATGCGGCTTTGAGTTCGTCTTCTGACAAATCATAGCCAAGGTTTCCACAATAGATATTCATTAACTCTCGTTTCTCCTGAAACGCACGATCGATGTTATCGCTAACATTACGTCTTCGCGTTTCTATGTTGCGGAAGCATACCATTTTTTGAAATGCAATGTTTAGGAGGAGGAAAAAACATTGTCCCGGGTGCCCTCCAGTAAATTTGTAAGGCTGAATCTGGATGAATTTAGTATAGGATAATTTTACAACTCTTCCGTTAGATCTGACACAGCTCCTGCCTGATCACACTCACCATGTCCTCCACTATATCCTCTCCCTGACGGTCTCTGATTTACTGGAGGGCACCCGGGAAATGAACTGCTGATAAAAAAATCCCGGGGACGCATCCCCGGGTTTTTACTCCACCCCACTTTCAGATATGTTCTCTAGCTGCAACCGCTGGTCGCACCGCATTCGAAACATCTGTAACACGCGCCGTTCCTGACCATTATCGCGCCGCATTCGTGGCACGACGGAGCGTCCTCCTGGCCGAGGAACAGGCCATCCGCCCGGTAAAGCGCGCGACGCTCGCTCTCATCAAGGTCAAGCGCCAGCTGCTCGATCGGGGGAAGCTGAATCGTGTTGGGTTCGGCGTCGGACGGAACTTTTGTATCCTCCGGTTTGAGGAACTTGGTTCCGAGCCACCGATAGATGTAGTCCACGATGGACTTGGCGATCCTGAGATCCGGATTCTTGGTGAAGCCGGAAGGCTCGAACCGCATGTGCGAGAATTTGTTGACCAGAACTTCCAGCGGGACCCCGTACTGGAGCATGATACTGGTCATGGTCGCGATGGTGTCCATGAGGCCTGAGATGGTGGATCCTTCCTTCGCCATCGTGACAAAGATCTCGCCGGGCGAGCCGTCATCATAAAGACCGACAGTGATGTAGCCTTCGTGAGCGCCCGCGATTTCGAACTTGTGAGTAATAGACCTGCGCTCGTCGGGCAGCCGGCGTCTGAATGGATGAAGACCCTCTTCCTTCTTGTTCTCACCCTTGGATGTTGAAAGGGGCTGGGTGCGTTTGCAGCCATCGCGGTAAATGGCGATCGACTTGAGTCCCAGGCGCCACGCCTGTTCGTACGTGTGCATGATGTCCTCGACAGTCGATTCGCCGGGCATGTTGACGGTTTTGGAAATCGCCCCGGACAGGAATGGCTGTACTGCCGCCATCATCCGTACGTGTCCCATGTGATGAATGGAGCGGGAGCCTGTCAGGGGTTTGAACGCGCAATCGAACACCGGGAGATGTTCGAGTTTTAAATCGTCAGCGCCCTCTATCGTATCGTTCTCTTCGATGTATTCAAGTATGTTGGAAATTTCCTCGGTGTCGTAGCCGAGATTCTCAAGCGCGAGCGGAACGGTCTGGTTGACAATTTTAATTACTCCGCCGCCGACAAGTTTCTTGTATTTAACCAGGGCAATGTCCGGTTCGACTCCGGTTGTGTCGCAGTCCATCATGAAACCGATGGTTCCGGTCGGGGCAAGGACAGTCGCCTGGGCGTTACGGAATCCGGCTGTTTCGCCAAGTTCGCAGACGCGATCCCATGCAGCGTTCGATTCCTGCCACAGCTCGGGCGGCACATGCTGTTTTTCAATTTTTCTCGATGCGTTCCTGTGCTTCTGCATGACCTTCAGGAACGGTTCTTCGTTCTCGGCGTAGCCGGGGAACGGACCGATCCTCTCTGAGATGAGAGCGGATGCGTAATATGCTTCTCCGCACATCAGGGCGGTAACGGCAGCTGAGTAATCGCGCCCCTCGTCGGAATCATATGGAAGCCCACGACTCATCAGGAGTGCGCCCAGGTTCGCGTAGCCGAGTCCCAGGGGACGGAAGTTGTGCGAATTGACCTCTATGGCCATGTTCGGGTAGCTCGCGTTGTCTACGAGGATCTCCTGGGCGAGGATGGTTATTCGCACGGCGTGCTTGAACGATTCAGTGTCGAACTCGCCTGCGTCGTTGATGAATGTCAGCAGGTTAAGGCTGGCTAGATTGCAGGCGGTATCGTCGAGGAACATGTATTCGCTGCATGGATTGGATGAATTTATTCGTCCGGTTTTCGGGCACGGGTGCCAGTTATTGATGGTTGTATCGAACTGGAGACCGGGGTCGCCGCATACATGAGCTGCCTGGGCGATCTCTCTCCAGAGGTCGGTCGCCCGATGGGTCTCTGAGATTTTTCCTGTGACAATTTCGCGTGTCGCCCAGTCATTGTCGTTAATGACTGCCTTCATGAAATCGTCGGTGACTCGAACCGAGTTATTTGAATTCTGGTAGAAGACAGATGAGTACGCTTCGCCGTTAAGTGAGCCATCGTAGCCGGCATCGATAAGCTTCCATGCTTTCTTTTCTTCATTGGATTTGCAGTTTATGAAATCGCGGATGTCGGGATGGTCGGCGTTAAGGATAACCATTTTCGCTGCGCGACGGGTTTTTCCTCCGGACTTGATGACGCCGGCGAAAGCATCGAATCCTCTCATGAAACTGACAGGTCCGGACGCCCATCCGCCGGAGGCGAGCTGTTCGCGCGACGACCTGATGGATGAAAGGTTCGTGCCGGTTCCCGATCCGAATTTGAACAGCATGCCTTCGGTTTTCGCAAGTCCGAGGATCGACTCCATGCTGTCCTCGACTGAATTTATAAAACACGCAGAGCACTGCGGACGTTTCTCAATACCCACGTTGAACCATACAGGGGAGTTGAAAGCCATTTTCTGGTGAAGGAGGAGGTAGATCAATTCAGCTTCGAATGTATCGGCTTCATCAGCATCAAGGAAATACCCGTCCTTGCGTCCCCAGTCGGCAATGGTCACGGCGACACGATTGATCAAAGTCTTAAGGGACTTTTCACGGCGCTCGGAATGCATGGGGCCATGAAAATATTTAGACACGACGATATTGGTCGCGGTCTGACTCCAGGATACCGGCATCTCGACATCCTTCTGCTCGAATATGACCTCGCCGGTGTCGGACGTGATCATGGCAATGCGTTTATCCCATTCAACTCCATCGTAGGGGTGAACACCAGGTTTGGTGAAGTACCTTTGAAAAATATGATTGTTGACCCGTTCCCTAGGCTTGAGCAGTCTTCTGGTCTTCTCATAAGATGTCGAAATAAAATGTTCTTTACTAGTAGTCATCTGGTGCGCCCTCTCCATTTCAGGATTGTAATTTATCTATACAATTATATAGTATTTCCGTCCGTTTTGGTGAAAAATAGTCCGTTTCAAGCTATTTTTCGCGAAAGACTCCCTATGATCCCGATAAAGTGTCGATTCCGATTCCTTTACCTCGCTGATACTTCATACGGCGAGGGAGATTGGTGCGTAATGCTTGATAAATCAGTTACGCGGTTATTTTTAAGAGATGTGGATCGCCGGAAAGTACTATGGTTATGCCCCTCAGGTGACTTTGTCCGGCGATGGGTTGGGAGTGAGAATCTCTGGCAATGAATGCGGATGAAAGTCCAGCTAAGTTCAGACCCCGTGTTCCCCTTAAAAAAATCGCTTAACTGATTTAACATAGCATCGCTCGCCTGTCAATATTAATTATCCACTTTAAAACCACATACTTTGTACAAGTTTAGTGCATCTTTTTTGTAAAATATTATACAGAATGTGTCAATTAATTGTAACCTTGGTGTCACGTAATTGTTCAAATTTGATTAAGAGAAAAAATGATTTTTTTTCCATTTTTTCTTTAAAATTCATTTAACTAAGGTTAAATATTCCACAAATTTTGCTTCTGGATTCCTTCTTGCCCTTCACCTATAATAACACCATCCACTCTTCAGGCCATGGAGGAGAACAATGGTTTCAACCCGGATCTATCAGTCAGTCTTTCTATTTTTCCTGTGTATTTCACTGTTCCCGATTTTGTCACAATCGGCAAGCGCCCAGAATGTGCCCACCTGGCATACG
>Ga0214471_10004510_pt1 | contig 10745 bp, 9 predicted proteins | sample RVTome_5_FD_207665 | JGI IMG/M metagenome (GOLD analysis project Ga0214471, IMG submission 207665) | Soil microbial communities from uranium-contaminated site in the Upper Colorado River Basin, Wyoming, United States - RVT142D155 | ecosystem: Environmental > Terrestrial > Soil > Contaminated >... | reverse complement strand
CTATGAGTTTTCCACGATGACCGGCGTCGAGCCCGCCGCCCCCCAAGCTCGACTCGAGGCCCTCCGCGCGCTCATTCGCGAGATGGGCTCGGTGCTCGTCTGCTTCTCCGGAGGCATCGACAGCGCGCTCGTCTTGGCCGTCGCGCACGCGACGCTCGGCGAGTGTTCGGCCGGCATCACGGCCGTGAGCCCGAGCCTGCCGGAAAACGAGCGAAGCCACGCCGCCCGCTTTGCAGCCTCGATCGGCGCACGCCACTACTTCGTCGAGTCGCACGAGCTCGAGCGTCCCGGCTACGTGAGTAACGGCCCGGATCGTTGCTTCCACTGCAAGAGCGAGCTTTACGAAATCGCCGAACGCTTCCGCCAGGAGCACGAGCTCGACTTCATCGCGAACGGCACCAATCGCGACGATCTCGGCGACTATCGGCCGGGCCTCGAAGCGGCCAAGAGCGCCGCGGTCAGGAGCCCTCTCATCGAAACGGGTTTCACCAAGTCCGACGTTCGAGAGGTCGCTCGGCTGCTAAACCTAGATATCTGGGACAAACCGGCGTCCGCCTGCCTTTCCAGCCGTATTCCCTACGGCACCGCCGTAACTCCAGAACGGCTCGCCCGCATCGGCAGGTTCGAGCGCGAGCTTCGCGCGCTCGGCTTCCGTCAAGTGCGCGTGCGCTTTCACGACGCCGTCGCCCGCATCGAAGTGGGCGCCGACGAGATCCCGCGCCTGCTCGACGCCTCGCTGCGCGAGCGCGCCGTCGCAATCGGCAAAGATTGCGGTTTTGCCTACGTCACGCTCGACCTCGGCGGCTATCGCCTGGGTTCGCACAACGAAGTGCTGTCGGGGCGCTCGCTGCGCGTCGTCTAATCCGGCGTCCTTCGACGCGAGCCGTTCGACTGCGGGCGAACGCCCCTCATTTTTCAGTCGCGCCGGGCGCGCGGCCCACGGTCGCGACGCCCGCCGCGCTCCGGGCGACCACCGCCGCCACCGCGGCCGTTGCCCCTTCCACCCGGCGTTCCGGCTTCGCGCGCTTTCGCCATGCGCTCGCGCGCGCGTTCGCCCTCTTCGCCTTCGGGCAACGGCAAGAGCTCGCGCCGCGATAGCCTCACGCGGCCGTCGCGCTCCACGCTGATGACCTTGACCTCGACCTCTTCGCCTTCGGAAAGCACCGTCGCCGGAGATTCGACGCGCTCATGCGCGATTTCCGAGACGTGCAAGAGTGCTTCCTGCCCTGGCAAGATCTCGACGAAAGCGCCGAACTCGGTCAGGCGCCGCACCATACCTCGATAGACCTTTCCGGATTCGGGCTCCGCGATCAAGCCCTGGATGATCTCGATGGCGCGCTCGACTCCCGAGGGATCGGAGCCAGCGACCGAGACCGTTCCGTCGTCCTCGACGTCCACGCTGCAACCGGTCTGTTCCACGATGCCCTTGATCGTCTTGCCGCCCGGTCCGATGATGATCCGAATCTGATCGGGCTTGACTTTGATGGTCGTGATGCGCGGAGCCCAACGGCTGATTTCCTGCCGAGCTTCTGGCAGTGTTTCCAGCATCTTACCCAGGATGTGCAGGCGCCCCTCGCGCGCTTGCCCGAGCGCCTGCTCGAGCACGCTGCGCTCCAGGCCCTCGATCTTGATGTCCATCTGAATCGCCGTGACGCCGCGGTCCGTACCACACACCTTGAAGTCCATGTCGCCCAGGTGATCCTCGTCGCCGAGAATGTCGCTCAGAATCGCCACGCGGCTGCCTGCCGTGATCAAGCCCATTGCGATGCCGGCGACCGGACGGCGCAGCGGCACACCGCAATCCATCAGGCTCAAGGTGCCGCCGCAAACGCTGGCCATCGAGCTCGACCCGTTCGATTCCAGGACTTCGCTCACAATGCGAATCGTGTACGGAAACTTGTCGTGAGCCGGAACCATCTTCGCAAGAGCTCGTTCGGCCAGCGCGCCGTGCCCGACCTCGCGCCGGCCCGGGCCGCGGAGCGGCTTCGTTTCTCCGGTGCAGAACGGCGGGAAGTTGTAGTGCAGCATGAACTGCTTCCAGCTTTCCCCGGTGAGCGCGTCGATCTTCTGCTCGTCGCTCGAAGTGCCGAGCGTGGTCGTCACGATGGCCTGGGTCTCACCGCGCTGAAACAGGGCCGAGCCGTGGGTTCGCGGCAAAAGGCCGACCTCGCAGCTAATCGGCCGGATCGTCTTGGTGTCGCGACCGTCGATGCGCTTGCCCTCGTCCAGCACCATGTTGCGCACCACGTGTGCCTTACGGTGCTCGAGCTCTTCTTTGATCAACTTTTCGCTGGCCAGGAACTTCTCCGCGCCCATCTCTTCGCTGAGCTTCGCGTACACGGCCTTCTTGATCTCGGAATAGCGGTCGTAGCGGGCCTTCTTCTCCCTGATCACGCAGGCGACCTTCAGATCGGCGTCCGCTAGCTCCGCGACGCGACGCACGATGCCTTCGTCCAGAATCGGCACCGAGTACTCGCGCTTCGGCTTACCGACCGCCTGACGCATTTTTTCGATCAACCCGAGCACCGGCTGTGCTTCTTGGTGGGCGAACATCAGCGCGTCGATGATATCCTTTTCCGTAGCTTCGTCCGCGCCGCCTTCCACCATGACGATCGCGTCCTTGCTGGCCGCAACCACGAGGTCGATGTCCGCCTGCTCGCTCTGCTCGAACGTGGGATACGCGACGAGCTCGCCGCCCACGCGCGCCACGCGAATTCCGCAGATCGGCCCCTCCCAGGGAATGTCCGAGATCGTGAGCGCCGCGCTGGCGGCAGTCAGAGCCAGGACGTCCGTCGGGTTCGTCTTGTCCGTGCTCAGGACCGTCGCGATGATTTGAGTATCCTTCCTGTAGCCCTTCGGGAAGAGGGGCCTGAGCGGCCGGTCCATCAGGCGACACGTCAGGACCTCGTAGTCGCGCAGGCGGCCTTCGCGCTTGAAGAAGCCGCCCGGAATCTTGCCCGCGGCGTAGGTCTTTTCCACGTACTCGCAAGTCAGCGGGAAAAAATCCAAGCCCGGTCTTTCGTCGGTGGACGTCGCCGTGACGAGCACGACGCTGTCGCCGAGCGTGATCAAGACGGAGCCGTGCGCCAGCTTGGCGAGACGGCCGGTTTCGAACGCTATGGGCTTTCCGCCCACGAGTACGGATTCTCTTACGAACATGTCAGTAGCGCTCCTCAGCGCGGTGGCTGCTGCGTGTAGCCAGACGCCGGATGCGAGCGCCGCTGACTTCAGCCTCGGTTTCTAAGAGCGACCGGGTCGCGCGTAGAAAGCGAAGTTGAAGAGGCGCCGCGTCCGGAAACGATGAAACTCCGACCGTACGACGACCTATCGACGCAAGCTGAGCGAAGACAGCACCTTGCGGTACCGCTCGGCGTCTTGCTGCCTGAGGTAGTCCAGAAGCCGGCGTCGTTGACCGACCAATTTCAAGAGCCCGCGTCGTGAATGATGATCTTTCTTGTGGACCTTGAAGTGTTCGGTCAAATGCTCGATGCGCTGGCTCAGAAGCGCAATCTGCACCTCGGGAGAGCCAGTGTCCCGCTCGTGCAGTTTGTATTCGGTAATGACGCGCTGCTTCGCGTCCGTCTCTAGTGGCATGGCCAGTCCTTCCTAAACAGGCGCGGAGTATACTGGCGGCCCCTCTTCGGTCAACCGGCCGCGGCCGAGATCGTTCCACGGGCGAATGCGCCATTGGAACAGCCGGCAGAAGACCGCGTCCAATCCTACGGCTCCAGCAGGTCAGCCAGTCGGGGCGCGAAGCGTTCAGCCACCAGGGTCTCGACTTCGTCCGCGGTTTGAGCCGCAAGGCCGAGCCGCGCCACGTCCTCGGCTTCCTCGAGCGTGACACGGCTCAGAGCTTCTTTGACCTCGGGTAGGGACGAAGCCTCGAGACTGAGTTCCCGGAGCCCCATGCCCACGAGTACGACGGCGGAGAGCGGATCGCTCGCCATCGCACCGCAGACGACCACGGGGCGGCCCTTCAGCTTGCCCGCTTGGATCACCCCTTTCAAGAGCTGGAGGACCGCCGGGTCGAGATCGCTCGCCAGCCGGGCGAGCTCCCGGCTCGTTCTGTCCACGGCCAGCGTGTACTGGACCAGATCGTTCGTGCCGATGCTCATGAAATCGCTGTGGGTCGCGAAGTGATCGGCCAGAATCGCTGCGGACGGCACCTCGATCATGGTTCCGAGTTCGACCCGCTCGGCCCGTGCCTGTGCCCTGGCGTCGATTTCCGCGATGGCCTGCTCGAGCAACTGCCGCACCCGGAAAAGCTCGGTCAACGACGCGACCATCGGTATCATGATCTGAAGATTGCCGTGAGCGGAGGCCCGCACCATGGCTCGGAGCTGGGTCAACATGAGCTCGGGCAACTCGAGGCCGAGCCGCACCGCGCGAAACCCGAGAGCCGGATTATGACCGGGCGGAATCGGCAGCGCGAAGGCCAGTTTGTCACCGCCGAGGTCGAACGTGCGCATCGTCACCGGAAGCGGTGCGAGCGCTTCCACGACGCGGCGGTACGTCTGATACTGCTCCTCTTCACCGGGCTGGCTCGCGCGGTTCAGATACAGAAACTCGGTGCGGTAGAGCCCCACGCCTTCCGCGCCCTGCTCGAGCGCGATGGCGGCCTCTCCTTCGAGCTCGATATTGGCTTTGAGCACGATACGCGTTCCGCAGCGCGTGGTGGCCGGCCGGTCCTTCAGCTGGCGCAGGCCTTGGGCCATTTCGCGGTAGCGCCGGGCGCGCCGCTCGGCCTCTTCCAGCGCGACGGGCGACGGGTTGATGGTGACCCGGCCATGCAAACCATCGACGACGATGCGGTCGCCGTGCGCGATTCTGCCGAGCACTTCCCCGGCGCCGACTACCGCCGGTATTTCGAGCGCGCGTGCCAGGATCGCGGTGTGGCTCGAGCGCGTTCCGCGTTCGGTGACGATTGCCAGCACGCGATGCCGATCGAGGCTGACGGTTTCGGCCGGAGAAAGGTCGCGGGCGATCAGCACTCCGGGCTCGTCGCCGTCCGGAATCGAGAGACTGGGACGCTTGCCCGACAAGGCCTTCAAGATGCAGTCCGCGACGAACTCAATGTCGTGACTGCGCTCCGCCAGGTACGCATCGCTCGACCCCTGGAGCTGCATCGACATCTCCCGAGCCGCGCTGTCGAGCGCCCACTCAGCGCACTGACGGTCGATTCGGACCCGTCGCTCGACGTCTTCGTGCAGACTCGGATCCCCGACCATCAGCACGTAGGCCTCCAGAATCGAGACCTCGGCGCGCGGAGCGTCGCCGCCGAGCTTCTCCGCCACCTCGCGGAGCTCGGCGGACGCCGTCGCGACGGCGGCTTCGAAACGCGCCACCTCTTCGTCGGCCAGGTGTTTCGGAATGCGGCGCAACACGAGCCCGGCGCGCCGCGCTCCGACGATGATGGCCGGTCCGATGGCGAAGCCGGCGGAGCCGGGGATCCCGCGTAGCTCCACCGGCGGAGTACTGCTCGAGTTTGCACGGCCACGGCCGTGCGGGGGATCGCTCGACACTACTCGTCTTCCCCGAAACGATTCTGTATGAGCTCCCCGATCTCCTGAACCGCCCGGTCAGCGTCGTCCCCGGCGGCCTCGATCGTCAACTGTGTTCCGCACGGGCTACACAGCAAGAGGACACCCATCACGCTCTTCGCGTTGGCAGTCTGTTCGTCGCGGCGCACCAGCACGTCGCAGGGGAACTGCGAAGCCAGGCCCACGAGCTTGCTCGCGGCGCGAGCGTGAAGCCCGAGCTTATTTCGTACTTCGAAGACCCCTCGGGCGAGACTCATCGCCTTTCGCTCGTCGGGGCGTAGCCTACCCCATCGTGTCCCGAGGCGACAGCTGCCCGATCGATGTCGCGGTGCACCACCTCGAAGGCGCTTCCTGGCACATTGGCCAAACGACCGGCCAAGGCGTCGGCGATGACGACCGAGCGATGCCGCCCTCCGGTACAGCCGATGCCCACCGTGAGGTACGCCTTTCCTTCGCGCTCGTAGCAGGGAAGGCAAAATGCGAGCAGCGCCGTCGTTCGCGAGAGAAATTCCTCCGTCGCTGGCTGAGCGAGCACGAACTCTCGCACGCGGGCATCGGTGCCCGGCAGATGACCGAGGCCCTCGACGAAGTACGGATTGTCGAGAAAGCGAACGTCGAGGATCAGATCCGCGTCGACCGGAGCTCCGTAGCGAAAACCGAACGACACCCAACGCGTCCGCATGCTCGGCACTCCGCCGCTCCCCGGTCCGAAGTGCTCGACGATGCGACGCCGCAGGTCGTGAACGCTGAGCCGCGTCGTATCGATGACGAGCGTCGCACGGGCCCGCAGCGAAACCAAGAGCGCCCTTTCCATCCGGATGCCGTCCGCGAGCGCGCTCACGGAGCGTTCCTCGCCGGGCTCCGCCGTGGTGCCGAGCGGATGCGGGCGTCGCGTACTGCTGAAACGCCGCAAGAGCGCTTCGTCGGTGGCATCCAGAAACACGACGCTGACCTCGCTGTTCAAGGACGACTTGAGCTGCTCGAGCGCGCCGGCGGCGTTTTCGAGAAAGCCGCGCACCCTGACGTCGATGCCGAGGGCGATCTTGCGAATGCCGCCGCTCGTGATCGAAAGCACGGTGTCGTTGACCACGGGCGTCGGCAAGTTGTCCACGCAGAAAAAGCCGAGGTCTTCGAGCGCGTGCAGCGCCGTCGAGCGCCCGGCGCCGCTCAAGCCCGTCACCACCACGCAGAGCGGCCCGTCCAAGCGCGGCGGCGGCGCCGGCGCGGCCGCGGTCACCGCCGGCCTCGCGTTTCGATGGGTGGCGGCGCCGCGCTTTCGTTGTCCTGTATCGCTCGAAAGCCGTGGCTCGGCGGGCGCCGCGAACGGCTCGGGACCTCGTCCCTCAGGCTTCGCTCGATCTTGTCGACGAGCTCGCGCGCGGGGTGATGGCCGGCCTGGCGCAGGAGCTCGTTGCGCGCCGCGATTTCGATGATCGAGCTCATGTTTCGTCCGGGTTGGACCGGCAGAGACACCTCGCGCAAGGGAACGCCGAGGATCTCGTGATGGCGATCTTGAATGCCCACCCGATCGTAGTCCCTGTCGGACCGCACGATCTCCAGCTTCACCACCAGATCGAGCCGCTTGCGCTCGCGGATCGCCGTCACGCCGTAGAGATCCTTGATGTTGAGGATGCCCAGACCGCGCACTTCGATCAGGTGCCGCAATAGATCGGCGGCTTGGCCGAAGACCATGCCCGGAGGCCGATAGTCGCATTCGATCGCGTCGTCGGCGACCAGGCGGTGCCCGCGCATCACCAAGTCGAGCGCACACTCGCTCTTGCCGATTCCGCTCTGGCCGAGGAGCAGCACTCCGACCTCGAAGACGTCGACCAGCACGCCGTGAATGCGCGTGCGCGGAGCGAGCCGTTCGTCGAGGAGCGTGTGCAGACCCGTGATGGCCGACGATGACCGCTCCTGACACACGATCAGCGGCGTCTTGGTGCGATCGGCCTCGCTCGCGAACGGCGGCGGCGGGTCCATGCCCCGCGTGACGATCACACAGGCTAGCTGAACGCTGAACAGGAACTTCGCCGCGCGCTCTTGCTCGGCGAGCGGCAGCGCTTCCACGTAGCTGAGCTCGGTTTCCCCGAGCACCTGGATCCGCGTAGGAACCAGGCCGCGCAGGTGGCCGACCAGCGCCAGGCCGGACTTCTGAATGCGCCGGTGAGTGATCCTTCGATCGATGCCGGTCTGACCCGCTACGAGCCTCACGCTCGGCCCGAGCGCCGGGTCCGCCAGCAACTCTCTCACCGAGACGCTGACCTCCTCGTTGGGCGGCGGATCGAAGACGGTCACGTTTTACCTCATACCGTTTTCCTGGGATTCGATGAAGGATAGCGCGGAGCCGGGGGATACGCTGCGCACGAGCTCGACGCGCGCCCGCTCATTTCGGAGCAGGCGCGATATGCGCGCCAGTACTTTGAGATGGTCTCCCGCCGAGCGCTTCGGAGCGACCACGCCGAAGATGATGCTCACGACCGCGCCGTCGATGGCCTCGAAATCCACCCCGCTCGGGCACAAGAGCAGCGCCGCGGCATGACCGGCGGCCGTGTCCGCGGTGGCGTGCGGAATCGCCACGCCGTCCCCGATCCCTGTGCTTTGCAGGCGCTCGCGCTCGATGAGCAACGTTTCTACCCGCGCCGGTTCGACCGCAACGGCCGGCCCCAACATGCCCGCCAAGAGCCGCAGCGCCGCAGCCTTGTCCGGTACCACTCCGCCATCGTCGTCTACTACGATGCGGTCGGTTGTGAGGATGTCGGAGAGCCGCATATCGGATGTCTCGGCGTACCTTGCGGACGGCACGCGCCAGCAAGCTCAACGCTTGACGTTCTTCTTGGTGCGGCCGCGCGACGGCGCGATCTTGGCCGCTTCTCGCTTCGAGCGCGATGCGGCCGCCTTCTTACTCGCTTTGGCCGGTGACGCAAGCCGAGCTCTTTCCGTCGCGGGTTGCTCTGCGCCGCGCACAGTATCGCCGCCACGGCGTTGGCGCGACTGTGTGGCGCCCTTCGCACCCCGAATCTGCCGCTCGAGCTTGGTCATGACGCGATCGATCGAGGTGTACATGTCGTCGCTCGCCTCTTTGGCTTCGAGATGGGCCCCGCCGCTGGAAATGCGCGTTTCCGCCACGTGCGCCAGCTTGTCCAGCGAGAGCGTCACTTTGGCCGTCATCGGCTGGCGCAAGAAGCGCTGCAGCTTGGCCAACTTCTGCGACGCGTGCCGCTTGATGGCATCGCTGGATTCCATGTGTCGGAAGGTGATGCTGATGTTCATGACGCTACTTTTAGTGTGGCCGCGAAGAGCCGGCAAGAAGACGCGTGCGCCAGCGTCCCGTCCGCTCCGTCCGAAGTCGCGGCCTCCGCCGTCTCGAGGCCGGCGGCCTTCTCAGAACAGCCGCTTGCGCTTGGACGAGGCCAGAATACCGAGCATCTCGCGGTACTTCGCGACGGTGCGCCGCGCAATCTTGATCCCCTCCTCCCGCTCCAAGAGCTCGACGATGGCCTGATCGCTGAGCGGGTTGGCCTTGTCCTCGTCCTCGATGATCTTCTTGATCGCCTGTTTGACGCTCTCGCTCGCGATGTCCTCGTTGGCGACGCGGCGAATGCTGGAATTGAAAAAGTACTTGAGCTCGAACAGCCCCTGCGGGGTGTGCACGTACTTGTTGGTAGTGACCCGCGAAATGGTCGACTCGTGCATGCCGACCGCTTCGGCGACGTCGCGTAGGATCATGGGCCTGAGGCAGGACACGCCGCGCTCGAAGAACTCGCGTTGTTTTTCGACGATGCACTCGGCGACGCGAATGATGGTCTTGCGGCGCTGCTCGATGGCGCGAATCAGCCACTGTGCGTTGCGCAGCTTCTCACCCAAGAACTCTTTGGCGGCAGGATCTTTCATCAGACGTTTGGTCAGCGCTTCGTTGATGAAGAGCCGCTGCACGCCGCGGTCGTTGTCGACTACTCGAAATTCTTCGGCGTCCTTGATGACGTAGACGTCCGGCGTGATGCCGATGGTACGCTCGTCCTGATCGGAAAAATCACGCGCCGGGCGACTTTCGAAACCCTGGATTTCCTTGGCCGCCTCGTAGACCTCTTCCAGGCTGATCTTCATCTCCCGCGCGATCGCCTGGTAGTTGTGCTTCTCTAGGTGATGCAGATGGTGCTTGATCATCTGTACCGCGGGGTCGTCGTCTTCGTAACCGTAGGCCTTCGCCTGAACCAGGAGGCATTCGCCCAACGTGCGGCCCGCCACACCGATGGGATCGAAGTTCTGGATCATCTCGAGAACGATGGGCGCATCGTCCGGGTGTAGGCCCGCCTCTCCGGCGAGATCCTCGATCGTCAGATCGGGCGTGCGCGTTCCGTCCGGGCGCTCCACGCCCGCCAAGTCCAGATAGCCGCGCTCGTCGACGTTTCCGATCACGAGCTCGGCGAAACGTCGCTCGACGTCGGTGAAGTCGCTCATCTGCAGCTGCCACAACAAGTGATCCTGCAAACTGCGAGGCTTGGTCAGGTTCTGCTCGATGGGCGGCAGATCTTCGAACCCGCCGCGCCCGCTCGTGGGAGTCTGCTGCAAGGTGCGGTTCTCGAGAAACTTCTCCCAGTCCACTTCGCGCGTGGCCCGCTCCGACTGGCGCATGTCCTCGCTGCGCTCGTCGCCGTTGTATGTCGGCCGCTCGTCCAGCGCCCGGGCGGGGGCGGCCGCGCCCTCCCCGGCCTCGCTCGCTTCGCCCCGCGTGCGGCCCTCCGGCTCCTCGTCGGAGAGGACCGGATTGTTGTCGAGCTCCTTACGGACCTCGTCGATGAGCTCCAGGCGCGAGAGTTGCAACAGTCGGATCGCCTGCTGCAGCTGCGGGGTCATTACCAGCTGCTGCGTCAGCCGGAGTTGCTGCTTGATTTCCATGGCTCAGCGATAGGAGGGCGTGTGATTACGAGGGTACGGCGAGTCTACCACCGATGAAAAGGGCTCTTGGTGTGAATGCTGCTTGGTGTCCAGGCGCCCGCGGGGCAGACTCCCTCCAGTAGACTACAGCTTCCAGGGTGCTGCAACGTCGGACGGCCGACCGGAGCCCGTAGGGCGAGGCCATTCGAAGCGGGCGCACCCCCGTTGAGCACGAGTGATCGCGAGTGTTGGTGCGTTTCGCCGCGCCACGCCACGTCGTGCCACCTCACTCCACCTCATTCCACGACGGGAGCGGGACTTATTCCACGA
>Ga0214471_10004509_pt1 | contig 10746 bp, 7 predicted proteins | sample RVTome_5_FD_207665 | JGI IMG/M metagenome (GOLD analysis project Ga0214471, IMG submission 207665) | Soil microbial communities from uranium-contaminated site in the Upper Colorado River Basin, Wyoming, United States - RVT142D155 | ecosystem: Environmental > Terrestrial > Soil > Contaminated >... | reverse complement strand
TGACGCCAGCACTTTTCGCCAATTGGTCGATCTGTACCAGAAGCAGCCCAACATGGATGTGCGCTCCAGCACCAGCATGGAAAACCAGGCCTACAGCACGCCGGCCCCGCTGGCGTTTCTGGCCTCGCGCCTGGCCGGTATAGACGGCACAACCACCGTTTACGAACCGACCGCCGGCAACGGCATGCTGCTGATCGGCGCCGATCCTGGGAAAGTTACCGCCAATGAACTGAATGATCTTCGTGCAGAGCAGCTGCAGGAACAGGGATTCAAGGTGACGCAGCATGACGCCACCGAGCATACCCCTGGAACCCAGGTGGATGCGGCGATCATGAATCCGCCCTTTGGCGGTATCGCGCCGGTGAAGCATGACGGATATACCATCAAGACCATCGACCACCTGATCGCCGCCAAGGCGCTGGCGGTGATCAAGGACAACGGCCGGGCGGTGATCATCATCGGCGCCAACAAGCAGGCGGGCGACATCAGCCCTCGCGACCGGACCTTCTTTAACTGGCTGTATTCGCACTACAATGTAACTGATCATTTTGAAGTCGATGGCTACCTGTATAAGCGGCAGGGCGCAGGCTGGCCAGTACGAGTTTTGGTGGTTAACGGCCGCGAAGACAGCAAGAGCATTTCACCCGTATCGGGCTCAATCGAACGGGTCAATACATGGGATGAGGTTTATGAACGCTACACAGAAAGTCTGGATGCCCAGCGGTCTGACCGAAGCGGGGCGGCGCGTGCTGATGCTACAGGTCAGTCGGACGCAGAAGATCGATCGCCAGGTGCTGCCGTTTCTGATGATCAGGAAGCTGGAGCGGCTGATCAGCGAGGCACAGGACGAGAACCAGGACGTGGAAGCGCTACTGGCGGAAGTGCCGGATCTCGAATACGCAGAGACGCCGCGGCAGATGGCCGAAATGATGATCGAGGCGGACAGCCTGTCGCTGTTGATCAGCAGGGCAGAACTGAGCAGCAGCCCGAAGCCGCTGGACGTGCAGGCGCAGTATCAGGAACAGACACTGGCGTCGCTGATCGAGGACCTTCTGCACGAGATCGACAGCCACGGGTAACCCAGAGCGCAGATGGATCTTCTTTCCAGTCCAGCTACCAGACCCGCAGCGGCGGCAGCAACGAAGCCGTGCTCACACCGGTCAACATGGCCGGCGCCACCGAGCGCGCTTTGCGCGACATCGAGGCCGAAGTTGGCAACATCGACCAGTATGTGATGGACAAGCTGGGCTATGACAGCCTGGAAGACCTGCATAAGGCCTTCATGGGGCTGCAGGTCGACACCATCGCTGCCGGCATCCACAACATGGAGCGCGGCAAGGGCCTGATAATTGCGGATCAGTGTGTTCATGGTGACACGCGAATATATAATCCAATCACAGGGGATAACACACCTATCCGGGAGTTGGCACAGTCAAGTAACCCCATACCTGTTTTGTCGCTATCTAAAAACGGATTTGTAACTAGGCTGGCGTCTGCACCGTTTTTCAAGGGTAGATCTGATATTTTCAAGGTTACGCTAGCAAGCGGTATAAACATCAAGGTTACTGCCGCTCATCGTTTTCTCTCTACTCAGGGTTGGATTTCAATCGGCGACGGTTTATCCGCCGGGCATTCTCTCGCATTCTTTGCAGGCCAGCAGGAGAGTATTTGGGAGTCCGACCCGTCAACTCATGACGAAGATGGTCAGCATTGCACTGGAACAGTTCCAGATTGTCTGGGTGATTGTTCTGAGGATTGCCATCCGCATGATGGACAACTTCTTCCTGCAGTAGGTACCGACCAATCTTCTGTTCCATTACAAGACGATGCTCTGAAACATATCCATCCTTCGTCCTATTTGGATGATCGTGACACTTCAAATATATGTAACCTTTTGAAACCCGAACCCCGCCGTTCCAGAAATAATTCTTCTCCATTGGAGAGCCTTTTCCCTTCTTCGATGCGAGGCCAAATTCACGCATACGGCGAACTATTGTTGGAACAGAAACTCCAAAGTGACGCGCAGTATCTTCCACACCAAGCACTGCGTCGTTCACGATTTTCTCAAGTTCCTCCCGATCAATATTTACATAGTTGTACGGCTTCTTTTGGGTCAGACCGTGCTTTCTCTTGTGCACAACAAGAGTCGAAATTGACACACCAAAGTGCGCGGCAATCTCATGATTCCTGGCGCCACCTTCAATCATCCTATGAAGCTCATCGCTATCAATATTCATCCGTAAACTCTCCTGTTATTTTTGATGATCATACAGGGTGGGATACTGTTGTATCAATTGAGTATGAAGGATTTGATGACTTCTACGACATGTGGGTACCTGAACTTGAGAATTATGTCGCGGAAGGATTTGTAAACCACAACACTGGCGTGGGTAAGGGCAGGCAGGCGGCCGGCCTGCTGCGTTACGCTCTGCGCGAAGGCATGACCCCGGTATTCGTCACGGTCAAGGACAACCTGTTCACCGATATGTTCAACGACCTGGCTGATATCGGTACTCAGGACGTGCGACCCTTCATCCTCAATCAGGGCGGCGTTGTTAAACAAGATGATGCCGTGCTGCTCAAGAATCCGCCGCGCGCCCGACACATCGGGCGCATGGCTGATGTTATTGCCACTGGCGATCTGCCAAGCGACAGTAACATGCTGTTTCTGACCTACTCGCAGCTGAACACCGACAACCGCCAAAGGAAACTGGTGGATGCGCTCAAGGGTCGGGCACTTTTCGTGCTGGACGAATCCCATACTGCTGCCGGAGATCAGGTTTCTATCGGCAAGGGCGGGGTCAAGAAGATGACAACTGCTGGTTTCATCAGCCATGTCATCAATGAGCGCCCCGTGGCGTACCTGTCCGCGACCTACGCCAAGACCCCGAACAATATGCCGGTCTATTATCGCACCGACCTGATGGATGCGGTCGATAGCACCGCGGAATTGGTGGAAGCTGTGGCAGCCGGAGGAGCCCCTTTGCAGACCGTCATGTCCGGCATGCTGGCGGAAAGCGGGCAGCTGTTCCGCCGCGAGCGATCCTTCGACGGCATTTCTGTGCAGACCGTCATCGATACCGATAACACCGACGAACATTCGCGCTTCGCCGATACCGTAACCGAGGGTCTTCGCGCAATCACCGATGCTGATCGAATGTTCCATGACCACTTCGTGCCGCAGTATGCCCAGCAGGCGCAGGGTATTGGTGGCGATGCCTTTGGCGCCGGCAACAGGGCCGACTCTGGCGTTGATCACACCAATTTCACCAGCATCGTGCACAACTTCATTTCCCAGCTGCTGCTGGGCATGAAAGCAAAACGCACCGCAGAAATTGCCATCGATCTGCACAGGCAGGGCAAGAAACCGGTGATCGCATTGCAGAACACTATGGGTTCCTTCCTCAACAACTACGTCGAGGAACGCGGCCTGCAGGTGGGTGATGCGCTGGAGGCGGATTACCGCGACGTGCTGATGCGCGCACTCGATCGTACCCGCCGGGTTTCGGTTAAGGCAGCAAACGGTGACGAGCAGTCGGTCGATATTCCGCTGTCGGAACTGGATCCGGCCACCCGCGCCCTGTACGACCAGGCAGCAATGCTGATCAATGATCTGATGATTGATGAGTTGCCTGTCTCGCCGATCGACTTCGTGCGCAACGAACTGGAACGGGCCGGCATAAAGGTGTCGGAAATCACCGGTCGCAAGTACCGCATTGACTACAGCAGTGGATCACCTGTACTGGCGAAGCGCGAAACGGTGGAAGTGAAGGACCGCCGCGGTACCGTTGACGGTTTCAACGGCGGCGACTTGGACGCACTGATCCTCAATGCCGCCGGATCCACCGGCTTGAGCATCCACGCCAGTGAGAAGTTCACCGACCAGAAGCCGCGGCACATGCTGGTAATGCAGGCCATGGGCGACATCAACGTGCTGATGCAGATGCTCGGCCGTATCAACCGCACCGGGCAGGTGGAATTGCCGGGCTACAGCATGCTGGGCTTGGATATTCCGGCGGAAAAGCGCCCGCTGGCACGGACCGCCAACAAGATGAAGTCGCTGAATGCCAACACCAGCGCAAATACCGACTCTGACACCAGCATTGACGCGCCGGACATCATGAACAAGTACGGTGACCGGGTGGTGAATGTTTATCTGCGCGAGAACCCCGACGTGGCGCGCCTCGTTGACATGGATCCTTCGTCGTCCAAGAGCGAGGACGCCGCATTGCCCGGGCTGGCCACCACATTTACCGGGCGCATGGCTCTACTGCCGGTGCAGCAGCAGCGGGAGATATACGAGGAAATCGAGACCTCTTACGCCAACCTGATCGATTATCTGAACAAGATCAACCAGAACGACCTGGTACCGACCACGGTGGACTTGGATGCGCGCATCTTGGACAGCAAGGTCGCCTACGAGGGCAAGGCACCGGAAACCCTGTTCGGCGGCAACACCGTGCTGCATAAGGTCGACGCCAAGTATCAGGGCAAGCCGCCGACACCGGAAGACGTGAAAGCGGCGCTGGACAAGGCGCCGGACCCTGAAGCGACAGTCGAGAAGATCCGTCAAGACAAGGCGGCCGACACGGCGTATGCCGAGTCGCTGGCGCGACGCCTGCGCGAGGCGGAACGAGAGTTGCGCGACGCCAATAAGGTGCCGGAGGATGACAATCGCGCCGACAAGGTGAGCGCAGCTGAAGACAAAGTCCAGGCGGTCGAGGCCCGCATTCAGGACCTGGATTCACTGAAGGAGCAAAACGAGCGCTTGCTGCAGACCTTCAAGATCGGCCACCGCGCGCGCCTGAGCCTGGGCGACGAAACCGTGACCGGCGTCGTGATGGCGGTCAAGGATGGACACAAGGCAGGCAAGGGTAACCCTTACTCGCTGAGCAAGGTCCGGGTCCAGTTCATGGTCAACAGCGGCATTCGCCAGATCGATCTGCCGTTCAGCCAGCTGGATGGCGATATCTTCCTTGAGCGGCTGCGGGGGACCGGTACCTTTGGCCTTGAGGATATCTTCGCCGCCGACATGGCCGGCAGCGATCGCCGTGAAGTGCGCTATGTCGCCACCGGCAACCTGATCGCCGGCAGCGCCAAACTGCCGAAGGGTCGTATTGTCACTTTCAACGATAAGGCTGGGCAGACACATCAGGGCATCCTGATGCCGCGCAACTACGACGACAAGCAGTTCCAGTCTGTCGGTACTGACCAGAAGTTCGCCATGCGCGACAGCAAGGCGCTGGTCAAGTTCCTGCGCCAGAACCGCGACATGATCCAGAATCTGGGCGTCGCCAACAGCAACAACCAGATTCGCCTGCTGCCGGGCAATGCGGGTATGTGGTCCATCCAGTTGCCGAAGGCCAACAAGGATCCTGTGGTGCGCAGCGTCAAGTTCGATCAGCCGCTGCGTGATGCCATGGGCACGGATTTCTACGGCAAGACCAAGTACATGACGGCGCAGTTCCCTGAGTCCCGTTTGGCCAAGGTGGTGCCGGTTCTGAACGACCTGGCTCTGATGCAGGGCCTGCCATCCTACCGTGATGCCTGGGTGAAGTCCGGCGGCAACAAGGCGGCCGAGGCGACCAAGAGCTTTAGCGATCCTCTGCTATCACCGGAAGGCTTCCAGCGGCGATCGGACATTGAGAGTGACCGCCAGCGCGCACAACAACTGAAAGCCCAGGTCGACAAGGCTTACCTTGATGGTGATTTCGACCGCGCCGAAGACCTTGATGCTGAGCTTGAAACCCTGTACCAGGACATGGAAGACACCTTGGCTGAAATGCAGGAAGACGGAGTATCTGCGCTTGGAGACGACAGCGGCGCCGATAACAGCATGGCGCAACGAGTGCGTGACCTCGCCAGTAAATCCGGCGTGCAGGAGGATATCGAGGGCAGCCCGACCGATATCATCGCTTCCAGATACCGTGAACTGTACGTTGAGCAGAACATGCTTGATGACGAGGACCGGGCAGAATCATTGCGAGGCGCCTTCAAGGATGCAGGAGATTTCATGGGCGGCCTGCGCGATGGTATCGCCGATGAGGCGCTGCTGGAGGCGGCCAAAGACCTGTACGAGAGCCGGGAGGCAACACGTAAGCGGCAGAAGGGGACGAAGCGCAGCATCGGGATCAACCCGATAGGCATGTTCTTCAAGCGCCCCTATATCGTTGAGGCTGACGAGACACCAGGCCTGAGCCGCGCGCAGGCGCAGCAGATCGCCGATGATTTCCTGGCTGAATACAATGGTCATATCCCGCTGGATATCCGCGTTGTTGAGGATCAGACCGAGGCCTATGGCCCGGCCGGCCGAGTAGGCAGGATCGGCCGCATCAAGGGCGCCTACCATCCCGCGTCCGGTGCTGCGGTGCTGGTGGCCGGCAACGTATCGAGCGCGAAGGATGCCCAGACAACCCTGCGCCATGAGATCCTTGGGCACTACGGTCTCAACACCTTTACGCCGGAAGACAAGCGCGCCATCCTCGATGCCATCAAGGCCTCGAAGGCGAGCCTGAAGGATACTTGGTCCGATATCACCAAGCGCTACGGCGACAAGACAGAAGACGTTCAGGCCGAGGAAGTGTTCGCCCATATCGCCGAGGAAACGCGGGGGTCGGCAGCGCAACTGCTGGATCGCGTCATGGCGCTGGTCCGCAAAGCCCTGCGCCGTGTCGGCCTGATCAAGAGTCCGCTGAGCAAGAGCGAACTGCGGGCCCTGGTGCAGACCATCGCCCGGCAGATTCGCGACGGCCAGCGCCAGCAGCAGAACTTCCCGCAGCAGGACAGCGCCCTGTTCCGCCGCGACTCCACCGGTTTCGCTATCCCGGATGAGACCCTGGTAACGGCCGGAATCCGCAAGATTGCCGACAAGTTCAAGGTGCTGAAGGATTTGCAGGCCAATATCCGCAAGTCCGGTGGCCAGATCGACGAGGCGGCTGATGCCTACATGACAGAGGAGCTGTTCCACGGAAAAGCCGAGAACGACCTGGGCCAGATGCGCGAAACCTTCGTTGAACCCATGGCCAAGAAGATGGCAGCTTTCGGCATCAAGCAGGCGGACTTAGACGAATACCTCTACGCTAAGCACGCCCCTGAGCGTAACCGTCACATCGCCAGCATCAACCCGGAGATCCCGGACGGCGGCTCAGGCATGACCGATGCCGAGGCGGCAGCGGTGATCGCCAAGGTGCGGGCTAGCGGAAATCAGACGCAGTACGACCAGCTGGCTAAGATCGTCTACGACATGCTGGCATCGAAGCGGGATATTCTGGTCAGCGCCGGCCTTGAGGACGAGAGCGTGGTGGACGCCTGGCAGGCGGCATACCGGAACTACGTGCCGCTCAAGGGCTGGGCCGAGGACGAGCAGCAGGATGCACTGCCGCGCACCGGCAAGGGCTTCAGCGTCAGCGGCAAGACAAAGCGGGCGATGGGCCGTACCAGTGAAGCGGCAAGCCCATCGAGCTACGCCATTCAGGATCTGACCGAAACGCTGGTGAAGCGGCGCAAGAACGAGGTCGGCAATGCCTTCCTGAAGCTGGTCGAGACCAATCCCAACAAGGATTATTGGCAGGTTTTCACTGACGACAAACCGGAGACGGATCGTAAGATCATCAAGCGGGCGGACGGCAGCGAGGAAGTGGTCGAGCGGTCAGTACCGATGGCGATGTTCCAGGACCGCTACTTCACTACCAAACGTGATGGCCAGACCTTCTACATCAAGCTTGAGGACGAGCGCCTGATGAAGGCGATGAAGAACATCGGCCCGGAAACAAACAACTTCTTGATCCGCAGCCTGGCGACAGTGAACCGGGTGCTGTCGGCGTTGAATACCAGCTACAACCCTGAGTTCGTGGTGGGTAACTTTTCCCGCGATGTGCAGACGGCGATCCTCAACCTGAGCGCCGAGCAGTCCCGCGACGACGGCAAGATCAAGGGTGAACGGATCGTCAAGCAGACGGTCAAGGATATCCCGAAAGCGATGTGGGCTGCCTACCGCGGCCTGCGCGGCAAGGCACCGAAGAACGCCGAATGGGGGCAGTGGTTCGAGGAATTCCGCGAGCAAGGCGCCAAGACCGGCTACTACGACATGAAGGACATCGACGGCCAGGCGGCGGACATTGAGCGTCTGGTGACCATCGCCAAGGGCGGTTTCAAGGGAGGGGTGCTGAAATGGGCCCAGGCATCGAGACAGGCGATCGAGGATATCAACAGCGCGGTGGAAAACGCCGTGCGCCTGAGCGCCTACGTCAACGCCCGCAAGGCCGGGATCAGTCAGATGCGGGCGGCCAGCCTGGCGAAGAACATGACGGTCAACTTCAACCGCCGCGGCGAAATGGGCACCACCCTGAACGCCCTGTACATGTTCGCCAACGCCTCCATCCAGGGGACGATGAACTTTGCCCGGACCATGATCGGGCTGAAGGGTGAGAAGGGTGATCCGCTGTGGTCCCGTTTCAACACGGCGCAAAAGATCAGCGTGGCGATGATGGGCGGGGCGGTCGCTTTGGCGATGGCCAACCGCATGGGGGCCGGCGACGACGATGACGGCGAGAACTGGTATGACAAGGTTCCAGGGTACGTGAAGGAGCGTAACATCGTCATCATGAAAAGCCTGCTGGGAGGCGAGCAGGACGGTTCCTACTGGAAGATCCCGCTACCCTACGGCTACAACATCTTCCATGTCGTGGGTACTGGTGTGGAAGCTGCGACCAACGGCGACACCCCGGTGACTCGGGTGGCAGCCGATATCACCCTGGCGGCGCTTGGATCCTTCTCGCCGATCGGCTTCCAGGACAGCCAGAGCGCCACCGGCATGGTGCTGAAGAACGTAGCGCCGACGATCATGAAGCCAATCGTCGATGTCGCCATGAACGAAAATTTCATGGGATCCAGCATTTATAGCGAGAATTTTCCCTTCGGCACCAAGAAGCCCGACAGTTCACTGGCGCGCCGCTCGACTCCGGCGGGGTATCAGGCCATTGCCGAGTACCTGAACGCCGTATCCGGCGGGAGCCAATGGCGTTCCGGTGCCATTGATATCAACCCGGACGTAATGCGCTACTTCGTTGACTACACCTTGGGCGGGGCGGGCAAGTTCGCCCTGACCAAGCTGCCGGATAACGCCTATAACCTGGCCCACGGTGTGGAGCAGTCGCCGAACCAGACGATTTTCCTCAGTCGCGTCGCTGGCCGGGTGTTGCCTTACGAGGATCAGTCGAAATTCTACGACCGGCGCAACGAGATCGGCCAGGTCGAGGCGGAATTCAAAGCCCTGACAGGACGCGAGCGGGCGGAGTTCTTCCGCGAGCACAGGGGTAAGCTGGCACTACGCGGCCTGGTAAAGGCAACCGAGAAACATCTGAAGGCACTGCGCAAGCGGCGTGACGCGGTGTACCAGATGAACCTGACGCCGGCGGAGCAGGACCAGCGGCTGAAGGAAATCGAGCAGCGAATGAAAGCGGTGGTCGACCGCTTTAACCGGGCGTATCGGGAGCGCAGGTAATGGAAACTAAAACCTACGGCAGGTTTGAGAACACCGGCTTGGTTATCAACTACACCAACAACGTGTCGAACGATCCAGGTAATGCAGCGAATACTGTGACCGCCGCGGCCGCCACACCAACGGAGCTGCCGCTGACGGGCGACGGCGGAAACAACTTCGAAAACCGAACCGTGACGCAGAACCAGGGTCGCTGCCAGCACGATGCGACTTTCAACAGCGGCATGGGCGGCATTATCACCGACCGACTGAAAGTGGATACCGAGTTTTTCAGCCGCACTACTATTGTCAATACTGGCGGCAACTCGACCTTCTTGTTACAGGATTTTCTGGTTTTCGACAAGGCGATACCGGGCACCGGTGTGGCCATCAATTCCTCTCAACTGACGCTTAACCAGAACGAAGAAGCCGCGCATGTCAGTAAGTATTTTGGCAATGGTATTGGTGCCATATATCCCAGGGTTGTGGCGGTAAACACCCGAGACGTTCGCATCAACGGTTGGGAAATCACAGCGAGTGAAAACCAATGAGCCTTGTGACCCTGTTCAACGGCCAAGCGACGACCGGGCAAAGCGCCCAGGTCGGCAACCCTGCACGCCACCTGCTGGCTGATCACATCATTCAGGCCACGATTACAGGCAGCCCGGATGCAGTGACATTGACGCTTCAGGGTAGCGTCGATGGGATTACGTGGATGAACCTGGCGGAGCATCTGGCCACGTCCGATGAGTTGACGGCCGGCACGCTGATGTTCAACGTGGTCTACAAGCCGGCGCCCTATGCGAGACTTTCCCTGGATACGCTGAGCGGCGGCACCAGTCCGACCGTTACGGCCAAATACGCATACACAACCAAGCGGGTATGATATGACGCTGCAAGACGTACAGACCGAGCTGGAGAATTTGTTACCCAGATATGGTGGCGGCGTCTGGAACGACGCCTCCTATACGCACCCGGTGACGGGCGATGTGATCCTGCATATCACCCGGCAGAATCCGCTGACCGACGAAGAACGCTATGTCAGCCCAGGATTTGAGTCGAACATGAGTCAGCATAGCCGGACCGTGCGCCAGCTTCTTGGCCTGTTCGCCGGCCGCATGCCCAGCATACGGGTGATTGAGGAATACTGGGAGGCGCCTTGATTCAATCTGGCGGCGGGACGATAGTTACCTCCTGAATATCCGCAAAAAGGTATCAAGCAAGGCGCCGGCTACCACCACCATAAACGGCAGAATGCCGATTACAGC
>Ga0214471_10004508_pt1 | contig 10751 bp, 14 predicted proteins | sample RVTome_5_FD_207665 | JGI IMG/M metagenome (GOLD analysis project Ga0214471, IMG submission 207665) | Soil microbial communities from uranium-contaminated site in the Upper Colorado River Basin, Wyoming, United States - RVT142D155 | ecosystem: Environmental > Terrestrial > Soil > Contaminated >... | reverse complement strand
CCGGCCACACGGCAATCACACCGTGCAAGTCGGGGCGGCCGGATTTGAACCGGCGACCTCCTGCTCCCAAAGCAGGCGCGATACCGGGCTACGCTACGCCCCGCTGAGGAAGTCGGAATTGTAGTCCGACCTCACCGATTGTCAACGCTCGACGCCTAGTCGCTCGATAAGTGCGCGAAATGCGCGGCCCCGATGGCTGACGGCTTCCTTCGTGTCCCGGTCCGCTTCGCCGAAGGTCCGCCGCAGGTCGTGCGACAGGAAGTGAGGATCGTAGCCGAATCCGTCCGTGCCGCGCGGCTCCAGAATGATCTCCCCCGACGTCTCGCCCCGAGCGACCAGCTCCCCGTCGCCATCGCAGTAGGCGGCGACGCAGACATACCGCGCTCGCGGTCGCTCGACACCTCGGAGCGACTCGACGAGCTTCGCGTTGTTGGCATCGTCCAGCGCCTGACCCACCAGGTCCGCGCGCCCCGACCACCGTTTGCTCCGCACTCCAGGAGCCGCCGCCAGGACATCGACCTCGAGACCGGAGTCGTCGGCGACCACTGCGCGCCCCGTCCGTTCGCGAAAATACCGCGCCTTCGCCAACGCGTTTTCCTCGAACGTTTCATGGGCCTCGACCGCATCCTCGCCGTCGGAATGCGGCACTCCAGCCGTCTCGAGATCGATCACATCGATCCCAGCGGCCGCGAAAAGGGGACGCAACTCGCGCAGCTTGCCGGCGCTCCTGGTCGCCAGCACGACAGGGGCTGCCCTCACCCGATCCCTAACGCCTCCCGCTGCAGCCGGTCCAGCTCGGCGATCGCCCTCACCGCCAGGCCGAGGAGCGCGTCCAGCGCCTCACGATCGAACGTGCCGCGCTCCCCGGTTCCCTGCACCTCCACGAACCGGCCTTCACTGCTCATCACCACATTCATGTCCACCGCCGCGCGGACATCCTGGGCATAGTCCAGATCGACACGTAGCTCGTCGTCCACCACGCCCACACTCACCGCCGCGACGCGGCGCCTCACCGGCGTCTGCTGAAGTCGGCCCTGCCGCACGAGCCAATCGAACGCATCGACCACAGCCACGCAGGCGCCGGTAATCGCGGCCGTCCGGGTTCCCCCATCGGCGTCCAGTACATCGCAATCCACGCGCAACGTCACTTCACCGAAACGGAAGTCATCGAGCATGCCGCGGATGCTCCGTCCGATGAGCCGCTGAATCTCCTGCGTCCTCCCGCCCAACTGGGCACGCTCTCTCGGCGTGCGCGTATTGGTCGAACGCGGCAGCATGGAATACTCCGAGGTCAGCCACCCCGCGCCGGACCCTTTCCGCCATCCGGGCACCCCATCCTCCACTGAGACGGCGCACAGTACGCGGGTGTTGCCGAACGAGCTGAGGCACGATCCTTCCGCGTTGCGCACGACGCCGCGCTCCAGGCCGATCGGCCGCAGGGAGCCAGCCGGCCGGTCATTGACGACCATGGACGCCCTCCGAGCGACCCCGCCACGACTGCACCGTCGCCGTCGTGGAGTGATCCGGCGTCAGTGGGATGATGGCCACCTCGCCACCTCGCGACACAACCTCGCGGGCGCCAACCATGGTATCCACCGTGTAGTCTCCTCCCTTCACGAGCACGTCTGGTTCGAGCGCCCGGATGAGGTCGAGCGGCGTATCCTCACCAAAGAGCACCACCGCGTCTACCACCTCCAGCGCCGCCAGCACGATGGCACGATCGGATTCCTGGCGGACCGGCCGGTCCGATCCCTTCAGTCGCCGCACAGATTCGTCGGTGTTCATCCCCACGATGAGCGAATCCCCGCGCCGGCGGGCCGCGACCAACAGATCGATATGACCCTGATGCAGGAGGTCGAAGACCCCATTGGTGAAGACCACGCGTCCCGACCGCGTGTGGCGCCAGCGGACGGCGGCCTCGCGCGCCATCACCTTGCGCGCCGGATCGAATGCACTCAAAAGTTGCGGACGACCTCTGGTGAGAAACGGAACTCGCGCACGAACATGGGCAGTTCGACGAGCTCAGTGTAGCTGGTCGAAATGACGAAGCGCCGGGCCTCCCGCCGGATTCGGAAGACCGCCGCTTCTGCCGGGAGCCCCATGGAGTCCACCACGGCGGCCAGACGGATGCGGATGGCAGCGTCGTCACGGGTGTCGGCGAAGCGTGCTTCCTGTGCCATGGCGTCGCGCAGACGGAAGGAGCGAAAGTACACCTCGCCGATGTTGAACGCGAAGTAGGCGCCGGCAACCACGACCAGCAACGTCACGAGGCAGCCCAGGCGGCTCGCCCCCCGCCGCGACACTACCACTGTGACTGCGCCCCTTCGATGATGTCGCTGACGATGCGTTCAATCGCCTGCTTCCGGCCGGCTGGTTCGGAGCGTTCGGCGTACTCGCCCTCCGCCGTGATGGCCGCTCGCTCGAAGAGCGTCCTGCCGGTCGTCTGATCGACGATCTTGACGTCGACGACGAGCTGGACGCGGCGCCGAGCGGTCGTGGCTCGCGCGGGATCGGCGCTGAACCCGACGGGAACGTCGGCCTCATAGCGCTTGATCGTCCCCGTCACGACGGCGCTCGCGCGCGTTTCGGGCGCCTCCCTGACGCCCAGTCTCGACTCCAGTGCCTTCCGGAGCTCGAGGTGCAATTCGCCGGGCACCTCGGGATTGGCCGTTTCATTCTCGAAGGGAATGACTGCAACCGTCTTGATGTGGCGGGGGAGCCCACCACCACCGGACAGGCTGTAGAGACAGCCCGCTAGCAGGATCACGCTAAGGACGCCAAATCGACGCATCAAAGGCCGCTTCTCGTATCGCCTGCCGGAGGGTGAGTACCAGGGATCGCCCTGTCCCGGGCTGCCTGTAAACTACCCGGGTGGAGTCGGTGCGCTCCACCGTTTGCTCAACCCGGCCGCGCACAATGCGCTCCAGGCGAACGAACGCGGAGGAGCTGAACGCGGCGCGCCACGCCGGATCGACGCCGATCTGAGCCCTGAGGGTGTCTCCGTCGAGCAGCACGGTGGTGTCTGCAGCCTGAACCCGGACAACGCCGAGCGATGCCCAGAGCAGCGGTCCGGGCGGGAGCGAGCGGCGCACTTCATCCTGGGCGGTCGCGACGATCGAGTCCGCGATGAGGATCACAAAACCGCCGTAGCTCCCGTTGTCCAGGAACAGGTCGATGCGAACGCTGTCCGGCGGCGCAATGCGAGCCACGCCGTCGCCCCGGCCGGAGCCGAGCCGTTCCTGGTACTCCCAGCGGAAGATGACGCGCCGGTGACCCTCCGGGAGGACAGTCACGGGGAGCCGGCGGAGCGTGGGGATGCCGGTGAGCGGCCCGGCTCTCGGCGCGCTGGCACACGCCGGCAGCACGACCAGTGCCGCGACGAGCGCCCTAACGATCGCCGGGCGGGGCCAGCAGGGCATGGATGTCGGCAGGAAGCGTCGTCGCGCGGCCGTCCGGATCGAGCGCGACCAGGGTCGTACTCGCGCTGGCGAGGCGAAGGCCGGAGTCGGCGTCAGAAACCAGATAGTCAAACGTGAGGCCGCGGGATCCGATCCGGGACAGGGTCGTGGACACACGAATGCGGTCGTCGTAGCGCGCGGGTGCATGATATCGGATCTTTGCCTCGGCGACGGCGAGGGGGATTCCGCGGCGCTCCATGTCCGCGTATGACATCCCGCGAGCCCGGATGAACTCGGTGCGGCCCATCTCGCACCAGACGAGGTACTCGGCGTGATACACGACGCCCATGCGATCCGTTTCGCCGTACCGCACGCGGAACTCGATGTCGTGCGCGGGAAGGTCAAGCACGCGCGCATTATCGCGGTGCAGTCCGGGTTTGTAAAGCGAGGGCGGCCGGGATAGACTCAGCGCGTGCTGCCGGCCCCCTGTTTCGTCTTTTCGGACGTGCACCTTGGCGTGACGCCGCCCGAGGTGGAGCGCTCGCTACTGGGCTTCCTCGAGCATGTCCGGGATCACGCCGGGTCGCTGGTCATCAACGGCGATCTCTTCGACTTCTGGTTCGAGTGGCGCTCGGTCATTCCCCGCGCCGGGTTCCGGGTGCTGGCGTCGATCGCTCGGCTCCGGGAGGCCGGCGTGCCGGTCCTGTGGATCGCCGGGAATCACGACTGTTGGGGCGACACCGTCCTGCGCGACGACGTCGGTGTGGCGTACCACGTCGGCACCTGGACCGGCTCGATCGCGGGCTGGCGAACCCGATTCGACCACGGCGACGGCCTGCGGGCGGTGGAGGATCGCCGGTACCGGCTGCTCCGGCGCCTGCTGCGACACGCCTGGTCGGTTCGTGCCTTCCGCTGGATTCACCCGGACCTGGGGACGCGGATCGCGTTAGGTTCGTCCTCCGCGAGCCGAACGTACCGCGCCCGGGATGGCGGAGAGGGCCTCCGCCAGGTGGCACGCCGGCAGCTGACGGACGGGGACGTCGACCTGCTGGTCTTCGGCCACTCCCACGTGTCGCATCTGGAACGACTGAGCGGCGGGACCTACGCCAACGCCGGGACGTGGATGGACGACACCACCTACCTTACGATTCGCCAGGACGCGGTGCGACTGCATCGATGGTCGCCCGACGATCCGGATCACGTCATTGCCGTAGAGCCAATGCCGGGTGACGGGAAACGAGTGACGGGTCACGAAGACGCTGGCGCTACCAGCGCACCGTGATGCCCAGGCCCGGACCCGATGGTGCCGGACGAAACCCGACCCGGGCCGGCACGTCCCAGAGCAGCGACGCAACGAACGCGTCGGCGCCGGAGAACAGGTGGTTGATCACCACCATGGTAATCCAGTCCTCGAACTGGGAACGCCGCGAGTTAACGATCTCGGTGTCGAAGTAGCTCTCAACGGTGTCCACTGGCACGAAGAACCCATCGGTGTCCAGCACGGGGGCGCCGGTTGTCGGGTCCACCTGGTATCTGTTCACGACGCGGTCGGCGATTCTCGCCTTGGCGATGCGCAGCTCATAGTTGGTCTTGTACAGCATTGCGAAGGACACCGCTTCAACCGTGAGGTAGATGGCCCCAGGTAAGTGACGCCGCAGCCTGGCCTGGCCCAGTCCCGGCAGCAGGAACGAATTCAGGAAGGCCCGCCCGGGGGAAAGAGGCGGACGCAACGAATCCGGCGCCCCCTGAAACGGCTCGACTGTTACCAGGGGTCGCAAGTTGTCTGCCCTCGAAGGCACCACCGCCGAGCGGGGTCGCTGCTGGCCGGCCGCGGTTCCGGCGACCGACGCCGCGGCCAGGACCGCGACAAGGTACCGGGACAGAGGCGCGCGGGAAACGAGGGAACGCACGTGTGGAGTTGGAGAGTCAGAGCGCGTCCGCGTGGTGTGGCGGGAGCGTATGGGAATCGAACCCACCCGACCCGACGAAGTCAGGTCACAATCGTTTTGAAGACGACGAGAGCCACCAGGCCCCAGACACCCCCGTGACGCCCGCTACGCGAGGACCACAAGACGCTCGCCGCGTGCCGTAACGTCACCCACCACCACGGCAGTCGGAACGCGGACAAGATACTCGTCCACACGATTGCCGGGCAGCGCAAGGAGGAGGCCTCCCGACGTCTGGGGGTCTATTACGAGCGCGCGACGGAAGGGTTCCGCATTACCCCAGTCCGTATCGGATGCCAGCCAGACCTCGTTTCGCTCAGCGCCACCAGGCGTCGCGCCTGCCTGCCACGCCACTTCGGCTCCAGGAAGCACCGGCAGGCGATCGACTTCAAAGCGGAGCGAGACGCCGCTGGCGCGCGCCACGTGAGAGGCGTGGCCCAGAAGACCGAACCCCGTGACGTCGGTCCCGGCCGAGGCCCCCACAGCCATGGCCGCTCGCGCGGCCTCACGATTGAGAGATCGCATGCTGCGCAGCGTTTCCTCCGCCTGCGGTCGATTCAGAATGCCCTGTTTCAGAGCCGTGGTGACGAATCCGGTCCCCAGCGCCTTGGTGAGCACAAGGCGATCGCCGACCCGGGCCCCCGCATTCGTGAGCATGCGATCGGGATGGACCTGTCCGGTAACCGAGAGTCCGTATTTAAGCTCGTCATCGATTATGGAATGCCCGCCGATCACGGTCGCGCCGGCCTCGTGAACCTTGTCCTGGCCACCCCGCAGGATCTCGGTCAAGACCTCCAGCGGCAGGGCCTTGACCGGAAACGCCACGATGCTCAGCGCCGTGAGCGGTTCGCCACCCATCGCGTACACATCGGACAGCGCGTTGGCGGCCGCGATCTGTCCAAACTCGTAGGGGTCGTCCACGATGGGTGCGAAGAAGTCGACCGTCTGCACCAGCGCCAGCTCTTCGGACAGCCGGAAAACCCCCGCATCATCGAAGGTCTCCCGACCGACGAGGATGCGTGGATCCAACCGCGCGGGAAGCGGCGCGAGCGCCCTTGACAGGTCACCCGGACCCATCTTGGACGCTCAACCGGCGCAGCGGGCGAATTGGGTCAAGCGGAAGGCCTGCGCTCGGAGGTCGGTCATGGTGGCAGGGGATGGGGGACGAAGAACCGGCCGCGGCTCGCCAAGCCTGGATCGTCGTCCGTCGGAACGAACCACTGATGCTAACAGCCCAGGCCACCCGACGCCTACCGCCGCCCTTCATCGGCCGGCCCAGGTGCTCCGCCACCACCGTGCCACGCGAGTCCCGTTTCCAAAGTTGGCCCTTGCCCATGGCTCGGTCTGGCTCGCGTACTTATACAAGGATGGGGGTGGCGGGCACATCGCTCTGGCCACACCATGTGGGAGCCTCGTCCACGGACGGTTGTGCCAGCCGAGAATCAGGTAGACGCCATCCCTGTCACGAATGACATTCCCGCCGTTGCGGGAATCGAGGTCGCGGAAGCGACCCCGCGCCGCTGGGCATGGCCGGACCTGATCGTGGACATCGGCTGCGCCGATCTCTACGAGGACCATCTGACAGATGCCGTCGGCCATGGTTCGCCGGTGACCCTTGACGTGGGCAAGCTCCTGCGGTCAGGGGCCAGTACGGTTCTGAAGCGTGCCTCCGCTGTCGTGTTCGGCGCCGCGACACGAAACGGGCTGCCCCTGCACGAACCGATCGAGCAGCTCCGCGCCTGGGCCCCGCACGTGGGCATCTATGTCGTCGCGGCCGGTGAGGTCGACGTGTCGAGGTGGATGCCACTGTTTTCCGTGTCCGGCGTCGACGACGTGTTTCCGCTCGGTTCCCCAGCGGGTCTCCACCGTCGAGCCTGGACACTCCGCCAGCGGCTCACTGCGCCGGCTCCGGAAACGGAGCTGCGCCTTCTCTGGCGGTGGTTCCGCGACTCGCCTGAGCGGTCGCTCATCATGCATTGCGTTCGCAACGCGTACTGGGTCGACGACTGGGCACGGCGAGCCGGCGTGTTTGGTGCGACGCGGCGCACACTGCAGTACCGACTCTCGGCAGAACGGCTCCCCAGTCCGGGCCTCCTGGCGCGCTGCGGCCGGATGCTCCACGCGCAGGAACTGGAGCGGCGTGGCGTCGAGCCGTCGCGTGACGTGGCCGTGATGATCGGCATACCGTCCGCGGCGGCGCTGCAGCGCGCGCGCCGCCGCCTTCGTCGGTCCCTCATGTCGAAAGGGCCGCAAGCGCTGGTCTTCGCGTCGCTCCTGAGATAGAGCGGTCGGACCCTCACTCGCCGAGCGCGAGACGGCTGGCGATGCCTCGCGGCGGTTATCCGACGTGCGCGATGAGATCGATTTCCACGAGTACGCCGCGAGGCAGCGCCGAGACCTGGACGGTCGACCTCGCGGGGCGTGCATCGCCCAACGCGGAGGAGTAGACCTCGTTCACGCGGGGGAAGTCGCCCATGTCGTGGAGATAGACGGTTGTCTTGACGACGTCCTTCCAGGACGCGCCGGCGGCGGCGAGCACCGCCTGGAGGTTGGCCATCACTCGGCTGGTCTGGGAAACAACGTCGCCTTCAATCACCTGACCGGTCGCGGGATCGATGGCGATCTGGCCAGCGCTGTACAGGACGCCACCGGCCACGATGGCCTGGGAGTATGGACCGATGGCAGCGGGTGCGTCGTTGGTATGGATAGTTCGAATCGTCACGTCAGGATCCTAGAAGAGGCCCACGATGCTGCCGTCGGGACGGATCGCCATGCGCTCCGCAGCGGGCTGTTTGGGGAGCCCCGGCATGGTCATGATGTCTCCGCACTGAGCCACGACGAAGCCTGCGCCCGCGGCAGGATAGACTTCTCCCACCGAGACCCGGAATCCGGACGGGCGCCCGAGGCGGGTCGCGTCGTCAGTGAGGGAGTATTGAGTCTTCGCCATGCAGATTGGCGTCTGGCCCATGCCGATCGACTCGAGGTAGTCGATGCTCCGTTCGGCCTTGGCGGAATAATCGACACCGTCGGCACCATAAACCTGGCTGGCGATGCTGGCGACCTTCTCGCGGATCGGCCGTGACGCATCGTAGATCGGGGCGAACGCGGCGCCGCCTTCGTCCAGCATGCCGATGACTTCGCGCGCCAGGTCTTCCCCACCTGCGCCACCTCGCGCCCAGACCTCGTTCATCGCCACGCGCACGCCCGCCTTGCGCGCACAGTCGATCACCATCAGCAGTTCCGCATCCGAGTCGGTGGTGAAACGGTTCACGGCCACGACCACCGGCACGCCGAACTGCTTCACGTTGGCGATGTGGTGCTCGAGGTTGGGCAGGCCGCGCTCCAGGGCACCGACATCCTCGTTGGCCAGCCTCGTCTTGTGCGCGCCGCCGTTCAACTTCAGCGCGCGCACCGTCGCCACCAGTACGGCGGCCTCGGGGTTGAGTCCCGCGGTGCGGCACTTGATGTTGAAGAACTTCTCGGCACCAAGGTCCGAACCAAACCCTGCCTCGGTGACGACGATGTCGGCCAGCGCGAGGGCAGATCGCGTCGCCACGACGGAGTTGCATCCGTGAGCAATGTTGCCGAACGGGCCGGCGTGAACGAAAGCGGCACCGCCTTCCAGCGTCTGAACGAGGTTCGGACGAATGGCGTCCTTCAGCAGCAGGCCCATGGCACCGGCCGCATTGAGTTCACCCGCGCGAACCGGTTTCCTCGCGGCGCCATACGTCGAGCCGACGATGATGCGGGCCAGGCGCTCCTCCAGGTCTCGCACCGACGACGCGAGCGCGAGGATGGCCATGATCTCGCTGGCCGGGATGATGACGAAACGTTCCTCGCGGGGCACTCCTTCGGCGGGGCCTCCCAGGCCGATGATGACCTTGCGCAGGGCGCGGTCGTTCATGTCGATGGTCCGCGGCCAGGTAATGCGGCGTGGATCGATCCCCAGGACGTTGCCCTGCTGCAAGTGATTGTCGAGCATGGCCGACAACAGCGAGTGGGTGCTGGCGACAGCGTGGAAATCTCCGGTGAAGTGGAGATTGATGTCGTCCATGGGAAGGACCTGCGAGTAGCCACCCCCGGCCGCACCGCCCTTCACGCCGAACACGGGGCCGAGTGACGGCTCGCGGATGCAGAGCGTCGCTCTCCTGCCGAGACGGCGGAACGCCTGCGACAGCCCGACGGAGGTCGTGGTCTTCCCTTCCCCGGCAGCCGTCGGATTGATGGCCGTCACGATCACCAGCTTGCCGCGGACGGGTCGCTCGGAGATCTCGAGCGGGATCTTCGCCTTGTACGTCCCGTACAGGTCGAGGTCATCAGGCGCCAGGTCGAGCTCCGCGGCCACGTCGACTATGGGCCGCATTCTGGCCGCCTGGGCGATTTCGATATCGGACGGGACGGACACGAGTTGAGAGTTGAGAGTCGGGAGGAAGTTCAGCGCGTCGGGGGGGCAACCTAGGGTGAGGGCGACAGGGTCGCCAGACGGAAGAGCCTGAATGTGTTCTCCACGGTATGAAAACCGAATTCCACCGGATCGGTGGCCCGCGCGGCCGCGACGCGCGCCACGGTCAGCGGCACCAAAGCCGGCTCGTTGCGCTTTCCGCGGTGCGGCACCGGCGCCAGGTAGGGCGCGTCGGACTCCACGAGGACTCGATCCTGGGGTATGGATCGGATCAAGTCGTCGTCGGCCCACTTCCGGAACGTCACCACACCGCTGAACGACACGAACCATCCCGCTTCCAGGGCGAGGTCGGCGAGGGAGCGGGGACCGGTGAAGCAGTGGAGGACGCCGCGCACGCCGGCCCGTCCTGCCTCCTTCACCATGGCGCCGGTGTCCTCGACCGCCTCCCTACTGTGCACGATGACGGGGCAGTCGACCTCGGCGGCCAGGGCGAGCTGGCCGGCAAAGGCACGCCGCTGCACGTCGCGTGGCGCGTTGTCGCGGTAGTAGTCCAGGCCGCACTCGCCAATCGCGACGGCGCCGTTCTCGACGTGCTCACGGATCCGTTCCAGGTCGGCCACATCGTCGTAGAGCGACGCGTCGTGAGGATGGCGGCCGGCGGTGTGCCAGATCAGCCCCGGGTGCTCCCGGGCCACAGCCGCGGCACGGTCGGCCACGTCGGGCGACTCGCCGATGCAGATCAGCGCGCGGGCACCAGCTTCACGCGCGGCGGCGACGACCGCCGGCCGGTCGGCGCCGAACGCCGGATCGGCGAGGTGGGTGTGGCTGTCGGCAAAGAGCGTCCCGCCGGCGGACGCGCCGGGAGTCGCCACCTATCGTCTGGCTGTTGTCTTGTCGCTCTTTCTGGCGGTCGCCTTGTCGCCCTCGGGCGGGAGCGCCTTGCTTCCCCGCACTGGTCGGGCCGACTCGGCCTTCGATTCCTGCCGGGCGGCGCGGGCGGACACG
>Ga0214471_10004507_pt1 | contig 10752 bp, 10 predicted proteins | sample RVTome_5_FD_207665 | JGI IMG/M metagenome (GOLD analysis project Ga0214471, IMG submission 207665) | Soil microbial communities from uranium-contaminated site in the Upper Colorado River Basin, Wyoming, United States - RVT142D155 | ecosystem: Environmental > Terrestrial > Soil > Contaminated >... | reverse complement strand
ACTATGCCGAGGAGCGCGGCATCGACGAGGTGATCTCCCGCCTCGAGCAGCTCATGGACCGCCACGGCTCCCGCTTCAAGCCGGACCGGGGCTGGATCAAGTTCTTCGAATACTGACGGCGCCGGTCCACGCCTGTCTCCGCTACGGTCATTCGGCCTTTCACTGCACCGCGACCAAACGGGGCGTCATCGTATCGAGTTGCTCGAACAGCCGCGCGATCGCCTCCGCGCCTGGGTCGATATGGCCCTGGAGCCTCTCTGCGTTGATATAGGCGGCGCGGCCCGCGTTCGCTCGTGACAATGTCGCGGTGTGGTTTGCTCCCTCGCGTGCGGCGGCGGCCGCGGCGCCCATCCCACCTCCCAGAGCTTCAAGGGCGGGAAGCAGGGCATCGATCATGGTTCTGTCTCCGGGTTGCGCCCCGCCGATCTCCTGCATGCGCCGCAGTCCGGCCTTGAGTGCATCGGTTTTCGTCATGCCGCTCGAGGCGGCGTCACCGGCCGCGGCGAAGAAGATGGCGAGCAGGACGCCAGATGAACCACCCATGGTTTGGCTCAGCTCCTGGCCGATAGCACGAAAGAGCTGGGTATGATCGGCCAGAGGGAGTTGATCCATTGAACCGATCAGCGCGCGGGCCGCGCCGGCAAGGGTCGAACCGGTGTCTCCATCGCCCGACTGCGCGTCCAGAAGATTGAGGTCATCTTCCGCCGAGATCAGGATTTCGCAGCATGCACGAATGAATTCCTCGGTGTCCGCATGCTTGGATGGCAGAGGCTTGATCGGGCTCAGGCCATCCGGCAGATCGACCATGACCACGTCCCCGAGAGCCTTGCAACCGGGCCATGCGCTCATCGGACATGGCTGGGTCAGGAGATGCTCCTGGTCCTGGTCGATCGGGCAGACGGATACCGAGAAGCCGCGCATGTCGAGCGATGTCATCATTGCCGCCGGGCCGATGATCAATTTGAGCTTGCCGGCAATTTCCGATTTCGCCAACTCATTGGCCAGCACCGACATCTCCAGAGCCGACGCGCCACCGAGATTGTTGAGAACCACGACATGGGCCTGCTCACCCATGCGCGGGCCAAGACGCCGGACGATCGTGGTCATCGCTTGCGCGGCATGATCGAAATCGATCTGCTCAACGCCAGGCTCGCCGTGAATGCCGAGGCCAAGCTCGGCTTTGCCCGCGGGAATCCGGGCATCCTTGGGCGAACCGGGAACCGTACAGGTGTCCAGGGACATGCCAAGGCTCATGGTGCCTTCGATGATCCGTTCGGCCGCTTCGGTGACAGCGGCCAGGTCGGCGCCAGTCTCGGCGAGCGCGCCGGCAACCTTGTGAACAAGGAGCGTACCGGCCACGCCGCGCGGCTGCGGCAAGTCCGGCAAGGCAATATCGTCATTGACGATCACCATGTTGACCGAAAGACCGAAGGCGCGTGCTCGCGCAGCGGCCAGGCCGAAGTTCAGCCGGTCGCCAGTGTAGTTCTTGACGATCAGCAGGCAGCCGGCGTCGCCGGTAACTGCGAGTATCCCCGCCAGAACCGCGTCCACAGAAGGCGAGGCGAACACATCACCGCATACAGCAGCGGTCAGCATGCCCGGTCCGACGAAACCGACATGGGCGGGCTCATGGCCCGACCCCCCGCCCGATACCAGCGCTACCCTGGATTTGTCCCAGTCGGCGCGAACCACGACGCGGATATGGGGATAGCCGTCCAGCCGCGCGAGGCCGCCGCCGGATGTCCTCACCACGCCGTCGATCGCTTCGGTGACGATGTCTTCTTTTTTGTTCATGAACTGGGTCATGGAAGTCTCCCTCAGTCGATCCGCGTGCCGCTGGCGTCGAAATAGAACGGCTTCTTTGGCTTGATTGGCACGATGTCGCCCGGTTTCAGTTCGGTATGCGCTTCGGTAACGGTGATCAGGTCGTGTTCCTTGAAGGACAGATGCAGACGGGTCTGATCTCCGAGATGCTCGACACGCGTCACGAGGCTGCCTTCCCCCTCGCCCTGGGCGATCTGCTCCGGTCGCAGGCCGATCGTCACAGCACCGTCCGGCGCCGCGCCGAAGAGATCGGCAGGAAGCACATTGATCCGTGGCTGGCCGAGGCGACTGGCGGCTCGAATGCTCACCGGGTTCTCATAGACCTCGCGTGGTGGGCCGAACTGGATCATCCGGCCGCCGTCGAGCACGCCGACATGGGTCGCCATGGTCATCGCTTCGATCTGGTCGTGAGTGACGTAGAGCAGCGTCGCCCCGGAGTTCGCCTGTATCTTCTTGAGCTCGATTCGCAGGTCCGCACGCAATTTCGCGTCAAGTGAACTGAGCGGCTCGTCCATAAGGAAGACGTCCGGATTGCGGACCAGCGCACGCCCGATCGAGACCCGCTGCATCTCGCCGCCCGAAAGTTGCGTTGCCTTGTTGCCGAGCTTGTGAGAAATCCGGAGCATCTCCGCGATTTCCCCGACTTTGCGTTCGATCTCGGCCGCCGGCGTCCGCAGCAGTGGCGACTTGAGCGGAAAGGCGAGATTCTCGCGGACAGTCAGATGGGGGTAGAGCGAGTACTGCTGAAACACCATGGCCACATTGCGCTCGGCCGGGGTCAGGGTGTTCACCGGTCGCCCGCTAATCAGCACGTCGCCGTGATCGGGCTTGTCGAGGCCGGAGACCATGCGCAGCGTTGTCGTCTTGCCCGCGCCGGTTGGCCCCAGCAGAACGACGAACGCGCCATCGGGCACCGTCAGCGACAGGTCGGCAAGCGCGACCTGGCCCGCAAACGATTTCCAGATATTACGGAGAGAAACCTCAGCCACGGCCCAGCACCCCCTCGTTGGCGTGCGAGATCAGAGCTCGCCCCTTTTCGGCCTCGAACACGGTCAGAGTGCGAGGATCGAAATCGATTCCGGTCCGTTCGCCGGACTTGACCGGCTCGCTGGCCGAAATGCGCGCTTTCAATACCCCGTTCGGCGTGTCGAGAGTGACGATCTGGGTGGTGCCCAGATATTCCGCGGCCACGACCTGGCCGCGATATGGCGCGCTGTCGTTGAGATGGACATGTTCCGGGCGCACACCCAGCACCAGGTTGCCATGCGCCGCCCCGATCAACTCGGGGATCTCGACCGGGACTTCACCGAGCATGATCTGTGCCGTTCCCCTGCCGACCATGCCCTCGAACCTGAGGAAATTCATCGGGGGAGACCCGATGAAGTCCGCAACGAACATCGTTGCGGGCCAGTCGTAAATCTCCTGGGGCACACCGAACTGCTCGACGACGCCGTGGTTCATGACGACGATCTTGTCGCCCATCTGCATTGCTTCGAGCTGATCGTGGGTAACATAGATGGTGGTCGCACCCATGCGGTCGTGGAGCGCGCGCAATTCCTCGGCCATGTGTTCGCGGAACTCCGCGTCCAGGGCGCCGAGCGGTTCGTCCATCAAGAAGCACTTGGGATTGCGCACGATGGCCCGACCCAGCGCGACGCGCTGGCGGTCACCTCCGGACAGGCCGCCGATCGGCCTGTCGAGGATGTCCCGGATGCCGAGGATACCCGCCACTTCGTCGACCTTCTGGCGGACCTGCGCCCGCGGCAGACCCTGGCTGACCAGCGGATAGGATATGTTCTTGCGGACGTTCATATGCGGGTAGAGCGCGAACATCTGAAAGACGAAGGCGATGTCGCGCTGCGATGCCGGCTTCTGGCTGACCTCCTCGCCGTCGATGTAGATTTCACCGGAGGTCGGCAGTTCCAGTCCCGCGATCATCCGCAAGGTCGTGGTCTTGCCGCAGCCGGATGGTCCGAGCAGCATGAAGAATTCGCCATCCTCGATGGTGAAGGACGATGACTTGACCGCAGTGAATGTGCCGAAATCCTTGCGCACGTTCCTGATATCGATCCGTGCCATCCGCTACTCCGGAAAATGACTGACGATGATGAACATCACCGTCCCGGTGAGCGTGACGAGGAACGAGAGAGAGTAGATCCATAGCGCGAATGGCTGCATGAGCATCAACACACCCAGCCCGATGAGGATCGTGGCCAGCATCTCCCACGCACCGCGCCGAAAGCGCATGAGACCGATTAGGAAGCCGCTCATTTGCGCACTGCCCCGAAAGTAATGCCGCGCAACAGATGCTTGCGCAGGAGGATGGTGAAGACCATCACCGGCACGAGAAACAATGTGGTCCCTGCCGCGACGGCCGGCCAATCCTTGCCGATGCCGATGATCGTGGGAATAAAGGGCGGCGCGGTCTGGGCGGTGCCGGAGGTCAGGAGCACCGCAAAGGCATATTCGTTCCACGCGAAGATCAGGCAGAAGATTGCCGTCGAAGCGATGCCCGTTGCCGCCTGCGGCAGCACCACCTTGTAAAAGGCCTGGAACCGCGTATAGCCGTCGATCAGGGCCGCTTCCTCGTACTCGATCGGTATTTCGTCGATGAAGCCCTTGAGTAGCCAGACCGCCAGCGACAGATTGACCGCGGTGTAGAGGAAGATCATCCCCAGATGGGTGTCGCTCAGACCCAGCCGGCGGTACATCAGGAATATGGGGATCGCCACCGCGATCGGCGGCATCATCCGGGTTGAGAGAATGAAGAACAGAAGGTCGTCTTTCAGCGGTATCTTGAAACGCGAAAAGCCGTAGGCTGCAAGTGTGCCGAGGCAAATCGACAGGAAGGTCGAACCGAAGCCGATGATGACCGAATTGAGGAAACGCTCGCCGTAGCGCGAGGGGCCGGAGATGATCATGCCGTACTGGCGTACGATTGCGTCGTACCAGGTGGCAGGCTCGCCCAATGCATCAAGGGTTTCCTGGGTGGCGCGGGTACGAGTGGTGAAGAGGTTCACGTAACCCTCCACCGTCGGCTCGAAGATGACCTTGGGCGGGTAGGCAATCGCGTCGGAGGGCGTTTTGAAGCCGGTCGCAATGATCCAGACCAGCGGCAGGATTGTCACGAGCGCGTAGCCGACGACCACGGTGCCGGCGATCCACTTCTGGCGTGTCGACGTTTCGGTGACGGAATAGCTCATCTTTCCTTCACCTTGTTGAGCGCCTTCACATAGATCGAGGCGAGCCCGAAAACGGTCACGAACAGGATCACCGCATAGGCGGAGGCATATCCGGTGCGCCACTTCTCGAACGCCTCGCGCTTGAGCGTGATGGATGTGAGTTCGGTCGTGGAACCGGGACCGCCGCCGGTCAATTGCACCACCAGATCGAACATCTTGAAATTCTCGATGCCGCGAAACAGCACCGCCAGCATCAGGAACGGCAGCACCAGTGGGATCGTAATGGTCCAGAATTGCCGCCACTTGCTTGCCCGGTCGCACTCTGCCGCCTCGTAGATTGAATCGGGGATGGACCGAAGTCCCGCCAGGCAGATCAGCATGACGAACGGCGTCCACATCCAGGTATCCACGATAACGATGGCCCACGGGGCCAGATCGACGGATCCGATCATCGTGAAGGAGGACGGATCGACGCCCGAGAAGAACTCGACCACGTAGTTGAAGAGGCCGATCTGCGGCTGGTAGAAGAAGGTCCAGAAATTACCGACCACGGCGGGCGACAGCATCATCGGAAGTACGATGAGCGTGGTCCACAGATCGCTACCCCTGAACTTCTTGTTGATCAGATAGGCCAGGGCAAAGCCGATCACCACCTGCAGGATCAGTGTCCAGAACAGGAAATGCGCCGTCGCCTGCATCGAGTTCCAGATGTCGCCATCGCCCAGGATGCGGCGGTAGTTCTCGATCCCGATCCATTCGGCGGGGCGGTTGGGCCGATTCGCGCGGAAATCGGTCAGGCTGAGACGGATCGTCCAGATCAGCGGGAAGATGTTTATCGCGAGCAGCAGAAAGATCGAGGGTGCCACGAATATCCAGGCAATCGCGCGGTCCGACATCCCGCGGATTCTCCGAACCGCGCCGGCTGAAGGCTCCTTTGCGGTGGCGGTGATCGGAGAGTCGGACATGGGTATTCCGTGTTGCTGGCGCCATTGCGGGAGACGTGCTTGCCGGCAATGCCGCACGAATGGTGCGCGAAATGGCGCATCATTGGAAGTTGGCAGAGTGGGGGTGCGTGCTGCCACGCACCCCTCGCGTCGGCGGATTAGAGCTTGCCGTCGTCCTTGAAGGTCTCGGTCCAGTCCGAGACCAGCCCGTCGAGGGCCTCCTGTGCCGTGCCATTGCCGGCAACGACATAGTCGTGGAGGTACTTCTGCGTATCCTGCAGCAACGTGGCATAGGTCGGTTCGGCCCAGAAATCCTTCACGACGGCCATCGAGTCCAGGAAGGTCTGCGCATAGGGCTGACTCGTCGCGAAACCGGGCGCCTCGAGCACCGCTTTCAGGCACGAGAAGCCACCCGATTTCCACCATTTTTCCTGCACGTCAGGCTGGGCGAACCACTTGATGTATTCGAGCGCCGCGTCCTGCTTGGACGAATAGGAGACGACCGAAATGCCTTGCCCGCCGAGCTGGGCGTACTGTTCGCCGCCCGGACCCGCCGGGTTGACGAAATAGCCGGTCTTGCCGCCGCCCACGTTCGCATCGGTCTCGAACCCCGGCCAGGTAAAGGCGAAGTTCATCTGCATGGCCACCTGGCCGGATTTGAAGGCGTCGATTCCCTCGCTCATGTAGCCATTGGACGAACCCGGAGGCGTGCAGCACTCATAGAGCGACTTGTAATATTCCAGCCCGGCCACGGCACCGGCCGAATTGACGAAACCCTTCATTTCGTAGGGCTTGTCGGGATTCTCATACTTGAACCCGAAGCTGTAGAGCACGTCCATCGCGCCCATTGTGATGCCTTCCGAGCCCCGTTCGGTGTAGATCGAGGCGCCATAGACCGTCTTGCCGTCGATCTGGCGGTTCTGGAAGAACATCGCAATGTCCTTCAGCTCGGCGAAGGTCTTGGGAGCCGCCAGGTCGCGGCCATACTTCTCCTTGAATTCGGCCTTGAGTTCCGGCCGCTCGAACCAGTCCTTGCGGTAGGTCCACCCGACCACGTCGCCGAAGGCGGGCAATGCCCAGTAGTTCGGGGTGTTCTTCGGCCATTCGGAATAGCCGACCACCGTGGCGGGCAGGAAATCTTCCATCTTGATGGCGTTGGCATCGAAGAAGTCGTTCAGCTTGATGTAGTGGCCTGCCTCGGCGGAACCGCCAATCCACTGACTGTCGCCGATCATCAGATCGCAGAGTTTTCCGCCGGAGTTGAGCTCGTTCAGCATCCGGTCGGCGAAGTTGGGCCAGGGAACGAACTCGAAGCTCATTTTATGGCCCGACTTCGCTTCGAAGTCCTTGCTGAGTTCGACGAGTGCATTGGCCGGGTCCCAAGCTGCCCAGCACAGTGTGAGATCCGCCGCCTGGACGGATGGCGCACCCGTCAAAGTGGCAAGAGCGACAGATGTCGCGGCTAGCACGGTTTTCACTCTCATGATGTCAACTCCTCCCAGAGTTTAGGACTTGGCTTGATCGCCGTGGCCTTCGTTAAGTTGTCAAATCCTAAATGAGGTGCGTACCTCATGTAAAGGGTTTTTTGAGGTGCGTACCTCATTTTATGGTTTGCGCCGGGAGAAACGATGCTAAGAACGTAGGTTAGGCACCGGATAATGGCAAAAGGCCTGCGGTGCCGGCCGCGGGAACCGACCAGGTAGACTCATATGCGACCGACGACGAAGGACCTCGCAAAGGCCGCCGGCGTCAGCCTTGCAACGGTTGACCGGGTCCTCAACGGGCGACCCGGCGTGCGCAAGGCGACGATCGACCGGGTCAACCGCGTCATCCGAGAACTCGGCTTTGTCCGCGATCTGTCGGCGGCCAATCTGGCGCGAAAGCGCGATTACCGGTTCCTGTTCGTCTTGCCAGACTCGACCGGCCAGTTCATGAGCGAGATCATCAACCGGATCAACGAGGCCAACCAGGTCTTCGCGTTGGAGCGAATGCATGCCGACATATTGCGGATAAGCGAAAACGACGCTCATTCAATCTCGACTGCGCTCGACGCCGTGGACCCCGCCAAGGTGGATGGTGTTGCCATCATGGCGCCTGCCTCGCCGCAGGTGCGCGACGCCATTGACCGGCTGAGACGGCGAAACGTATGCGTGGTGGCGTTCATTTCGAAACAGCCGAACGCGGAGAGTCGCGAGTTCATCGGCATCGACAACACTGCCGCCGGCCGGACCGCGGCGCGCCTCATGGGCCGCTTCGCACACGACGGACCCGGCTGGCTTCTCGTGGTCTGCGACTCCATGCAGCTTCTCGACAATCTTGAGAGACGTTACGGCTTCGACTCGGTCATCAATCAGGAATTCGCTCACCTCTCCGTTCTACCGTCCTTGGAGACCTTCGGTGACAGGCAGCGAACCAGGGCGATCCTGGAGAACGTGTTCAGGCAAGAGCATGACCTGCGCGGTGTTTATGTGATGAGCTCCGAGGCCGATCGTGTGGTCAGCCCTCTGCGCGAAATCACCGACCGGCGCTCGCTCACGGTAATCGCCCACGAACGCACGCCGTTTACCGAGTCGGCATTGCGAAACCAGACAATCGATGCCGTGATTACCCAGAATTCCGGCCATTTGGTCCGCAGCGCACTGCGGACTCTGAAAGCCATGCTCGACGGACGAGACACAATCGAGTCTCAGGAAACCGTACGCATCGAGATCCTCGTCCAGGACAACCTTTGAGCCGGTGACGTGCGCCTCGACGGGGGCCGGCCTCAGGTTCCGTCGGACACCAAAGGATTGTATGTGCCGAAGGCCCAGAGATTCCCCTCCGGATCCCGGGCGATGTAATCGCGCGAGCCGTAGTCGGTGTCGAACGGCTCGCGCACGATCTCCGCGCCGGCGGCGCGGGCACGCACGCAATGGTCGTCGATTTCGCGCAGGCAGACATAGATACCCTGATTGACGCCGCCGAGGTCGAGGGCAGAGCTGAGCCGGAAGTCATCGTCCCTTTCGCTGCCGAGCATGACGATTCCCGCCCCCAGGCGAAGCTCGGCATGGGCGATCGTGCCGCCGTCGCCGGGCACAGTCATATGAATCTCGAAACCGAATGCCTTGCACAGCCAGTCGATCTGCGCCGGGGCATTGCGGCATCGCAGGAAAGGGAAGACATTCGAGATCGGCGAGGTGCTCACGCTCATTGCAGGGCTCCGTGTGTTTCCGAGACTGAACGAGCGGCATCCTACGGCCCCGAATCCTGGGCGTATTGGACGAAATTTACCGACCCGGTGACACTTCGATCACGCCACCTTCGGGCACCATCCGATCGCGCAGTGCGGTTGGCGTGCAGCCGGCGAACTGGCGAAAATCGCGATGAAAATGGGCCTGGTCGTAGTAGCCGCAATCGACCGCGATGTCGGCCAGGGTCGGTGTCCGGCTCTCGATGAGGCCGACCGCCTTCTCGAACCGCAGCAGCCGCGCCACCGTCTTGGGCGTCATGCCGAACGCCTCCCGGAACCGGCTGATCAGATGCTTGTGGCTGCAGCCGAGCTCGTCGGCGATCCCCGCGATCCGGATCCCATCCGAATGACCGCCGAGACGCATCCAGACATGGTCCGACACGAGCGCTGGTTCCGGTGCGTGATCCATCCGCCGGGCGAGATAGCGGTCGACGAGGCGGAACCGCGCGTCCCAGTCCGGCATGTCCCGCAACTGCTCCACCAGCGAGGCGATCTCGCGGCCCAGTATGTCGGTCAGGTCGACGACCTGCCCCGCCAGCTCCGCGATCGGCAGCCCCAGGAACCGGCTGGCGCCAGGCGGGGTGAAATCGATCTGCAGGCAACGGGAACGGCCGGTCGACTCGACCAGCGTCCAGGTGTCGTGCAGCCCGGCGACGAAGCTGCCGTGGCACCTGCCCCGGGCGTCCGCGTCGTCGCGATCGAGCAGCCGGAAATCGGGGCCGAAATTCACGATCACGGGAACGACGGTCGAGGCGACCTCCCGCCGCCTGACGACCGGTCCCTGCGTCTCCACATAGCCGGTATAGGCAATGACCTGCGGGCCCAATCCCGGATCGGGCCGGCGTCTGGCCAGTTCCCACGCCACATCCTCGCCCCGGTGACGGATGATCCGCACTGCATTGCCGTAAGCCGCCACTTTCGTATCCCTCGATCCGGACTTCCGGGGCCCATAGTGCCACGACTCGTCCGGGACAGGCCAGACGCGACCGGCGCGGTTCATCCCGCATTCATGTCATCTGGTCTTCCCTTGACCGCCCGAAAGGCTGCACACTGCCATCCGAGGCAGGAATTCTATTTGCGAGCGGAAACATGCACATCTGGACGACTTCCGATGATCCGGCGTCCCGGCTGCGCCCGAGTTTCCTCGCGCTGGCCGTGGCCTGCGCCGGACTGGCGTCCGGTCCCGTTTCCGCGCAGTCGTCCTACACCGGCAATTTCGACCTCGGTCTCAGTACCCGGGTCGTTTCCGACGGCTGCTTTGCCGGCGACACCTGCACCATCGGCGTGGCGGTCACCAATTTCGGGCCGGACACCTTCGACGGTGCCCTGCGGCTGCGCGGCCGATTCCAGGGCAACGTTCGCGCCGTCCTGACCAGCATCGGCCCGTCCGGCTGGACCTGCAACCAGGCCTCGAGCGACACCGTCTGCACTTACCGGGCCGGCGGGATCAGGCCCGGCCGCACGCTGATCCTGGAGACCGCCTACGACCTGCCGACCGGCCTGCCGGTCTACGATCTCACCTATTGCGCCAATGTCGAATGGGATGGCCGGCGGGGCGGAGAGCCCTCCGTCG
>Ga0214471_10004506_pt1 | contig 10753 bp, 12 predicted proteins | sample RVTome_5_FD_207665 | JGI IMG/M metagenome (GOLD analysis project Ga0214471, IMG submission 207665) | Soil microbial communities from uranium-contaminated site in the Upper Colorado River Basin, Wyoming, United States - RVT142D155 | ecosystem: Environmental > Terrestrial > Soil > Contaminated >... | reverse complement strand
TCATTGCTCGGGCGGCCGGACTGGAGCCGGGCATGTCGCACAGCCCGTTGCTCACGGCCAAGGAGAGAGAGGTGGCAATTGCCGCCGCGGTGCAGGGGGCGATGTCACTAGTCGATCCGCGCGGGGTTTCCCGCCAGATGGAAGAGGCAGTGTTGCATCGGGCCCGCCGTCAAGGCGGGTCGCTTTTGGCTCGGATCCTCACCATCTTGTCGCTGGTCACCGGACGGAAGCGGCGCAAGGCAGATCCTGGGGCCTATCTGCTCGAGTGGCGACGGCGGGGGAGTCTGGGCCACATCCTCAATCCCGTCCGCTCTGCCCTGGTCAAGGCGGCGGGGGCGGTTCCGGCCGCCACCCGGCCGGCGGTCCTGAAGACCCTCGGGGCGGACAACGCCGAGACCGACGTGACCAGGGCTCTTGACCGTTCGACTCGTCAAGTCGCCGGAGAACTGACCGTCCCCCGCTCCATCCTCTGGCCCCTGATCGGTTTCGTGCAATTGCTGTCGGGGGCGGTGCTCTCGTTTGCCATCGCCTGGTATCTCATCGTCATCTTCGGACCGGGTCAGCTGCCGGTCGCCACCATCGACGTTCTCTATCTTGGCCCGGTTCCGACGCCCCTCCTCCTCATTACCGGTTCGCTCGCCCTCAGTCTTCTTCTCGGGTTCGTGCTCACCGTCCATGCAAGATGGACCGGCCGGCGGGCAGGGCACGAGGTGGCGACCCGGGTGGGAGAGGCGGTTTCCCAGTCGATAACGACAGTCGGCTTCGGTGGTCTCGATACGGTCGAAGCGACCCGTCGCCAACTTGCCTCATTGGCCGGTTAGCCGAGATCGGTCGGGCACACCCGTGCGGCTAGTTGCGGTTGCCGTGTCGATCGGTGGGCTGGGTACGGGGAGGGGCTGAGGGCCGGTACGCCCCGGCTTCGATGGCGGCGTCGATTGCAGCCATCTCTGCGAGGGAGGTTGAAGCTTGCTCTCGGATGAGGGCGTCGTCGGCGCGGGCCCAGGTGTCGTGAACGGGACAGGTTTCTTCCCAGTCACAGGGACCATCACGTAGAACGCAAGACCAATATGGCCGAAGCCGGCATCGTCGGTTCCCCGAGGATCGAGATCAACGAAGAGGTCGAGTCGATCTAGTCCGTATTCCCACCGGAGCCTGGCAAAGACCCGGGGAAATGCGACAGACGTCTAATGAGACATCTGAAAGACTGAGACCCCCTGGAGGACACTCCGACGGGGGGCTTCCTCGTGGGCATTGCGTCTGACAATACGGGCCCCGGCTGGGGCCACGTCACTCGAGGCGCAGGCCGTTACCCAATGATCGCGGTGGATATGGCGAAGTAGATGACGATCGAGGCCAGATCCTGGATGACGGTTGCGAGTGGGCCGCTGCCATAGGCGGGATCCTTCCCGAGGCGGTTGAGAAGATAGGGGAGGGCCATGGCCAGAACGGTGGCAGTGCTGCATGCGGCCAGCAGTGCCAGTGCCGCCGAGACTGCGACCTCGAGGTCGCCCCATCTCCATAACGCCAGCGGGTAGAAGGCGATGGCCACCGTCACCCCCACCAGGACACCGGTGAGGAGCTCACGCTTGACCACTTGGCGGACCGTCACCCCGACCGACAGTCCCCGGATGATCAGAGTTTCGGTTTGGGTCCCGACCGCGTCGGCCATGTAGACGATGCCCGGTATGAAGAATGCGAGTAAGACATTGGCCTCCAGCTCGCGCTCATAGGTGCCCATCAGACCTGCCGCGGCGAGTGCTCCTACCAGGCCGAGCAACAGCCACGGCAAGCGGTGCCAGTAGCGGCGGAGGACCCGCTCCTGGCTGGCGGTTCGAGCCGTCTCGGCGTCGTGGACGAAGCCGCCGAGTCGGGCCATGTCCTCATCGTGTTCCCAGAGGAGCACTTTCAGCATCCTTGATGGCGGAATGAACCCGAGGAAAACGCGGTCTTCATCCACAACGGCCAGTGTCGCCTCACCACTCTGGACCGCGTGCCACGCCGCCCGCTCCTGGTCGATACCCGGTCCCACCACTGGGGGATTGCCATCCATCGCCTCAGCCGCCAGGACTTCCTCAGAGGCAGCCAGCACGTCTTCGATCCTGAGTACACCGATCAACCGGCCCTCGTCACAGACCGCCACGGCCGCGGCGGTTTCGAATCGGCGACCGCTCAGACCGCGCCGAATGGCGCCGATGGTGTCTGCTGGTGCCGCGATCGGCACCGCTTGAGCCACATGCTCGCCGGCCGTTTCGAGTATCAGTTGGCCCTCTGTCGACGCCACCATCAGTCTCCTCCTGGAGTGGGTCCTTAGAGCTTCGCGCACCTAGACATATCGCGCCGATTCCGGCGCGAACGTCCTTTCGCCGACCGTGCCGGCCAAACACGAGCTCTTCGACTTTCCAATTGTGTCACGGCCTTTGGGCATGATTCCCGGTCGGAAGAGGTTCACCGCAACCGCAGAATTCCTGGAAGGCGACGAGTACCTAGACCACTGGAACCGACTGGTCGCCGACTATCCCATCTACCAGACAGCCCGAGACTTATTGGAACGACCGGTCCCGCTCGTGCTCCTCCAGTCAGTGGTCGGATGACGTCGGTCGGATACCAGACTCTCCTGGCAGTGCACATCCTTGCGGGCATGGCTTGGCTTGGGGGAGGCCTGGTCATCCAGATCACCGGAGTGCGAGCGTTCCGTCTTGGCGGCCGACCGGCTGTCGACCGTGTCCGGAGAGACGTGTCATGGGCTGATACTTGGCTGGCTGTCCCGGCTCCACTGCTCGTGGTCGGGACCGGTCTCGCCATGGTCACCGTCAACACCGGGTGGCGGTTTGCCCAGGCCTGGATCTGGACATCGATCGCCATAGTTGGCGCGTATCAAACGCTGGCCGTGACTCTGGGAGTCCGCCTCTACCGCCAACAGGAAACAGGACAGGGTGATCAACCGACGCGATCAGTCCTCAGGCTTGGCAACGTCCTGCTCGCGCTACTGACGGGAAACGTCCTCCTGATGGTCTTCAAGCCCGGAGTCGGCTGAGTAATGATCGAACCCGGTCGTGTCATCGAGTTCCCCGACGAAGTGTCTGAGGTGGTGGCCACGCCGGCCACGACTGGTGACCGCTACCGGGTCATCGGCACGACTCCGCCTGGAGGTGGAATCGGGCTTAATGGTTTCGGCCCGCACCGCCACCCTGGGCTGATCGAAGTGTTCCATTGTGTGTCCGGGAACATGACAGTCCGTGTCGGGAATGAGCTGGTCGATCTGTCCCCCGGCGGAGTGGTTGAAGTGCCCGCGGGTACGGTCCACGGGTTCATCAACACCGGGATCGAGCCCCTGGTGGCTGAAGTGGACCTCGTCTTCACGTCGCCCGGCCCACGACCCGAAGCCGACCTGATCCACTTCGCCCTCGTCCTCGACGGCCTTATTCGAGACGGTTACGTAACCCGAAGCGGATTCCCACCACTCTCTCAGCAAGCTGTGCTGCTGCGAAGGAGGTTTCCAGAGGCCATGGACCAACCCGGCATCGGAAAGCCGATCATGGCGCTGTTCGCCGTGATCGGCCACCTCCGACGGTTACGAACCGAGTTCCCTGAGTACGAGTCGTAGACGACCAAGGTCCTCCGCTAGCTGGACCGATCAGCGACCCAGATCGAATACTCGCCTCTCGCTTACGGCGCGTGAGTGGGCCTCGTCCCCGGCCGCCTTTACCTCGTCGAGAAGCTCGGCGACCGCCTCCAGGTCCTCAGTGAAGAGATGGGCGTAGCGGTCGAGGGTCTGAGTCGCCGTCGAGTGCCCGAGGTGTCGTTGCACCACCTTCACGTTGGCATCCGCTGACACGAGCAGCGAGGCGGCGGTGTGTCTGAGGTCGTGAATCCTCAGACCATCGGGCACCCCTGATGCCGCGAATCGCAAATGCCTTGCTGGCGAGGTCTGTCTACCTGTCCACTCAGGCGACAGTGGAACTGGAGAAGGACATTGGAGGCTCGTCTACCCGCTCGAGCAAGTAGGTCGGCTGCGCGAGCGGCATGCCGAAACGGTCCTCACAACCTGCGGCTTGGCAGTATCTCAAACGGCAGAGGCAGATGACCTCGCACGACTCAGCGACGAGCCCGAGACCCGAGAGCTTGTGTGTTGTGCACGGGACACGGTGGAGATGACCTAACAAACTCATGAGCCATCCGTTGAGCATCACCAACGCCGGCCAACACAGGCCGCCTCGATTACCCTTTTTTGGGCCGTTTGACCTGGTAGGAGGAGTGCCCCGCTCCAGCGAGCGATGGTCTGAACAACCGGAAGTCGACGAATCGACGCCGTCCCTGACCACCAAGTTGTCCACCATGGGGAAGGGCGAGGAACTCAATCAGCTCTTAGGAAGAGACGACCGTCATCTGGCAAAGGGCGGCGAGTGCTCCGTCAATGTGCCTGCGTCGGGACGGGTTCGGTCACCTGCTCTTGGAGTATCTGACGGAGGCGGTCGGCATTCTCACGCATCCCCTTGGACAGGCTCCTTCGCATCAGAGGCCAGAACAGACGCTGCTTTCCCCCGAGCCGCTTGATCCGGACTCGCACCTCGGTGGCATCCTCCCCGAGCGGCCGGAGCTCGAAGGTCTGGATCCAGGGTCCCATCATCGGAAGGACCATTCGATGGGTGTAGTACTGGAAAGGGTGCCAGTCGAGGATCTCCTCGGTGATGGCCCCGCGACCGTGAACGCAGTGATTGGTGGTGCCAGGACCGCGGCGACCAGCGGGATTGGTTTGGTCAATGTATGTGAAGTCGGTTTGCCATAGCAGACGCTTCCGGGGCGAGGTGAAGAAGTCCCACACCACACTGACGGAAGCCGGGAACTCGGCGATGAACTCGAATTGGGCGTCGCCGGGGAGGACGAAGACCCGCTGCCGTTCCTGCTCGCGGTTCCAGGCCGCGTCCAGGTCTTCGACGTAGCCGAGGATCTCGCCGACGTCCTCGTAGCTCTCCCGATGCTCACGCATCCCCAGGATGAGAGGGTCCAGCCCAAGCTCGCTGATGCACGACTCGGTGAGCAGGGCAAAGCCGTCATATCCCAGCTGTTCTTTCACATTGTTCTTGAGTAAGCGGTGAGCAATGATCACGTCGCTGCCGGTGAGCTCCTCGCTTCCGGCCACCATGTTGCGGACGAAGCGTCCGTTGTGAGCGACAAATTTGAGATTGAGGTGGGGTATGAGCAGGCAGGCGTTGCAGTCGCAGGTCGTTGCCTGACGAATGTCACGGAGACGTGACCGGAAGGCGAAGTACGTCTCGTCAATCGTGTCGAGAAGCATGGACGCCTCTATCTCGGATCCGAGGGCGTAGGCAAAGGCGGCGTCGCCCTCCAGCTTGGCGACGCGCAAAGCGGGTCGGAGACGGCCGACCACGGTCTCCATGAGGTCGGCGAGCACATCCTGGGCGTGCTCGAGCTCGGTGTCGCGAAGGTATTGGGTGTAGCCGGACACATCGGCGATCACAAGGCAACCGCTCTCGGCCGACGGGATCATCCAATCGTGTGATGGGGTCTGCATGGGTCTTTCGGTAGGAGTGGGAGTGTACGGATCGGTCCCGGCTTGCCACGAGGACTATGCACAGCTCGCCGGATCACGGTGTTGGGGTGATGGCAGTGCGCCAATATGATGCGGGTCGAACTCCACAGTGAAGGGGCCCATGTCTCCTCCGATCGTCTTCGTCAGCACCCACCGGGTCAAGGAGGGCAAGCTCGACGACTTCAAACAGCTCTCCCGAGAAATGGCACCGTTGCTCGAGGCGGGCCAGCCCAATACGGTCTTCTTCCAGGGGTATCTCAACGAGGAGGGCACCGAGGTCACCTTCGTCTGGGTCTTCCCCGACTCCGCTGCCATGGATCTGCATTTTCAGGGCGCTGACGAAAGGGCGGCAAAGGCGTATGAGTTCGTGCAACCCCAACGTTTCGAGATCTACGGCACGCCGAGCGACCAAGTGCTGTCGATGATGAGACAGCAAACGGGACCCGGGGTTGATCTCGTCCTCAAGCCCCAACCCATGGCTGGATTCATCCGCCTCAAGTCCGACTGATTGCTGGCCACTCGCGGACGCCGACGTGTCGATCAACTCGACGACATCGCTCCTCGCTTCAAATCTCGCGGACCGCGGCCACCACCTCTTCCAGAGCCTCCCGGGCGTCGGCGAAGTACATGAGGGTCTTCTCGTTGTAGAACAGAGGGTTGTCGATCCCGGCGAAACCCGGGGAGAGAGACCGCTTGACCACGATCACCGTCCGGGCTCGGTCGACGTTGAGTATCGGCATGCCGTAGATGGGCGATTCCGGCTCATCCCGGGCGGATGGGTTGACCACGTCGTTGGCGCCGAGGATCAGCACGACGTCGGTCTGGGGAAACTGGGGGTCGGCCTGCTCCAGGTCGAGCAGCTGCTCGTAGGGCACGTCCGCCTCGGCCAAGAGCACGTTCATATGGCCGGGCATCCTTCCCGCAACGGGGTGGATGGCGAAATGGACCCGGATGCCTCTCCCCTCGAGCTCGTCGGCCAGATCGCGCACCGCGTGCTGGGCCTGGGCGACGGCCAGGCCGTAACCGGGGACGATCATCACCGAATCCGCATAAGCCAAGGCAATGGCAGCGTCCTCGGCGTTGGCTCGCTTCACCGGTCGGTCGCTGATCATCGTTCCTGCCCCACCACCCTCCCCGGTGCCAAAACCGGCGAACAGCACGTTGCCGAGCGACCGGTTCATGGCATCGGTCATGAGGACGGTGAGGATCAGCCCGGCGGACCCGACCAGGGCACCCCCGATGATCAGGGCATTGTTGGAGATGACAAACCCGGCCGAGGCGGCTGCCAGCCCGGAGAATGAGTTGAGGAGGGAGATCACCACGGGCATGTCGGCGCCGCCTACCGGGATGACAGCCAGGACCCCGATCAAGAGCGAGATGGCGCCTAGGGCCCAAAAACCAGGCGACTCACCGGTGACCAGCACCCAGATACCGAATCCGACCGCCACCGCGGTGAGAACCCCGTTGACATACTGCTGGCCGGGAAAGAGCAGAGGCCGCCCGGTGATGATCCCCTGCAGCTTCCCGAATGCCACAAAGCTGCCGCTGAAAGTGACCGAGCCAATGACCGCTGAGAGGAGGATGGTCACCAGCGTCTCGCCTGGCAGGTCTGAGAGATCGGACTCGACCACCACCACCGCAGCAACCAGTGCCGATGCGATGCCACCAAAGCCGTTGAAGGCGGCGACCATCTGCGGCATCGCCGTCATCTTGACCCGAATCGCGGCCCAAGCGCCCAGACCAGTCCCGACAGCGAGGCCCAGGCCCACCGTCCCCCAATTGACTATGGCCTCGTCGATCAGGGTGATGACAATCGCCCCGAGCATCCCGGCGGCGGCGAGTATGTTGCCCGACCGGGCGGTACGGGGCCCGGATAGGCGTCTCAGACCGACTATGAAGGCGCTGGCACAGCCCAGATAGAGGATCTCGGTCACTGGCCGCCTGCCCTGCGAGCCGGGCGCCGGAACATCTCCAACATGCGGTCGGTGACCAGGAACCCACCCACCACATTGATCGTGGCGGTGACCACCGCGAGAAAGCCGAGCATCTGGGCGAGGCTCCCCACCCCCAACCCGGCCGCGGTCAACGCACCGATGATGGTGATGCCCGATATCGCGTTGGCCCCCGACATCAATGGTGTGTGGAGGGTGGGCGGCACCTTGGTGATCACCTCGTATCCCACGAATGTCGCCAATACGAAGACGGTGATACCCACGACCAGTGCACTCATGGCAACTCCTCGAGACCCAGGGAGCGGCGCACCACCGGATGCAGCACACGACCTGCGTGGGTCACGCAGGCCTCGGAGATGGTCTCGTCCTCGAAGTCGAGTGCCAGCTCGCTCTCCTCGTCGACCATGCGAGCCAAGAAGGCGCTGAGGTTGCGGGCGTACATCTGGCTGGTGTCGGTGGCCGCGCGACCGGGGAGATCCAATGGGCCGATGATGGTCACGCCCTTATGCACTACCGTTTCTCCCGGTTTGGTCAACTCGCAGTTGCCACCGGTGGGCGCCGCCACGTCGACGATCACCGAGCCGGGCCTCATCTCCTCCACCATCTCCCGCGACACCAACAGGGGCGCGGTGGCGCCCGGAATCTGGGCGGTGGTGATCACCACGTCGGAGCCGGCGACGTGTGAGGTGAGGGCATCCTGCTGACGGCGCTGGGTCTCATCGGCCACCTCCTTGGCATATCCCGAGGCGGAAGCGGCTGACTCGTCGGTGGGCGCCGCGACAAAGCGGGCACCCAGGCTCTCGATCTGCTCCCGAACCTCGGGGCGGATGTCGTATGCCGATACCACGGCGCCCAGTCGACGTGCTGTGGCGATTGCCTGGAGACCGGCCACTCCGGCCCCCAGGACCAGGAGCTTCACCGGGGCGATGGTCCCTGCGGCGGTAGTCAGCATGGGGAAGAACCGGGATGTGGCGGTGGCCGCGACCAAAACGGCCTCATATCCCGCTGCGGTCGCCTGCGAGGACAGTGCGTCCATGCCCTGAGCAATCGTGGTGCGAGGTATCGCCTCCATGGCGAAGGACGTGATCCGCCGTCGCTGGAGTGTGTGGACCAGCTTCTCGGACACAAAAGGGTCGAGAAAGCCGATGAGAACAGCCCCCTCAGGGACTTTTGATGCCTGCTCCGGGCTTGGTGGCCCAACCACCAATACCACCTCTGCTCCCGGATACGGGTCGGCGACCACCTCAAGACCCGCCGCCCGATAGTCGTCGTCCCCAAACCCAGCGGCAACGCCGGCGCCGGTTTCGATCGCCACCCGGTGACGCTGCTCCACGAGACGGAGCCCTACGTTCGGAGTCATCGCCACACGCCGCTCTCCAGGGCCTTCGATCGGGACCGCGATCTTCATCGGCTGGCGAGGCTAACGCTCGTCATCCACGATGCGAGTGCTCATGTCCGCCATCGGCCATCAACATCCACCGTGGGTCGCTACATGCGTGACGTCCGCATCTTCCCGCCCAACCAGATGAGCAGCGAGATCATCAGGCTCGAGACGAGCACGACGCCCAGCCAGACCACCCACAGGACGGCCGGTGTCCGGAGCGACCAGAAGCCGTTCGAGTCCTCCCCCGCCCCTTCGACCGCGGCAGTCGCAGTCTCGGGGCTGACTTCAGCGGTGCCCGGGCCACCGGTCTTTGGCGACACGTATTCGTTGCTGGGCTGGAGACTGAATGACGGAATCACCGACAAGGCCTGCGGCCGGGTAGCTGCTTCGGTGCCGCTGGTTATGGAGACCACCGCCACCTCGTCGGGTGGTGAGGAGGGTGATGGGATCCCCTCGGCTCCGCCGATCGGTGATGCCCCTGGTTGTGTCGAGCTGGTGGTGATCTGCGATGGGGTAGAAGTCGTCCCCGCAACCGAGGTCGTCGTCGTCATCTGAGTGCTGGTCGGCGTCGACGCCGGAATGGAGGATGTCGTGGGGATAGCGGTGGTCGTGGGGGTTGGAGGAGGGGCGGTACCCAGCACCTCGAACTCGTCTGACGCGCAGTCTGAGCCCTGGCAGGCGTAGATACGGTGGAAGCCCGGCTCGGCTTCGGCAGGGATTGTCACACTCCTGATGAAATCGCCAGCCGCCCCAACACCCGCCGTCCCCAGGTCGGCACAACCGTCCGATCGATCCCAACACAGATTGACCCGTAAGACCTGGCCGACCGTGGGGAGATACCCCGAGCCCGATACCCTCACGGCCGAACCGGGTTCGCCGTACACCGGACTCACAGTGAATGAAGGTGCCGCCGACGCCGGGAATGCCATGACCAGCTGAAGCAGGAAGAGCATCAAAAGAAGGCTCAGTCCCCCGGCTATGCGACGTCCCGAGTCTTTGTGCCGTCCCAACACCGCGCTCCAAGAATCGAGCAAATCCGAGCTTAACCCGTGAGCCACCGATCCCATGTGATGCTCTTGCCTCGGTACCAGTGGTGATGCTTCTTTTCTTGATGGATCCACCCCCCTATGTTGTACCCTTTACCAATGGCCACCGATACCATCACGTGGAAGGGCCGGTTTGGGCCCATGGACCTCAAGGTCGGGGAGGTGACCTTCCGTCCGAGCACGATCTCGACACTTCTCGCCGACGTGCTCGAGTTCAGGCCGGGAAGTGTGGTGGTCGATGTGGGCTGTGGCTCCGGGATTCTCTCGATCATCGCTGCCAAACTCGGCGCCTCGAAGGTCTATGGCGTGGATGCGGCCGAAGCGACCGTCGAGGTGGCTACGGCCAATGCCGAGGCCCATGGCGTGGCCCACGTTGTCGAGTTCGCCCAGGGTGACATGTTCGAGCCTCTCGACGACGGTCTCGAAGCCGATGTCGTCATCGGTGACGTGTCCGGGATACCAGACGAGATCGCAGACGTCTCCGGATGGTTTCCATCCGGGCTGGCCGGGGGGCCAACCGGGGCCGAGCTGCCGATGCGGATGATCGAGGAGTCAAAGAGATTGCTGCGCAAGGGTGGGAGCCTCTTCCTGCCCACCGGGTCGCTACAAGATGAGACATCGATTCTCAACCGGGCCCGGGCCGTGTTCGGCTCGATCAAGCAGCTGACCGAGCGAAACATCCCCCTTCCGTCCGCCCTGGCCGAGGACCCGGCCGTCCTGCGAATGCTCAAGGATAGGGTCATCGCTCTCACTCAGAGGGGCAGCAGGTTCCAGTGGACTGCCCGCATCTGGAAGGTCGAGGCCTGAGTCAGATCTGATG
>Ga0214471_10004504_pt1 | contig 10757 bp, 9 predicted proteins | sample RVTome_5_FD_207665 | JGI IMG/M metagenome (GOLD analysis project Ga0214471, IMG submission 207665) | Soil microbial communities from uranium-contaminated site in the Upper Colorado River Basin, Wyoming, United States - RVT142D155 | ecosystem: Environmental > Terrestrial > Soil > Contaminated >... | reverse complement strand
GCGAGGCCAGTACCTCGGCGCTGACGTGGCGCCGGCCATGGTGATGGGTGGAGCCGTGATAGCGGCGGATCAATATCCGGAGCGGGGCCTCGAACGCCTTATAGCAGTCGGCGCACCCCAGCCGCCCGGTCTCACGAAAATCGGCAAAGCTGGCGCCGCACCCGGGGCACTTGCCCACCGGTCCCAGTTCGGTCCCGGCCGGCTCGGCGGTCTTCCAGAGAGCGTTGAGAAAGCCGCCTAACGGCGTCTGAGTGACACTGGCCGAGGTCTGGATGCCTTTCTCGGCGGCACAGCGCTCGCACAGCTTGATCTCGCGCGCCTCGCCGTCCACCACGTGGGTGACCCGCACCACCACGTCGCGCTCGCCGCACTCGTCGCACTTCGGCCGCTCTTCGGTCACGGCGCCATCACCTCGTCGCCCCGCGGCAGCGCCAGCACACCCTCGTGCAGCGCCAGCACCCGGTCGGCCAGGTCGGCCAGGGCCCGGTTGTGGGTGACCACCACCAGGGCCCGGCCGTGGTCGCGCGAGACGCCGGCGAGCAGGCCGTGCAACCGCTCCGCATTGGCCGGGTCGAGATTGCCGGAGGGCTCGTCGGCCAGCAGCAGGGCCGGCTCCGGCGCCAGGGCGCGGGCCACCGCGACCCGCTGTTGCTCGCCGCCCGAGAGCTGCCCCGGACGGTGCAGCAGCCGCTCGCCCAGGCCCATGGTTTCGAGCACGGCGCGGGCCCGCCGGCCCGCCTCCGCCGCGCCGGCGCCGGCGATGAGCAGCGGCATCATCACGTTCTCGAGGGCGGTGAAATCCCGCAGCAGGTGGTGGAACTGGAACACGAACCCGATCTGGCGGTTGCGCAGGGCGGCCAGCTCGGCGGGCGAGAGCTCGGCATAGCGCTGGCCCGCCAGCGTGACGTCGCCTCCGCTGGGGTCATCGAGCGCGCCTAACAGGTGGAGCAAGGTACTCTTGCCGGAGCCGCTGGCGCCGATGATCGCGACGAACTCCCCCGGGCTCACTGTCAGCTGCACCCCGGTAAGCACGTGGATCGGTGCGCCGTCGCCGCCCACGTAGTCCTTCCGCAGATCGGTCGCCTCCAGCACCGGCTCATTCATGCCGGATCGCCTCCACCGGCACCAGCCGGGCCGCGGCGCGGGACGGATGGATGGTGGCCACCGTCGCCACCGCCAGGCTCACCGCGGCCACGATCAGAACGTCGATCAGCTCCACGTGGACCGGCAGCCGGTCCACGAAATACACGGAGGGGTTGATCCGGATGAGGCCGGAGCGATCGATCAGGTAGGCCAGGGCCAGCCCCAGGCCCATGCCCAGCACGGTTCCCACCGCCCCGATGATCGCGCCTTGAATCACGAACACCCGGCCGATGGCCGAGCCGGTGAGCCCCATGGCCCGCAGGATCCCGATCTCCCGGGTCTTGTCCGCCACCACCATGGTCAGAGTGCCGACGATGTTGAAGGCCGCGACGATCATGATGATGCAGATGATCAGTCCCATGCCCAGCTTCTCCAACTGCAACGCCGAGAAGAGCTGGGCGTTCTGGGTCTGCCAGTCGAGCGCGCGGTAGGGGTACCCCAGCCGCTCCTCCAGCCGGCGTCCGATGGCGGGCGCCTGCCAGGGATCCTCGACCTTGATCTGGATTCCCGAGACCGCGTCGCCCAGGCCGTCGAGCTGCTGGGCCATGGCCATCGACAACACGCCGAAGCCATCGTCGTACTGAAACATGCCGGTCTCGAAGACGCCGGTGACTTCCATCCGCCAGAATCGGGGCACCACCTGGCCCAGCGCGCGGTTCACCTGGGCCGACGCGTACCCGATCAGCTCGATGACGTCGCCCGGAAAGGCCGACATCCGATTCGCCAGCCGATAGCCCAGGATGATGCCGCCGTCGACGCTGTCGTGGGTGGTGCGGAAGGAGAGGTCGCCCTCCTTGATGGCGGCCGGCAGCGTGGTCACGCTGCGGGAACCGGTGTCGGCCATGCCGACTACGTTCACCACCGCCATGTAGCCGGCGCCATTGCGCGCCAGGGACTGGGTCAGCACCTCCGGCGCGGCGGCCACCACGCCCGGCTCGGTCAGCACCGAGTCGAGCGCGCCCCGCCACGGATCCATCCGAAGCGACTGCCCGTAGGTCAGGATCCGGAGGTCGGGATTGGCCACCAGGATCCGGTCCCGGAGCTCGTCCCGCAGCCCGTTCATCACGCCCAGCACCACGATCAGCGCCGCTACGCCGATCATCACGCCGGCAGCGGCGATCACGGTGTTGAGCGAGAGTCCGAAGAGCCGGCCCCGGCCGCGCAGGTAGCGGGCCGCGAGACGGAGCTCGAGTCGGGTGGGAAGCCGGAGCGGGGTCATGCGCCTACTGCTCCGGGCGCATGGCCGGGAAAAGGATCACGTCCCGGATCGACGGCTGGCCGGTGAGCACCATCATCAGCCGGTCGACTCCGACGCCGAGCCCGGCGGTGGGCGGCATGCCGTACTCCAGGGCGCGGATGTAATCGGCGTCGTGGGGCTGGGCTTCGTCGTCTCCCGCGGCGCGCTGCCGGGCCTGGTCCTCGAACCGGGCCCGCTGGTCATCGGGGTCGTTGAGCTCGCTGAAGGCGTTGGCCAGCTCTCTCCCCTGCACGAAGAGCTCGAACCGCTCGGTCAGATTGGGGTCCGCCCGATGCACCTTGGCCAGGGGCGAGAGCGCTTTGGGGTAATCGAGCACGAAGGTCGGCTGCACCAGGTCGGGCTCGAGAAAAAGCCGGAAGACTTCGTCCTGCAGCTTGCCGCCGGAGGACCCCGCGGCCTCGTCCGGTGCCATCCCCTTCCGCACCAGGGCCGCGCGCATCTCCCCGTCCGGGGCAGTTCGCACGTCCAGCCCGGCTCGTTCCCGTACTCCCTCCACGAAGGAGACCCGCTGAAACGGCGGGGTGAAGTCGAGGGTGACTCCCTGCCGCTCGATGCGGGGGCCGCCGCAGCACTCCACCACCACGCCCGAGATCATGCCTTCGACCAGCATCATGAAATCGGTGTAGTCGGCGTATGCCTGGTAGCACTCCAGCATGGTGAACTCGGGGTTGTGGGTCCGATCCATCCCCTCGTTGCGGAAATCGTGCCCGATCTCGTACACCCGCTCCAGCCCTCCCACGATCAGCCGTTTGAGATACAGCTCGTCGGCCACTCTCAGATAGAGACGCATATCGAGGGCATTATGATGCGTCACGAACGGGCGAGCCGAGGCACCACCGTACATCGGCTGCAGGATCGGGGTCTCGACCTCGAGGAAAGCCAGCTGGTCCAGGTAGTGGCGGAGAAAGCGGATAGCCCGCGCCCGGGTTTCGAACACGGTCCGGATGTCGGGATGCACCGCCAGATCGGCGTAGCGCTGGCGGTAACGGGTTTCCGGGTCGGCCAGCCCGCCGAACAGGGTCTCGCTGCCGTCCGGATTTTTCTGGAGCTTCCCCCGAGGGAGCGGCCGAAGTGACTTGGTCAGCAGGGTGAATCGCTCCACCCGCACGGTCACTTCCCCGGTGCGGGTTCGGAACAGCCGGCCGGTGGCGCCGAGATGGTCGTCCAGGTGGAGATGCTCCAGCACCCGCCACGAGTCCGCCAGATCATTCTGGCGGAAGTAGAGCTGGATGCGGCCGGAGCGGTCCTCCACATGGCCGAACGCGGTCTTCCCCTGGGACCGCCAGGCCGTCAACCGGCCCGTGACCGAGACCACGGGCCCCGCATCGCCCATCGCGTCCTGGTAGAGCGCGACCGCCGCCGCGGCCTGATGGGACCGATCAAACCGGTAGGCGAAGGGTGCTACGCCCATGGCCTCGAGCGCTTCCCGGCTGGCCCGGCGCGCCGCTTCGACGTAGGTGCGCTCTTCGGTCACGCGGCGCTCCCGCCCTGCTGCCGCAGGAACGCCTGAATGAACTCGTCCAGATCACCGTCCATGACCCGCTGCACATCGCCGACCTTGAGCTCGGTACGATGGTCGTTCACCATGGTGTACGGCTGGAACACGTAGGACCGGATCTGGTTGCCCCAGGAGATGTCGGTCTTGGTGGCTTCGACCTTGGCCCGCTCCGCTTCCTGCTCTTCCAATCGGCGCTGGTAGAGGGCCGCGCGCAGCATCTTGTACGCGGTTTCCTTGTTCTTGAACTGGCTCCGCTCCTGCTGACACGAGACCACGATCTTGGTGGGCAGGTGGGTGAGCCGCACCGCGGAGGAGGTCTTGTTGACGTGCTGTCCGCCGGCGCCCGACGCGCGGAAGACATCCATCTTGATGTCGTCGTCCCGGAGGTCGATCTCGATGGTGTCGTCGATGTCGGGATACACGAAGACGGAGGCGAAGGAGGTGTGCCGGCGGGCCTGGGCGTCGTACGGCGAGATCCGCACCAGTCGGTGGACTCCCTTTTCGGCCTTGAGGAAGCCGTAGGCGAATTCGCCGTTGATCTCGATGGTGGCCGACTTGATCCCGGCTTCCTCGCCGGGCTGGAGGTCCATGATGCTGACGTCGAATCCCTTGCGCTCGGCCCAGCGCACGTACATCCGCATCAGCATCTCGGCCCAGTCCTGCGACTCGGTCCCGCCGGCCCCGGGATGGATGGTGAGGATCGCGTCGCGGGCGTCGTCCGGCCCCAGCAGCATGGTGCGGAGCTCGAGATCTTCCAGCGAGTGCTCCAGGCCACCGGTCTCCTGTTCCAGCTCCTGGGCCAGGTCGTCGTCGGGACTTTCGTCCAGCATCTCGGCCATGGTGCGGGCGTCGGCCAGGCGCTGCTCATACGCCTGCACCGGGGTCAGCAGCGCCCGGAGCGTCTTGAGCTCCTGGACGGTGGCCTGGGCCTGGTCCTGATTGGCCCAGAACCCAGCATCGGATTGCCGGTCTTCGAGTTCTTTCAGGCGGGCGCGCTTGCGCTCGAGGTCAAAGGAACCTCCTGAGCTCGGCGAAGCGCTGGTCCAACTCGGTGAGTCTATCGGTCAGGATCGACATGGTCCCTCATACGAATAACCGCCCCCCGCAGGCGGGGGAGCGGCCGTCAGCCACAAAGATAATGGGGTAGAAGCCCTGCGACCGGTACCTCGCGCCTTAGGAAAACACCGGCTGCCCGTCGGCCAGAATCTCATTCAGGGCCTCGGTGAAGTAGCGCGTCGACGTGGCCATCTCCATCCCCACCTGCTCGGTGTATTCCTCCCAGCATTTCCTGATCTCGTCCTCGAACAGGATCTTGAGCGTGCCGTCGCGCAGCCCGTCGGCCCGCTTGCCGGGATGGTACACCACCAGATCCGAGATGAGGGCCCGCGCCAGCCGGCGGGCCTTGGTGGCCGGGTCGGAGGCGAGGAACGGGTTCACCGGTCGCCGCGGGGGCGCCGGAGGGGTCGGGGGTGCCGAAAAGACCGGCGCTGCCGGCGGCGGGAGCGGTGCGGCGGGCGGGGCTGCCGCGGCTCGAGCGGTTACCGGCTGGGCTGGCTCTGGGGCCGATCGGGGGCCGACCGCCGGAGGCGGGGGCGCCGTGGCGGCGGCGGCGGCCGGGGCCTGGGCCGGTCTCACTCCCGCCCCCGCGGGCGGCATCACCGCGGGAGGAGCATGGGTCGGAGGGGCCAGGGGGCGGGCCGGGGTCGTGAGCGGCGGAGGGGGCGCGTGATAGGTCGCGGGAGCGGTAACGGGAGTTGGCGCCGGAGCCGGGGCGAACTCCGGTTCCACCGGCCGCCCCACGAAGAACACCGCGGAACAGGCGGAGCATCGGGCCCGGACCCCACGAACCGGGACCTTGGCCGGATCCACCCGGAACACCGTCTCGCATTTGGGGCAGCTGACGTTCATGGCAGCTTCACCTCGGCTCCCGGCCGGTGACGCCCCGGCCCTCGGCATCTCGGGCTCGGCGCCGGTCTACCACGTAGACCGAGCCCGGAAGCGTCTTGGCGTAACTCTTCATTTCCGTGGCCAGCTCACTCACTTCGGCCGGATGGCTGAAATTCCGGTGCCGGTTGGTGACGATCCCGATCGACAGCGTCATGAGCGGCACCCGGTGCAGTTGACCCCGCCGGTCCTTCCCGAAAAAATAGCCTGCCCTGCTGTCCTGCTCGTTGTACTGCAGCGGCACCAGGGTGTCGAACACGTCCAGGATCTCGGTGCACACGGTATCGACCGCCTCGGCCGGCAGGATGAAAATGAAATCGTCGCCGCCGATGTGCCCCACGAACCCACGCGGTCCCTGGAGCCCCTTCACCACGTCGTGCAGGATCCGGGAGAGCAGGTAGATCACCCGGTCGCCGTCATAGTAACTGTAGCGGTCGTTGAATTCCTTGAAATGGTCCAGATCGGCGTAGCAGACCGCGAACTCGTGCCCGGTTTCGAGCTGGCGCCGGATCTCCCGCTCGATTTCCGTGGTACCCGGCATCCGGGTGCTGGGATGCACCGCCACGTCGCGCTGGGTGCGAACCAGCATGGCATCCAGCCGGGCCCGTTGTTCGGGCGGGGGGAAGACCGCGGTGAGGATCTCATCGGCCCCGGCGGCGAACCACTGCTGCATGGACTCCGGGTCGTGCGCCCCTTCCAGGACGGTGACGGGCACGATGGCACTGAACGGATCGGCCTTGATGGCCGCCACCAGGACCTTGGCGCTCTCCGCCATCCGTTCCCCGTCCACCACCAGCAAGCTGGGGTGGCCCCGCATGACGATCGATTCGACCTCGTCACGCCGCTCAAGTACCAGGAGGGGAAAGCCCTTGTTTTCCGCCCACCGTCGAATGAGCTCGGGGACGGGCACGTCGACCGGCCCGTAATAGAGAATGGTCGGTCGGGTCCGCACCCGGGGCGTCTCCTCGTAACTATAGGTGTCTTAAAAACTTACGCTGTGTCGCGACAGCTTGTCAAATCGGGCGGGCAGCCGGTCGGACGGGCTGGCGGACGGTTAACCGCCATCGATCCTCGAGTTTCCGACCCCTGCCCGCCTGCCCGCCCGACCGCCAGCCCGCCTGCCCGTCAGACGAAAAAGGCCATTGCCGCGACCAGAGCATACATGGCCAGCAATTGTACCCCCTCGAACCAGTTGGACTCTCCGTCCAGCGTGATGATGGCGCTCACCACCATGGTCAGCGCCAGGGCCGCCACCTCGAAGGTGGTGAAGACCAGGTCCATCGGCCGTCCCAGCAGCAAGCCGACCAGCACCAGCACGGGCGCCACCAGCAGCGCCACCTGGGTACTCGATCCCAGGGCGATCTGCATGGCCAGGTCCATCTGGCCTTTGCGGGCCACCAGCACCGCGGTACCGTGCTCGGCCGCGTTTCCGATGATCGGGACGATGATGAGACCGAGGAACGTCTCGGAGAACCCCATGGTGGCGGTCACATTCTCGGTGGCGTGGACCAGGATCTCCGATTGTACCACCACGCCGAGTGTTGCGAGGCCCAGGACCACCGTCGCCTTGATCGGACTCCAGATCTCGCCCACGGTCGGATGCGGCTCCCCCCCGAACAACGACCGGTGCGTCTTGAGGGAGAACAGCAATGAGAAACCATACGTGACCGCCAGGACCAGCGCCACCGATTCGGTCAGCATCAGCTCCCGGGGGAATCCGGCCTCGGGTCGAATGCTGTGAAACAGGGCCGGGAACACCAGGCCCACCACCGCCAGCGCCATCATGCCAGCACTGGCGCCGGCGGATACCCGGTTAAAGCGGAGCGTGGGACGACCGATGCCACCGGCCAGGAAACAGAGTCCCATGATCAACAGCAGGTTGCCCAGGATGCTGCCGGTGATGGAGGCCTTCACCAGGTCGATGAGTCCCGATCGCAGCGCGGCAATCGCGATGATCAGCTCGGCGGCATTGCCGAAGGTGGCGTTGAGCAGCCCACCGATGGCCGGCCCGGAACGCGCGGCCAGGTGTTCGGTGGCCTCCCCCATGACGCCGGCCAGCGGGATGACGCCGAGACACGCGGCGATGAAGACCACCAGCGGGTTGGCGTGCATCAGGTTGAGCCCGATGGTCGCCGGGACAAACAGCAGCATGAGGCTGCGCCAGGAGAGCCACCACGGGCGGGCGGTCGGGCCGCCGGACGGGCGGGCCACTTTGCGCGGCTGTTCCCGACGCTGGCCCTCCGCGGTGTTTCTCGACTCCCTGAGCCTCTCCGTGACGGGCCGAGTTTCCCGCGGCTTTCGCCCTTTGTCTCGTTCGCCTGCCGGCCCCCTCGGTCGTCTATCCGCCGGTGGTGCGCCTGCCTGCCCGCTCGCGGGTTGCCCGCCTGCCCGCCTGTCCGCCTGCCCGCCCGTCTCCAGCAGCCGCGCCAGCGGGCCGCGCGGATTGGCCATGATCCGCTCCAGCAGCGCGGTCCGGTCGAATGGAGCGGACCCCTCGAGTGCCCGGCGGGCCTGTGGGCTCAGTCCATACTCGCCGGTCCCGGCGATCGGGCGGGGCGCGGGCGAGGTGCTGAGGCGGCGGCGGAGCTCCTCCCGGGCCGGCAGGCCCCGCCCCTTCCCCAGAGTGGCCAGAGAGCTGTCGGCCAGCAGCGCCAGCAGGACGTGTTCCAGTCCGACGAATGGGTGACCGAGCGATTGGGCTTCGATCTGGGCGGCTTCAGCCAGCAGCCGGGCGGCGTCTCCCAGACCGGGAGACGAAGGCGGAGTGGGATCGGTCATGTCAGAGGGGCGTGGCTTCGTCGATCAGCATGATCGGGATGTCGTCCTCCACCCGATACACCAGCCGGCAGGCGTGGCAGACCAGCTGCTCCTCCGGTTCGCGGCGATACTCCAGATCGCCCTTGCACTTGGGACAGACCAGGATCTCGAGCAGCTCGGGAGGAATGCTCATGGCGTGAGCGTCATGATCGCGGGTCGCGAATCACGGGTCGCTGGAGCTCCGGTGGCCGGGAAACCCGAATCGTTCGAGCAGTGCGCCGTCCTTTCGCCAGTTGGCCAGCACCTTCACCCAGGTTTCGAGGAACACCCGCTGTCCCATCAGCTGCTCCAGGCGCATGCGGGCGCGGCGGCCGAGTTCCTTGATGGTCCGGCCGCCTTCACCGATCAGAATGCCCTTCTGGGAGTTTCGCTCGACGTAGAGCGTCGCCCGAATGTACACTGGATCGGTGTGCTCGCGGAATTCGTCCACCTCGGCGGTGAAGGCGTAAGGAACCTCGTCGCCCAGCAGCTCGAAGGCCGCTTCGCGCAAATACTCGACCGCGAAAAACCGGAGCGGCTGGGTGCCGAGGTCGTCGGCGGGGAATTCGAACGGAGCGATGGGCAGGAGCGCGGCGATCTCGCGCAGCAGCTCGGGAATCCCCTCGCCCGTCGTGGCCGAAACCCAGTGGGCACCGGGACCGTCGGTCGGTCGGTCGGTCAGTCGGTCCGGTACCAGGTCGGCCTTGGTGTAGACCGTGAGTACCGGGGCGGGAAGTGGTTGGGAAAGCCCGGCGAGGGTGGTGAAGTCGGGCGCGGGAGCCTCAGGCGCGGGGTGCAGGTGGACGATGACGTCGGCCCGCCGGGCACCCTGGAGCGCCAGCTCCCGCATCCGTTGCTGCATCAGGTAGTCGGGATCGAGTAGTCCGGGCAGGTCGTGGAAGATGAACTGCACGTCAGCTTCGGTGCGCAGGCCCACCACGGGCAGCCGGGTGGCCTGGGCCTTGGGACTGACGATGGCGAGGTGCTCGCCGACCAGCGCATTGAGGAGCGCGGACTTCCCGACGTTAGGCCGGCCGGCCAGCGCGACGTGGCCGCATTGTTGGACGGACGGGCGGACGGACGGACTGACGGTCGGTTCGTGGGGGTCGCCGGGCATGTCCGTAATATGGTCGGTCCGTCGGTCCGTCGGTCCGTCGGTCCGTCGGTCCGTCGGTCCGTCGGTCCGGCAGACCGTCCGACCTAATTGGGTCACCAGGTGACAGCGGTTCCGTGGCCCGGGCTACTGTCGGGCATACCTGCGGAGGATCACGTCATCGCAAGCCGTAGAGTTTCTCCGCGTTGCCCCGCAGGACCATCGTCGCGAGCCGCTCCGCCCCCTCGCGAGTCACCTCGCCGTCCTGGAGCATCGCCGTGAGCGCCATGGCGAGCGCGCGCTTTGCCCCCGTGGCCCCGAGCCAGCCCCATTCCTCCCACCCCAACTCCGGCGTGTCGGGATAGGCGTCGGATCCAAACAGGACTTTGTCTGGAAAGAAGGTCAGCCACTCGCGGAGGACACCCGCCGTGATGGCCGGAGAATTCACGCTCCCCAAGAACGAAATGTCGGCGTAGACGTTTGGCTTCCCGAACAGCGAAAGGGTATGCCGTGGGTAGGGCCAACCGCCGTGGACCAGCACGAATCTCGTCCCGCGAAGCGTCGGATCGGTGAAGACCGGCTCGAGCAGGAGGGGATCGGCGCCCGCGGCCAGGAAGTACCCTCCGGCTCCGTCGAAGGCGTGGAGGTGCACCACCAGGCCCAGCCGGCCCGCCTCCTTGGCGATGAACCGGAACAGGTAGTCCTGGACCAGCTTGTACTCGGTCACCGACGGCGCGCCGCTCCGGGCAAATCGATCATACACCCCCGCGGCGCGGGTCGCCGAAACCGTGTCGAAGTCCAGCGACCGCAGATACGCGATCTCGTACTTGATTGCCACCGCCCCCTCTCGACGGAACCGTTCCAGGGTGGGAGTCACCACCAGCCTGGTGTATTCGGCCAGCGTGGTGGGCACGGCCTCGAGTCCCAGCGCGCCGAGGTAGCGCTGGATGTGCTTGCGTTCGCGGGGGACCAGGTCCATCCGGTCCGGCGTCACGGCGGCGACCGTCTTCGAGTCCAGCGGGTAC
>Ga0214471_10004503_pt1 | contig 10757 bp, 9 predicted proteins | sample RVTome_5_FD_207665 | JGI IMG/M metagenome (GOLD analysis project Ga0214471, IMG submission 207665) | Soil microbial communities from uranium-contaminated site in the Upper Colorado River Basin, Wyoming, United States - RVT142D155 | ecosystem: Environmental > Terrestrial > Soil > Contaminated >... | reverse complement strand
AGCCAGTCGCCAAACTCTCCAGATCGCGACGACGCCAACGTAGACAGTGAGGCAGCGATCCTCGTCCGAGGGCTCACCTGGGCCGACACCGTGGATCTCACCACCCACCAGACCCTGTGAGTGTCCTGGCTGACCTGCCGCTCGTTTGTGTTGGTTGAGGTCAGTGGCGTCGGCCCACCACCCAAGCCGCAACCAGCCACGCCGCTACTCCCCAAGCCATCAGTGCTCCATATGACGCCGTCACGGAGGAAGAGACCATCCTTTCGGTGAGCCCGGCCCGTATCACCACCGACATGTGCCAGAACGGCAGGACCTTGTGCACCGCAGCCCACCAATCAGGGAACTGGTCGATCGCAACGACGATCGGGCTGAACAGCAGCACAAGGAACATCACGACGTTGGTGATGAGGCTGATCACCCTGGGCTCGGGGACCGCGTGCCCAACGGCATAACCCACAGATGTCGCGATCGCCGACGTGAACAGAACCGCCGGCACAGCCGCCCATGAGACTCTCAGGTCGACGTCATATGAGAGCGAAGCGATGAGGAGAGCGACCGCGGCACCGGGGAGCGCCAGGCAGGTGAAGATCGTTGCCGACGCCATTGCCGAGCCGCTGCGGGGGACGGGAAGCGACCACACATAGTCGTAAGTGTCCCGAAGCTTGTGCTCCATGATCGCGTTGGGAACCATGACAAAGCCGATCGGAACCAGGGCAAGGGTCGGAATCCCGGTAACGAGGAAGGTCCGTTGCACCGAGTCGACATCGCCGAAGTAGAAGCCGTACATCAGGGCCATCCCTGCCCCCAACAGGATCTGGATAGCCAGGCCAACTGTCAAATAGGTGCGCAGGTTCCTGATCTCGAAACGCAGCATGGACGTGTAACCATCGAGCCACGAGCCGAATTCGGAGGGCGCCCGGAGATCGAATGTCGTGGCGGTCATCGCCGTCGCACCAGGACTACCGCGGTGAACAACGCTGCCGCTCCGGTCCACAGCGACAGTATCATCCAGCTTCGCGGGGTCATCACGACCAGCCCGTCCGTCAGCGAAGACCGGACCGCCAATGCCATGTGATGCATCGGAAGGTACTCGTGGAGTGTGGCGAGCCAACCGGGAAGCCGGTCGGCCGGAAAACTGACCGGTGAAAAGCCGACTATGAAGAAAATCCCCAGCTGTGTGACGAGCATCGTTACCTGAGGTTGGTCCAGGGCATGTCCGATCGCGGAGCCGATGAGACTCCCACAGGCGAGCGTCAGCGCGAATGCAGGAACCACTGTTGGATCGATGGCGAGACTCACGTCGTAACGCCAGCTCGCCACCAGCATGGCGGCCACGATGCCCGGGATGGCGACCACCGCCGCCAGCGTGGTCGTCGCGAGTGATGCAGCACTTCTCGGCACCGGCATCGACCACACGTAGTCGTAAGAGCCCTGCATCTTCTGTTGCGCCACCAGCTGGGGCGTGACAACAAGTCCGACCAGGATGAGTGACATCACGACGGCCCCGGTGGACAGGTATTGGGCGGCGGCCCGGTCCAGTTCCGGGATCAGCAAACCGAATCCGACCACGAACCCTGCCCCTACCAGAACCTGAGAGACCAGCAGAAGGGGGTAGAGAAGTCGAGATCCGACGACCTCCCATCGAAGCATGGCCCCATAGCTTCTCAGCCAGTGCGCACCAGGTCGCGTCGGTGCCAGCTCGACCATGAGCGCCCCGTCCATCATGTCGTCCCCTGGCCGGTGTCTCCGGTGAGTCGGATGTAGGCGTCTTCGAGCGAGGTCGCGCCGAGGGCGTACTCCTCAGCCAGACCCTGGGCCGTCAGCCGTTGCGCCCAGACGATGCTCGCCGCTACATCTGGTTCGTTGATGAGTACGACCAGACGGTTGGCCACCCGAGTAGAGCTCCGCACGAAAGCCGGAAGCACCGGATCCGGCGTCCCAGGGATCATCATCACGATCAGCCTCATCCGTCCCCGGAATTCAGCCTTGACCGACGACGGGGTGCCTTCGGCCACGATGTGTCCACCGTCGATCACTGCCAAGCGGTCCACAGAGTTCTCGGCCTCGAGAACATTGTGGGTCACGAGGAACACTGCCGAGCCCTCATCGGCGACGCGCCGAACTTGCTCCCACAACAGTCGTCGGCGCATCGGGTCGACATCGTTGGTCGGCTCGTCGAGGAAGACAATGCGCCCCGGACAGACGGTGGCCATGGCAAATCCGACCAATCTGCGAACCCCACCTGAGAGTCGAGCCCCATAGACCTCTCCCCATTCTTCGATATGGAGGGCCTTGAGCAACGCCACGGATCGGCGTCGAACATCCGGCGCCTTTCCACCCCGGATCACCCCGGCGATCTCGACCGCCTCATTCACCTTGAACGAGTCGATCGGCATCTGAGCCTGGGGCAGGTAGGAGCAGAGCCGGCGTGCCGTCGCCGGGCTGTCGACGAGATCGTGGGGGCCGAGGGTGATGCTGCCTCGCGTCGGCTTGAGCAGTCCCATGACTTGTTTGACGAGCGTCGATTTCCCGGCGCCATTTGGCCCCAGGAGGCCGTAGACCTCTCCTGGCCGAACCTCGAGAGTGATGCCGTCGTTTACCGAGTTGGACCCGTAGACCTTGACCAGCTCCTCGACCCTGAAGACCCATCGGGAATGGGCGCTCGCGGTTTCGACTCTGGCCTCAGTCAGAGTCATGCTCGGATCCCGTTGGGACAGTGGCCATCGGCGGGACAACGCGCTGCGTTCCTTCCGGGCTCACGATTGCCGGACGTCTGAAGGCGAAGACCAGCATGATCGCGCCCACCGCAGCGCAGAAGAGCCCGCCTATGAACAGGATCACGATGGCAAATGCAAGCCATGGCGTCCTGGCCCCCGCAGAAACATCGACCGCGACATCCGGAGTTGCGTCCGCGTTCATGATCAACACGGTCCACTGTCCTGGCTCGATGTCCCAAACCAGGGTCTGGAATCCAAGGCCTTCGCTGGAACCGACCCAGAACTCTTGATCCGAGGGCAGTGTCGGCATAGCTGCGCCTTGGTGGCGCAGATAAGTCACATCGCCGTCGGAGATCCGGGTGATCTCGTCGTGGACCACGTCATCCAGGTAGTCGGCCACCTCGTCCGCAGGACCGATTCCGACAAACACGGGTGCGTCACCTCGGGGCGAAGCCGTCACCTGGATGGTCGCCAGCCAGCTCGCTGGTAGCCAGTCGTTGCGAATTGCACCCAGATCCAGCTGGGTGGATGTCAAGGCGTAGGAATCAGTGGACACATCGCCAGTCGAAGTGGTGATGAAGCCCTCGGCGGTGCGGTGCGTCCCGGTGGTCCAGATCACCACACTTCCGGCTACCAGCAGGCCTATCGCAGCGAGTGCGAACAGAGAACCAAAAATGCCGAGAACAGTCTTTCTTGAGCTCATCGAATCCTCCAGGGGTCAGATTGCGTTCGGGGGGAAAGTCCGGGCCAGAGCGCCACAGCCAGGGCACCGAACCCCATCGGGACTGGCGTTGGAGGCGCCGTTGGCATCGGGCGCTCTGTTTGGGTGGAGGGGGTTCTCATACTGACCCCAGTGCTGGCTCGACCGTCGACATCTCGCCCTGTGGCTTTGTAGTGAAACTCCGACCCGCAACCAGGACCACGACAATCGCAATAGCGGTCCACATGATGGCTCGGACCCAACCCTGCAATACGACGTCGTCACCGGAGAACAGCGATGTCACGTACTCGCCTGACACCACGTTGTTGGTGGCGTGCATCACCATCGCCAGAAGCACGCTTCCCCCGCTTCGGATCACCAGGAAGGAGAAGACGATGCTGGCCGCGAATATCCAGACGACGTCGCTAGCCGGGATCTCACCGGTGAAGAACAATGGAGCGTGCCAGAACACATGGATGACCGCAATCACCATGGAGGCCATGAGTATCGACTGGGTTCGGGTTAGGCGGGTAAGGGCGAATCCACGGAATCCTGGCTCTTCCCATGGTCCCCACAACGGGATCAACAGATAGAGAACGAAGTTGATCGGGATCTCGACCCAGGTAGCAACTTGATCGGATGCTGGAGTTTCGGCCCCAAGGGCAACAGCGATGATCGCCGACGAGACTGCGGTGACAATCGGCAGCAGGATGGCCAGGGCGTACCAGCGCCAGTTGACCCGCCACTGGATCATCTGCCGCCACAGCGACCGCACCCCTGGCCGCCCCTGGGTCAACGAGAGCACAACAATTGCTGCGAGGAAAGGCCCCGTTCCGATGGGGCCTCCCAGGATCGGAATCGTCATCCAGGAGAACAAGTAGCTGAACACCACGAACGCGACCATGGGATGATCGTTCACGAACCGTCGTATCGGGTTCCCGGACATCGCCACGAGCCGTGTATCAGCCATCTGCTCATCCCTTTCTCGATTGGAGCAACCGAAACTCGTTGCCTGCGATCATCTCGGAGGTGGAGCAACGGGGCCACCCGGCTTGCTGGTGTCTGCGGGTGCGGGTTTCTGGCGTGTTGGGAGACGGGTGCGCCGAACCCAGGCGGGAGCCGGTCTGCCCCGCGGGTACATCAAGACGGCCAGCGCCCGTTTGGAATGGCTGCTAGTCGCGGGGAGACCCGTCGAGTCAACGAGGCGGGTTGGTCAGCTGCGTTCGAACTCTCGCTCTGAGCGGAGGACACCCAAGAGGGTCCGGAGGAGGAGCAAAGTGGCGAACGTGGCCGTCGCCCATCCCAGGAGCTCGAAGATGCGAACCTGGATCCCGGCGACCACGGGTCCGCCTTCCGAGGTCAGAAGGGCAACCGATATTCCACCGAGGCCAATGGTGAGGAGTGTCAGCACCACCCGGTTCAGCAGACGTTCCAGCACTCTGACCTCTTCGGGGAAGGCGAAGAGCCGCACTCGCCCAGTGAGGCGGCCGTGTTCGGCGAGGCGGGCAATGTGATCGAGATGCCGCGGGGCCCGGCGAACCAGAGGGCCAAGCTCCGCCCACTCCTGTATGACATATTCGCCCACGGAGGTCGGCATCATCCGCTCTTTCATCTCATCACCGCCAATCTCAGCGGTCACCTCGAAGATCGGGTAGCGCGGCGAGAGCGTCTCGAGTGTGCCGGCGAGGGTGGCGAGGGCACGGAACATCGTCGTGGTCGAGGGGGGAAGACGCATGCCCAACCTGGTCGTGAGTCGGAGCAAGTCGGTCAGCGCCTCCGGCCCGGGGAGCCCCGAACCCGCCAGTGAGGCGAGGAACTGGGCCAGTTCGCGCTCCACCTGGTTGGGGTCGTGCTCGGCCTCGATTGCCCCGACCGTCATGAGCGCGTCGTAGAGGAGCGCCGGTTGCTCCAGTCTCATCGAGAGAAGGGTCTCAAACACGGAGGCTCTCTCGTACGTGTCGAGCCGACCGGTGATCCCGAAGTCGACGAGACCCAGCGTGCCGTCTTCCAGCAAGAGGACATTTCCCGGATGGGGATCTCCGTGGAATCTCCGGCCTCGCAGCATCGCCGCGACCTGCGACCGGCAAAGCGCGTCAGCGAGGCGTCGTCGCTCCTCCGGCGTTCCTCCGGCGGAGCCCGGCTTGGAGAGCGGAGTTCCGTACAGACGCTCCATCACCAGCATGCGATCGGTGGTGAGCGACTCGACAATGGCCGGGATTCGAATGAGCGGGTCATTGACGCATGCCTTGGCCATGTCGATCGCGTGCTGGGCCTCCACCGCGAAGCGGAGCTCGGCGCGAAGCGCAATGGAGAACTCCGACGCCAGGTCGCGCACGTTGTAGGCCTTGCCCCAGCTGGTGCGACGCTCAGCCACACCGGACAACCACCTCACGATGGCCAGGTCGGTCTCCACCTGCTCTTCCAATCCCGGGCGGCGCACCTTGAGAACGACTTCACGCCCGTCGAGGAGCCGAGCGGCATGGGCCTGCCCGATGGATGCCGAGCCCAGCGGCTGCCACGTGATGTCGGCGAAGACCTCCTCCACGGGCCTCCCGGTCTCTTCCAGGACCAGTGCCTTAACTTGCTCCTCGGGGATGGGTGGGACATCGGCGTGGAGAAGACCCAACTCCGCCAGTGCCTCGGGTGGGAGCAGATCGGGCCTCGTCACGAGAAGCTGTCCCAGCTTCACGAACAAGCCCCCGGCTTCTTCGAGTGACAGCCGGGTGCGGCGGGCGACCTCGGCCGGGGTGCGCGCAGACACCTCTCCCCGTCTCAGGCCGAGCAGGGGCGCGATGCCGTGACGCGCAGCGATCCGGGTCACCTGGAAACCTCTGAGCCACATCCTGAACCAACGCCCCAAGGTGCGGAACGGTCGGAACCTTCGGCGAGGGTGAGAGTGCGGCCTGGAGGCAAACATCAACTCGAGGAAGACCATCACCGCCATCGTCGCCAGGACCGCGAGCGCGAGCATCAGCAAGTAGAACTCGGTCCTGATCGTCTCGAAGGCGTCGAAGTTGTCGAGATCGCGCACGAGGACGGCAGCGGCGCCTATGGCTCCAAGAAGCAACCCGATGAGCGTGGCGAAGATCGTCCTGCGCCACGTCAGCGTCCGAGCCCCCAAGAGAGAGCGTGCCAGCCAGGCAAACACAAGCAAGATCGCCAGGTTGCGGAAGAACTCGTCCATTCGATTTGAAGGCTACGTCGCGACCTCGGTCGCCGCGGCCTGATGGGGGCCATGGGTGGAGGGTGGTCGTCTCGCGCTGGTAGGTTGCGGGCTAGTACGACGGTCCCAACCCGCCGAGAAATTCGATGAGCTGACTTGTGTCGTCGTCCGACCAGTTGGCGGGTCGGGTGACGGCTATCCAGGCCTCGGCATTGGCCTCTTTGCTGTAGAGATGGCCGTAGCCCTCGGGGATCGAGCCGGCTGCAGGCAGATCCAACATCACCTGCCAACCCGTGATGAACCGGGTGTATTGGAACTCATCACTGATCTCCACGCCTCGCTGCCCGTCGAGCAGCCAATCGGGTTGTCTCCAGAACAGTGATGGCGAGAAGAACACCACGGGGTCGGAAGCATGCTGCAAGTAGACCACCCGAGTGTCTCCCCACTCGGCGCTCGGGATGTCGAGGGCGCTCTCCGCGTTCGTGAAACGGACTGTGCGCCCGTCCTGGTAGATCGGTGTGGCAGGTGAAGTCCCGGGGTCACGATCCGCGACTAGCTCGTTCCACAACTCGTTCACGAACGGTGGGCCGACCATGAGCGCCCCATCGATGGGCTCGTTGATGATGTTGATCGAAGTCAGGATCGACTCGACTCCGTACGAACCGAGCGAGAGCCCGTAGAGATAGATCTCGGGTCGCTGGCCCTCGGGGAGCGTCGACCAATACTCGTGAATCGTCCGGAACACCACCTGTGACGTCTCCTCCACCTCATCCTGATCAGCGAGGAGCGAGATCCAACTCGGGAGGTATGAGTACTGGGCACCTGCGACCGCGACGTCACCCTTGTAGAGGTATTCGAGCGCCGTGATCGCATTGGGATCGAGAAAGCCGGTTCCTGTGGTCGTCGCAACGACCAAGACCTCACGATCGAAAGCACCCGTCCGTATCAGCTCATCCAGCAGCAGCTCAGCACGGCCGCCCAACGTCTCCGCCGACCTGAGCCCCACATAGGCCCGAATCGGCTCGATCGCGCCGTCACCGTGGAAGGCATTGAGGTCGTCGACCATCGGCCCGGTTGCTACGAAGGTACGGCCCCTCTCACCAAGGGTCTCCCAGGTGACGAGCGACTCGGGGCTTCCCGACCGGAGCTCGGACGTCGGCGCGATGATCCCTTCTGGCGTGATCGTGTCTCTTGGGGCGAATATCTGATTGGTCACCGCGAAGAAGGTGTTGACCGCCAGCCCGCTCCACAGCCCCCAAAGGATCATTGCGAGGGCGGCACCGCCGAGGACCACGGCGAGACGCAGGGGGAACACCCTGCCTAGCCACCGAATCAGGAAATGGAGAAGCTTGAGGATCAAACGGGAGATGACCAGGATGAGAGCTGAGAACACGAACGCGACCGGCACGATGATCAGCCAGATCGCGGGTGTTATGCGCTCCATTCCGAAGTCGTCCCGCACGTCGTTCTGCCAGCCGACGAACCCCCACATGCCGGCCACGAGAAGCAAGGCGAGAACGACGAACCAGATCCGGCGAATCACGAGCCACCACCGACCCTTCGGCTGCGGCATCCCCAAGAAATTCCAGGTCCAATGCCAGGCCACGCCGAGTCCATAGCCAACCATGAACGAGATCCCGGAGACGATCCCCTGAGTCACGGCCAGCCTGGGAAGCAGTGACGGAAGGAGGGATGTCACGAACATGAGGACCCCAGTCAGCACCCCGGGCCGCGACACGGGACGTGAGAAAGCCTTGGGGACCGGATTCACCATCAGACCGGTTGCGGACTCGGAGGACACCAATGGAAAGCTACGCCCTCCGATACAGCGGTCGGCGCAAGGAAATCGGTGCACCTGACGGGGCACTATTTGAACTCCATGCTTCACGTTTGGTCTCTCGAGCGAAAGTGGACAACTAGTGGACACGAACCTCCCGTCCTGGTGACACCGGCAGCGCCGGCGTAGGGTGGGCGGATGCTCGTGGGTCTCGTTGCCAACCCCACGTCATCCAAGGACATCCGGCGTCTCACCAGCCTCGCCCGCGTGATCGACATCGAGGAGAAGGCGAACCTGGTGGCCCGGCTCCTCGTGGGACTCGCCTCGGAGAAGAGAATCGAGGTGGTGGCTTTGGATGACCAGGCCGGGCTGGTCCGCCGAGCCGTCGCCTTGGCCAGTGGCGGTGGGCCCCCAGTCGACTACCTGCCCCTCGATGTCGAAGGCACCGAGGCGGACACTCGCCGCGCCGCCTCCGCCCTGGCGGGGATGGGTGCCGCAGCGCTGGTAACGGTGGGAGGCGACGGGACCGTGCGGGCCGCGGCGGAAGGTTGGCGGCGGGTACCGCTGGTCCCGATCGCTGCCGGCACCAACAACGCCTTCGCCCTCACGGAAGAGCCCACTGTGGTCGGGCTGGCCATGGCGCTAGCCGTTACTGAAGGATCCAGTGCCTTCACTCCCACCACCGCAGTGGAAGTGGAGACCACCGAAGGTTGGGCGCTGGCCGTTATCGACGCTGTCGTGGTACGGAGCCGCTGGGTGGGAGCGGGCGCGATCTGGGAGCCCGCCGAGCTGGTTGAGGGAGTGGTCACGTCTTCTCGGCGCACCGCGGTGGGCATTGCCTCGGTCAGCGCTTGCTTCGGGCCGCTCGAGCCAGGCCATGCCCGTCACCTCCGCTTCGGTGGTGACCGGTTCGTCCGGGCCGTATTCGGGCCGGGTCTCATCCTCGACATCCCGGTCGAAGGGCACGAGGACCTGCCCTTGGGCGCCGAAGTGTCTCTTGTCGAGGGGGCGGGCATGGTCGCTCTCGACGGTGAGCGTCGTCTCCCCTCCGAGCACGGTGTGGTCCGGGTCGTGGAAGGGCCTCTCGTCATCGATCTGGCGAAGGCATTCAGGGTCTTTGGACCCTTCTCGGCCGATCGGAGCGAGGGGTAGGCTCCGAATGTCAGAGGCGGTCACCTAGTCCGGGCGACAGGCCCGGAGAAAGGAGGCTCATCGTGGACATTCCCAGGGAACACCTGGTCGACATGTACGAGACGATGGTGAAGATCCGCCGGTTCGAGGAGCGCATCAGGGAGATCTACCTCGCCGACAAGCTCCCCGCGTTCGACATCGCCGCTGGTCTGGTTCCCGGTGAGATGCATCTCGCCGCAGGCCAGGAGCCGGTGGCAGTGGGAATGCGTCCCCATCTGAAGGCGGGTGACGCCATCACCGCCACCCACCGACCGCACCACGTCGCCATCGCCCAGGGGGTGGACCTGAAGAAGATGGCTGCGGAGATCTTCGGGCGCGACACCGGGCTGGGACACGGGAAGGGTGGTCACATGCACCTCTATTCCGTCGAGCCCAACTTCGGGTGCTCAGGGATCATTGGTGAAGGCATACCGGTGGCGGTGGGAGCCGCCATGGCGTTCCGTCACAAGGGGACCGACAACGTCGCCTTCTCCTTCTTCGGCGAAGGAGCGGCCAACCAAGGCTCGTTCCACGAGTCGCTCAACCTGGCCGCGCTGTGGAATCTGCCAGTCGTGTTCGTGTGTGAAGACAACGCATACGCCATCTCGGTGCCGAAGACGGCCTCGACAGCCATCGCCGACAACAGCGATCGGGCCGCAGCCTACGGCATCCCCGGGGTGCTGGTCTCCAGCAACGACCCGGTAGCCGTCTACGAAGTGATGGGTGAGGCCATCGCCCGGGCACGCCGAGGCGAGGGACCCAGTCTGATCGAGATCAAGACCGACCGGATGTGGGGCCATTTCGAAGGCGACGCCGACGCCTATCGCACCGACCAATTCAAGGCTGAGATGCTCGAGCGTGATCCACTGAACACGTACGCCAAACGGCTGACCGACGAGGGGATCCTCAACGAGTCGGACATCGCCTCGATCCAGCAGGCTATGTACGACGAGGTGGAAGAGGCGCTCCAGTTCGCGCAGGACAGCCCCTACCCGGAGCCGGAATCCGCATTGGAGCACGTCTTCGCAGAGAGGACGGTGAAACTATGACGGTCAAGTCCGAGCGAAAGTTGACCACCCAGAAAGCAATCGCCGAGGCGATCGCCACCGAGATGAGAGGCGACGACACGGTGTTCGTGATGGGCGAGGACATCGGCACCTATGGGGGCATCTTCGGTGCCACCGAAGGTCTCCTCGACGAGTTCGGCCGGGAAAGGGTCATCGACACCCC
>Ga0214471_10004502_pt1 | contig 10757 bp, 8 predicted proteins | sample RVTome_5_FD_207665 | JGI IMG/M metagenome (GOLD analysis project Ga0214471, IMG submission 207665) | Soil microbial communities from uranium-contaminated site in the Upper Colorado River Basin, Wyoming, United States - RVT142D155 | ecosystem: Environmental > Terrestrial > Soil > Contaminated >... | reverse complement strand
CGGCATTGCTCACCGCCTCCGTCTCACTCTACGGCGGCGGCATCGTCCTCAACGACGTCTTCGACGTGGAGATCGACCGCCGCGAGCGGCCCCGCCGCCCCCTCCCCTCGGCACACATCCAGGTGCAGAACGCCCGCTACCTGGGGCTCTTGCTGCTGGCCGCAGGCATCGCCTTCGCTGCTCTGGCCGGGGCGCGAACCGCGGTCATCGCGGCGGCCATCGCGGGCCTCGCCTACGCCTACGACGCGCGCCTCAAGCGGCGCGCCATGGCCGGCGCCCTGGCCCTGGCGGGCTGTCGCTATTTCAACCTCCTCATGGGGCTGGCGATCCTGCCCCTGACCCCCGCGAGCTGGCTGCTGCCCGTGCCCCTGGCCCTGTACATACTCGCGATCATGCCCATGAGCCGCGTGGAGGTGGACGGGAGCGGGCGGTGCGCGCCCCTATGCTCCGCGACCCTGCTGGTGGTGGCCCTCCTGGCCACCGGCGTCCTCGCCGTGGCCGGCACCCTCCACCACCCCTGGGCCGCGCTCCTCGTGGCCCTGGTGGTAGGCATGGCCGCGGAGGCCGTGGCGGATGCCGTCCGCGCCCCCCTGCCACGTCGCCTGCAAGCGGCGATTCACCGTATGCTCCTCGGACTGATCCCGCTGAACGCCGCCCTCGCCGCGTGTGGTCCCCGCCCGTGGGCCGCGGCGGCGATCCTGCTGCTCCTGCTACCGGCCCGCTCGCTTGGCCGGCGGATTCCCATGACATGACCCGCCTGCAAGCGACCGATCGGGCCCTCCTCGACCTCCTCCTGCCACGCCTCGGCAAGGCGGGTCGCGCCGCCCTGGAGGCGACCCGCGCGCAGGTCCTCGCCGGCTGCGACGACCGCACTCTCGTTCGGCTGTTCGCCGTGATCGCCCGCCAGGTCGGCCGCGGGCCCCTCACCGAGGGCACGGCACCGGCGCCGCTGGCCGGCGCCAGCGATGTGGTAGAGGTGGCGGCGTGGAGCCTTCCCCAGGCGGCCCGCGCCTCCCTCCTCCTGGCCGCCGCCCGCGCCGCCCCACCCGCGGGTCTCGCCCGCGCCGTGCCCCTCTATGACCGGGGCGAGGCCGGCGAGCGCATCGCCGTGCTCCGTGCCCTCGCCTTGCTGGAGGAGGCGGACACCGCCCTCCCCGCGGTGGAGGACGGCTGCCGCTCCAACATCCTACCGCTGTTCGACGCCGCCACGGCCAACCCGTATGCCTCGCGCTGGCTCTCGGACCACGACTTCAACCACGCGGTGCTCAAGCGCGCCGCCCTCGGCCTGCCCCTGGCAACCGTGGTACGCCTGGCAGAGCGCGGCGGGCCGGAGCTGGCGCGCATGCTCCGCGACCTGGTGCGCGAGCGCCAGATCGCGCGCCGCCCCTACCCTGCCGACGCGGTGGCGGTGGCCGACCGGCTCACGGCCCGCCGGTGATCGGGGCGCCAGGACTCTTGCACAGGGGCAAACGGCGCTAACCCGCATTTCTCACCATGAATCTGCTCCGACCGCGCAACCCCCCGCATCTCCTGGCCGGGTCCTCGCCCGAGTCCTCGACATACTGCAAGTATGCCTGCGGGCTCGGACTTGCGGGCCAGCCAGGATCTACGGGCGTTTGCACGGTCTCGCCACAATCCCTGGTGAGAAATGCGGGCTAACGTCTCCTCATTTCTCCCGGCCCTGGCGCCCTTGGGTAAGGCCAGGTCCACTCATGCGAATCACGAGTCGCCATGAAGATCTTTGACCCCCACATTCACTGCTTCTCCCGCACCACCGACGACTACGAGCGGATGCGCAAGGCCGGCATCCGCGTCGTCAACGAGCCCGCCTTCTGGCTCGGCCAGCCGCGCACCTCGGTGGGCACCTTCAAGGACTACTTCGACACCCTCCTGGGCTGGGAGCGATTCCGCGCCGCCCAGTACGGCATCCTCCACGTCTGCACCCTCGCCCTGAACCCCAAGGAGGCGAACGACGACCGGGTGAACGACGCCGTGCTAGAGCTTCTCCCGGAGTACCTGGAGAAGGAGAGCGTGGTGGGCGTGGGGGAGATCGGCTTCGACGAGATGACCCCGCGCGAGGAGAGGTACTTCCGCGCCCAGCTCGAGCTGGCCAAGGAGCACGGCCTCATCGCCCTCGTCCACACCCCGCACCGGGACAAGAAGAAGGGGGTAGCGCGCACCATCGACCTGATCCTGGAGATGGACCTCAACCACGACCTGATCGTGATCGACCACAACACCGAGGAGACCATTCCCATGGTGAAGGACCGCACCTATTGCTGGGCGGGCCACACCATCTACCCCCAGACCAAGCTCACCCCGGAGCGCGCCACCAAGATCATCCAGGAGTTCGGCACCGACCGGATGCTGATCAACAGCTCCGCCGACTGGGGGGAGAGCGACCCCCTCAACGTCCCGATCGCCGTCGCCAACATGCGCCAGGCGGAGCTCTCCGAGTACGAGATCGAGAAGGTGGTGTGGCACAACCCAGTGGAGTTCTTCTCCCAGAGCGGCCGTCTCGACCTCACCCTCCTCGATGCCCTCGACCACCCCGAGAAGTCGGGCTTCTTCGAGGGCAACACGGTGCTGCGCCAGTAGGGAGAGGGCCGCAGGCAGAGGGCGCCTGCACCGAACGGAGCTCGCGCGCAGCAGCGGGCGAGCCAAGCGGGGCGTCGTGCTCAGAGTAGGTCGGGCTCCGCCCGACAGGCTGGGCAGCGCCCGACCTACGGGAGGGCGATGTGGGGCAACGCCGTCTCCCCACTCGGCCCCCCAAACGTCGCTACCCCGCATGTCTCACCAGGGGTCGTGGCGAGCGCGCGCAAATGGCCGTAGATTCTGGCCGGCTCGCGGTAGGAGCCGAATCCCTCCTGCCTGCCGGCAGGCAGGTCGGCGATTCCGGCCCGAGAGGGCCTGCCTGCCGCAGGCAGGCCGGCGGTGCCTGGCGGCGCGGGTCGCCGGTGCAACCGGCTCCTACCTCGGACGAGGTGGGCCAGGAGATGCGGCCTGCCGGCAGGCAGGGCAGTTGCATGGTCGCAGCAGATCCGTGGTGAGAAATGCGGGCTACACCCGCCCCCAGGCGATCCAGTGGCGGTCACTCACCTGCTCCACGGAGAGGTGGCCGAGGCCTGCCTGGGCGAGCTGCCGTTCCACCTCCGCGACCCGGTAGGCCGCGAGGAGGGAGTGGAAGAAGTCGCGCCGCAGCACCGCGGGTTCGCCCGCGGCGTAGCGGTCGACCAAGGTCTGGGCCTGGGCGCGGCTCTCCGGCCGCAGGAGGTCCTGCACGAAGACCCGCGCGCCGGGCCTCGCCCAGCGGCGCAGCGACGCCCAGAGCACGGCGGGAGCGGCGAGGTGGTGCAGGAGGGAGTTGGAGAACACGAGGTCGTACCGCTCGCCCGGCGCGGCGCCGCCGGGCAGGTACCCCTCGCTCAAGGTCACCCGATCGGCCAGCCCGGCCGCCGCCACCGCCTCGTAGCCGCAACGCAGCATCGCCGGCGAGCCGTCGATCCCGTCCACCCGCCAGCCGGGGAAGGACCGGGCAAAGCGGAGCGCGATGTCCGCCGCCCCGCACCCCAGGTCGAGGGCCCGTCCCTCGGTGGGCAGGTCCGGCAACCGCTCCCGCAACAGCTCGCTGAGCCGCCCGTGCGGCTCGGCGAAGTCCGCCGCCGCGTAGGCCCGCGCCTGGGCCTCGTCCAGCATCAGCTCGGGCTCCGGGATGCGCTCCATGGCTGCGTCCCGTCCGGCGTTGCGCGGCTCGGCTTCCGGGACTCCGCTCAATCCCCACTCACCGGCGTGAAGTCGTCCCCCAGCGCCGCGGTCACACGGCCGCGCATCTCCTCTACCTCGGCGGCAGTGTAGCCCTGCTTGCCCGTCGCTCCCCACACCACGCCGGGCCAGCAGAAGTCACCCTCGCGTCGCCCCACCACGTGGACGTGGAGCTGGCGCACCACGTTGCCGATCGCGGCGACGTTGAGCTTGTCCACCCGGTGCTCGTCCTTGATGAACCGCGAGAGCGCGCTGACCTGGTCGAGCAGCTCCAACTGCTGCTCCCGCTCCAGCTCGTAGACCTCGGTCACCGCCACCCGCGGCACCAGGATGAACCACGGCACCAGGGCGTTATCCAGGAGCAACAAGAGGCTCGAGCCCAGCTCACCGAGGACGAAGCAGTCCCGCTCCAACCGCGGGTCGAGGCGAAAGCCGCTCATCGCGTGGATCCGAGGGCCGACGCGCTATTCATCTCGGTCTAACCACGAAGAACACGACGGGCACGAAGGCTGACTGCCGGACGTTCATTCGTGTCTTGGTGCCCTTCGTGGTGTATGACCTGAGCGATGCGCCGGCCCGACGCTCACTTGCGATCGCTGTGGCCGAGCGATTTCTCCGGCGCGATGCGATCCCGCACGAGCTGCTTCAGCTCCTTGGACTCGGGAAACCGCCCCGCCTGCTTGCGCGAGAAGACCAGCTCGCCGTCGACCTTCACGTCGAAGGTGCCATCGGCGGCCGGTACGATCGCCACCTCCCCCAGCTCCTTCTCGAAGGTCGTCAACAGCTCCTGCGCCATCCACGCCGCCCGCAGCAGCCACCGGCATCCGGTGCAGTAGTGGATCTCGACCCGGGGTGTCATGGCATTTATCCGTAACGGGCGGGACGAAAGTCGATCACCCGTTCCGTGTCGTCCTGGAAGCGGAAGCGCAGCCTGAACGGTCCGACCCGTTCAAAGTCCCGATCTGGTGGACCTCGTGCGCCAAGGTAACTACCTCAATGGGTGGATCTTAGCCAGCGGTCTACCGGCCAGCAAAGCAGGCCAATCGGCAAATGGGTCGTCTTTGATGGACCTCGGCCCACGCCAGAACCAACCGTTCTTGACGGGACGGCAGCCATCCCGCGATCAGACGAAACTCGTCGAACGCATCGACCAACATGCGCTTGGTAGTACGCGTGAAAATGCGGCCGGCGATGAGCCCCACCCGCTGCGACGTACATGGGGATGATGATGCCGAAAAATCTGCCAATCTCAACCATTCGTCAGCGTTCCTTTAGCGCAATAGCGTTCCGGTTCAGCGGCGGGCAGCGCAGCGCCGTCCGCTGCGTGCTGTTGTTCGGCAGCCCTTCACCATCTGCCCTCACTCGTCGACGACGGATCGCCCTGATCATCGCAGCACCTCCACCAGCTCCGCGATCACGGACACCTCGCCCTCGTCGATGCCCGTCAACACGATGGGCTCGAAGTCGGGATTCTCGGGGAGGAGCCGAATGACCTTGTGCCTCCAGCCGCCCCTCCCGTCGGCCTCCTTCTCGCTCTCGTAGCGTTTCACGGTGTAGCTGCCGCCGGCCTCCAGATCCTGAATCGACTGGTGCTGGACGAGCACGATGCGGCCCTGGCGGGATCCCGTGACCTGGGAGCGGAAGAGGCACCAAGCGCCGTCGGGGATCCGGGGCTCCATCGAGCGGCCCACGACCTGCGCGACGAACATGCCCTCGGACAGTTGCCGCGCGGTGCTCGGCGCCACCCAGCCATCGGGCTCGACCTGCTGGCCGGTGCCGAACGCGCCGGCGGCGGCCTTGAGCGTGTAGAGCGGTATGCAGGTGCGGTACCTGTCCGCCTCCTTCGGCTCGGCTCGCTGGAAGGGCACGACGGTGGCGGGCGCTGCCTGTGCCTGCTCGTTGCGGACCTGTTCGTAGACTTTCTTGAGCAGGTGCTTGCCGACGACATCCTGGAACTGCTCGTCGTTCATGAAGCGGGCGGTGATGTCTTCGTTCTGATCCATGCGGTCGATGAAAAGGCCCTCAAGGGCCTTCAAGAAGACGTAGCCGAAGTTCTCCATGGTGTTCGCGAGCGCCGCCTGGCGGATCTCCGGATCCGCGATGGCGTCCTCGCGGATCGATTCCAGGAAGAGCTGGTCCCCCGGTTTGAAGTCGGTGCCGAAGCGCTCGTTCAGGATGTCGATGAGCCGGGAGAGCTCGATCATCGCGGCGCCGGCGGCCCGGCTCCCCACCGCCACCGGACCCGCGACCTCCCCGCCCCTCCCGGCCTCGAGGCGGATCGACCCCTCGCTGATCTTCTGGAGGCGGTAGTACTTCAGCGCCACATCATCGTCGAAGTCGTAGACCGGGCCCCGATCGCCCTTCGGCAGCTTCGTGAGCAGGAACCGGATATAGGAGTACAGCTTCTCGAGGTCCGAGTCCTGGAACGGAATCACCTGGGAGAGGAAGGCGTAGAGGTTCCGGTAGGCCACGAGCGTCTTCCGGAACTCCTCGCGCTCCTCCTCGGCGAGGTGGTTGTAGCGGCTCACCGCGGGATCGATGCACGCGTTCATCCGTGCGTGGTCGGCGGGCGTCTGGTTCTGCTTCGGCTTGTAGAAGACCTTGCAGAACTCCTCGACCTCGCTGCGGTGATAGACCTGGTGCCCGTCCAGCTTCGCCTGGATCTCGTAGAGCTGGCTCGGCTCCGCGCGCTCGCCGATGAGGGTCTCTTCGTAGTAGGGCTGGAAGGCGGCGAGGATCCCCTCGGGCTCATTCACGAAGTCGAGGACGAAGGTGTCTTCCTTACCGGGGCACGTGCGGTTGAGGCGCGAGAGGGTCTGCACGGCCTGGATCCCGGCCAGCCGCTTGTCGACGTACATCGTGTGCAGCAGCGGCTGGTCGAAGCCGGTCTGGTACTTCTCCGCGACGAGAAGAACCTGGTACTCCTCCGAGCCGAAGCGCTCGGGAAGCTCCTTCTCGCGGATGCCCTGGTTCATCCCGACCTCGGTGTACTCGACGCCTGGCGCGTCGGGGTCGATCACCGTCCCGGAGAAGGCCACGAGCGTCTTGATGCCCTGGTAGCCCTTCTCCGCGATGTACCGGTCGAAGGCCTGCTTGTAGCGGACGGCGTGGAGCCGGCTGGAGGTCACCACCATCGCCTTCGCCTTGCCGCCGATCTTGTGCATCGTGAAGTGGCGGAAGTGCTCAACCATGACCTCGGTCTTCTGCGCGATGTTGTGCGGGTGCAGGCTCATGAAGCGCGCCAGCGCACGCGCCGCCTTGCGCTTGTCGACCTCCGGGTCGTCCTCGATCGATTTGATCAGCCGGTAGTAGGTCTTGTAGGTCGTGTAGTTGGCCAGCACGTCGAGGATGAAGCCCTCCTCGATCGCCTGGCGCATGTCGTAGAGGTGGAACGGCTGCGGCTTGCCGCCGGCTCCGGGCTCGCCGAACACCTCGAGCGTCTTGTACTTCGGCGTGGCCGTGAAGGCGAAGAAGCTGATGTTCGGCTGCCGGCCGCGCTTGGCCATCGTACGGAGGATCTCCTCCTCGTGGTCGGGCAGGGCCTGCTCCTCCGCCTTCTGGCGCGCCTCCTCGCGGATCGCCGCGCCGCCGAGTACGCCCTTGAGCTCGGTCGCGGTCTCCCCGCCCTGCGAGCTGTGGGCCTCGTCGATGACCACCGCGTACTTCCGCCGCGGCAGGTCGCCGATCTTCTCGGTGACGAAGGGGAACTTCTGGAGCGTCGTGACCACGATCGGGACGCCGGCGCCGAGGGCCTGCGCGAGCTGGCCCGAGTCGCGGTCGATCTTCTGCACGACACCCTGGCGGTGCTCGAACTGGTAGATGGTGTTCTGGAGCTGCTGGTCGAGCACGACCCTGTCCGTCACGACGACGACCGAGTCGAAGACCTTCTCGTCGCGGGCGTCGTGCAGCGTCGAGAGGCGGTGCACCAGCCACGCGATGGAGTTGGACTTGCCGCTCCCCGCCGAGTGCTGGACGAGGTAGTTGGCGCCCGCCCCGCGCGTGCCGGCATCGCGGACGAGAGCCCGCACGCAGTCGAGCTGGTGGTAGCGCGGGAAGATCATGGTCTCCCGCTTGACCTTCTTGCTCCCGAGGCGCTTCTCCTCGATCTGCAGGTGGACGAACCGGGCCAGGATGTCCAGAAGGCTCCGCCGTTCGAGGACCTCTTCCCAGAGGTAGGCGGTCTTCCAGCCGCCGGGATTGTCCGGGTTGCCCGCGCCGCCGGCGCGGCCCTTGTTGAAGGGCAGGAAGTGTGTGTTGCGGCCGGCGACCCGCGTCGTCATGGTGGCCTCGTCCGGGTCCACGGCGAAATGGACGAGGGCGCGCTTCTTGAATTGGAACAGGAGATCGGCCGAGTCCCGGTCGTGCTTGTACTGGTGGACGGCGTCGCGCCAGGTCTGCCCCGTCATGGGGTTCTTCAGCTCGGCCGTGACAACGGGGATGCCGTTGAGGGAGAGGACCACGTCGAGCGTATTCGCGTGCCGCGTCGAGTAGCGGACCTGCCGAGTGATGGTGAGGCGGTCGGCCGCGCAACGGCGCTCGGCCTCCGGATTCATGCCGCTCGCCGGCGCGAAGAACGCCGCGCGGAAGAGCTTCCCGAAGCACTTGAAGCCGTGGCGCAGGACCGAGAGCGCCCCCTCGTGTTCGGCGTCGAGGGCGCGGCACAGGTCGTCGATGAGCGTCTGCGCCGCCTTGTCCTTCTGGAGGTTCGTCAGATAAGCCCACTCGTCGGGCTGCGTCTCCTGGACGAAGGCGAGGAAGGTGTCCGGGTCGATGCAGCGCTCGGCGTCGAACCCGTCCCGATCCCCGGTCACGTACCCGCCCGCGGTCGTGAGGTAGGCCTCGATTGCGGCTTCGAAGGCGGCTTCGGTGTGGTGGCCGGGCATCAGGCTGTGGCCTCCTTGGAAGAGTGCGGGGTCTGCACGCGGCGGCTCTTGTGGCGACCGTGGCACAGCCCCGTGTCATAGCTCGTCACAGTAGCCTGTCGCAGCTTGTCACAGCCGGTTCTCATGCGAGGGCCTCCCCGGGAACGTAGCGCCTCGTCGGATCCGTCGGTCCGGACCCCCGCTCAGCCAGCAACCCCTTCTCCACCAGCAGCTTGAGGTCCCGCTGGAGCGTCCGCCGGTTGGCTTCCGGACACAGGACCTCGTACTCCTGGATCGTCAGGCTCCCCTGGTCCAGGACATGGCCCAGCGCCATCGCCTGGCGGTCGGACAGGCCGTGCTCCTTCACCAGGACATCCCGCCGGATCACCCGTTCGCCTCGCTCCCGGACCTCGCCAAGCTGGCTCGCCAGCCCTTCCACGAAGTACTCGAGCCAGGCGGGCATGTCCATGCCGCGTTCGCGCACGCTCTGAATCGCCGCGTAGAAAGCCAGCCGGTCGCGGTCGTAATACTCGCTGATCGTGAACAGCCGCTTGAAGTCGTAGCCCGCCCGGTAGAGGCACAACGTCGAGAGCAGGCGCGATGTCCGGCCGTTGCCGTCCAGGAAGGGGTGGATGTGGACGAGCTCGAACTGCGCCACGCCACTGGCCAGCACCGGATGGGCCGGATCCGCCTGGTTGAGCCACGCGATCAGCTCCGACATCAGCACCGGCACGTCGTGAGCCGGCGGCGGCGTGTAGATCACCTCGCCCGTGGCGGAGTTGACCACGTAGTTCTGCAGCCTGCGGTACTCGCCCGGCGCGGCCGAGCCGCCGCGCACCCCCTCGACCAGCCGCTTGTGAATCTCGCGAACCAGCCCCTCGGTGATCGGTGCGCCGCTGTCGAGGTACTCCGAGACGAACTCGAACGCCCGGCGATAGTTCAAGAGCTCGCGAGCGTCGTCCGGGTCGGCTTCCGGCACCCTCTCGCCGGCCAGAAGCCGCTCGGATTGCTGCAGCGTCAGTCGAGTCCCTTCGATGTGCGTGGTGTGGTGCGCTTCCAGCACCAAGGCGCGCTCACCCATCGCCCGCACCCAGTCCTCGGAAAGCGTCGCCGCCTCCAGGAACCCGCGGGCGCGCTCGATGCGTGTCAGCGCCGCGGTGATGGCGTGGGTGATGGTGAACTTCGGTTGGAGGCCGTGCTCGGGCATCAGAGACCCACCCCCAGGCGATGCGCGTACTCTTGAAAGGCACCTCCGCGCAAGCCGGTCAGGTCGTATGCCTCTTTGAAGCCCACGCGACCCTCGAGCGCCGCTCGAACGACGTGCACGGCGAACAAAGCGCCGACGCGCGTGTTCTGGTTGCTGTAAAAGTCACCGCCACTCGTTCCCGTGCTTCGGGCGCGCTCTTCCTTGACGTATGCACGATAGAAGGCGAAGAACGTTTCGCGGTCAACCAAGCGCAGATCCAGCGCGCGGCGGCCCACGACGATGGGGCTGACCTTGAACCTCCTGGAGAGCGTCCGAAAGGCTTCCGGGTCGCGTGTGGATTCGCGCCAGCGCGCCCGCATCTCCACCGCTGGCACGAGGAACTCTGCCGCCGCCCGGTTGCACCAGTCCTCGACGCCCGAGCCGCCGGGGAGCAGGTTCTCGAATCCGGAGAGCCCTTCCTCTCCCAACCAGAGGTGCGCCAGCTCGTGGGCGAGCGTGAACATCTGCGCCGACTTCACATCCGCCCCATTGACGAAGATCAGCGGCGCATAGGGATCGCTGAGCGCGAAGCCGCGAAACTCCTCCACGTCCAGCGGACGATGCGTGTTGTTCCCGACCACGCCGTTGATCACGGCCATGACGCCAAGCTGCTCGACGGCCCGGCGTAGTTGAAGAACCGCTTCCTGCCACGTGCGCACCCCGCCAGCCCATGCATCGTCAAGGCCGGTGATACGCCGGATCTCGCGCCCGACGCCATCTGGGGCATCGGTGAGCCGGGCGCTTCCCACGAAGTCCCGCTGCTCCGCATCGCTCTCGACGAGCGTTTCGCGCAGCCACCACTGGCGCCGCTGCATCGCGTAGATCGTGTCGAGCAGGTCGGGGCTCGGATGTTCCCGTACGGCCCCCGAAACGGTCCGAAAGTCCGG
>Ga0214471_10004501_pt1 | contig 10758 bp, 7 predicted proteins | sample RVTome_5_FD_207665 | JGI IMG/M metagenome (GOLD analysis project Ga0214471, IMG submission 207665) | Soil microbial communities from uranium-contaminated site in the Upper Colorado River Basin, Wyoming, United States - RVT142D155 | ecosystem: Environmental > Terrestrial > Soil > Contaminated >... | reverse complement strand
GAGCGTCCGCATGATCTCGTCGATTTCTATCACTCGTTTGGCCTCCTGAAACCGCCGTACCAGTTCTCGCACCAGGGACACGGTCCCCCGGTGACTCGGCCGCCTGGCCGCGATCCGCGCCCGCACGCGGCGCCCGGCCAGCGCCAGGTCACCGACACAATCCAGAGCCTTGTGTCGAACGAACTCGTCCGGCCATCGCAGCGAATTACCCATCACGCCGTCGTCGTCAAGCAGCAGGGCGTTCGACGTTGATCCCCCCTGGATCAGCCCCATCGAGCGGAGCGCGTCCACCTCATGCCGGAAACCGAACGTCCGCGCTCCAGCCAGCTCTCGCGCAAACGTGTCTCGCGTCACCTGCCACCGGCCCGACTGCACGCCCACAAGGGGATGCGGAAAGTCGATGGACACCTCGAGGTCGAGCGTGTCGGCCGGCGCCACCTCGTACTCGGAATCGCCCACCCGGTGCGTGAACGGCTCCAACACCGTGAGATACTCGGCCGTCCCGCCGCTGGGCGCAACACCTGCCCCGAGCAGGGCATCAAGGAACGGGAGGGCGCTTCCGTCCATGATCGGAGGTTCGGGACCGTCCATGTGGATGTCCAGATCATCGATCCCTGCACCCGAGACGGCCGCGAGGACATGTTCGACCGTGTGAAGGGCGTCGGCGCCGTCTCCCAGTTGCGTCTGCCGCTCGGAAAGGACAGCCACGCCGTCACGCGCCGGAACTCGCAGCCCGCCGCGGTCGGCACGCACGAACGCGATTCCCGAGCCGCCCCGCGCGGGACGAAACACCAGCCGGCAGTGCCGTCCCAGGTGGAGCCCAACGCCCTCGACCGACGCTTCCCGTGCGATCGTCTGACGGTCCGCGGTCACTCTCGCTCCGCGATGAGTCGCTCGATGCGCTTCACCATCCCGGCCAGCTTGAACAGAGCGGCGGAGGCCCTCAACGATTCGCGATGCGGCCGCGCAGGGTAGCCCGACCATGTTTCCCCGGCAGGCACGTCACCGAAAACACCCGCCTGGGCGCCAAGGCGGGCCCCGTCTCCGATCTCGAGATGCCCGCTCACACCCACCTGTCCCGCCAGGATGCATCCGTCACCGACCCGCGTCGATCCGGCCAGGCCGACCTGGGACATGATCAGGCAGAGCTTGCCCACCACCACGTTGTGCCCGATCTGCACGAGGTTGTCGATCTTGGTTCCTTCACCAATGACGGTGTCGTCGATGCTGCCACGGTCGATGGTGGTGTTGGCGCCGATCTCCACGTCGTCGCGAATCAGACACCGCCCAACATGCGGGATCTTCCGGTGCGCACCGCCGGAAAAGACGTAGCCGTACCCGTCGCTGCCGATCCGTGCTCCCGAATGCGCGATCACGCGGCGGCCCAGTGTCGCCCCGGCGTACACGGTCACATGTGGGTGCAGCAGCGAATCATCGCCAATGGACACCCCGTCACCAACGACCACGTGCGCCCCAATCGTCACCCGCTCGCCAATCATGACGCCGTCGCCCAGCACGGCGTACGGACCGATCGCCGCGTCGGAGCCGAGCGTAGCGCCGCGACCCAGACGCGCGGTCTCATGAATGCCGGATTGCCGCCGGGGAGCGCCATACAGCCGCGGCAGGAGTTCCAGTAGCGCCTCCTGCGGCCTGGCAACCACGATACGCGCCAGCGGCGATCCCGGTACCTCGGCCAGCTCCGGCGAGACCAGCAGGATCCCGGGCGATCGCTCCGCCAGCAGCGGGACATACCGCGCGGCGGCGAGGAACGTCAGGTCGCCCCGGCCCGCGCGATAGAGTGGTGCGACGGCAGTGACCGACGCTGTGGGATCGCCCCGGAGTTCACCCGCGCAGACTTCCGCAATGTCCGCAGCGGTGAGAGTGCGAACACCCTCACCGCTGCGGTCGTGCTGTGTGTCTTTCGCGACGCCGGTCACTGCGTCGGCGGCTTCGTTGGAGGCTTGATCCCCGCCGGTGCCGGCCTGGTCGCACCGGGCGCCTTGGTCGAGTCCGTCCGGCTGAGGTTCACCGCCACCGGCTTGAGCCGGGCCAGAACGCGATCCGTGATATCGAGGTTCTTGTCGGCCGCAACGATCACGCCAGGATCGTTCCCGACGTCGAAGATGAACAGATACGACTCTTCGTTACGGATGTTGTCCAGCACCTCGCGAATCTGCGTCATCATCGGCTGGATCAGCTCGAACTGGCGCTGCTGCATCTGCTGATCCATCTGGCTGACGCGCTGGTCGAATTCAGCATTCCGGGTCTGGAGCACCTTTTCGCGCTGATCTCGCTGGGCCGGCGTGAGTGTCGGCTGCTCCTTCAGGTACGTGTCGTACATGACACGGAGGGAGTCCTGCATCCTGGATACTGATGCCTGAGCCGCCTCGCGCTCTTTCGTGATCTGGGCCTGGATGTCAGCCGATCCCGGGGCGCGCTGGAGAATCGCCCGTGAATCCACGAAAGCGAACCGGGCCGGGGCGACGGCTGGCGCCTGCCCGGCCGCTGCCCGGGATACGACCAGGCCGGCACCCAGTGCCAAGAAGGCCGCGGTCGTTGAATACCTGACCATTTCTGCTCCCTGTGATGGACTAAAGGGCCTGCTTACGGGCGGCGAACGCCCGGTCGCCCTCCCGGCCCAGGGCCGGGTCACGTCAGGACTAGAAGACCTGACCGAACCTGAAATGTAACTGCCACTTGGGTGCGCGTCTTCCCGTCGCGTCCAAACGGTCGAGCCCGTACGCATAATCCAGCCCGAGCGGACCGAACGGCGTCACCACCGAGGCCCCAATACCCAGACTGCGGAACAGGCGGGTGGGGTCGATCTCCCGCGCCCGGCGCCAAACGTTGCCGGCCTCCATGAACGCGTTCACGTACAGCGACTGGTTCATGCGTAGCCCCAGCTCCGCCGTCGTGGCAAAGAACGCCTTGCCGAACGAACCCCGGGTGGCGTTGTAAGTACCGGTGCCCAGCAGATAGCCGTCCGGAGTGATCGAGAACTCCTCATATCCACGGAGCCGTTCCCCGTACTGCACGCCGCCGAGGGCGAACTCCTGGCTGAAGAAGAAGGGCCCGGTGTTGCCGAACACCGTTCCGGTGCGCGTCGTGAGGCCGGCAACCATCACCATCGGCTGCTCACCGGGACGCGTTCCGCCGATCTGCGCGACCGGCACGTATGCCGTGGTTTCCGTTGTATAACGCTGGAACGACGAGGTGCCCCCCAGCGGGCCGCCGGTAAACGAGACATTCATCGTCTGGCTGCCCCCGCCCGTCGGGAACGGCGTTCCATTGCGGTTGTCGCGGCCATAGGTAACGCCGAATGTGGAACGGAACGAGCTGCCGCCGTACTGGTCGCCCGTCTGTCCCAGCAGACCGGTGTCGCCGAACCGTACGCCTTCTCCCGCATACGACAGGTACAGCTTGGACCAATGATCCCACGGTACGGGCAGGCCGATCTGGACCTGTCCGCCGGTGCGCAGGCTCCGTCCGAGATCCGCGACGTAGTACCGTGCCTGCGTCCGGTACAGTGTGACCGAGCCCGAGATCATCGACTTCCTGACGCGCGGATCGGTGTACTGCATGTTGAAGTCGTTGAAGTACCGCCCGAACTGCCATTGCAACGACCCGCGCTTGCACTGCCCGAAGAGGTTCGGCTGATCGAGGCCGATGAACCCGCCAAAGCCCGTTCCCTGTCCCATTGAGGCGCCGAAGTTCACGTTGCCGGTCCGCTTCTCCTTGACCCGGAAGACGAGATCGATGTCGCCCTGCTCGTTTACGCGGCGCGTGTCGGGCGGCGGCACGGGCAACTCGAAGAATCCCAGGCTGGCGATGCTCTGCCAGCTCTGAATGAGACGTTGCTGGTTGAACACGTCTCCCGGGAGAATGACGAGCTGATCGCGGATGCAGGTCTCCGTCGTGTAGTCGTTTCCGACGATCTCGACGCGGTTGATGATGGCAGGCGTGCCTTCCTCGACCTCCCAGCGGAGATCGACGTACCGCGTGCTGTCGGCTGTGACGCGACGATCCACCACGGGGCGCACCTGCGAGTAGATGTAGCCATCGTTGCCGTACGCCTGCCTGATGAGGTCGGTCGCGGACTCCCAGGTGGCCTGGTCGAACACATCGAGGGGCACGGGATCGCGGCGGCGCAGGAAGTCGGTGACTCTGGTGGCCAGTGGACGGCTCCGCTCCGTAAACGGGTAGTACGCGTGGATCTCCTCGTCGGAGAAGTGACGGCCGCCAACGACCTCGAAGTCGCCCACCTTGTACTGCGGTCCCTCCTCGACGGTCAATTCCAGCAGTGCCTTGCCGTGTTCCCGGTCGATGTACAGCGTGTCCTTGGCGACGTGGAAATCGATGAACCCTCTGCTGGCATACAAGGCCGGGATCCGTTCGGCGAGGTCGGCGGCGTATTCGTCATCGTTGATCTCGCCACTCCGGAAGAACCAGAAGCCTTCGGGTCGGGTCTTCATGGCCGACGCGATGTCCGCCGCCGGGACGTTCGCGTTGCCGATCACTCTCAGCCCTGACAGCGCGAGTCGGCGACCCTCTTCCACCACGAAGGTGAGACCGACGGTGCCTTCCGACTCGGATACCACGGTGGACTCGGCGCGCACCCGGGCGAGGTAGTAGCCGGCGCGCTCGTAGGTCGAATCGATGCGGAACAGGGCCCGCGATACCGCAGCCGGGTCGATCGGCCGCGCCGCCGGAAGATCCGCCATTTCGCGGATGGTCCGCTCGGACAGACGGGTGACACCGCTGATCTGGACGGCTTGCAGTGTCGGGCGCTCCTTCACCGTGATGATGAGCACGGCCCTGTCACCCGCCGCCGCCAGGTCGCACGTCAGACCGACCGTTTCGAAGTTCCCGGTCTCGTACAAGTCCCGGATCGACCGCTGGAGCATCCGGTAGTTGAGCTGCGCACCGGGAATGAGTGCCGCCTCCGTGGTAATGCTGGCGGCGTCCATGCGCACATTACCGCGAACGGCTATGGAATCGGGGGTAGCGCAGCGACCCGTCAGATCCTGGGCCGAAGCGACCTCCGGCACGGCGGCGAACAGCAGCAGGCTTAAGGCTTTACGAAGCATGGGCGCAATATACACGATCCGGCCGGCCGGGGTTCATTCCCCGACCAGCCGTTGGACACCGGAGACTGCCGATGGGATTACGTGTTGGGACTGGGCGACAGAACGCGGAACTCCAGTTTCGAGCCGTCGGCGGCGACGTCGATTTCGATCTCGTCGCCCTTGGAGAACTCGGCGAGCAGGATCTTCTCGCTGAGCGGATCCTCCACGTACCGCTGGATGGCACGCTTCAGCGGCCGCGCTCCATACTGCTCGTCGAAGCCATGCGTGACCAGGAAGTCGGACCCGGCGTCGCTGAGGCGGATCGACAGTTCTTCGTCCGTCAGACGCGACCGCACCTCCTGAAGCAGGATGCCGACGATCTGCCGGATGTGGTCCCTCTGCAGGGGGTGGAAGACGATGATGTCATCGACCCGGTTCAGGAACTCCGGGTTGAAAACGTGCTGCAGCTCCTCGCGCACCTTCTCGGCCATTCTCTCGAATGATGCCTTGAAGTCGGGCGCCGTGAAGCCCAGCGTCTTGTTCCTCGCGATGTCCTTGGCACCGACGTTCGACGTCATGATGACGACCGTGTTCTTGAAGTCGATCATGCGGCCGTAGTTGTCGGTGAGGTGTCCCTCGTCGAGCACCTGCAGAAGGATGTTGAAGACGTCCGGGTGCGCTTTCTCGATTTCATCGAGCAGTACGACGCTGTACGGCTTGCGGCGCACGGCCTTGGTGAGCGTGCCGGAGTCCTCATAGCCGACATAGCCCGGCGGCGCCCCGATGAGTCGCGACACGGAGAACTTCTCCATGTACTCGCTCATGTCGACGCGGATGAGGGCTTGCACGTCCGCGAAGAGGAAGCGGGCCAGTGCCCGGGCCAGCTCGGTCTTCCCGACGCCGGTCGGCCCGCAGAAGATGAACGACCCAATGGGACGCTTCGGGTCCTTGAGTCCCGCGCGACTGCGGCGGATGGACCGCGCGATCGACTTGATGGCGTCTTCCTGGGCTACGACCACCTGATGCAGTTCCTCCTCCATGCGCAGCAGGCGCGCCGTCTCGGCCTCCTGCAACCGCGTGACGGGAATCCCCGTCCAACGGCTCACGATGAACGCGACGTTTTCCTCCGAGATGGACGGCCGATGCAGCTGCCGCCGCTTCTCCCACTCCTCCTGCTTCCGCCGGATTTCTCCCTGCAGGACACGCTCGTTGTCACGGAGCGCGGCCGCGCGCTCGAAGTTCTGGTCCCGGACCGCGGCCTCCTTCTCGGTGTTCACCAGCTCGAGGTCCTCCTTGAGCTGCGCCACCTCGGGCGGCGGCGCCTGCGCCGCGAGACGGGCCCGCGCCCCGGCCTCGTCGATCACGTCGATGGCCTTGTCGGGGAGGAACCGGTCCGTGATGTACCGCTCCGAAAGCTTGGCCGCGGCCACCAGCGTCTCGTCCGGAATCTCGATGCGGTGGTGTTCCTCGTACTTCTTACGCAGCCCGCGGAGGATGGCCACAGTCTCTTCGATGGACGGCGGATCGACGATCACGGTCTGGAAGCGCCGCTCGAGCGCCCCGTCCTTTTCGATGTACTTGCGGTACTCGTTGAGGGTCGATGCCCCCACGCACTGCAGCTCGCCGCGCGCCAGCGCCGGCTTCAACATGTTGCTGGCGTCGATGGCGCCTTCGGCTGCGCCCGCACCCACCAGGGTGTGCAGCTCGTCGATGAAGAGGATGACGTTGCGGTTCTGTGCGATCTCGTTCATGACGGCCTTGAGCCGTTCCTCGAACTGACCGCGGTACTTCGTGCCCGCGATGACCGCGGCCATGTCCAGCGAGAGGACTCGATGGTCGCGCAGCGCATCCGGGCACTCGCCGGTCGCGATCAATTGCGCCAGTCCCTCGACGATGGCGGTCTTGCCCACACCCGGCTCGCCAATCAGGACCGGGTTGTTCTTCTTGCGGCGCGTGAGGATCTCCATGACGCGCTCGATTTCCTTCTGGCGACCGATGGTCGGATCCAGCTGTGCCTCGGCGGCGAGCTGCGTCAGGTCGCGGCAGAAGTGATCCAGCGCCGGGGTCTTGGATTTCTTGTCGGACTTGGGTGGCGCCGCGGGCGCCGCCTGGGTGCCCGGCGGCGTCGCCGTTCCGCCCTGCTGGGGCGCGTCCGTGCCCAGCAGCCGCAGGGTCTCGGAACGTGCGGCGTCGAGATTCACACCCGACTCGGTGAGGACTTGCGCGGCAATGCCCTTCTCCTCGCGCAGCAGACCGAGGAGCAGGTGCTCCGTGCCGACGTAGCTGTGATTCAGCTCGCGCGCCTCGCTCATGGCCAATTCGAGGACCTTCTTCGCACGCGACGTATACGGCAGGTCGGGACCGGTCGCCTGGACCGCCTTCCCCTTCTTCACGGTGTCCTCGATCTTCTGCTGAACCTCGTCGAGGTCGACGTTCAGGTTCTGCAGCACCGCGGCTGCAACGCCCTCCCCCTCGCGGATGAGTCCCAGCAGGATGTGCTCAGTCCCCACGTATTCGTGGTGGAGCCGTTGCGCCTCCTCCCGCGCCATCTGGAGGACTTTTCGCACCCGCTCGGTGAAGTTGTAGCCGTTCATAATCCCTCAGCGCGTGTCCGACCCGTCAGAGGGCCGGCCCGACTTCATCTGCCAGAGCCTGTCGCACGAAGCGTGCCCGCGCGATGTCGGCTTCGGCCTCAGTCAACTCGTGGCCCTCGCGCCATGCGAGGTGCGCCGGTTGACTGAAGATCAGGAGCTTGTTGAGCGTGTATACACTGAGCCCGGTAACCCGTTGCATTCCCACTGCGAGCCGCACACCGCTCAGGAGGTTCATCGCCTCCTCGAACGGCAGGCTGCGCGCGTATCGCAACGTGCCGTAGGCCCGGAACAGCTTGTCCTCAATAATATAGCCCGCGTCACGCCACAGGACGCGCCGTGCCTCCTGCTCGCGCTGGATCACGTGCCGAACCACCTTCGCCAGGTGGTCGATCAGCTCCTCCTCGGACCGTCCCAGTGTTGTCTGGTTGGAAATCTGGAAGAAGCTGCCCAGGACCTCGCTCCCCTCGCCGTACAGGCCACGATACGTGAGGCCCATCTGCTGCAGGCCGGCCAGCACCTTGGAGATCTCCTTGGTGAGCACCAGCCCGGGAAGGTGGATGAGCACCGACGCCCGCATCCCGGTACCCGTGTTCGTCGGACAAGCGGTCAGATACCCGAACTCGCGATGGAAGGAGTACGGAACCCGCCGTCCCAGCTCATCATCCAGCCGTCCGATCGCCGACATGGCCGGATCCAGGGCAAACCCCGAGCGAACGGCCTGGAGCCGGAGATGGTCTTCCTCATTGATCATGACTCCCACGCCGTCACCGAGGCACACAGCGGCGCCTGCGCGTACTCCCGCGGATCGCTCCAGTCCCGCCAGCTCCCGGCTGATCAGGTGGCGCTCGTGCAGCAGCTCGCGGTCGTCTCCAGCGAGTTCGTCCACGCGGAGCATCACACCCCCGGAGAGCGCGGGAACCAGCGGAATCGCGTCCCGCACCTGCGCCCAGATCCGCAGCCGCTCGCCTTCCCGTGCGCGACCCGCAAACGCGTATCCCTCGATATTCCGCGCCAGCCGGATGCGCGTACTGAGCACGATGTCCGACAGATCACCGGATGCGTCGAGCCAGGTCAGTCCGCCGTCAGGCAGGAGGGATGGATCGAACATCACTCCAGGTCCCTGATCTGATCGCGGATCCTGGCGGCGACCTCAAACTCCTCCTGGGCGACCGCCCGGCTCAGCCGCGCGCGCAACTCACCCAGGGCCGTGCTTTCGAGCAGCAGGTCGGGCGGTGGCGACTCGTAGGCTCGACCCACGTGGCGCGCATTGCCATGAACGCGTCGCAGCAGGGCGCGGAGGCTTTGCTCGAAGGTGGTATAGCACCGCGCACATCCCAGACGCCCCGACTCCCGGAAGTCCTTGAGCGTCATGGAGCAGAACGCGCACTGGAGCGCCTCGGCCTGGGCGATCGCCGCCTGCTGCTGCACGGCAGGCAGGTAGTCGGCAATCATGTTCTTGAAGGGCGTGCCGGCTGTCGTCTCGAGGCCCCGTTCGGCGGCACACCGCTGACACAGGTGCGTCACGGAGACCTCGCCCTTCAGGGCGTGGGTCAGCGTCACGGTCGCGTCGCGCTCCCGGCAATCGTCGCAGAGCATCAGGCCACTACCCCTCGCACGTCAGTGTCCGACAGCACACCATCTTCCAGCCGAAGCGTCCGGTCGGCGCGGTCCGCCAGCGAACGGTTGTGGGTCACCACGACCATGGCGATCTCCAGGTCACGGGAGAGCTCCGCCAGGAGGTCGTGCAGCGTCTCGGCGTTGGCGTGATCCAGGTTGCCGGAGGGCTCGTCGGCCAGGAGCAGAGCCGGATCGACAGCGAGCGAGCGGGCCACCGCGGTGCGCTGCTGCTCACCGCCGGAGAGTTCCGCGGGCCGATGATGCATGCGCGGGAGCAGGCCGACCCGGGCGATGAGCTGCTCGGCGCGACTGCGCGCCTCCCGCGGATCAATACCCCCGATGCGCAGCGGCATCATCACGTTTTCGAGGGCCGAGAATTCCCGTAGCAGGTGATGAAACTGGAAGACGAACCCGATCTTGCGGTTGCGGATGGTGGCCAGCTCGTCGTCAGTCCGGTTGGAGAGCGATTGTCCCGAGACAATCACCTCACCGCGATCGGGCCGTTCCAGCGCGCCGACGACGTGAAGCAGCGTGCTTTTGCCGGCGCCGCTGGCACCGACGACGGCAATCATCTCACCGCGCTTGACGGCGAGGTTGACGCCCCCCAGCACGCGGATCTGGCCTCCGTCACCCCCGCGGTACGTCTTGACGATGTCCCGCGCGATGAGCACCGACATCAGGCCGTTCCTCCGACTGCGACTGCCCTCTGCAATGTGCCACCCTGTAACAGGGACCGCCAAGTGGCGATGACGTCACGAGCGACGCTTGCCCCTCTGTTACTCATGGCGGATGGCCTCGATGGGATAGAGCCGGGAGGCCTGCAGCGACGGATAAAGGGTGGCGATGGCGGCGATCACCAGGCTCGCGACCACCGTGACGACGACGTCAGTGACCTCGTTCACCGCGGGCAGGTGGTCAATGAAGTAGATCTGCGGGTCGAGGGGAATCAGCTTCTTCACGCCCACCAGGGTCGAGACGACCAGGCCGAGCAGCACACCTAACGATGTACCGGCCAGGCCGATGACCAGCCCCTGCAGGAAGAAGATGCGCTTGATGGACTGCGCGCGCATGCCCATCGCTTTGAGAATGCCGATCTCCCGCGTCTTGTCGGCCACGACCATGGTCAGGTTGCTCACGATGTTGAAGGCCGCCACCAGGATGATCAACCCGAGGATCACGCTCATGCCGAGCTTCTCCAGCTTCAGCGCCTGGAACAGCGAGCTGTTCTGTTCCTGCCAGTCCACGGCGCGGTACGGGTATCCGAGGTTTTGTTCCAGACCGGCGCCCACCTCGGACGCCACCCAGCGGTCGGTCGTCCGCACCTCGATGCCGGTGACGGCGTCGCCCATGCGGGCCAGCTCGCGGGCGGCGTTGAGCGCGATGAAAACGTAATTGTCATCGTACTCGTACATGCCCGTCCGGAAGATTCCCGTCACCTGGAAGTCCATGGTGTGAGGCGTCGGGTAGCCCGTCGAGGCGGA
>Ga0214471_10004500_pt1 | contig 10758 bp, 11 predicted proteins | sample RVTome_5_FD_207665 | JGI IMG/M metagenome (GOLD analysis project Ga0214471, IMG submission 207665) | Soil microbial communities from uranium-contaminated site in the Upper Colorado River Basin, Wyoming, United States - RVT142D155 | ecosystem: Environmental > Terrestrial > Soil > Contaminated >... | reverse complement strand
GATACTGGCATCCGGCAGGGCGAGATTGTAGCCGTCATAGACGGTGAGCGAGAAATTCGCCGGCGGCTGCACAGCGGTGCCGATCTGGTTGGCGATGTCGACGGCATGGACCTGTCGAAAGCGCTTCGCCATGGCGAAGGCGAAGCGGCAGTCGCCCGCCCCGAACTCCAGAAAGTCCGCATCGTCGCGTGCAAAAGGCTGCAGCAGCCGCATCTTCGACCGGTTGACCCGCTCTGTGAGGGCGGCGTCGTCGCGGCGGGTGAGGCGCGGATGATCGGGCACCTGAGCGAAGAGCTCGTCGTACATGATGCTGTAGATCTGCTTGCGGGCCGGCCGGTCCGCCGCCTTCAGCCGTGCGGCAATGGCCCGCTCGATCTCGAAGTGATGCCGGACGCTCTCATAGGAGCGGTTGGCCGGTATCGCTTGCAGCAGCTTGGGTGTCTCGGCGCTGATGGTTCCCTCGTCCAGCGGCTTGACGACTGTCTCTCCGCCTTATAGGCGTGCAGGGCGGCTTTCATCAAGGCCAATGCGGTTCGACAGAGGAGGCGCCGTGCGCGGGTGCTAGCGCGAGGGACGGCGGGCGGGCAGTCGCAGGCTGGCCTAGTGCTGCGGACGGCGCATGCGCAGCTGGCGGGCGACCGAGAAAGCCTCGGCGGCCTGAAAGCCCACCGAGCCGCCGCGGAACCGGGCGAGATGCTCGACGTTCTCGAGCGAGCGGGCGTGCGGGAAGGGGCGCATTTCCTGCGCATAGCAGGCCAGGGCCTGGCGCTTCTGCTCCAGATGCTCGGCGATGTCCACGAAGTGGTTGGGCAGGAAGGCCGGGCCGATATCGGGCGTTGCCCATTCGGTGCTCGATACCGTCTCGAAGCAGTAGATGGCCTCCAGCATCGTGCCGGGCAGCGGCCGGCAGGCCGTCAGCACCGCCTGGTGGGTGATGCGGTGGTCGACGTTCAGGTCGCCGCCGTGATGCGTGTACACCACGGCGGGGGCGAGCGCCTCCACCACGGCCTCGACCTCCTTCACCACGTCCAGCAGGTCGAGCTGGTCCATGCGGTTGTCCGGCAGACCGGCGAAGCTTGGCGGCTCGGCGCCCAGGCAGCGGGCGGCGCCGCGTGCCGCCTCCCTGAGCGCCTCGATCTGCGTGGCATGGGCGACGTGATCGCGGCTGTCGCCGCGCGAGGTGGACCCTTCGGCCAGGATCAGGCTGTGCACGCGGTCGCCCTCGTGGACGTGGCGCGCCACGGTGCCGCCGACACCCAGGATCTCGTCATCGGGGTGTGCGGCAACGACAAGGATGGTTCTGGTGTCGGTCACGGGTGCGCTGCCCTCCTCAAGCCGGCGATAGACCGGCCGGCCGCCGCAGGATCTGCAAGGCCTCGGGGCCGTGATTGAACAGCAGGTCGATGGCCGACATGTAAGGCTCGAAGCCCTCGAAGCACTGCTTGTACTCGGGATGGTCGTAGTCGTGGAACAGCAGCTCGACGCCCGCCGCCCGGAAGTCCGCAGGCTTCAGGTAGTCGCGCCCGAAGGGGCCGGAGATATAGGCGGTGGCGCCGGCCTTCTCGCAGAGCTCGACGATCAGCCGGTCCTTGGTCTCTCGGCAGTCCATTTCCGAGCTCAGCATTGTCCTCGTGCCGATGCCGAGCGCCTCTGTGAAGATCTTCTGCCCGGCGGCATTCAGCGCCGCGAGCGTGGCCCACTCAGTCTCGTACATCGCCTGGAACGGCGCCGCGTAGTCGGCAAAGTGCGGCGCCCGCCGGTAGTTCATCTCGATGGCGCGCCAATGCTTCGCACGCCAGTCGGTCTCGTTGTTGACCTCGATCTCGTTCAGCAGCAGCTCGCCATGCCTGCCCTTGCTGCGGATCGGCACCGTCAGCCAGGTCCAGCCGTCGGGCGTGCGGATGCGATTGCGGTTGGCGAACTTCGTCTTGCTGTTGCGGTCGATGAGGACATGGTCGAGCAGGATCAGCACGTCGCTGGCGGCGATCCGGTCGAAGAACCCGAGCCAGGGCAGGTAGGCCGGCTGCATGATCGAGACGATCATGGCCGCTGCGCCTGCCTGCGCAGATAGAGGGTGAAGTCGCCGGGGTGGTAGTCGTGGCGCAGCACCACATAGGGGCTCAAGGTCCGGCAGAACGCGAGGCAGCGCAGCGGGTCTTCGCGGTATTCGCTGCCGCCGTCGTCCGCCGCGCCCCAGGTGCTCAGGCAGTTGAAGGCGATGCCCTTGCGGCAGAGGGCGAACATGCGCTCCACGGTCGCCGTGAGATAGGCGAAGGGTGCCTCCTCGCGCAGATAGAAGATGCCGCTGGCGAGGATGTAGTCGAAACCGCCGGGCGGTGCCGCAAAGCCGCCGGTAAGGCTGCCGCAGTGGAAGGGCACCGCGGGAAAGCGCTTGCCGGCCGCGGTCACCATGTCGGGCGTGATGTCCAACCCGCTGTAGGCGGCGGCGATGCCCAGCCGCCCCAGGTAGCCGTAGAGATCGCCCAGCCCGCAGCCGACGTCGAGCAGGCTGTCGCCGGCAGCGAGGCCGACCTCGCAGAGCACCCGGAAGCGGTTCTCCTGGCCCTCGTGGCTGCCCCAGTTGAGGGCGCGATAGCTCTGCCCGTGGCGGCGCAGGCTGTCCGAGAAGACCTCGATCGTCTTGCGGTCGTCCGCGGCGCCGCTCATGGCGTCTTCTCGGCGATGACACGCCACTCGGCGTGGACGCCGCCTTGCGGGCCCAGCATGTCGGCGAGTTCCAGGCGCTCGACTTGGTTCAATTTCCAGCCAGCGGTGAAGAGTTCGTCGATCTCCCGGCGGCCGACGAAGTGGATCTGGCCGACCCCGACCAGGGTGCCGCCGGCGATGTCGGTGGTCAGGCCGTCGGCCATGGGCCGGCCGGCACGCGCGCTGCTGTGGCTGTCGGCATAGGGATTGAAGAACAGGCGGCCGCCCGGCTTCAGCACGCGGTGGACCTCAGCCAGGGCCTGCCGCAGGGCGGCAAGGCCGCAACAGGTGAGGGAGGCACGATCGACCACGCAGTCGAAGCTGGCGTCGTCGAAGGCGAGCCGCGTGAAGTCGCCGACCTCCAGCCGGCCGGCGAGGCCCTCCTCGGCGAAGCGCTGCCTGGCGGTGGCGATGGCACTCGCGCTGGCGTCGATGCCGGCGACCGAGAAACCTTCGCGCGCCGCGAACCACAGATTGCTCGCCGTGCCGCAGCCGACTTCGAGGATGCGGACCTCGCCGCGCGGCCGGTCGCGCGGCGCGTTGCGGAAGACGAAGCTGACGACCACGTCCCAGGGATAGCGCTGCGCGTGGCCGGCGGCGTACTTCTCTTCCCAGATGGGGTCGAAGGTGACCGGGGCGTTCATTGCAGGTCCTCCGGGGTGAGGACATGGCCCTTGGCCACCGAGCGCCTGATGCGCCGTCCGACCAGCCAGTCGACGCCTTTGGGCGGCAGGCCGGTGCCCGGCCGGTTGAAGGCGATGTCGAGACGCTCGAGGCAGTGGCCGGCGCCGAGCGTTTGCGCCGCCACGCAGGAGAGGCGCCAGCCCTGGCGGGCCTTTTCCTCGCTCGCCGTCGGGCCGAGCCGCGGCGAGCCGAGCGCCTGCTCGGCGATGCGCACGCCCTCGGCCATGGCCTTGAACTCCGCCGGATCGGCGGAGAAGCGGTGATCCGGCCCCGGCAAGGTCTTGTCCAGGGTGAAGTGCTTTTCGATCCAGCAGGCGCCGAAGGTGATGGCCAGCGCGGCGGCGAAGGGCCCCTCGCTGTGGTCGCTGAGGCCGACCGGGCAGGCGAAGCTGTCGCGCAAAGCGGCGATGCGGCGCAGGTTCAGGTCCTTCGGATGGCAGGGGTAGTTGGAGACACAGTGCAGCAGGATCAGCTTGGCGTTGCCGGTCTGCCGGAAGGCGCGCACGGCGTCGTCGATCTCGCCCACGGTCGCCATGCCGGTGGACAGCACGGTCGGCAGGCCGGTCTCGCCCATGGCGCGCACCAGGTCGAGATTGGTCAGGTAGTCCGAGCCGTTCTTCACCACCCCGACGCCGAGCTCGGCGAGCAGGCGCACGCCGCGAGGGTTCGTCGGCGTGCTGTGAAAGCCGATACCCTTGTCGCAGCAGTAGCCGGCCAGAGCCGACAGGTCGGCCTCGCTCAGCTCGTAGGCCTTGAACATCTCGTACTGGGAGCGCACGACGGCCTTGCCGTTTTCCACCCACTCGTGGGTCAGGCTGCGGTCGGAGATGAAGTCCTCGGTGACGTAGTTCTGGAACTTCACCGCGTCGGCGCCGCTGGCCCTGGCCGCGTCGATGGTCTCGCGCGCCAGGCCGAGGTCGCCGTTGAAGTTGAGTCCGATCTCCGCCACCAGGTAGCTGGCGTGCGGCGGGCCGATAGTCTTGTCGTCGATCCGGATGGTCATGTCACGGCACCTCCCCTACTGCGCCGTCGGGCTGTGCAGCAGGTGCTCGCCAAGCTGCCTGTAGCCGGCGCTGCGGAACAGCGAAATCGACGCGGCGTTGTTCGGCAGGGTCTCAGCGTGAAAATCGACCTGCGGCATCCAGGCTCGGATCTGCCGCAGCGCGGCGAGGGCGACGCCGGCGCCCCGGTGCGCCTCGTCGACCACGATGGAGACCTCGAATCCCGCCTCGCTGCCGGCGCCCTTAACGCGGTCGAGCCGCAGCATGCCGCCGATCCGGCCGCCGTGCTCGATGAGGGTGATGAAGCTGTCGGGGGAGCGCATGCGGGCGGCGAACCAGCGGTGGTGCTCCTCGGCGGTCGGTATCCGCGGGTTGCGCGCCAGGCTGCGGATGGCCGGCTGCTGCTGCCAGTGCAGCAGGACCGCCTCATCGTAGGCCTCGGCCAGGCGCAGGGTGACGCCGCTGCCGTCCCTGCTCGGCTGGGCCGGCAGCAGGGCGAGGCGTGCGCGCAGCGCGCCCTGGCCGTCGCAGAGCGCGGCGGCCCGCCCCGACATGGCCTCGAGGGCGCCGGGGTCGCCGGCCAGCTCCTTGAGGGCCCTGGCGATGCTATCGGCAATGTCGCCGTCGTCCGGGGCGACGACGCGCACCGCCCCGGCGGCGAAAAGTTGTTCGGCGTTGTCGCGCTGATTGGCCGCCAGCACGAGCAGGATGGTCGGCAGGCCGAGGCAGCAGCGCTCCCAGGAGCTGGTGCCGGCCGCGCCGATCGCGAGGTCCGCCCCGGCCATCAGTTCGCCCAGGTTGGCGGGGCTGACGTGCAGCTTGTGGCCCGGCGTCGCGGCGACCCGCGCGCGAATCTCCGCCAGCCCGGGGGAGCCGCCGCCCATGACGACGTCCACCGCCGCCGCCACGCCGCTGCGGGCGATCGCGTCGAGCACGGCTGCCGTGACGTTCTGGGGGTCGGTGCCGCCGAGGCTGACCAGCAGGCGCAAGGGCGAGGCCTTGCCGCGCTGCGCCGCCAGCGAGCGGTTCCGCAGGGCGGCGAACTCGGGCCGCAAGAGCGCAAAGCGCGCGCCGAGCTGCAGGCGGCAGCCGTCGGGGACCAGACCGGCGTAGTCGGCAGGGACGCGGTTCAACGTCTGGTCCAGCAGCAGGTCGCAGTCGTGCGGGCGGTCGGCGAGGTCGTCGAGGGCCAGGATGTGCTTCGCCCAGGGGCGGCAGGCGCTCTCGAAGGCCCCGTCGCGCCCGTAGTGGTCGACGACCAGCCAGTCGACGCCGTCCGGCCAGCGGCGTCGCAGGGCTGATGCTTCCGCGCCAGGATCGTCCTCCAGCAGATGGATCGCGTAGCCGGCGGAGCCGAGCGCCGGCGCTGCCTCCGGGCTGCCGGGGCGCGCGGCGAAGCCGCAGTCCCAGCCGAGCTCAGCGAGGCTGCCGGCCAGCGTCAGGCAGCGCATGACGTGCCCGCTGCCCAGTTCGACCGATGCGTCCGCCCGGAACACCGCCTGCATTCATGCCTCCGCGCCGCCCGAGGCGGCCGCGTTGTCGAGGAGGAACATGGCTTCGCGCAGGTCAGCCTCGGTGTCGATGTCGATGGAGCGTTCCCGCGGCATGACGTAGCCGACGAGGGGATCGGCGACGTAGGTGCCTGCCGCCCGGAAGCGCGCGACGTCGAGGATGTGAACCGCGCCGTTGGGCCGGAAGGCCCGCGGCATCTGCTGCGAGCGCAGCTCGAGAAACTCGGGAAAGACCGGCTCGAGGGCGTCGCCCTCGGCCATCCGGTAGGCGGCGAAGGGGGTATGGGAATACTCGGCGACGCTCATCAGGAAAGGCCGGTCGCGCTCGATGAAGAGCTGGTAGGCGCCGCGCACGTCGGCGGCGCTGCGCAACGGGCAGGTCGGCAGCAGGATGACGATGGTGTCGTAGCGCTCGCCGGCCTGCTCCAGCTCGTCCAGCGCATGCAGGGCGACCTCGACCACCCCGGCCGGGTCGCGCGCAAGCGCCGGCGGTCGCATGAAGGGGACATCGATGCCCAGGGCGCGCGCCTGCTCGGCGACTCCGGCGTCCTCGGTGGACAGCACCAGGCGGTCGATGACGCCGCTGTCGCGCGCGGCGTCAGCCGCCCAGGCGATCAGCGGCTTGCCGTCCAGCTCGCGGATGTTCTTCCGGGCCAGCCGCGTCGAGCCGCCTTTGGCGGGAATCAGGCCGAGGGTCGAACGTCCAGCCACAGCAAAATCCGCAGAGTTGCGCTCAGCGAGCGAAAGTCAGGAGGCCTTCTCGAACAGCCACCAGTTGGTGTTGTCGCTGTGGTCCAGCGGCTTCCACAGGAAGCCGTAGTCGCGGACCCGCAGGCTCGGGTGGCGCTCGAGGTAGTAGCTGCCGAAGTCGCGCTTGAAGAGAAACCCTTCCATGCCGCGGTACGGAATCTCCACCAGCGTCGGCGAGAAATACTCGACGCAGACGACGTAGCGCCGGGAAACCCGCACGATCTCGTCGACCACCTTGGCCAGGTGGTCCGGCGCCACGTGGATCAGCACGCCGGCGGTGAACACCAGGTCGATGCTGGCGTCGGCGAAGGGCAGGTCGCCGCCATGGCCGCAGCGGAGGTCCGCCTGGCTCAGGGCCGGATGGCGACGCGCCATCTCGACCACCTGCGCGTTGGGCTCAACGCCGTGCAGCTCGCTCACGAAGTTGCTGAGCGCCGCCAGGTTCTGGCCGATGTTGCAGCCGACTTCGAGCACGCTCTGCGGTGCCGGCGCAATCGCCGTCCGCAGGATGCGGCCCCAGTTGCGCACCGTCGCCTGCAGGCTGTCGGCGGAGATCTGGTTGCCGCCGCGCTGGGCATAGTCGTAGCCGAAGTCCGACGACCAGAGGTCAACTTGCTTGTTCTGCATGTCCATCATTCCTTGCCGGTCTCACGACGCGATATCGGACCAGCTGAGGGCGGCCCCCGCGCTCACTGGCGCGGTCAGCGCCTTGCCGATCACGCGGTCAGCCTCGGAGGGCGGGATGCCGAAGCCGGGCCGCCGGTAGTCGATGTCGACGGCCTGCAGCACATGGCCCTGCGGCAGGCTCTGCCGGACGTGCAGGCTGCGCCGCACCGCCATGCGCTTCTGCCGCTCGGCCGCCGTCATCAGACGCCGGCTGGTCCCCATGGCCGTCTCGAGGTCGCGGATCGCCTGCATGAAGGCTTTCATCTCCGCCGGCTCGATCGACATGATGTGCTCGACGCTGCGGGTGGTGCGGTCCTCGGAGATCGTCTTCTCGACCAGGTTTGCGCCCAGGGCGACGGCGGCGATATCCATGTCCCAGCCCGGCGTGTGGTCGGAGTAGGCGACGGGATAGCTGGGGAACATCCGCTTCAGGGTCGGGATGACCCTGAGGTTGATGCTCTCCAGGCGCGCCGGATAGCCGGAGGGGCAGTGGTGGATGATGATGTTCTCGTTGCCTTCCGCGCGGATGACCTCGATGGCGGCCTCGATCTCGCCGATGGTGGCGCTGCCGGTGTCGATCTGCAGGCACATGCCGCTCCTGGCCGCGCGCTTCAGCAGCGGGAAGTGGTTCACGTCGGCAGAGGCGATCTTGATCGAATGGCAGCCGAGGTCTTGCAGGAAGTCGACTTCGTCGTCGAAGGCGATGGTGGCGAAGAAGGCGAGGCCGAGCGAGTCGGAATAGGCCTTCAGCGCGCGCCACTCGTCCTGCGCCAGGCAGCGGCGGCAGAGAATGTCGTAGAGCGGCTCCGAAACCGTCTCAGTCTTGTTTGTCGCGCGGTCGACCAGCACGTCATAGGTGAACAGCTGCTTGCGGTCCGCGACCAGACGGTCGGGGTCGAAGATCTGGAACTTGACGGCGTCCGCCTGGGCTTCGGCGGCATAGCCGACCAGGCGCTTGGCCGAGGCCAGGCTGTCGTGGGTCGGGCCGGCCTCCAGAGTGATGAAGCAGGGTTGGCCGTCGCCGACCCGCCGGGTGCCGAACTGGACCATGATTCACGCTCCTCCCTGGGCGGTGCGCTGCCGCCGGCTGACCGGCTTGGCACTGCTGTTGTGCAAGATCTGCGTCAGCGCCTCGACCGCGCGGTCGATGTCGCTGTCCTCCAGCGCCGCGTAGAGCGGCAGCGAGAGGGTGCGGGCGTAGTAGCGCTCGGCGCCGGGCAGGCTGAGCGCGCCGTAGCGCCTGCGGTAGTAGGGCTGCAGGTGGACCGGAATGTAGTGCACCTGGCTGCCGATGCCGGCGGCCTTGAGGCCGTCCATCACCTTGGCGCGGCTGACGCCGGCGGCGGCGAAATCGATCAGCAGCGGGTAGATGTGCCAGGCCGGCTCGGCCGCCGTCGAGCGGGCGATCGGGCGCACCAGCGGGGCGAGCGCAGCCAGCTGGCGGTCGTAGCGGTCGGCCAGGGCGCGGCGCCGCGCCACGAAGCGCGCGAGCTTCTTCATCTGGCTGAGGCCGAGGGCGCACTGGAGGTCGGTGACCCGGTAGTTGAGGCCGATCTCCGGCATCTCGTAGTACCAGGGGTTCACCGTGCCGTCGGCGTCGAAGGCGAGCGCGTCGTTCTCCAGCAGGGCCGCCTCGCGCACCATGCCGTGCGAGCGCAGCCGGCGCAGGCGCGCGGCCAGGCGGTCGTCGTTGGTGGTGACGGCGCCGCCTTCGCCCATGGCGATGGTCTTCACCGGATGGAAGGAGAACGAGGTCATGGCGGCAAGGCGGCCGTCGCCGATCGGGCTGGCAGCGCCCGCCGCGGTGCGGTAGCGGCTGCCGATGGCGTGGGCGGCGTCGTCGGCCACCACGATGCCGTGGCGCCCGGCCAGCGCTGCGATGGCGGGCAGGTCGGCGCACTGGCCGGTGAGGTGAACCGGGAACACCGCCTTGACCGGACCGCCCGGCTGCGCCGCCGCGCGCGCGAGGGCCTCGCTCAAATGGACAGCCTCCATGAGGCCGCTGTCGGCGTCGCAGTCGGCGAACACCACCTCGCCGCCGGCCAGCCGCACGGCATTGGCGGTGGCGAGGAAGGTGACGCTCGGCACGATCACCCGGTCGCCCGGCGCGAGCTCGAGGGCGAGGGCGGCGAGGTGGAGGGCGGCGGTGCCGTTGGCGCAGGCGATGGCGTGCGCCGCCCCGGTCGCCGCGCAGAGCGCGGCCTCGAAGGCGGCCACGGCCGGGCCGGTGGTCAGCCAGTCGCCGCGCAGCACCGCGGCCACCGCGGCGATGTCGTCTTCCTCGATGAACTGGCGACCGTAGGGGAGAAAGGGTGCCGAAGCAGCGCTCATTTCTCGCATTCGGCTATCATCGCCTGTAGCCGCTGGGCATCCAGCCAGTCGTCATTCCTGTTGCTGGCAAAGCGGAAGCCGGCGGGCACGGGCTTGGCACCGGAATTGGGGAAGGCCTTGTGCATGCGTTCCCAGAATTCCGGCAGGATCATGTAACGGTCCGGCAGCTCGTAGGTGCTGCGGGCATCGTCTTCGGTGATCAGGGTCTCATGAATCTTCTCGCCCGGCCGGATGCCGACCACGCGCTGCGGCAGGTCCGGAGCCATATAGCTGGCCAGGTCCGTGATCTTCATGCTCGGGATCTTCGGCACGAAGATCTCACCACCCTTCATCAGCGACAGGCACGACAGCACGAAGTCGACGCCCTGCTGCAGCGTGATCCAGAAGCGCGTCATCTCGGCGTCGGTGATCGGCAGGCTGTCGCTGCCTTCGTTGATCAGCTTACGGAAGAACGGAATGACGCTGCCGCGCGAGCCGAGCACGTTGCCATAGCGCACCGCGGAAAAGCGGGTGCCGATGGAGCCGCTGAGGTTGTTCGCGGCGATGAAGATCTTGTCGGAGGCCAGCTTGCTGGCGCCATAGAGGTTCACCGGGCTGGCGGCCTTGTCGGTCGACAGGGCAATGACGCGCTTGACGCCGCAGGCGAGCGAGGCGCGCACGACGTTCTCTGCGCCGATCACGTTGGTCTGGATGCATTCGAAGGGGTTGTACTCGGCCGCCGGCACCTGCTTCAGGGCAGCGGCGTGGACCACGACGTCGACTTCGCGCAGCGCCATGGTGAGCCGGTTGACATCGCGCACGTCGCCGATGAAGTAGCGGATCGCCGGATAGTCCGCTGTCGAGAGCGAAAGCCCCATCTCATACTGCTTCAGCTCGTCGCGCGAAAAGATGATGACCCGGCGCGGCTTGTAGCGTTGCAGGACGGTGCGCACGAAGCGCTGGCCGAATGAACCGGTGCCGCCGGTGACCAGGACGGACTTGCCGTCGAGGTCGAAGCAGTCACCGTTCGAGAATTTGTGCTCTTCCGATGTCATAGCACCATCGGTTATGCGCTCGAATCCTTAAGATTTAGTATGAACCGACCATGAATCGGTGTGCTTAACGGCATC
>Ga0214471_10004499_pt1 | contig 10758 bp, 10 predicted proteins | sample RVTome_5_FD_207665 | JGI IMG/M metagenome (GOLD analysis project Ga0214471, IMG submission 207665) | Soil microbial communities from uranium-contaminated site in the Upper Colorado River Basin, Wyoming, United States - RVT142D155 | ecosystem: Environmental > Terrestrial > Soil > Contaminated >... | reverse complement strand
CTTGAGACGGGTAACTGTCTGTCTGAGACGCTGTTCAACTGTGAGTTGTCCTTTTGGCATTGGTGAGGACTATCATACCACGCGGTCAATCCTTCGTGTAGGAAGTTATCCCCAGTGAGCAGTTACAAGCGGAAGGCTTGACACGGCGGCATGGGCGTGATACAATGCGCGTGTTAAGCTGAACTATAGGAAATACAGAGTCGAGTTTTGTCATATAGTATTACAGGCTTAATGCTTTATTAATCTAGTTTCTTTACGATAATGGAACGAGGAACAATTAAGCGCCTTACAGATCGGGGATTCGGTTTTATTGGCCGCGAAGGTGAAGAAAAAGATCTTTTCTTTCACTCAAACGAGTTAAAGAATGCCGAGTTTAACGAACTGAAAGAAGGCGACGAGGTTACGTTCGACGTAACCGACAGCCCGAAAGGGCCAAATGCCACAAACGTGAACCGCGCGTAGCATTGCAAAAACACCCCGAGCTTGGCAAAGGGTGTTTTTGTTTTGCTTAGGTTTTGACTTTAAGTGGGGGATTGGGTATATTGGATAAACATGAGGCAAAGTGAATTGTTTTCAAAAACGCAAAAGAGCCCGCCGAAAGACGAGGAAAGCAAAAACGCCCAGCTGTTGATACGGGCTGGTTTTATCCACAAAGAAATGGCGGGAGTGTATTCGTTTTTGCCGTTGGGCAGACGTGTTTTGGACAATATTATGCAGATTATCCGCCAGGAAATGGACGCCATTGGCGGACAAGAAATTCTTTTAACGGGCCTACAAAATCCGGAAGTATGGCAAAAAACCGGCAGGTGGTCAGACAGTGTTATAGACGTTTGGTTTAAGACAAAACTGCACAACGACACGGAAATTGGTTTGGGCAATACGCACGAAGAACCCTTGACCGCACTTATGGCAAACCATATTTCCTCGTATCGCGACTTGCCTGTGTACGCGTATCAAATGCAAACCAAATTCCGCAATGAACTGCGCGCCAAAAGCGGCATTATGCGCACGCGCGAGTTTATTATGAAAGACCTGTATTCTTTTTGCAAAAATGAGCAAGAGCATCAAGCGTTTTATGAAAAAGTAAAAGAAGCGTACAAGAAAATTTTTGATCGCTTGGGTTTGGGAAAAGTAACATATGTAACTGAAGCATCGGGCGGGAGTTTTTCAAAATTCTCCCACGAGTTTCAAACACTTTGCGACGCCGGGGAAGATATTATTTACATAGATGAACAAAAGGGGACTGCGGTAAACAAAGGAATTATAGATGACCCGGAGCTTGGCTACGACAAATCAAAACTGAAAGAAGCAAAAGCGGTGGAAGTAGGCAACATTTTTACGCTGGGCACGAAATACTCACAGGCGCTCGGGTTGCTGTACCAGGACGAGCAAGGGCAAAAGCTGCCCGTGTTTATGGGAAGCTATGGAATTGGGCCGGCCCGCGCCATGGGCGTTATAGCCCAAGTGTATGCGGACGAAAAAGGGTTGGTGTGGCCTGCGAGTGCGGCGCCTTTCCAGGTCCATTTGGTCGCGCTGGCCGGGGGCAATGAACAAGCAGACGCATTATACGCTGATTTACAGAATTCGGGAGTTGAAGTATTGTATGATGACAGGGCAGAGGCCGGGGCCGGGGAAAAATTAGCGGACGCCGATTTGTTGGGAATTCCATGGCGCGTAGTGGCAAGCCAGAAAACAGCGGCCGCGGACAGTTACGAAGCAAAACAAAGAACCCAAAAACAAGCAACACTAGTTCAAGTAAACAACATTCATGAATTTTTTAAATCGAATACTCTCAAAACTGGGGCAGGACGTGGCAATTGATTTGGGCACGGCAAACTCGTTAGTGTACGTAAAAGGAAAAGGAATTGTTATTCAGGAGCCCTCGGTTGTGGCGGTAAACCAAAAAACCGGAAAAGTGCTGGCCATAGGGCAGGAAGCGAAAAAAATGGTGGGGCGCACGCCCACCCATATTGTGGCGACACGGCCTTTGGTAAAAGGAGTAATTTCGGACTTTGAAGTTACCGAGCAAATGCTGAAATATTTTATTGCCAGGGCGTACCCCCGCAAATTTGTTATTAGCCCGGGGCCGCGCGTTATTGTGGGAATTCCTTTTGGCGTTACCGAAGTGGAAAAAAAAGCGGTCAGGGACGCCACGTTAAGCGCCGGGGCGCGGGAAGTGTATTTAATTGAAGAACCCATGGCCGCCGCCATAGGAGCGAGGCTGGCGGTGCAAGAGCCCGGAGGAAATTTTATTGTGGATATTGGCGGGGGAACCACCGAAGTCGCGGTGCTTTCACTGGGAGGCGTGGTATACGCAAAGTCGCTGCGCATCGCTGGCGACAAACTTTCAGAAGACATTATATCGTACGCGCAAGAAGAGTATAAGCTGCTTATTGGCGAGCGTACCGCGGAAACCGTAAAAATTGGCATCGGGTCAGCCGCCCCGCTAAAAGAAAAAAAAGAAATGCCTTTGCGCGGCAGAAACTTAATTACCGGATTGCCTGAAGAAATTGTTATTTCAGACGACGACGTGCGAAAAGCCATGGAACGCTCGATTCGCCAAATTGTTAACGAAATTAAAATTACGGTTGAAGAAACGCCCCCCGAAGTGCTGGCAGACATTATGCACCGCGGAATTTACCTGGCAGGCGGGGGCGCGCTGCTTCGCGAACTGGACACGCTCATTACCAAAGAAACGAAAATTCCAACCCGCATTGTGGAAGACCCGCTTACGGCGGTAGTGCGGGGCGCGGGGTTGGTGTTGGAAAACTTAGACGACCTTCGGGATGTGTTGGTTGAAACAAGCGAATTGGAACCTCCACGCTAAACTATGCTTTCAAAAGAAGAAGTACAACATATCGCGAAACTGGCCAGAATTGAGTTATCCGATACGGAAGTGGAGAAATTCCAAAAAGAGCTGGGAGATGTGTTGGAGTACTTTGAAATTTTGGGCGAACTTGATACCGCTACGGTACAGCCTATGACGCATTCCGTGGCGCTGGCGAATATAAAGCGACAGGACGCCACAGAACCAAATTTAGATAGCGCAGAAACGCTATTAGAAATGGCCCCCGAAACGCAAAACGGATATTTGAAAGTAAAGTCTATTTTATAAATGGAACGGTTTTTCCAATTTTCCATACGGCAAATTCACGACAAACTGCTGCAAAAGGAGTTTTCCGCGCGGGAAATCGCGCAAGCCTATATACGGCGCGCAAAAGAGCGCGACGGCGGCCTGAACGCGTTTCTTACGCAAACCCCGGAATTGGCTTTGGAACAGGCGAAAAAAGTGGATGAAAAAATTGCCGCGGGCCAGGACATTGGCCAGCTTGCCGGAATTCCGATTGCCATAAAGGATTCTATTTTCGTGCGGGACGTGCGGTGTACCGCGGCTTCCAGAATATTAGAAAACTATATTGCTCCATACGACGCCACTGTCGTAAAAAAACTGCGCGACGCAGACGCGATGCTTGTGGGAAAAACAAATACCGACGAGTTTAATATGGGAGCTTCCACGGAAAACTCGGCTTTTGGCGTTACCAAAAATCCGCACGACCCAACCCGCGTGGCCGGGGGGAGCTCCGGAGGTTCGGCGGCGGCCGTGGCCAGCTCGCAGGCTCATGTGGCCCTGGGAGCCGACACAGGAGGCTCCATACGCCTTCCTGCCGCGTTTTGCGGGGTGGTGGGCATGAAGCCCACGTATGGCGCGGTTTCCCGCCACGGCTTAATTGCCATGGCGTCTTCGTTGGACCAAATTGGGCCTTTGGCGAAACGGGCCGAGGACGCCGAGCTAGTATTCCAGGCAATTTCCGGACATGACAATTTTGACGCCACCTCTTTGCGTTACCAGTACACGCCAAACGAGCACGTGGAGTTGGAGAACATTCGCATAGGGATCCCCGAAGAATATTTTGCCGAGGGAATTGATCCTGCCGTAGAAAAACGCATACGGCAAACTATAGAAAAACTTGCGGCGGCCGGAGCTTCGATACGCCAAGTAAGTCTGCCGCATACCAAGTACGCCCTGGGGGCATATTACATTTTAAACACATCGGAAGTTTCCTCGAACCTGGCCAGGTACGACGGGATCCGCTATGGAGAATCCGCGCAAGGCGGAAACAATCTTTTGTCAGTGTATACTGAAAGCCGCAAAGAGTTTTTAGGTAAGGAGGTGAAACGCCGCATTATGCTTGGCACATACGCTTTGTCGGCGGGGTATTACGACGCTTACTACATAAAAGCGCAGAAAATTCGGACGTTGCTAAAGCGGGATTTCGATACCGTGTTTGGGCAGGTTGACTGCGTGGTAGGGCCGGTAACTCCGTTTCTGCCGTTTAAAATCAGCGAGCGCGTCGCGGACCCGCTTGCCATGTATTTGGTAGATTTGTACACCGTGCCCGTAAATCTGGTGGGATTGCCCGCGCTGTCTCTTCCGGTCGGGAACGTGGGCGATTTGCCCGTGGGCATGCACTTTGTCGGCAAGCCGCTTTCTGAATCTTTGCTCTTTGGTATAGCCAAAGCAACAGAAAAATTGCTATAATAACAGAATGGAATTTTTGCTCGATATTGTCGCAGTCGTAAACTCGCCTGGTTTGCAGGAAAACTTGTTTGTCGCGTCGTTGCGATGGCTATTTTTTATGCTGTCCGCGTTTTTTCTTATGTTTATCGTGTACGTAATGACTACCAGTCCAACGTGGAAGGAAATGAATACGCTTGTCGCAGATACCAGCGAATTCTTGTCGTATCGGCCGCGGGGTTTGCGAAAGGTAGGGCGGCAGTGGAAAAAAATTATGGCCCGGTTGGATACCGAAAACGAAGCGGAATACAAGCTGGCCATTATCGAGGCAGACACAACTTTGGGTGAAGCTTTGCAAAAAATGAGCGTGTCCGGAGAGACCACGGAACAGCGGCTGGGGCAGGTTACCAAAATCATGATCCCCACGGTGGATAATGTTATGTCCGCCCACCAGATTCGCAACAGCATTGTGTACGATCCCAATTACAAAATAAGCCAGGCAGACACGCGGCGCGTATTGGAAATTTATGAAACCGCGTTTCGAGGGCTTGATTTAATGGAGTAAATGAGATATACTGGTTTTTACGTGCGGGGTAGTGGAGTAGTACCATGCGAGGCCCATAACCTTGTGACGCCCGTGCAATTCGGGCCCCCGCAACATACATTATTTTCGGCAGGGCTGCGTAGCTCAGTGGTAGAGCGAGGCTTTCATAAGGCCGAGGTCGCAAGTTCAATTCTTGCCGCAGCCACACACGCAGGCGTAGCTTAGTGGCTTAAAGCGCTTCCCTGTCACGGAAGAGATCGTGGGTTCAAATCCCATCGCCTGCGCCACGTAATACATATTCGAAAACCGCCCTATATCGGGGCGGTTTTCTTTTTGCCAAAAAAGGATTATAATACTTTCAGTAAATTCTTTTTAGGAAGGTGTATCGTGAACTCAATTGCACAACTTGCAGGACTGGTGAAACGGGAAGTGTTGGTAGAGGGACACTTCGTGTTCACGTCGGGGGTGCATGGGTTGCATTACCTCGACAAAACACAGCTTTCCAAAGAACTTTTGGTCCAAATCGCCTATACTATAGCAACTATGTCTGATTCTGGAGTTCAGGCAGTTGTTGCCCCAGAAGAGGGAGCGGTACCTCTCGGAGAAGAGGTTGCGCGACAGCTTAGTATATTTGTTCAGGAGGATATTCCCTTTTTTCGGGCGAAGAAAGGGGTGAATGGTTTCTATCTTTCAGAAAAAGCGAAAGCGTTTATCCGAGGTAAGTCAATTCTTGCTGTGGAGGACAACACAACAACCGGAGGCACTCTTGCTGCCGTTGTCAGCTTGCTCCGCAAAGCAGGCGCAGATGTTGTGGGAGCCGCAGTGTTATGGAATCGGGGCAGCATAACCGCAGGAATTGTTAATGTTCCGTGGCTCTTTTGCGTAATTGACGAGCCGCTTCCGCACTTTGAACCAGGTCCCGAGACATGCCCCGGCTGTCGAGACAATATCCCGTTAAGTGCCGAACTCGGCCACGCGCTAAAATAGCACCCAGGGCCGTCGACTTCAAAGCCGGCGGCCTACCTATTTGCGTACGCCTACCCTTATAATAGATATGACGGAGGTCAGACCTCCGTCATCCTCCGCCATATCTTAAAGTAAGGTATAATAAAGTATAATATGCCTGGAAAAAGACCTGCGTTAGTAAATAATGAAATATATCATGTGGTTCTTCGAGGAGTTGGCGACGAGCGTATTTTTAAAGACGAAGATGATTACTATCGAGGTATTTTTTCTTTGTTTGAGTTTAATACGACCAAGCCCGTTGAAATTCGAATACGTCGTAGAAAGCGCAAGATCCAAAAATTGAAAGGAGAACCCTTTACTGACGAACGGGATAAATTGGTTGAAGTTTTGCAGTTTTGCTTTATGCCCAACCATATCCATTTGTTAATAAGGCAAATCAAAGAAAAAGGCATAACGGAATTTATACGGAAGTTTGGGACTGGGTTTGCCAGCTATTTCAACAAAAAATATGAACGAAAAGGACACCTTTTCCAGGGCAGATTCTACGATGTCCATATTAAAAACGATGAGCAATTAAGAACAGTTTTTGTATACATTCATACAAACCCGATTGCTTTGCTGCAGGCACACTGGAAGGAGAAGGGTCTTGAAAACTCGCAAAAAGTTATAGAGTTTTTAGAGGCATATAAATGGTCGAGTTACTTGGATTATTTGGGAAACGACAATTTTCCTTCGGTTACGGAACGAGAATTTCTTTTAGATGTATTGGGTGGATCAAACGAATGCAAAAGATTTGTAAATGACTGGGTAAAATATAAAAAAGAGTTGAGAGATTGGCGTGAGGTTGGTATCGAGTAAAGATAACGGAAGTAAAGATAACGGAGGTCAGACCTCCGTCAACTCTATTTGGGGATTATTGGAATTGAGTTTTGGGTGGGTTTATGGTAAAATATACTAATATGGAAGGTGAAAAGGAAGATATAAAGGCTCTGGAAATTAAGGCAAAAAAGGAGATTTCGGCAGCTGGCGACCTAAAGGAGCTGGACCAGATTTTTCGCGCGTATTTGGGCAAAAAAGGGCACATAACCCGGGTTTTGCGTTCGCTGGCCAGTATGGGCGAGGCAGAGCGAAAAATCCGGGGAAAGGCCGCTAACGACGCCAGGGACGCTTTGCAGGCCGCGTTCGAAGCAAAAAAGCAGCAGCAGACTTTACAAATAGAGGAAGCTGAGAAAAAAGACCACGTAGACGTTACCGCTCCCGGAACCAAACTGCCCAAAGGACATTTGCACCCCTTAACGCATATCCAGCGAAAGTGCCAGGAAATATTTAACGGCATGGGTTTCGCGGTTGCGGAGGGTCCGGAAATCGAGACCGAATGGTATAATTTTGACGCGTTAAACATTCCCAAAGACCACCCGGCGCGCGATTTGTGGGACACGTTTTGGCTAAAACCGAAAGCGGCAGATTACTTGCTGCGCACGCATACCAGCCCGGTGCAGGCGCGGTATATGGAAAAAAACAATCCGCCCTTGCGCATTATCGCGCCGGGCAGAATTTTTCGCTACGAAGCTACCGACGCCAGCCACGAAATTAACTTTTATCAGCTGGAAGGTTTAATGATCGGGAAAGACGTTTCCGTGGCAAACTTTAAAGCAATTATCGAAGAGTTTTACAGCCAGTTTTTCAAAAAGGAAACAACCGTGCGTTTGCGCCCCAGCTATTTTCCTTTTACCGAGCCCTCGTTTGAAATTGACATGCGCCAAGGCAAAGGAAATTGGCTGGAAATGATGGGGGCCGGCATGGTACACCCAAATGTGTTGAAAAATGTGGGTTATATTCCTCGAGAATGGAAGGGGTTCGCGTTTGGCATGGGACTCGACCGATTAGCAATGATGAAATATAAAATTGATGATATTAGGCTTTTGTATTCAGGCGATTTGAAATTTTTACAACAGTTTTAACATGCTTTTTTCTTATAATTGGCTAAAAGAATATAGCAAAGAAAAATTACCAGCGCCCGAAAAGCTCGCTGACCTTTTAAGTTTGCACGCGTTCGAGGTAGAAAGCGTCTCGAAAGAAGGAAGTGACAGCGTGCTCGCTATAGACGTGTTGCCAAACCGCGCGCACGATTGCTTAAACCATATTGGCATGGCAAGAGAAATTTCCGCGATTATGGGCAAAAAAACAACACTGCCAAAAACAAAACCGGCAAAAGCCGCGAAAGGTAGTTTGCCCCAACTAAAAGTAAAAGTGGAGTCTGGGGCGTTAGTTCCGCGATATGCCGGACTTGTGGTAGAAGGCGTAACGATCGACAAATCCCCGAAAAAAGCGCGGGAATATCTTGCGGCCGTGGGAGTAAATTCGATAAATAACATTGTAGACCTTACCAATTTTATAATGCTTGAACTTGGCCAGCCATTGCACGCGTTCGACTATAACCAAATCCAGGGTAATAGTATGTATGTGCGCCGCGCAAAGGCAGGAGAAAAGCTGGAAACGTTGGACGACCAAACTCTTACTTTGCCCGAAGGCGCATTGGTTATTGAAGACGCAAACCGCTTAATAGACCTGGCAGGCATGAAAGGCGGCAAAGTAAGCGGCATTTCACCCAACACCAAAAATATTTTTCTGCAGGCGGCACACTTTAACGCAACAACTATTTATAAAACCAAGAAAATTCTAAAATACACCACGCAAGCAGCTGACATTTACGCCCATGGGATCGACCCCAATTTGGGAATGCAGGCATTGGAACGGGCAAACCAGCTATTGCAAGAGTGGGGGATTGGCGGCAAAGTTGTTCAAGTTGTCGATATATACCCGGCAAAAGGAAAACCAAAACTCATTTTGTTGGATTTGGATTTTGTGCGGTCTATGCTTGGAGTGGCAATTCCAAAGCCGAAAGCAAAGAAAACACTTCAGGATTTAGGGTGTACCGTAGCCGATAAAGGAAACTTGCTGCGCGTTGAAGTCCCAACGCGCAGGCTAGACCTGGAAATCCCGGAAGATTTGGTAGAGGAAATTGGAAGGATATACGGATACGAAAACATTCCCAGTGCATTTCCCGCGGCTTCCCTGGCGCCGCCCAGGAAAAATTCAGAATTGTTTTGGCAGGAATTTACCCGCGATCGCATGAAAGAACTGGGCTTTACCGAAGTATACAACTATTCTTTTATTGGCCAAAAAGATGTGCGGCAGTTCGCGTATTCGCCAGACGAACAAAAAAATCTTATTGAACTGGAAAACCCGGTAAGCGAAGACGTTGCTTTTATGCGCGATTCATTGCTGGAAAATCTTTTAAAAAATATCCATAGCAACGTCCGTAAACAAGGTGAAATTCGTATATTCGAGCTGGGTAAGGTGTTTTCGAAAAAGAATAAAAAATTTGAAGAAACCAAAATGCTGGGAGCTGTGGTGTTAGGCGGCAATTTTTATGCTATAAAAGGTGTGATTGATTTTTTACTGGAAAGTATGGGCATAAGCGGCGTGTGGTACGACAGCTATAAGGCAACCCCGGAAAAAAGCAGGGCTGTAGTATGGCACACAGGCAAATCTGCCGAGATAAAAGTAAACAATCAAGAAATTGGTTTTGTGGGCGAAATTTCCAGCCGCGTGACGCAAGGCTTGAAAATAACGCAAAGCGTAGTCGCGTTTCATATAAATATGGATATGCTGGCTCAACTGGCTTCGGAGGAAAAAGAATACCTGCTGGCTCCAAAATATCCATCCATTGTTCGAGACGTCGCGATTTTAGCGCCCGGCCAAACAAAAGTTATAGACGTTATGAACGCGATACACGATGCGGGGGGCACCATGGTGCGCGACATAGATGTATTTGATGTGTTCGAAGGAGGAAATTTGCCCGGCGGCAAGAAAAACCTCGCGTTTCATATTGTATACCAGTCAGACGAAAAAACGCTTACGAATAAAGAAGTCGATGCAATACACGAACGAATCATAAAAGCAATAGAAGAAAACCCCTTATGGCAAGCAAGAAAATAATATCAAAACAAATTGGGTACGGCGCCAAAGATATCCAGGTTTTAGAGGGTTTGGACCCGGTGCGCAAGCGTCCGGGAATGTACATTGGTTCCACCGGGCCCGACGGTTTGCACCATTTAGTTTGGGAAGTTTTGGACAACAGCTTGGATGAAGCCATGGCCGGGTACGCCAAAAATATTGAAATTACCTTATTGCCGCAAAACCGCGTGCAGGTTTCAGACGACGGAAGAGGCATTCCCATAGAAAAGCACCCGCAAACCAAGAAATCCACATTGGAAACCGTGCTTACGGTTCTGCACGCGGGAGGAAAATTCGGCAGCGGCGCGTATAAGGTTTCGGGCGGCTTGCATGGCGTGGGCGTTTCCGTTGTAAACGCTCTCTCCATATACCTGAAAGCCGAAGTTACGCGCGATGGCGCAAAGTATCAGCAAGAATACAGCCGCGGCAAACCAAAATACCAGGTAAAAAAAACAGGTGCGGCAAAAAGCACGGGTACCGCCATTACGTTTGAACCGGATGCGGAGGTGTTTAAAGAAATTACATACGACACCAAGCGCATTGTGGACCATTTGCGCCAGCAAGCGTATTTGACGTCCGGCGTACGGATTACGTTTATAGACGCGCGGGAAAAGGAACCTAAATCATATTCCTTTTATTTTGAAGGCGGCCTGGCTTCGTACGTAAAATACCTAACCCAGGGCATGGCGGCCAAGCATGAAAATATTTTTTA